>Ga0193751_1001377_pt1 | contig 15665 bp, 15 predicted proteins | sample L1c2metaG_FD_143050 | JGI IMG/M metagenome (GOLD analysis project Ga0193751, IMG submission 143050) | Soil microbial communities from a riparian zone of the East river system, Colorado, United States - L1c2 | ecosystem: Environmental > Terrestrial > Soil > Riparian zone | place: USA: East River... | reverse complement strand
TCTATCCCGGCCTCGCCCCGTTCACCCGTGGGCCCTACGCGACGATGTACGCTGGCCGCCCTTGGACCATCCGCCAGTACGCCGGCTTCTCGACCGCCGAGGAGTCCAACGCTTTCTACCGCCGCAACCTCGCCGCGGGACAGAAGGGGCTCTCGGTCGCCTTCGACCTCGCCACCCATCGCGGCTACGACAGCGACAATCCGCGCGTCGCCGGCGACGTCGGCATGGCGGGCGTCGCGATCGACAGCGTCGAGGACATGAAACTGCTGTTCGACGGCATCCCGCTCGATCAGATGAGCGTCAGCATGACCATGAACGGCGCGGTGCTTCCGGTCATGGCCTTCTTCATCGTCGCCGGCGAGGAGCAACGCGTGCCGCGCGCCGCGCTAACCGGCACGATCCAGAACGACATCCTCAAAGAGTTCGCGGTCCGCAATACCTACATCTACCCGCCCGAGCCGAGCATGCGGATCGTCAGCGACATCATCGCTTATTGCGCGGCGGAAATGCCCAAGTTCAATTCGATCTCGATCAGCGGCTACCACATGCACGAGGCTGGAGCGACGGCGGTGCAGGAGCTCGCCTACACGCTCGCCGACGGCATGGAATATGTGCGCTGCGCGATTGCCGACGGCCTCGACGTGGACGATTTCGCGCCTCGCCTTTCCTTCTTTTTCGGCATCGGCATGAACCTTTTCATGGAGGTCGCCAAGCTGCGCGCCGCGCGCGCCTTGTGGCACCGGATCATGACACAGCTTGGGGCAAAGACCGAGAAGTCCAAGCTGCTGCGCACGCACTGCCAGACGAGCGGCGTCAGCCTCACCGAGCAGGACGCGTACAACAACATCGTCCGCACCACGATCGAAGCGCTCGCCGCCGTGCTCGGCGGCACCCAGTCGCTGCACACCAACAGCTTCGACGAGGCGATTGCGCTGCCGACCGATTTTTCGGCGCGCATCGCCCGCAACACGCAGCTAATCCTCGCCGAGGAAAGCGGCGTGACCGCGGTCGCCGACCCGCTGGGCGGCAGCTGGTATGTCGAGAAACTGACGCGCGAGCTCGAGGAGAAAGCCTGGGCGCTGATCGAGGAAGTCGAAGAGCATGGCGGGATGACCAAGGCGGTCGCCGAAGGCCTGCCCAAGCATCGGATCGAGGAGGCCGCGGCGGCGCGCGCGGCCAAGGTCGATACCGGCGAGACGGTGATTGTCGGCGTCAACCGCTATCGCCCCCTCGAGGAAGAAGAGCACGACATCTTCGAGGTCGACAACGCGAAGGTGCGCGTCGGCCAGATCGCGCGGCTCGAGAAGCTGCGCGCGTCGCGGGACGAGGGACAAGTGCGCGCCGCATTGGATGCGCTGGAACAGGGCGCGCGGGGCGATGCGAACCTGCTCGCGCTGAGCGTCGAGGCTGCACGCGCCCGCGCCACCTTGGGCGAAATATCAGACGCGCTTGAACGCGCGTTCGGGCGCTACGGCACGGTGCCCGAGCCGGTACGCGGAATCTATGGCAAGGCGCGCCGCGACGGGCGCTGGAAAGCCGCCGAAGAAGGCACGAAATCGGTCGCCGAGCGGCTCGGCCGCAAGCCCCGGATCATGGTCGCCAAGATGGGCCAGGACGGCCACGACCGCGGCGCCAATTTGGTCTCGTCGGCGTTCACCGACCTCGGCTTCGAAGTGATCCCCGGCCCCTTGTTCCAGACCCCGCGCGAGACCGCCGAAATGGCGGTCGAGCATGACGTCGACGTGGTCGGCGCGAGCTCGCTCGCCGCGGGCCATCGGACGCTCATCCCGGAGATGATCGAGGCGCTCAAGGAGATGGGCCGCGCCGACATCAAGGTCGTCGCCGGCGGCGTCATTCCGCCGCAGGATTATACCGCGCTCCGCGCCGCGGGCGTGCAGGCGATCTTCGGCCCCGGCACCAATCTCGCCGACGCCGCCGACGAAGTGCTGCGCCTGCTCGGCTACAACCGCCCGCCGCTCGACGAGGCGGCGGAATGATTGTCGCGCTGATGGCCTTGGCCCAGGCGGCCGCCGGTCCGGACTGCGCCCATGCCATGACCCAATTGGACATGAACATGTGCGCGGCGGCGGAGTTCGAGCATGCTGACGCCGAGCTCAATCGCCTGTGGGGCAAACTCATCGCGGATGCGCGCGCGGACGACCGCTCCCCCGATAGTGGCCGGACGGCGGCGGACCAGCGGAGCGAAGAGACGATCCTGAGAACCGGCCAGCGTGCCTGGGTTCAGTTTCGTGACTCGCAGTGCGAATTTGAGGGGCTGTCGGAACGCGGCGGGAGCATGGAGCCGATGATTGTCAGCCAGTGCAAAGCGCGCGTGACCGAAGAACGCATCAAGCAGCTCAGCTCGGACGAGGAATAGCCGGATGTTCTTCCAATATTTGAATGAGGCCGCCGAATGATCATTGCCTTGCTCATCGCCGCCGCCGACGTGCAATCCGCCGACGATCCGCTGGAGATCGCCTGCCTCAAGGAGAACGAGTCCCAGCAGGGCATGAACCAATGCGCGGGCGACGCCTATGAGCGCGCCGACAAGGCGCTCAATGCCGAGTGGGTGAAGGTCGTCGCCAATTACAAGGGCGAGGCGCCGGCCGAGAAATTGATGCTCGATTCGCAGCGTGCCTGGCTCAAATATCGCGACGCGCATTGCGAGCTTGCCGCTTACGAGAATCTCGGCGGAAGCATCTGGCCGCTGATCAATTCCGGATGCCTCGCCGAGCTGACGCGGGAGCGTACGCGCGAGCTTGCGCAAATGCTTGAGGGCGAAGGGAACTGATGTTCAAGAAAATCCTGATCGCCAATCGCGGGGAGATTGCGTGCCGGGTGATCCGCACCGCGCGGCGCATGGGGATCAAGACGGTCGCGGTTTATTCCGACGCCGACGCCCGCGCGCCGCATGTGAAGATGGCCGACGAGGCCGTCCGCCTCGGCCCGCCGCCCGCGAGCGAATCCTACCTCAAGGCCGAGCTGATCATCGACGCGTGCAAGGCGACCGGCGCCGAGGCCGTGCACCCGGGCTACGGTTTCCTCTCCGAGCGCGAGAGCTTCGCCAAGGCGCTCGCGAAAGCGAAGATCGCGTTCATCGGGCCTCCCCCGAAAGCGATCGCGGCGATGGGGGACAAGATCGAATCCAAGAAGCTGGCGCAGAAAGCGGGCGTCAACATCGTCCCAGGTTACCTCGACGACATCGCGACGACCGCCGAGGCGGTGAAGATCGCGAAGGGCATCGGCTTCCCGGTGATGATGAAGGCTTCGGCCGGCGGCGGCGGCAAGGGGATGCGCCTCGCCTGGACCGAGAAAGACGTGCGCGAGGGGTTCGACAGCGTGAAGCGCGAGGGCCTCGCGAGCTTCGGCGACGACCGCGTGTTCATCGAGAAATTCATCGAGCAGCCGCGCCATATCGAGATCCAGGTGCTCGGCGACCAGCACGGCAACATCGTCTATTTGAACGAGCGCGAATGCTCGATCCAGCGGCGCCACCAGAAGGTGGTCGAGGAAGCGCCATCGCCCTTCGTCTCGCCCGCGATGCGCAAGGCGATGGGCGAGCAGGCGGTCGCGCTGGCACGGGCGGTCGGCTATTACAGCGCCGGCACGGTCGAGCTGATCGTCAACGGCGCCGATCCCAGCGGCAAGAGCTTCTACTTCCTCGAGATGAACACGCGGCTGCAGGTCGAGCATCCGGTGACCGAGCAGGTGACCGGATTAGACCTGGTCGAGCAGATGATCCGCGTCGCCGCGGGTGAAAAGTTGGCCTTCACGCAGGACGACGTGAAGCTCGACGGCTGGTCGGTCGAAACGCGCGTCTATGCCGAGGACCCGTACCGCCACTTCCTGCCGTCGACCGGCCGCCTGATCCGCTATTGGCCGCCGCGCCAAACTCCCCTCCCCCTCGATGGGGGAGGGCAAGGTGGGGGTGACGCCTCCACCGGCACAGCGGGCCTCGGAACTCACCCCACCCCTACCCCTCCCCATCGAGGGGAGGGAAAAATCAGAGTCCGCGTCGACGACGGCGTCGCCGACGGCGGCGAGGTCAGCATGTTCTACGACCCGATGATCGCCAAGCTGGTCACCTGGGCGCCCAGCCGTGAACAAGCGATCGACGCGCAGATGCAAGCCCTCGACCAGTTCGTGATCGACGGCATTAGCGACAATGTCGATTTCCTCTCGGCGCTGATGCAGCACCCGCGCTTCCGCAAAGGCGACCTCGCGACCGACTTCATCGACGACGAATTTCGCGAAGGCTTCCACGGCGCGCCCGCGGGCAAGCAGCTAATCGCCGACCTCGCGGTGATTGCGGGCATGGTCTCGGTCATCAGCGACGAGCGCGCGGCCGAGATCGACGGCCAGCTCGGGCCGCCGCGGCATTTCCCATGCGAGCGCGTGGTGTGCTTTGGCCCCCGATCGGGGTCCGGGGCAGGCGGCGACGAGCATCGCGTGCGGATCAAGCCCTACAAGGGCGGCACGCTCGCGGTGCTCGACGGCGGCGAGCTGATCGACATCGTCGGGCGCTGGGTGCCCGGGCAGCGGCTGCTTTCAGTCGTCGTCGATGGGCGTCACCGCATCGTCCAGGTGCGCCGAGCCGGCCGTAACTGGGAGCTGCAGACCCGCGGCGCGAGCCACAGGGTCCAGGTGCTCAATCCGCACGTCGCCGCGCTTGCGAAGCACATGATCGACAAGCCAGCGCCCGACCTTTCGCGGCTGCTGCTGGCGCCGATGCCGGGGCTGCTGACCAGGCTCGACGTCAAGATTGGCGACAAGGTCGAGCCCGGCCAGCCGGTCGCGGTGATGGAAGCGATGAAGATGGAGAATATCCTCCGCTCAGCCCGCGCGGCGACGGTCAAGGCGACCCCCGCCAGGGCCGGCGACAGCCTTGCGGTGGATCAGGTCATCGTGGAGTTTGAGTAAGCACTAGGCACACTTTGGATCGTGCAAGCTCCCTGCGACCGGTGACGTCAAAGGCCGGATTCTTTACAAGAATAGGCGAGCAAGTGCCCATTGTTCTCTTGTGGGCACTTTATCGCGTCGAATGAGAGTCAATTCCGTGGCCTTGGGACGGAAAGGATCACTCATGACTGACAGATCGAAGTCGGTCCCAAAGAAAATCCAATCGGGTCCCCCTTGAAGAGCCACGTTCAGGATCGGTTTATTATCCGGCAGCTGTTGAATCCCACCGTAGCGCGTCAATGAATGCTCACGGCCGAACTGATCCATCAGCGCGAGAAAGCGCGGCCAATCGCCTGGCGCCAAGCAAAATATAGCCGACTGGTTGTCGGGAAGCGGCGGGCCTACGCGGATGCACGCTCCGGTTAAGGCGGTGAGAGCCACAAGTGCAATCTGCTTCGCTAGCTTCACGTCCGACTCCTCAACTCGCTCCGCCTGAGCTTGCCCGTCGCGGTCTTCGGCAGCGCGTCGACGAACGCGATCTCGCGCGGATATTTGTAGGGCGCGATGTGCGCCTTGGCGTGCGCCTGGAGTTCCGCCACCAGCGCATCCGACGGCGCCGCGTCGACCGCCAGCACCACGAACGCCTTCACCTTCTGCCCGCGCTCGGGGCAGGGGATTCCGATCACCGCGCATTCGGCGACCACGGGGTGCGACAGGAGCGCATTCTCCACTTCGGGCGCGCCGATATTGTAGCCCGAGCTGACGATCATGTCGTCGCTGCGCCCGAGGTACCAATAGTATCCGTCGGCGTCGCGGCGGTAGGTGTCGCCGGTGACGTTCCAGCCGTTCTGAACATAATCGCGCTGGCGCGGGTCATCGAGGTAGCGGCAGCCGGTCGGTCCCCTGACCGCGAGGCGGCCTTCGCCTTCGACCATTTCGTCGCCGTCGGCGTCGAGGATCGTCGCGGTGTAGCCCGGCACGGCCTTGCCGGTTGAGCCGGGGCGGATGGCGTCGCCCGCGGCGGAGACGAAGATGTGCATCATCTCGGTCGAGCCGATGCCGTCGGCGATCGCGATCCCCGTCCGCTCCTTCCACGCGCGCCAGATTGCCTCGGGCAGATGCTCGCCGGCGGAGATGCAATAGCGCAGGGTCTTGAGGGCGCGGCTTAGTTCACTCTCCCGTTCGTCCCGAGCGTAGTCGAGGGACGTTGGCGCTGACGTGTCTCGACTTCGCTCGACACGAACGGATTTGGATTGGGCCTCGGTCGCGAGAATCGCTTTATACGCCGTGGGCGCGGTGCCGAGGTGCGTCACGCCATGTTTGACGATGGCGTCGAGCATCGCCGGCGCGCCGCCTTGCTCGATCGTCGCCGAGGCCGCGCCGAAACGCAGCGGAAACATCGGCGTGATGCCGAGCCCGAAGGTGAAGGCCATTGGCGCGCTGGTCAGGAAGACGTCGCCGGGCTTCGGGCCGACGAGATGCTTCGCGAACGTATCGCACGCCGCGAGCACATCGCGGTGGAACTGGACGCAGCCCTTGGGCACCCCGGTCGTGCCGCTGGTGAAGGCGATCAGTGCCGGGTCGTCGCGGCCGGTGTCGACGGGCGGGAGCGGCTGCAATGACGCGGTGCGCGTCTCCAGCGCGCCCTTCCCGTAATCGCCGTCATATTTGATGACGTGCTTGACGCTATGCGTCTGGTCGACGGCTGAACGGAAGTCGCCGATGAACCGGCTGTCGACGATTGCGTGGCTGATCTGAGCACGGTCGATCACCGTCGCGATCTCGCCGGGGCGCAGCAGCGGCATGGTCGCGACCACCACCCCGCCGGCCTTCAACACCCCGAGCCAGGCGGCGAACATCGTGTAGCAATTGGGTCCGCGCAGCAGCACGCGATTGCCGGGGATCAGGCCTTCTTCCTCGACCAGCTGCCGAGCGATCCGTCCGCTGAAGTCGTCGAGGTCAGCATAGGTCCAGCGGCCTTGGTCGTTGACGACCGCCAGCGTGTCCGGCGCGCCACCTTTCAGCAATTCCGCGGCGGCGTTGAGCCGCTCGGGATATTGCAACACGGGCAGGTCGAAACGGAACTCCGGCAACAGCTCCGGCGGCGGCAATCGGTCTTCGACGAACGTGTCGCGCATGTCAGTCGGGCACGACCGCCGTCGTCTCGATCTCGATCTTGGCGGCGCTCTCGACCAGGCCCTTCACTTCGACCAGCGCCATCGCCGGATAGTTCGGCCCCATGATCTCGCGCCACGCGGCGCCGATCTCATCGCGCGCATTCAAATACTCCGCGCGGTCGATCACGTAGCAGGTCATGCGGACGATATGCTCGGGGCCCGCGCCGTCCTGGGCGAGGATCTCAAGCGTGTTCATCAGCGCCTGCGCGAACTGGCCGGCGAGCGTGTAGTCGGGGAAGCTCTCATGCTCATCCCAGCCGACGATTCCGGCCGTGACAATCATCCGCCCCTTGGCCGAAATGCCGTTGGAATAGCCCTTCGGCCGCGGCCAGTTCGGCGGCTGCAGGATCTTCATGGACGTTTCCCCTTGAGCAAATCCCTGGCGATGATCTGCCGCTGCACTTCGCTCGCGCCTTCGTAAATACGGAGCGCGCGGATGTCGCGGTACAGCGACTCGACCTTGACGCCCTTGGTGACGCCCGCGCCGCCGTGCATCTGCACCGCCGCGTCGATCACCTGTTGCGCAGCTTCGGTCGCGTAGAGCTTGGCCATCGCCGCGGCGCGGCGGTTGTCGGCGGAGCCGACGTCCTGCTGCCACGCGGCGCGGTAGATCAGCAGCGCCGACGCGTCATTGGCGAGCGCCATGTCGGCGAGCTTTTCCTGGGTCACCGCATTGTCGACGAGCGTGCCGCTGCCGTGACGTCGATTCCTGGCGAAGTTCAGGGCTTCATCGAGCGCGCGCCGGGAAAAGCCAAGCGCCGCCGCGCCGACCGTCACCCGGAACAGGTTCAAAGTCTCCATGCCGATGCGGAAGCCCTCGCCGGGCTCGCCGATGATCGCGTCGGCGGGGATGCGAACCTGATCGTATGTGAGCCGCGCGAGCGGGTGCGGCGCGACGACCTCGATGCGCTCGGCGACGCTCAGACCTGCTGCGTTGGCGGGGACGATGAACGCTGACAATCCGCGCGCGCCTTCGCCTTCGCCGGTGCGCGCGAAGGTCAAGTAGAAATCGGCAATTCCGCCATTGGAAATGTAGGTCTTCTCGCCGACGATCACCCACTCGTTGCCGTCGCGCATGGCCGAGCTGGCGATGTTCGCGGCGTCCGACCCGCAGTCGGGTTCGGTCATGGCAAAGGCGGCGATCGCTTCGCCGCTGGCGACCTTGGGCAGCCATTCGCGCTTCTGCTCGACGGTGCCGAACAGCGAGATCGCGCCCGATCCGAGGCCCTGCATGGCGAAAGCGAAGTCGGCGAGCGCGCTATGGTAAGCGAGGGTTTCGCGCGCGATCGCGAGGCTGCGCACGTCGGGCCGGTGCTTGGCGTCGGCGACCGAAAGCTTGAGGAAACCGGCGCTCCCGAGCTGCTTGACCAACTTGCGACATTCAGCGTCGAGGTCGTCGCCGTGCCCGGTGAGATGTTGCGCGCACCAGGTGTTCAGCTGCTCGGCCAGCTCCCGATGCCGCGCCTCGAAGAAGGGCCAGGAGAGGAAACTCTTGTCGGCCATCAGTCGCCCTGGAATTCCGGCTTCTTCTTCGCCGCGAAGGCTTCGTAGGCGCGGTGGAAATCCGTGGTCTGCATGCAATGCGCCTGGGCGCGCGCTTCCATGTCGATCGCCTGCTCGAGCGGGACGCTCCATTCGGCGTCGAGCTGCCGCTTGGTCACCGCATGGGCGATGCTCGGCCCCTTCGCCAGTTCGTCGGCGAGCGCGTAAGCCTCGGCCAGCACGTCCTCGACGACGCGGTTGTAGAAGCCCCAGGCGAGGCCTTCGTCGCTGCTCATGTCGCGGCCGGTGAACAGCAATTCGGCGGCGCGGCCGTGGCCGATGATCCTGGGCAGGATCGCGCACGCGCCCATGTCCGCGCCCGACAGGCCGACGCGGGTGAACAGGAAGGTGGTGGTGCAGCCCGGCTGGCCGAAACGGATGTCGCTGGCCATGGCGAGGATCGCGCCGGCGCCGGCGCACACGCCTTCGACGGCGGCGATGAGCGGTTGCGGGCAGCAGCGCATCGCCTTGACCAGGTCGCCGGTCATGCGCGTGAACCTCAGCAGGCCCGGCTCGTCCATCCTGGTCAAGGGGCCGATGATCTCATGAACGTCGCCGCCCGAGCAGAAATTGCCGCCCGCGCCGCGGATCACGGCCACCTTCACGTTACGCGCACAGTAGAGCGCCCGGAACATGTCGCGCAGCTCGTCATAGCTGTCGAAGGTCAGCGGATTCTTGCGCTCGGGCCGGTTCAAGGTGACCGTCGCCACGCCGTTCTGGAACTCCCACAGGAAATGCTGCGGATGGAAGTTGGCGGGGTCGAAGGTCACGCGCTGGTGCCTCCGTCGATGGTGATCGCGGCGCCGTTGATGTCGCGCGAGAGCGGCAGGCACAGCATCGCGATTACGTTGCCGATCGCGTCCGGATCGACCAGCCGCCCGCTCGCATTCATGTTGGTGATCGCGGAGCGCGCGTCGCCTTCGCTCCTGCCGGTGATCTCGGACACGCGCGCGACCGACTGGTCGGTCATCGGCGTGTCGACGTAACCGGGGCAGACCGCGTTCACGGTCAGTTTGGTCTTGGCATATTCGGCGGCAAGCGAGCGGGCGAGGCCGAGCAGGCCGTGCTTCGATGCCGCGTAATGCGCGGCGTAGGGAACGCCGCGCAGCGAGGCGACCGAGGCAACGAACACCAGCCGTCCGCTCTCGCTCTTCAGGAGATCGCCGATCGCCGCCTGCGCGCAGTCGAACGCGGCGGTCAAATTGACCGCGATGATCCGGTCCCAGCTGTCGCGGGTCATTTTGTGGAACGGCGCGCTCTCGGCGATGCCGGCATTGACCACCAGCATTTCGATCGGGCCGTTGGCGGCGCGGGCTTCATCGAACGCGGAGCTAATTCGGTCGCGGTCAGTCACGTCGCACTGGATCGCGGTGCCGCCGATGCTTTCGGCGATCGCCTTGAGCGGTTCGAGGCGGCGCCCGAGCAGCGAAACGGAGGCGCCCGCGGCGGCGAGCTGCATCGCGGCGGCGGCGCCGATCCCGGTTCCGCCACCGGTCACGAGGGCGTGACGCCCTTCGAGCATTCTCCCCTCCATCACACTCAAGCATTGGCCGAAGCGCACCGGAGTGGCAAGGCAGCGGCCGATGAAGCTCGCAATCCTCGAAACCGGACGGCCGCCCGGGGACCTCGATGTGAAATTCGGCGACTATCCGGCGATGGTTGCGCGGATGCTCGGGTCCGGGTTCGAGATCGACACCTTCGACGTCCAGGCCGGCCAGTCGCCGGCCAATCCGGCGGCTCATGCCGCGTATCTGATCACCGGCTCGCCCGCCGGGGTTTACGACCCGCTGCCGTGGATTCCGGATCTTCTGGAATTCATCCGTTCCGCCAAGGCCAGCAAGATGGTCGGTATCTGCTTCGGCCATCAGGCGATGTCGGAAGCGCTCGGCGGCCGGGTCACGAAATCCGACAAGGGGTGGGGCGCTGGCCTGCACCATTATGCGATCGACCTGGTCGAGCCCTGGATGGACCCGGTGAAGACCATCGCCGTGCCAGCCTCGCACCAGGACCAGGTCGTCATCCAGCCGCCGAATACCGCCATTGTCGCCTCGTCGCCGTTCACCGAATTTGCGGCGTTTGCCTGGACCGACCGGCCGGCGATCTCCTTCCAATTCCACCCGGAGTTCTCGCCTGATTTCGCCAAGGCGCTGATCGCCGAGCGTTATGACATCGTGCCCGATCCCGATGCGGCGATCGGCTCGCTCGATGCACCGAACGACAATGCGCGCGTGGCGGGCTGGATTCGGCGCTTCCTGCAGAATAGGCACGGCGCCGAAACAGCTGGAGACGATTCATGAAGACCCGCGCCGCCGTCGCGTTCGCGCCCAAGCAGCCGCTCAAGATCGTCGAAGTGGATCTTGAAGGACCCAAGCACGGCGAAGTCCTCATTGAGATCATGGCGACCGGTATCTGCCATACCGATGCTTACACGCTCGACGGCCTCGATAGCGAAGGCCTGTTCCCATCGATCCTCGGCCACGAAGGTGCGGGCGTGGTTCGGGAGGTCGGCCCGGGCGTAACCAGCGTCAAACCCGGCGATCATGTCATCCCGTTGTACACGCCCGAATGCCGCCAATGTAAGTCGTGCCTTTCGGGCAAGACCAACCTCTGCACCGCGATCCGCGCGACCCAGGGCAAGGGCGTGATGCCCGACGGCACGTCGCGCTTCAGCTACAAGGGCGAAACCATCTTCCATTACATGGGCTGTTCGACCTTCTCGAACTTCACCGTCCTGCCCGAAATCGCGGTCGCCAGGATCCGCGAGGACGCGCCGTTCAAGACCCGTTGGCTGCGGAGTCACCACCGGCGTCGGCGCGGTGATCAACACCGCCAAGGTCGAGCCCGGAGCGAACGTCGTGGTGTTCGGCCTTGGCGGAATCGGGCTCAACGTCATCCAGGGCGCGAAGCTGGTCGGCGCGAACCGCATCGTCGGGGTCGACATTAATCCGGGCAAGGAGGAGTGGGGCCGCACGTTCGGGATGACCGACTTCATCGATGCCCGGAACAAGTCGCGCGAGCAGACGATCGCCGAGATCCTCGAGATCACCGACGGGGGCGCCGACTACAGCTTCGATTGCACCGGCAACACCGAAGTGATGCGCACGGCCCTGGAATGCTGCCACCGCGGCTGGGGCACCAGCGTGATCATTGGCGTCGCCGAGGCGGGCAAGGAGATTGCGACCCGCCCGTTCCAGCTGGTCACCGGCCGCAACTGGCGCGGCACCGCTTTCGGTGGCGCCAAGGGCCGCACCGACGTGCCCAAGATCGTCGATTGGTACATGGACGGGCGCATCGAAATCGACTCGATGATCACCCACGTGCTGGAGCTCGACGACATTAACCAGGGCTTCGATTTGATGCATGCCGGGACAAGCATCCGCTCGGTCGTCGTCTATTAAGCGGGAGGGGAAGAATGTTCAGCCACATGGTGGTCGGATCGAACGATATCGCCCGGTCAAAGCGATTTTATGACGCATTGTTCGGAGCGATGGGCGCCAAGCCGGGACGGCAGGACCACAAGGGTCGCTTGTCCTATGCCCATAACGGCGCGGTGTTCATGGTCACTCCGCCGATCGACGGCGGGTCGGCGACTCACGGGAATGGCTCAACCATTGGTTTTACGCTGACCAGTCCCGATCAGGTCGACGCGTGGCACGAGGCCGGAGTCGCCGCGGGCGGGATGGCGATCGAGGACCCGCCGGGCATTCGCCAAGGCAGCTTCGGGCCGCTCTATCTCGCTTATCTGCGCGATCCGGACGGCAACAAATTGTGCGCGCTCCATCGCATGCCCGCGGAGTGACGTTGGACATTCTCTCCGAGAACAAGTCGCACGGGGGGCGGCAGCTGGTCGTCCGGCACGCGTCGGCCGTTTGCCGCACCGACATGACTTTCTCGATCTTCCTGCCGCCGCAGGCGGCAAGCGACGGCGCGCTGCCGGTCGTGTGGTATTTGTCGGGCCTCACCTGCACCGACGCCAACGTCACTGAGAAAGGCGAATATCGCGCCGCTTGCGCCGAGCACGGCCTGGTGTTCGTTGCGCCGGACACCAGCCCCCGCGGCGAAGACGTGCCCGACGGCGAGGGATACGATTTCGGCCATGGCGCCGGTTTCTATGTCGACGCGACGGAGGAGCCCTTCGCCCGCAATTACCGGATGTGGTCTTATGTGATCGAGGAGCTTCCCGACCTGATCGCCAGCGAATATCCAGTCGACATGGAGCGGCAAGGGATCACCGGTCATTCGATGGGCGGGCACGGCGCCCTGACGATCGCGCTCAACCATCCGCAACGGTTTCGCGGCGTCTCCGCCTTCGCGCCGATCGTCGCGCCGAGCCAGGTTCCGTGGGGTCAGAAGGCGCTGACCGGCTATCTCGGCGAGGACGTCAAGGCGTGGCGCAAGCATGACGCGGTCGCGCTGATCGAGGACGGCGCGCGCATCAAGGAGCTGTTGGTCGACGTCGGCACCGCCGATCCGTTCCTTGACCAGGAGCTCAGGCCCGAGCTGCTCGAGCGCGCTTGCGCCGACGCCGGCATCGACCTCAAGCTGCGCCGGCAGCCGGGCTATGACCACAGCTATTACTTCATCTCGACCTTCATGGCCGATCATCTCGCATGGCACACCGAGCGACTGCGGTGATCGGCACCTGGTATCTTGACGCTCTGTCGGTCGGCACGGCCGTCGCCTGCGGCTTGTTGATCGGGATCGAGAGGGGATATGACCTCAGGGCATTGCGCGCCGGCACGCGCGTGGCCGGCGTGCGCACCTTCACCTTGCTCGGTTTCGCCTCCGGAATTGCCGGGCTGATCGGGCAGGCCGGCCAGCCATTCGCCGCCGGAGCGATCGTCGCCGGCGCCGCCGCAGTGCTTGCGGTCGGCTATGCGCATCGACCGGGTCTCAACAAGAAACCCGACGCGACGACCCCGATGGCGGCGATGGTGACGCTCGGCCTGGGATTCCTCGCCGGCAATGGCAATCCAGCGCTGGCGATCGCCGGAGCGACGATCGTTACGCTGCTTCTCGCGCTTCGCACCGAGCTTCACGGGTTCATCGACCGCCTCGATGAAGACGATGTGAAGGCGCTCGCGCGTTACGCGGTGATCGCCGGCGCGGTCCTGCCGTTCCTGCCCAACGGCCATTACGGGCCGCTGGGTGCGTGGAACCCGCAGCGGCTGTGGCTGGTGGTGGTGCTGGTCACCGGTTTCTCGTTCCTCGGCTATGTCGCCAACCGCATTTTCGGCGAGCGTCATGGGACCATCGCCACCGCGCTGATCGGGGGCGCCTATAGCTCGACCGCGGTCACGCAATCACTGGCGCAGCGCTTGGGTTCGGAAGAGGAGGGCGGCGCCGAGCCCGCCGGAATCGCCTTCGCCACGGCGGTCATGTACCTGCGCATTCCGATCCTGATTGGGGTCCTCGCAACGCGCGTTCTGATCCCGGTCGTGGTGATTATCCTGCCCGCTGTGGTGATCGCCTGGGCCGCGGGCTTCTGGCTCTATCGAAAGGCGCCCAAGTCCGACGCGCCGACGCCGCCCGGAAATCCCATCGCCATCGTTCCCGCGCTGGGCTTCCTCGCCTTCGTCGCCATTGCCGCGGTCGCCGCGAAATGGGCGCAAGGCGAGTTCGGCCAGTCCGGCATCGCCGTCCTTCTGCTGATGGCCGGAAGCATGGACGTCGACGTCGCGATCGTCACTCTGGGAACGCTGCCCGCGACAGCGATCTCTCCGCTGCTTGCCGCCATCGCAATTTCCGGCACGGTGATCGTCAACATGGCGGTGAAGATCGGAATCACGCTCGTTTACGCTCACCGCAAGGGCCTGTCCGCCGCGGTCGCAATGACCGCCAGTGTTGTCGCGCTTGCCGTCTCGATCGCGATTGCCTGGACGCGGCTGTAGCGCCTAGAGGGCGCGGCAATGCCCGACGGTGACACCGCACTGCTGCTGGCGAGGGCCCAGTTCGCGTTCACCGTCTCGTTTCACTTCATTTTCCCGTCCTTCACCATCGGGCTGGCGAGCTATCTCGCGGTGCTCGAGGGGCTGTGGCTCAAGACCGGCGAGGAGCGGTTCCTCAACCTCTTCCGCTACTGGCTGAAGATCTTCGCCATCACCTTCGCGATGGGCGTCGTCTCGGGCATCGTCATGTCGTACGAATTCGGGACCAATTGGTCGATCTTTTCGGACAAGGCGGGGCCGGTGATCGGCCCGCTGATGGCTTATGAGGTGCTGACCGCCTTCTTTCTCGAAGCGGGCTTCCTGGGCGTCATGCTGTTCGGGATGAACCGGGTCGGCAAGGGCCTGCATTTCTTTGCGACGGTCATGGTTGCGCTGGGGACCTTGCTGTCGGCCTTCTGGATCCTCGCCGCCAACAGCTGGATGCAGACCCCCGCGGGCTACGCGATCAACGCTCAAGGGCAGTTTGTTCCAACAAGCTGGATCGAGGTGATCTTCACCGCGAGCTTCCCGTACCGGCTCGTCCACACCGTGATTGCCTCCTACCTGACGACCGCACTCGCGGTCGGAGCGGTCGGGGCCTGGCATCTCCTCAGGCGCCGCGACACGGCGGAAGTGCGAACCATGTTCTCGATGGCGATGTGGATGGCCGCGCTGGTCGCGCCGGTGCAGATGATCGCCGGCGACCAGCACGGGCTCAATACCGAAGCTCACCAGCCCAACAAGGTTCACGGGATGGAGGGCCACTTCGACTCCTACCCCGATGGGGCGCCGTTGATCCTGTTTGGCTTTCCGGACTCGAAAATGGCGACCGTTCATGACGCGATCGAAGTGCCGCACGCCGGCTCGCTCATCCTGCACCACAGCTGGAATGCCCCGGTCGAGGGCCTCAAGACGGTCCCGAGAAGCGAATGGCCGCCGGTCGGGATCATCTTCTGGTCGTTCCGGATCATGGTCGGGCTCGCCTGCCTCATGTTCGCACTCGGGCTGCTGAGCCTGTGGGAGCGCTGGCGGGGCAGGCTGTACAGTGCGCCGCTGCTGCACCGCTTCGCGTTGCTCATGGGGCCGTCGGGCTTCGTCGCGGTCATCGCCGGCTGGGTGA
>Ga0193751_1001376_pt1 | contig 15665 bp, 12 predicted proteins | sample L1c2metaG_FD_143050 | JGI IMG/M metagenome (GOLD analysis project Ga0193751, IMG submission 143050) | Soil microbial communities from a riparian zone of the East river system, Colorado, United States - L1c2 | ecosystem: Environmental > Terrestrial > Soil > Riparian zone | place: USA: East River... | reverse complement strand
TAGAACCACTCGCCCACGTACACTATCGAACGCCATGGCGTGCGCTCGCCGGGCTGACGGACCGGTATCCGCTACTTGAACCCAGTCAGTGCCGTCCCATTCCCATGTGTCGTTGAATGTACCGCCACCGAATGTTCCACCGCCGAAAAGCACGCATTTGCCGCGCGCCGAATCGAACACCATTGCATGACCGCTTCTGGGCGACGGGCCCGTGTCGGCAACCTGGGTCCACGCGTCGTCGCCCCATTCCCATGTATCGCGAACGTTGGCATTACCTACCGTTCCCCCGAAGAGAACGACACGCTTGCGCGCTGAGTCGTAGGCAAGTGCGTGCGCGGCGCGTGGATGGGGTCCCATGTCGGCAACCTGTGTCCAGTTGTCCCCGTCCCAGGCCCATGTGTCATCGTATGCGTGACCGGAGAGCGAATCACCACCGAACAGAATTGTTCGAGCGGCGGCGCTATCGAACGCGAGCGCGTGAAGGACGCGAGGCTTTGGTCCGATGTCCTGCTTCTGCGTCCACAAGAGTTTGCTCATGGCCGTTACAGACTCCTTGGGAGTGATGGTTCGGGCGATTGCTACGGATTCAATTTCGTAATTCGAAGACCGAAGTCTCCATCGGCATCAGTGTTATCCGCGAAGTTACTATCGGGTGTCCCGACGAAAAGGTATTGGGCTCCCGCCGGCACCGCGATGGTGACATCATCGATGAAAAAATCCTCGGCAATGTCTGTATCAAGCGAGCCGTGGTACGTTTGCTGGCTCACAAAGTTACGACCTACGGAAATCGCCCCTGGAACTCTGTTTCGATTTGACGCGTCGAGCAATTCACTACTACTACTGAAAACGCCGGTCAACGCCACCGTCGAGTCTCCTCGCCCGACTCCGTAGCTCCAGTCTCCGACCTCCTGCAAACGAATTTGATCTCCCGGTCGAATACCGCGCTCGGCCAGATTGACGATAAGAGGCGGCTGTGCCAGGTCCATGTTTGTCAGCAGGAACGTGCTCCTGGGATCGACTACGAGTAGCGTCGGATCGACGGCCCCGAATGGGCTGAACGATTTGACTTTTCCTCCCAACCCACCGTGGGCGGCGTAAAGCTCTGACGGCCAAAGACGAAGAAGGATTTGACTCGCGAGCCTGGACGCTTTCCGCCTCCAGCCAGCGCCGTCGATTTCGCCTGGAGACTGCAAGGCGGATGTGCCCGCGCAACGGAGGAAGTCGTCAACTCCGACGCGCTCGAGGATCTCGATCGACGAGCCGACACCATGAGCCAGACGCAGTCTATCATGAGGTTCGGGAGGATAGAACGGACTGGATGGGTCGGTAACCTGACAAACGCCAACTCTCGCGGAATCGCCAAACTGGGCTATTGGGGGATAGGTGGCGTACTCGTAGTACGGAGGATATTGCTTGACACTCGTTGGAAGCGGGCCAGCGTTTGGACTCGACGGCGTGGCGAGGCGGCTCACAGCGACGAGCACTGGTTGCTCGAAAGTTCCCGCAGGGATGCTCACGCCGGCAGTGCCGGCGGGTGTGACAAGCGTACCGCCGGATGTGCCCACCACCTGTGTTGTCCCGTCACCGGTAAGAACCGATTGGGGTAGATTCGGCGCGTCCATTCCTGCGAGCCGGTACAGTCCGTCCACCAACGTCGACGCGCTGGTTGGGGCCTGCCCCGAGTTGCCGGCATTCAGCTTTGATTCGCGAAGCGACTTCAGTGTGAAGTCGACCAGCGAAAGCGTCGCCCCACGCCCGCTCGTCGCTCCACCTAGAGCGACCTGTTGCCTGATTGTAGACAGCAGAGCCAGCGCAGAATCCTGAAGCGCGCCACTCGTCGGGAACAGTGACTTGACCTGGCCTTCGAGAGAGTTGTCTGGCGGAGGTGTTGATGGTCCGGTTGTAGCAGGTGACTTATCAGAGCATGCAGTGAGAATCCACCAGCTGAAAAAGAAAACCAGCGCGGTTCGCCCCACAGAATCGATGCGAAAGACGCCTCGGGCCACGAAAGCTCCATTGTTCGTGTGGTTCCTCTGTGCCCTCTGTTCCAATCGGCTGATCGTCCCGATCAACAGGCCGCAACGCGAGGAATTGAGCCGACGGTACCTCGCGAAGAATGCGAAAGGGGGGACTCGAACCCCCACGGATTTCTCCACTGGATCCTAAGTCCAGCGCGTCTACCAAATTCCGCCACTTCCGCCTTCGATTCAAGATAGCGCTTCATTTGGCGGTTTCGGAATCGACTGGAATGTCAAAATGATGGACGTCCTCTCTCGATCCCAGCGATTCATATAACCGAATTGCGGGAATGTCCTCCGGATCGGCCTGGACGTAGATCACATACGCCTTTCGTTGCCTCGCGATATTCCCGAGCTCGTTGATGAGATTCCGGGCAATCCCATTTCGGCGGTGATTCTCCGACACCGCCAGGTCGTAGATGTAAATCTCGCGTCGGTCCTGTTCGAATTTGTCCAACTCATACGCAGCGAGTCCACCAACAACTTCATTCTCGTCCAAGGCCGCAACGATGATGACGTGCGGTTTGGAAAGTGTTGCCTTCAAGTACGCGACACTTGGTACCGCGCTCTGGTAGGCATCGAAATCATTGAACGCCGCGCCGAACACTTTGAGGAGCTCCTTCAAGAGCTCAACGTCAGTGGCTGAGAGCTGTTTGTACGTGTAACTCATGACGGGAAGCATATAAACGAAACCGCCCTCGTGCACCGGGCACGAGGGCGGTTCGTTCAGATCGCCCAGTGAATCGGCCGACCTTCACTCAATATCGGCTTAGTAGCCGCCGACTCTCAAGTTTACGACGCGGCTGCTGCCTTGCTGACCAAGACTCGCGACGTTGAGGCTGATGTAATCGCCTACCTTCACTCGCTGAAGCACCTGGTCGAGATCAGCTGCTGTCCGAATCGGACGGCGCGGACCGGGATACAACAGCTCGTAAATCACGTCGTTCTTGATGAGCTTCCCGTACGCAGGGCCGAGCGGAACAACGTCGGTTATCACGACTCCGCGCTGGTTTACAGCGAGCTTCGCCTGCAAGGCAATCTCTGCAGTAACCGGTTCGACTGTAACGCCGAGAGCCGAATTCGACGAGCCGGTTGGACGGCTTGCCGGCGCCAGTGTGGACAACGCCGCTGACGCGACTCGCGTTGCATCCTCGAGCTCGGTGAGTCGAACCTTGAATGACTTCTTCTGTCCGTAGCGCATCACGTCCACGTCGATCGTCTCGCCGGGCGCGTGATTTCTCACGATTCGCTGCAGCGTGCTCACACGATCGACTGACTGACCATCGGCAGTGATGATTACGTCACCCGCCTGCATTCCTGCGCGCTCTGCTGCGCTCGTCGCGCCTGAGCCAAAACCCTGGATCTTCGCGCCGCGGATCTCCTTCATTCCGGCGACCGCCGCGTCCTCAGGCGACACCTCATCGATCTGAATTCCAAGCACCGCCACGCGCACCCGGCCGTGAGCGATGATGTCTTCCATCACCTTCTTCGCGAGCGTAATCGGAATCGCGAAACCATATCCGGCATTGAGGCCGCTCGGACTTGCGATTGCACTCGTAATACCGATGACTTCGCCGCGCGAGTTGACCAATGGGCCTCCCGAGTTTCCGGGATTGATCGCTGCGTCGGTCTGGATGAGATCGCTGATCGAATAGTTGGGACCATTCCGCCGGTTCAGCAGTCCCGGCAGACTTCTGCCCTTGGCGCTGATGATTCCCGCGGTGACAGTGAAATCGAATCCGAGAGGATTGCCGATTGCCAAGACCCACTCACCGACACGACTGTTGACGTCGTTGCCGAACGGAAGAGTTGGGAAATCGCTCCCGTTGATCTTAATCACTGCGATATCGGTCGTCGGATCATTGCCGATGACCTTCGCCTTGAACGTGCGGTGATCGAGCAGCTGGACAGTCACCTGGTCGGCCACTGTCGTGTGGTCGCTCATCGTGACGACGTGGTTGTTGGTGAGGATGTAACCGTCCTTCGAGACAATGAAGCCCGAACCCGATCCACCCTCGACCTGCGGGACCTGCTGCCCGAACTGGTCGAAGAAATCTTCCATTCCGGGAGGAACGGTCATCCCATTTGGAAGAGCGCGGCGGCGTTGGCTGCTTTGCGCCGGACGACTCTCCGCCGAAATGGACACCACTGCAGGTGTCACATGATCGGCGATGGCGACGAAAGCATTACTCGCTTCCGCCATCGGGGCCGTCGCTGCAGCACTCGGCTTGCCTTGCGCAAATCCGAGACGCGACAGATTCAATCCACCCGATGCGAGTATGAGTCCGCCGAGGAAGGCGACTACGACGGCCACTCCCCACCGGGCACGAGATGAAAATGAGGACATAGATCCAGCTACCTTGAATGAAAAGGGTTGAGTACTAATGTAAGACACCGGACGCCCCCCGTAGGTTGCGCCCGGTGTCCGTACAGCTTTCTTACTTCTTGTCGTCGACTATCTCATAGTCGGCTTCGACAACGTCCTCGGCTTTCGCGCCTGCGGCATCGCCTTCCGGCGCGCCCGTTGGAGCACCCTCAGGCTGTTCGGCCGAGCTCTGGGCCTGCTGCTGATAGAACGACTGCCCGGCCTCGCTGAATACCTTGCTGAGCTCCTCCTGCGCCGATCGGATCTCGTCCATGTCGTCGCCTCTCAGAGCCTTGCGAGACCGCTCGACAGCCGCGTCGATCCGCGTCTTGATGTCCGGTGAGACCTTGTCGCCCCACTCCTTCACGTTCTTTTCGACCTCGTAGGTCATCGAGTCCAAGCGGTTCCGCGCGTCGATTGCCTCGCGGGCCGTCTTGTCGGCCGCGGCGTTCTTCTCCGCGTCCTTGACCATCCGGTCGATCTCTGCGTCGGACAGGCCGCTCGATGCTTCGATGCGGATCTTCTGCTCCTTCCCGGTGGCCTTGTCCTTCGCGGTCACATGAAGGATTCCGTTGGCATCGATGTCGAAGGTGACTTCCACCTGCGGCAGCCCGCGTGGTGCGGGCGGAATTCCAGTGAGCTGGAACTTGCCGATTGTCTTGTTGTACGTCGCCAGCTCGCGCTCTCCCTGAAGAACGTGAATCTCCACGGTCGTCTGGTTGTCGTCCGCCGTCGAAAACGTCTCGCTCTTCTTGGTTGGAATGGTTGTGTTGCGCGGAATGAGCACGGTGGTGACTCCGCCGAGTGTCTCGATTCCAAGCGACAGCGGTGTAACGTCGAGCAAGAGCACATCCTTCTGCTCGCCCGTCAGAACCGCGCCCTGAATTGCGGCACCGATCGCCACGACTTCGTCCGGGTTGACGCCCTTGTTGGGCTCTTTCCCGAAGAACTTCTTGACGATCTCCTGAATTTTCGGAATTCGCGTCGAGCCACCGACGAGAATCACTTCATCGATTTCATTCGGCTTGATTCCCGCATCCTTGAGCGCCTGCTCCATCGGTGGAATCGTGCGCTGAATCAGATCGTCGACGAGCTGCTCGAACTTCGCTCTGGTGAGCGAATAGTTGAGATGCTTTGGTCCGCTCTGGTCGGCGGTGATAAAGGGAAGATTGATATCGGTGTTCTGCGTGGTGCTCAGCTCCATCTTCGCTTTCTCGGCCGCTTCCTTCAGGCGCTGAAGTGCCATCGGATCCTTTGAAAGATCGATCGCCTGGTCGCGCTTGAATTCCGTAACGAGCCAGTCGATCACCCGCTGGTCGAAATCATCGCCGCCAAGGTGAGTGTCACCGTTGGTGGATTTCACTTCGAACTGGCGCGAGCCTTCGACGTCATAAAGCTCGAGCACCGAGATGTCGTAGGTACCGCCGCCAAGGTCGAAGACTGCGACCTTCTCGTCCTTCTTCTTGTCGAGACCGTAGGCGAGGGCAGCAGCCGTGGGCTCGTTGATAATGCGGAGCACGTCGAGTCCGGCAATCTTGCCGGCGTCCTTGGTGGCCTGTCGCTGAGAGTCGTTGAAGTAAGCGGGTACAGTGATCACCGCCTTCTCAACCTTGTAGCCGAGGTAGTCCTCGGCGGTCTGCTTCATCTTCTGAAGAATCATCGCCGAAATCTCAGGCGGGCTGTAACGCTTGCCCTGCACTTCGACCATCGCGACGTCATTTGGGCCAGGCACGACCTTGTACGGTACTCGCCCCGCCTCTTCCTTGACTTCGCCCATCTTCCGGCCCATGAACCGCTTGATGGAAAAGACCGTGTTCTGGGGGTTGGTTACCGCCTGCCGCTTCGCGATCTGGCCGACCAGGCGCTCTCCGTCCTTGGTGAAGCCGACAACAGAAGGGGTGGTCCGCCCGCCTTCCGCGTTGGGAATGACAACCGGGTCACCGCCTTCCATGACGGCGACCACTGAGTTGGTCGTACCCAGGTCGATTCCAATTACCTTGTCTGCCATGTATTCCTCTTGGTGGGTTATGCTTCGTGCTGGTGGCCTGTTAGAGGCAAGGCCGGGGCCGCAAATCTCTGCCAAAACGGCGCGCTTTTAGATGATCCCACTGAGCGACGAGCATCCTACCCTTCGCACGCCGTACATGACGTACGCGATCCTGACTGCGCTCGTCGGCACGTGGGTGTTCGTTCAGGGAGCCGGGTTCAACGAGCCACAGCTGGCGGCGAGCATCTGCAACCTTGGAATGGTTCCCGGCGAGCTCACCCACCAGGCGGCGCTCGGTACCGCGGTTCCGCTGGGCGACGGCATGGCTTGCGTCGTAGACAACGAGGCGGTGAACGTATTCACTCCGCTGTTCTCCATGTTTCTGCATGGCGGGTGGTTTCACCTGCTCGGCAACTGCCTGTTCTTCTGGGTTTTCGGGAATAACATCGAGGACAGCATGGGACATTTCCGCTTCCTCGTGTTTTATCTCGTGTGCGGGCTTGCGGCCGCCGCGACGCACATCCTGATGCAACCGGGCTCGCCCGTTCCGACGGTTGGAGCGTCGGGCGCAATTTCGGGAGTACTTGGTGCGTACCTCGTGCTCTATCCTCGTGTTCGCGTGAGGATGCTGTTCATCTTCATCGTGTTTTTCAAAGTGATTCCCATCCCGGCGTGGGCCGTGCTCCTGTGGTGGTTCGCGTGGCAGGTAATCAGCGCACTGCCGGCAATGAATACCGTCCGGCCCGAGGTTTCGAGCGGGGTCGCGGTATGGGCGCACATCGGCGGATTCCTGGCGGGTGTCGTTCTGGTCAAGCTGTTCGAGAATCCAAACCTGGTAGCCCGTCGTTCCGTGGCCGCGTAAGTTTCCGCTCTCGCGACGAACAGTTGTTCGGACCCATCACAGCCGGAAATCCACTTGCAGCTCATCCCGCGCGACGCACAGTTCTACGACATGTTCACCGAGGTAGCGAAGCGCCTGACCGGCTCGGCTACTCTGCTCCATGAAGCCTTTGAGGACCCTGTGCACCTCGAGGAGAAAGTTGCCCAGATAAAAACGCTGGAGCACGAAGCCGATAACCTCACGCACGACATCATCGACCGGATTGACCGGACGTTCGTCACACCGTTCGATCGCGAGGACATTCACGAGCTCGCTGGTGCGCTTGACGATGTGGTGGACTACATCGACGGGGCGGCTCGCCGCGCAGTGATCTTCCACATCAAGGTTTCGCGCCCGCACGGTGTTGCGCTTTCGGAGGTGTTGCTTCGGTGCGCAAAGACAATCGAGGACACCGTTCGCCACATGAAGGATCCGAAAGCAGTGAGCGCCGGCAACCGCCAGCTCAAGCTGCTCGAGGAAGAAGGCGACGCGGTTTTTCACGAAGCCCTCGACGTTCTCTTTTCCAACGCGACCGACGCGATTCTCGTCGTCAAATGGAAAGAGCTGTACGACAAGATCGAAGACGCAATCGATCAGTGTGAAGACGTAGGCAACGTTCTCCAGAGCATCTCAATCAAGAACGCGTAGACCGTGCTCTACTACGTTGCTGCGATCGTGATCGTGGCTTTCATCTTCGACTTCATAAATGGATTTCACGATTCAGCGAACTCGATCGCGACCATTGTAGGTACGCGGGTTCTAAGTCCCCTCGCCGCCGTGATCTGGGCGGCGTGCTTCAATTTTCTCGCGGCATTCACCGTTGGCACCGCCGTGGCCAAGGCGATCGCCAAGGGTTTGATCGACGTCAGCATCGTGACGCCGAACGTGATCCTGGGCGGACTGATTGGCGCGATAATCTGGAATCTCATTACCTGGTTTTATGGAATTCCGTCGAGCTCATCGCACGCACTGATTGGAGGGTACGCGGGCGCCGGGATCGCCAAGGGCGGCTGGGCGGCGATCGAATGGGGCACGAAATGGATCCAGACATTGTCGTTCATCGTGATCTCGCCGGTAGTTGGACTGCTTGCCGGTCTCGTCCTGATGGTGATCGTGTACTGGACTTTTCAGAAGATGGCTCCGGCGCGTGTTGACCGGTTTTTTCGAGTTGCACAGCTTGCGAGCTCCGCCGCGCTGTCGCTCGCACACGGCGGCAACGACGCGCAGAAGACGATGGGCATCATCGTCGGACTGCTGATCTCGGTCAAACCGCTCTTTGCCGCGCAGACCGGATTCTGGCATCACTTCTATCTCACCAGTGATGCGGTCCCCTTGTGGGTGGAAATGTCCGCCTACACGGCAATCTCACTCGGTACTCTTTTTGGGGGCTGGCGTATAGTTCATACGATGGGCTCACGAATTACGAAACTGCGCCCGGTGAGCGGGTTCTGTGCCGAGACGGGCGGTGCTCTCGCGATCACGCTCGCGAGTCATTACGGGATTCCGGTCAGTACGACGCACACCATCACGGGAGCAATCGTTGGTGTTGGTGCGACGACCCGGATATCAGGTGTCCGGTGGGGAATCGCAAGGCGAATCGTCTGGGCGTGGCTTGTTACCATTCCTGCCGCGGGATTGATGGCAGCTGTCGCCTATCACGTTCTGCGGCTCATCGTCAGCGGGTAATGGCAGCGTGCCTGGCGACCCCTCGCTCTTCATCAATCGCGAGCTGAGCTGGCTCGAGTTCAACGCCCGGGTTCTTCACGAAGCGTTCGACGATCGAAATCCGCTGCTCGAGCGGCTCAAATTTCTTTCGATCTTCAGCACGAACCTGGACGAATTCTACATGGTTCGTGTTGCGGGTCTCCGCCGGCAGGTGGCCGCTGGTGTTCTGCAAACGCCGCCCGATGGGATGACTCCTTCGGACCTGCTCTCCGCCATTCACGACTCGGTTGGTCCACTGCTTCGGAAAGCGAGACACTGCCTGGACGATCTTCTCCTGCCGGCGCTCTCCGAGCACGGGATAAGACTTGTCGGTCCCGAAGAGCTCGACCCAGCCGAGCGTGAAACGGTTAAGCTGTTTTTCGAGTCGCAGGTTTTTCCGGTGCTGACGCCGCTCGCCGTCGATCCGGGGCACCCGTTCCCCTATATCTCGAATCTCTCTCTTTCACTCGCGGTGGAGCTTTACGATCCTGACCGGGGCGTCGAGCGGTTCGCGCGCGTAAAAGTTCCGAAGAGCATTCCGCGATGGGTGGGTTTTGGACGCGACCGGCAATTCATTCCTCTCGAGAAGGTAATCGGGGCAAATCTCGATGCCCTTTTTCCGGGGATGGAAATCCGCGGGTACTATGCCTTTCGCGTGACGCGTTATTCCGATCTCGAGCTGCCGAACTTCGACGAAGACGACGACCTGCTGGCGATGATCGAGGAGCAGGTCTTCCAGCGACGTTTTGCCGAGGTTGTGAGAGTCGAGGTGGAAGATGATATGCCGGTGCATCTCAGAAAGCTTCTGCTCGACGAGCTGCAGGAGGATCAGCCGCCGGAGATTCCGCCCCTCACTGAAGCTGACGTAGTCGAGAACGGACGATTGCTCGAGCTCGGCGACCTGATGTCGATAGCAACGCTCGAGATACCGGAGCTTCGCGATCCGCCGTTCAACGCGCACACCCCGCCTGAGCTGCGCGACTCGACGCGTTCGATCTTCGACGTTCTGCGCGAGAAGGATATTCTCGTGCACCATCCTTTCGATTCATTCTCGACGACGGTCGAGAATTTCATTACCGCCGCGGTAGCGGACGAAAACGTCCTCGCACTCAAGATGACGCTCTATCGAACATCGGGCGACACCGCGATAGTGCGCGCGCTGACAGAAGCTGCCAACAGAGGAAAGCAGGTCGCGGTGCTGATCGAGCTGCAGGCTCGTTTCGACGAGGCGAACAACATCACGTGGGCGAGGACACTCGAAAGTTTTGGAGTTCATGTCGCTTACGGACTCGCTGGTCTAAAAACCCATACGAAGACTACGCTGGTTGTGCGGCGTGAAGCAGAAGGGATCACGCGGTACTCGCACATCAGCTCAGGCAACTACAACTCGAAGACGGCGCGTCTCTACACCGACATCGGGCTGTTCACGCGCAACCCGGAGATTGGAGCGGATCTCACCGATCTGTTCAATGCCCTCACCGGATTCTCCAGACAGAGCTCGTATAGAAAGCTGGTCGTCGCGCCAGGGAATCTTCGCGCGCGATTCCTGGAGCTGATCGAGCGCGAAGCGGCGGCGGCGCGCGAAGGCAAGCCGGCCAGGATCATCGCCAAGATGAACGCGCTCGTGGACGCCGAGATGATCGAAGCGCTTTACTCCGCATCCAAGGCCGGCGTGCCGATTGATCTCATCGTCCGCGGGATCTGCTGTCTGCGCCCCGGCTTGGTGGGCGTGAGCGAAAATATTCGGGTGATCAGCATCATCGGCCGCTTTCTCGAGCATTCGCGGCTTTTCTACTTTGCCAACGGAGGCGACGACGAATTCCTGTTCGGCTCGTCGGACTGGATGCCGAGGAATTTCGACCGGCGCGTCGAGGCGGTTACGCCGGTGGAAGACCGGACGTTTCATCCCCGCTTGCGCTCGCTGCTCGAGGTGTGTCTGGCTGACAACCGGCAGGCGTGGGAGCTCGCGCCAAATGGCAGTTACACTCAGCGTCACCCCGACGGCGTTCCCGAGATCTCAACTCACAAACTTCTTATCGGCGATCCATGGGGCGAGGCGGCTGCAGCCGAGCTCCATCTCGAGATGGCCACGCCGGCTCAGTCCGGCTCGCCCTCTTCGTCGCCGTAGGTCAAGACATTACCGTCGGGCGCGACAATCTCCACGGTCGTGTCCGCAACGCGCGCAAGCAGTTTCGATTTGCGCGCGGCGCCCCACAGGTCCAGTCTCATGCTCAATCCGCGCGGATGCGGAACCGCTGTGAGCCGCAACGCGCGCCGGGTCCACCGCACTTTTACCGCCTGCACGGCACCCGCATGACCCCTATCGAATCCGTCGGCGACGCGAAGAATCGCGGCGAGCCTGATGATGGTCTTCCGCATCTTCGCGTCGAGTGACGCGAGATTCTCGTGACTCTTTTTCGGCGGCGCGCCGCGATGATACCTGGCGACGTTGGCGACGATGATCTGATCCGCCGGTGTCAATCCGAGCAGCTCGGCGTGCTGGATGAGATGGTACGAGTGCTGGTTGTGCTTGTCGTAGTTGATGTGGTAGCCGATGTCATGAAGCAGCGCCGCGTCGGCGAGAAGTTGTCGGTCACCGCGAGCGCATCCCAGGCGCTTGCCAATTGCATCGAAAATCTGAAGAGCCAGCTTCTGGACGTGCTGCGAGTGGGGCTCCTCGTAATGCGTGCGCTCCGCCAGCTGCCGCACCGACCGCGCGCGCGCTTCTCCCGGGTCGGCAACAACCGGTGTGACCCGCGCAGCTTCCAGAAGAACTCCTTCGCGAATACCGTAAGCCGACACGACTATTTCCCGTGCGTCGAGTCGCGCGACTACCTCGGCAATCGCGGCGAGGCCGGCGACGATGATGTCGGCCCTGACTGGATTCAGTCCGGCCAGGCCCTGGCGCTCGGCGAGCGACATGTTGTCCAGGGAGTCGATGATGTGCTCCAGCTCGACGCGTGGGACGACTGTTCCGTGAACAGTTCGGACGCTTTCCATTCCGCGTCGCGCGAGGAAAATTCCGGCGAGGTTTGTTGCGGTGCCTCCCGAGCAGATCACTCGAGCGCCGCGCCAATCGGTGACCGAGAGCTGGCTTTTCAGCGTTCGTCGCACGCGTTTTCTGAGGCGCGTCAATCCCTTCCGCTTGCCGCGCGCAAGAAACTCTTCGGTCAACCGGATTGCGCCGAATGGAAGAGACAACAGTCGCTCGACGAGCCCGTCGGCACTGAGGGCGAGCTCGAGCGAGCCGCCTCCGATGTCGATTATCGCGGCGCGACCCACACCCAGGTCGAAGTGAGCAAGCGCGCTGCGAAAGCTGAGCGCGGCTTCGTCAACACCGTCCACGATTCTCACGCGCAGTCCGGTCTCGTCGCGAACGAGATCGAGGAATCGCTGGCCGTTGCTCGCTCGGCGCACTGCGCTCGTCGCGATGACTTCGGTGCGTTTGGCTCCGAGCTGCTTTGCCAGAGCGGCCATTCGCGAGAGCGTAGCGAGAGCGTTTTGAATTGCCACGACGCTGAGCTGGCCGGTGCGGTCGAGTCCCGCTCCAAGGCGGGGCGACGCTTTCAGCTCGTCGATCACGCGAATGCCTCCGTCAGGCGACACGTCGGCGATGATCTGGCGGATCGAGTTCGATCCGATGTCGATTGCCGCTATGCGGGTGGGCTTGTCGGCGCTCTCTGCCGGAGCGCCGCCGGAGGCCAACGTGAGAACCGCCTTTCCGGTTGCCTGAGCCAAATCAATCCTCGAAGTGATGCTTGATCTGCTTTCCCTCAGCAAGATATACGGCGTCTTCTCCGATGTTGGTCGCCAGGTCGGCTACACGCTCGAGATTACGACTCACGAGGAGAAGCTCGAGGGCGGGACCGATGTTGCGTGAGCTTTCCATCATGTGCGTCAGCAGGACGCGAAAAACGGAATCGTGGAGGGCGTCGACTGCATCGTCGGCCTTGCATACCTCGCGACCAAGTGCCCCGTCTGCGCGCAGGAAAGCATCGAGCGCATCACCGAGCATCTTCCGGGCCCGACGGGCCATGTCCTCGAGGGCGGGGGTGGGAGTGAGTCGCCCGCCGTGATCCACCAGACGCACTGCGGATTCGGCGATGTTCACAGCGTGATCCCCTACGCGCTCGAGGTCGCTCGAAACCTTGATCGCTCCCACGAGAAAACGCAGATCGCGCGCCATCGGTTGCTGCAGAGCGAGCATTCGCACTGCGCGCTGCTCGATCTCGACCTCGAACTGATTGAGCATCTTGTCGCCTGCAATCACTTCCTGGGCCACATCACGGTCGCGCTCCAGCACCGACTTGATAGCGAGGTCGACGAGACGCTCGGCCTGTCCCGACATGTCGAGGAGTCTTTGCTTCAGCTGCGCGAGCTCTTCGTGAAAATGCCGGAATCCGGGGTTTTGTTTCGGTGCGGTCATCCAAACCTCCCGGTGATGTAGGCTTCCGTGCGCTCTTCGCGCGGGCGCGTGAACATGACATCCGTCGGTCCGCTCTCCACCACGCGGCCAAGATAGAAGAATGCAGTATAGTCGGACAATCGTCCCGCCTGTTGAAGGTTGTGAGTCACGATGACAATGGAGAGGTCGGACTTGAGCTCAAAGAGAAGCTCTTCGATTCGCTGCGTTGCAAGAGGATCGAGCGCGCTCGCGGGCTCGTCGAGGAGAAGTATCTCGGGCTGGTTCGCGAGAGCGCGAGCGATACAGAGGCGCTGCTGCTGGCCACCCGAAAGTCCGAGCGCGTTCGAGCCAATTCGATCTTTCACTTCGTCCCACAACGCAGCGCGTTGGAGCGACTGCTCCACGATTTGATCCAGCTCGCGCCTCGGCGGGTTGCGATTGATGCGGGGCCCGTAAGCAACATTGTCGTAGATGGATTTCGGAAAGGGATTCGATCGTTGAAAGACCATACCGATTCGCGATCTGAGCTCGACAACATCGGTGTCGGGGCTATAGACATCCTTTCCGTGAAGGAGAATGTCACCCTCGTGACGAACGCCGGGGATTGTCTCGTTCATGCGATTGATCGCGCGGAGAAAAGTCGACTTCCCACAACCTGACGGGCCAATGAGCGCGGTAATCGCGTCATTCGAAAGCGAGAGGTCGACCTCGTGCAACGCCTGGTTGCCGCCGTACCAGAAGGAGAACTTTTTCGCCTCCACCGCGGGGGGACCGTCTGGCTCGACGGCCTTTTCCGGAGGCGACACCACAAGTGCCGAGCTCACCCGAACCTCCCGGTCACGTAAGCCTCTGTTCGCGAATCACGTGGATTCGTGAATAAAGTATTCGTGGGGGCTACTTCGATCAGCTCACCCGCCAGCATGAATGCCGTGCGATCCGAGACCCGGGCGGCTTGCTGCATGTTGTGCGTGACGATCACGACCGTGATCGATTGACGAAGCTGGTGAACGAGCTCTTCGATGGTTTGCGTGCTGAGCGGATCGAGAGAAGCGGTGGGCTCGTCGAGGAGCAGCACGCGTGGCTGGGTAGCCAGCGCCCGTGCGATGCAAAGTCGTTGCTGCTGCCCGCCCGAGATACCGAGCGCACTCTCGCGCAACCGGTCTTTCACTTCATCCCAGAGTCCCGACCGGCGGAGCGCGTCTTCGGCGATCGATTCTGCTTCGGAGCGCGACGGACCTTTCGTTCCCAGAATTCGAAGTCCGGCGAGGACGTTGTCGCGAATCGACATCGTCGGAAAAGGTGTGGGACGCTGGAAGACCATTCCGATCTGGCGCCGAACCGCAATTGCGCTCAATCCGGTCTTGTAGATGCTCTCTCCCTCGAGCAGCACATCCCCCTCGACGCCCGCGTCCGCCACCGTTTCGTGCATTCGGTTGAGACAGCGGAGGAGCGTCGATTTGCCGCAGCCCGACGGACCTATGACCGCGGTGATCTCGCGGTCGCGAACATCGAGCGTGACATTGCGAAGGACGCGCGTGCGCCCGAAGTACGCGTTGAGCCGCCGCGTTGAGAGTAGAGGAGACTTGGCACGCGATTCGACGACGCCCGGCTCGGTGGCCGTGTCGATGAGGACACCCATACTAATCCGTCCCGGTGCCAAAGCGGGATCGCGTGGCAAATCGTGCTGCCAGGCTGATCACGAGCACGACGACAATCAGCACGAGGGCGCCTGCCCAGGCCTGACCATGCGCGGTGTCATAAGGACTGATTGCGTTATTGAAGATCTGAAGCGGCAGCGCGGCAATTGGTTGGCCAAGTGACGTCGACCAGAACTGGTTCCCAAGTGCGGTGAAGAGCAGGGGAGCTGTCTCTCCGGCAATGCGCGCGATGGCAACCAGTGCGCCGGTAACAATTCCCGGCAGCGCCGTGCGAAGAATGATCGTGAGAGATGTTCTCCACCGGGTGTAGCCCAGGGCGAGAGCCGCTTCATGCAGCGAAACGGGTACGAGGCGAATCATTTCCTCAGTTGTGCGCGTCACCAGCGGGATCATCATCGCTCCGAGCGCGATGCCGCCGGCCAACGCGGAAAAATGGCCGATTGGTCGCACGAGAAACTGCCACGCGAAAATTCCGAGAACAATTGATGGCAATCCATTCAGCACATCGGATAGAAAACGGACGACTGTTGCCAATAACTTTCCGCGCTTCTCCGCGAGGTAGAGTCCCGCGCCAATGCCAATGGGCAACCCGATGACCGACGCAATTGAAATGAGTATCAGTGTTCCTACAATTGCGTTGGCCATGCC
>Ga0193751_1001375_pt1 | contig 15669 bp, 14 predicted proteins | sample L1c2metaG_FD_143050 | JGI IMG/M metagenome (GOLD analysis project Ga0193751, IMG submission 143050) | Soil microbial communities from a riparian zone of the East river system, Colorado, United States - L1c2 | ecosystem: Environmental > Terrestrial > Soil > Riparian zone | place: USA: East River... | reverse complement strand
AACGAGGCCGGCAAGAGTGTAAAACCCAGCGTCGTCGGTTTGCGTTCCACGCTGGACACCGTTGTCGGTATTCCTCGCCACGACCTGTGCACTGCCGAGTGGAGCTCCGCCACCACCGGTAACCGTGCCTCGAACTGTGCCCGTCGAGTTCTGGGCGAAAAGATTGCCGCTCACCATACACAAGAGCGCAATCGCGACAGCCAGTCCTCGATAGACTCTGTGAAGATTGATCATGCTTCTATTCATTTACATCTCCGGTTGTTGTTGTACTGCTGAATTCGTTTCTGACTGCTAGCATCAAGCTGAAACCATCTCCCTTTTGAGTGTTGTTGGTGGTGGGCGCTCCGCCGACTCACCGCCCGTCGAGCGCCTTATGACCAGCTCCGTCGACACTCGCTCGCGCCGGCGGGGATGATCGTTCTTGTGTGTAACTCCGTGAAGCAACATCTCCACGGCCCTTGCACCCAGCTCGCAGATCGGCACGTGCACCGATGAGAGCGGTGGATCCATGTAGCGCGCCAGCGGAATGTCGTCGAATCCGGCGACAGCCATGTCGTCAGGCACTCTTACGCCTGATTCACGCAGCGCCCTCAGCGCGCCGATCGCCATCGCGTCGTTCGCCGCGAAGATCGCCGTCGGCCGCTTCGCCGTCGCCAGCAACTCGATCGCAGCCGAGTATCCGGTGGCTTCCGTGAAATCGCCATCGCGCTCGAGCGATGCATCCGGAGTAATTCCAGCGTCCCGCAGCGCCATTCGATACCCACGCAGCCGCTCGGCCGCGTCATAGTTGCGCGGCGAGCCCTTGATGATCCCGATCCGACGGTGTCCGCGCTTCACCAAATGCGTCACCATCTCCCGCGCGCCACGACAGTTCTGGATCGTGAGTGAGTCCATCTCGCTCCCCTTCGCCGCCGAGCACAGCAGCACCACTGGTATCGTGCTAGGCAGGTTGAGCAGCGAATCGGAGTCTAGATCGGGCGACAGCACCACGACTCCATCGACACGTCCGCGCATCGCCCGCATCGCCGTCTCGATTTCGTGCTTGCCGGCGTAGGTCCGCGAGATCAGCAGATGAAATCCGTGACGTTGCGCGGTGCTGTCCATGCCGCGGATGATCTCGGAAAAGAATTCGCCGTACAGATCTGGAAGGAGCACGCCGAGCGTGTCGGTCTTGCTCGTAATGAGGCTGCGCGCGCCACTGTGTGGCACGTAACGCATCCTGCCGGCGACCTCGCGAATGAGCCGTCCGGTCTCTTCGCTCACAGGTCCGCTGCCGTTGAGAACCCGGGAAACGGTGGCGACGGACATGTTCGCAGCACGAGCGACATCCTTGATCGTGACCATTATCCTCGCGGGTTTACTGGCCGATCTTCAGTCGAACACAACAAATATGTAATCGTTTACATAGAGGGCGCCAGTGACATGTCTTGGATGGCGTTTTCTGGGGCGGCGCCCTTCCCTCGCTACGTCGGCACGCCCCAACTTTCGCGGGTGAAAATACCCAACGTTCGGTTCCTTACACTGCTCATCTGTTTTGCCCTCGTCGCCTGTCGCGAAGCTGGACCGGCGTTCGGGCCCAATATCCCCTTCGCGCGGCAGAACGCGGAAGAATTCTTTTATTCCGTCGGCTCGCGCTTCACCAACATCCAGCGGCCAGCAAGGATCATCCACGCCAGAGCTCAGTTCGGGCACTACGCGCTTACTCCCTCGGGCATTTACAACGACACTACGATTTGGCTGGCGATTGGACCCGACAGTGCGCGACTTTTCGGCGACGAAGGCGTCTTCTCCGTCGATCGCTACATCGTCAACGCCAAGCTGACCACGACCGCGCCCGACGCGCTGACTGAATCGCGCGAGATCGTTCGCTTGAGAAAGCTGACCGACAACGAGTACGAGTGGTTCACCAACGTCGACGTCGCGCTCGGAAGAATTCAGGCAAAGAACATCGACGACGTGCTCGCCGCCGGACTCGTCGGGGGGGAAGGCAAGTCGCCCGCGGCAATTCGCGCCGACTACAACTCCAGCTTTCCGCGCACCGTCGCCGCACTCGGCAGGCTTTTCACGATGGACACACTCAAAGCCACTCCCGACGGCGAAGGCGCCACGACGTACGAGCTCGCGATACGTCTCACTCCCGAGATCCTGAAGGCGACCATGCCGCACTACGCGGCGTACATCGACAAGTACATCAGCAAGGGCAAGTATCGGATCACACTCACCGACAAGACTGGCATGCGCTGGTTCGACGCGTGGGCCGCGAACTACTACATGCACTTCAAGGTGCGGAGCAAAGGCGGACACTTTGCCCCGTTCGAGGGACCGGTGCGGCCGATGCCCGAAGCACTCACCATCCAGTTGGACATGTCGATGAAGATTGCACTGTTCACTGTCGGCTGGACCGAGATGATGGGTGACTTCGAGTTCATCAACACCCCGCACGAGCGCGGTTGGTTGATGCGTTTTGCGAAGGAGCCGAACTGGACACTTCCGCCGACAATCGGATCGATCCTCAGAGGACCGCTGCGCCGGCCGTTTCAGGGAACCGGTATTCCGATTCGGATCTCGATCAGAGACACTCCCGGAGCACAGACGCTACTCAACCGGCGACTGGCGCTCATTGTTCAGGAGAGCGGTGTCCTTCGCTTCCTCAATCGCCTTAGCGGCACCGCCGTCGGCGATTTCCTCGGCCCATCCGAACGCGAAGCGAACCGATTCAACGCCGACGCCTTCCGCGCGCTCCGACAGGATGTGGCCGCGATTCTTCAGTAAATGCGCGGATATCGATTCCAACTGTCCGTGATCGAACGGCATCGTTATCGTAAACTCGAGGAGATGCCGCAATGATTCCAGTCCAGTTGCGCCTGATTGTCGCGCTCGCGGGCGCATTGAGTCTCACCGCTAGCTACAAGCGGGGTCCGGAGATTTCGTACAGCGTTTCGGCGGAGCCAGGTGATTCGTCGTCGATCAGTGTCTGGATGCAAATCGGCAGTGCGCCGCGCTCCATGCGACTGGCGATGGCGGTGCACCCGGAATACAACGACCGCTTCTGGCGCTACATCACGGACTGGCACGTCGATGGGGTCGATAGGCTCGCCTTGCTAACAGTTGATCGCGAAAATGTCTGGCGAGTCATCACGCACGCCGGCTACGCGAACCTCTCATATCGTATTCGGCTCCCGCACGAGAATCCCACCGACCGACCGGTGTGGCACACGTTCATTCGCAGTGACGGTGGCTCGATCAATCCTGTCGACACGTTTCTTTACCTGGCCGATTTTCCGCACGCAAAAGTTCACCTCTCACTAGGTATTGGCGTACCAGTTGTGTGGGATGGGCCAAGGCGCCGTGTAATCGCAATGGCTGGCGGGTACCCCTCTCAGGACTTCTACACCGACGCCGCGACGCTGCTCGACACTCCGTTGCTTTACGGCTCGACGCTGCGCTTCTGGAGCTTCGCCGTCGATAGTGTTCCGCACACCGTCGTTTACTGGCCGCTGCCGAACGCCACGCCGTTCGACACGACGCAATTCGTCGACGCCATCAAGAAGGTTGTGACAGAAGCAGTCGGAGTTTTCGGAAAACCGTCCTACACACACTACAATTTTCTCCTCGAAGACGGAGCATACGGAGCTCTCGAGCACGCGAATTCCGTCACCATCGGGATGCCCAGTCGCGATCTCGCGTCCGATCCCCGCGCCTACCTGTCCGAGCTCGCGCACGAATTCTTTCACACCTGGAATCTCGTACGACTGTATCCGGAGGGCCGAGGAAGTCTGAGTGAGCGAGCGCCGGAGCACGCGACCGGGTTGTGGCTGAGCGAAGGTGTGACGATGTACTACGCCGAGGCGTTGACGCGCCGCGCGGGATTTCCGGAGCGTGGCCTCCCGCGAACCGATCTGCTCGCCGAGGAGCTCGAATCGTATTACGGCTCGCCAGGTAATTTCCGCGTCTCGCCCGAGCTCGCGAGCGCGAGGGCGGTTGATACCACGGGAATCAACGGCGACTACTCGCCGAACTATTACTCCCAGGGAAGATTGATCGGAACCGCGCTCGATCTGATCATCGCCGATTCGACGCGCGGCCAACGCGGATTGGACGACGTGATGCGTGCGCTGTACTCGGAGTTTGCGATGAAGCGCGGCTTCAAGACCGACGACGTTGACCGCGTCGCATCGAAGGTGTGTGTCTGTGATCTCCACGCATTTTTCGACCAGCATGTGAGGAATCCGCGCCCGCTCGACTTCAATCGTTATCTCGGATCGATTGGCTATCGGGTGACGATCGATACGATTCCTGCCGCCGACAGTGCGGGGGCACGACTCCCCGACAAGCGCATCTGGGCTTATCCGCGTCGGCCAGACGGAAAAATGCGGGTCTGGATTCAGGATCCGTCTAGCGTCTGGGCGAAGGCCGGTCTCCACACGGGAATGGATCTCATCGCGTTCAACGGAGTCGCTGTCGATTCGTTCCCGGATTTTCGTCGCGCATTTCGAGGCGTGAAGCTCGGCGACGTCGTGCCGGTCGACGTCGTGCGAAATGGCTCTCCGGCGCGCGTGAGCGTCACCGTTGTCGGGTACGATCGCCCGCGAGTGAGAATCGTCGAGGTATCAAACACCACGGCTATTCAGCTGGAGCGGCGTCGGCTTTGGCTGTCGGCGTCTCCTTGGGGGAATGAAGGGCGGCGAGGGACGATAGAATGACGCCAAACTTTCCGAGCAAAAGCCGCGTACCGGGTATAAATTCGCCCGTAGGGGAGAGGCGCAAGCTGGTGCGCGCCTTGCCGACCTATCACGCGATACACGCCACCACGAATTCCGAGATGATGTCATGACGATGACGACGACGGACAATCTCGCAATTGCACGACGGTACCTCGAAGCGCTGGAGAATGGCGCCGAAGGAAGCGCGCTCGCGGAGTTCTTCACCAAGGACGTCGTCCAGGAAGAATTTCCCAATCGGCTGCAGCCGATTGGATCCCATCGCGATCTCACGGCGATCCTCAGCGACGCCAAGAAGGGAAAGCGGACTCTGCGCGCCCAGAAATTCGACGTCCTGAATTCGATCGTCGACGGGGATAACGTGGCTCTCGAGATCCTGTGGAGCGGCTACCTTGCGGTGCCGGTCGACAGTCTCCCCGCCGATTCAGAGATGCGAGCCCACATCTCGCTCTGGCTCGAGTTCCGCGACGGAAAGATCGCTCGCCAGCACAATTACGATTGCTACGATCCCTGGTGGGTATAGCCTTCTACAGGTCGCGGTGGCGACCGTGCATCCCGGCAACGGCAACTGAACGGGCGAGAGTTGCCAGTAGGTGAAGATTTCAGGAGCGAGTTCACGTCAGCATTGACTTTCCGTTGCTCCGCTCTGGAAGAGCAGCTGCGTTTACCCTAAGACCGAAGCGATAAGTCTGGGCGTAGTAAGCTAAAGAACTGGCATCTCCGCTTCTGACGCCTCCAGCCTGTTCAGTTGCACTTCCGAGGGAGTCTCTCACTCGAAGAGGTGCCAGATAAGACGAACGCCGCAAACTCCATGGAGTCTGCGGCGAATCTATTTGGCGGTCACCCGCCCAATCGTGCCACGCACGCCGTCATTGGAACTCTACGTCCTACCGAGCGGCGGCGGGCAGCTAATCAATTTTCGAGCTGCAAACTTCAATGGAGCTGAGGGGGATCGAACCCCTGACCTCTGCAGTGCGATTGCAGCGCTCTCCCAGCTGAGCTACAGCCCCGCGCGAACGCGACGGACTGTACTCGAACTAGTCGGGCTGACCCGTCGCACCGGATCAAAGCAAAAGCCCCGCGGAACAACGCGGGGCCGCTCTTCATGCAAGCTAGCGGTTCCGCGCCCTAAGTCAAGACCCAATTTCGCGTCTCAACCCTGTAACTCTTTGCCCAGCCATGAGATACCGCTCGGCATACGGGGTTAAGACGAACTGACGGCTGATTGGTAACAGGCTTGGCATTCAAGGCGCCCTTCGGCTGGCATCTTCAATACTGAAGCAGACAGCCCTGAGCGCTAAGCCCGGAGCCGCTCGGCTTTCACAGTCCCTATCAGTGGAAAGCATCGTCCCTCTGCAACCGAGACTCGCGCCAGAGCCCGAGAGCTTGCAGCTCAAACGCTGAGAAAACCAACTAGCCGCAACGCGATGCAGTGTACGTGCGGCCAATCACCTTGAAAAGCTCAATAGTTCAGAGCTTAGCGCTCAGAGCTGTCCGCTTCAGTATTGAAGATCTTTCGGAAGCAAGACAGTTACTGATGTCCCATCAGTCGAAGCAAGACAATCCACTGATGTCCGACCATATTTCGCCCGCATGTCGCTCTCCATTCGCTTTCTCGGAACGTCCGCTTCACGACCAACAGTCGAGCGCAACGTGTCGTCGCTCGCGGTAATTCGCGAAGGCGAGACGCTGATGTTCGATTGCGGCGAAGGCACTCAGCGGCAGATGATGCGTTATGGGATCACCTTCGCGCTGTCGGACATTTTTTTCACCCACATGCACGCCGATCACATGCTCGGGCTAACGGGCCTGTTGCGCACGCTCGCGCTGCAGGGACGCACGGAGGCGATGAATCTCTACGGCCCGGTTGGCTGCGAAAAGCTCCTTTGGCGCGCGATCAATCTCGGCAGCGAGAAGCAACACTTCGAGATAAAGGTCATCGAGCTGACGCTCGAAGCCCCACTCAAGAGAAATGGCTACTCCGTAATTCCATTCCCAGTCGAGCACGGAGACCGCTCGGCCATCGGCTACCACATCGCCGAGGAAACGAGACTCGGCAGATTCAATCCAGATAAGGCGCGCGAGCTCGGAATTCCCGAGGGCCCGCTTTGGGGAAAGATTCACAAAGGCGAAGCAGTCAATCTTCCTGACGGCAGAATGATCGAGCCGTCCGAGCTGGTCGGTCCGACGCGACCCGGGAGACGAATAGTTCTCACTGGAGACTCGCGGCCGTCAGAAGGAACCATCGCGGTCGCAACGGGCGCGGATGTTCTGGTCCACGAAGCGACCTTCGCCGAGGAAGAAGCCCCGCGCGCTCTGGAAACTGGCCACTCGACGGCGCGCGAAGCCGCCGAGGTTGCCGCCAAAGCCGGAGTAAAGAAACTGATACTCACCCACGTCTCCGCTCGCTACTCGCGCGACACCTCCGACCTGGAGCGCGAGGCGCGCGCGGTGTTCCCATCTACTGTCATCGCGCGAGACGGCATGGAAATCGACGTCCCTTTCGAGCCGAGTGCGCAGAGCTGACAGCGGCCGGCTCTGGATTTGTCGCGCTGGTCGCGACCGCTGTTCGAGATCGTCGCTCGGGTCGGTCGGTGCAGGTGTCCTCTTCGGCAACAACGGTCGCTCCGGCGGAGCCCCTAACTGCGCTCCCTCGCTCTGCTCGGTCGCGGGTCTCCTTGGTCGCTCCCTTAAGTTGCCTGCGAGGACACCCTCACCTCCCTCCCCACAGAGATCTTCTCGAACCGGCGTCGCGGTCCGTGCGCGCCAAATTCCAGAGCCGGCCTAATTGTCAGCGTGCGCGTTCGTCTCGAACGTAAGCTCGGATCATGCCGCCTTACACGATGAGTGGCTGGTGGCGCCGCACGGACCAAAGGCTGCTGTGATTCATGATAGGGAAGTCGGAGGGGTGGGGACGCAGGGGACTTAAGGGAGCGACCAAGGAGACCCGCGACCGAGCAGAGCGAGGGAGCGCAGTTAGGGGCTCCGCCAGAGCGACCGTTGTCCCCGAAGTCCGCACCCCTCCGACTTCCAAGGCGCAAAAATCCAGAAGAGAGCACCACTTGACCCGAAGCCAACCAACCAACCAGTCTAAGAGGCATGGAAAAGATCTTCACGGTCGAAGAAGCAAATCGAACGCTGCCGCTAGTAGGCCGGATCGTAGACGACCTCGTGCGCGAACATAGAATGTGGGAAGACAAAGTTCGCGAGTTCGAGCTGGCAACCGTCGGTTCCAGGCCCGAACGCCCCGACCCGATCGCGGAGCTGCTGCAGACCGAAGCGCAGCGACTCGCCAAAAACATCGAAGGCTACATCGCTGAGCTCAACGACCTCGGTGTCATCTGCAAAGGGATGGGCACCGGACTAGTCGACTTCCGCGGACAGATCGACGGACGCGATGTGTTCTTCTGCTGGAAGCTCGGCGAGCCCAGCGTTCAATACTGGCACGAAGTCGACGCGGGATTCGTCGGCAGACAGCGCCTGCATCCGCTGGCGCTGACATCTATCTAAGGAATAAATGGCAAGACAGATAAGACCGTTCCGCGGACCCGACGGAACGAATTGGGGCGTCGAGGTGCAGGTGCCGGGCGCGAGCAACTCGATGATCGTGTTCCACCATCCGGGCGGAAAAACCGCCAAGCTCGATCGCTACGCCTGGGATATCTGGACCGGACCCGAATCACGGAGTGTCACGTCGCGCGTCGCACCCGAGAAAGTGATGCAGTCACTTACCGATGAGAAGCTGCAGCTGCTTTTTCGGCGGTCGATGCTGGTGTCGAACCCTCAGACGATGATCAATCGCGCGTCCTAGAATTCTCCAGGTCCGCCTGTTCCGACATCCGCTCCTTCAACCTGCTCGCGCGTCTGACGCGCGCAGCTTCATGTCGTCGAACTTCGTCCGGCGTCTCCGGCTTTAGCGGCGGAACCGGCACTGGCTTTCCGTTCCGATCGACCGCGACGAAGGTGAGGTAGCACGAGTTCGTGTGACGACGCAGACCGGTGAGCAGATTCTCAGTCTCCACGCGCACGCCGATCTCCATCGACGTCCGGCCCACGTAGTTCACGCTCGACTTCATGATCACGAGATCGCCGACGTGAATGGGCTCGCGAAAATCCACGCGATCGACTGAGACGGTCACGCACGCCAGTCGCGCGTGACGGATCGCCGACACCGCCGCCGTGGTATCCATCATCGACAGTACCACGCCGCCGAAGACGTGCCCGAGCACATTCGCGTGCTGCGGCATCATGAGCTGCGCTGTCTCGTGCTGCGTCTCGCTAATTGGACGCGCGGGACCGCGAGCCGACCTCGCCTCGTTGTTCGATGTCGCCTTTTCCCCTGCGGCGGTGCCCTGGTTGCCGGCCCTCGCGTTCCGCTCGGGTTTCGCTTTGCTCACGTTTGACGACCTGACGCCGGCCGCGGCCGTGATCTCTGACGAGGAGTCTTGTGCGATACCTGCTGGATGGTCTCTCCGTACACTGTCGCCTCGTTGAAGGCCCGCGCCAGAGCGTGCCTCGTTTGTGGATCGACCTTCGGTTTGTCCAGCCAAAAGATCTGCACGTAACTCGATCCGACAAGTGCAAGTCTCCACTCGCGTCCGCCGCGATCGCGCAAGGCCAGTGAGTTTGCCTTGTGCGCGGAGTCGTAGTGCGAGATCACGTCGTACCCGTCGTGGCGCCAGCGACGATTTACGAGCCCGCCCTCGCCGGCAGCCTCGCGCACTGTCGTGTCGCGCAGCATGCGATCGAACGCGACCGACTGTCCGCTGCGTAGATCGATCACGGCGCGGGTGGTGTCGTCCTGGCTGTGCTCATCGGGACGCTCGATCGAGATCCGGTGCTCCAGCGCGACGTAGGGACCGAGCACGTTGAGGATGTCGGTCTCCCCGACGGCAGTGATGTCGACGTCGTCATCCGGATCCTCATCCGGTCCGAGGAGCCGCGCGCGCGGATGCTTGAAGTGATAAGCCGTCGACAGCTGAACGATCGCGGTATCGTCATAGATGATGGCGGAGTCACTCGTCGCAAGCTCGCGCCGGAACAGCCGCTCGCCGCTGAAAAGCGCTCGCGGGAATGAGCGGTCGATCTCGCTGACGAAAATCTCGTAGTACCGGCCTCCGGTGCGCGCGAGGATGAGCGGCGACCCACGGACACGGAGTCCCGAATTGTCGCTCCTCACCCAGTAGGTCTGATCTCCAGCGGAAACCAGGAACTCTGCAGTCGGCGGAGGAGGCGGCGGCAGGGCGCATCCGCCAAGGAGGACCAGGAGCAACAGTGTGGGGTATCGCACGCAGCGAAATATATCGGATTCAGGTGCGCTGTTTCTCGCGGCACCACGCCGCATTAGATTCCTGCGTCCAGCCTTTCCTCCATACAATAGAATGTCCCCGAAGAAGCTCACTACCCTCGCAGTCGCGGCGGCAGCAGCGGTCGCCTGCTACGGTGCCTACGACGCAACCGCCAAGACTCGGCCGTCCGGGTCAAATCCAAAGCGTTCCGCACAGCCCAGCTCCGCGGTCGCAATTGCTGCCGCCGACACCGATACAGTCATACACGCGCCGAAATCGGTAGCGAGTATCGTCTCGAAGCATCCAACGCCGCCGGTGCTCGACTCGCTGATGAAGGGTACGCTCCCCGTTCGCGGACTCTACGTCTTCCGCTTCGCCGCCAATCCTCGGCGCATGAAGAAGTTGCTGGCGATCGCCGACTCCACCGAGATCAACGCGTTCGTAATCGACGTGAAGGACGAGTTCGGACTCAACTTCAATCCGACCGATCCGATGCTCAAGAAGAACGCGGGCACGCAGGTGAAAGCGACGCACCTGGCGGAGCTGGTCGACACGATTCGCGCGCACGGGATTCTGCCGATCGCCCGTATCGTCGTGTTCAAAGATTCCGTGACGGCGCGCAACAATCCCAATCACACGATCAGAAAAGCGGATGGTACGCCCTGGCACGACAAGAAGGGACAGACGTGGGTGAATCCGTACGCCAATGCGATCTGGGAGTACAACTTCCGCGTCGCGGATGAAGCGATCAAGATGGGCTTCGGCGAGATCCAGTTCGATTACATCCGCTTCCCCGAGCCATATAAGAGTCTGCCGCCGCAGGTTTTTCCGGAGCAGGCGGGACGGACCAAGCCGCAGGTGCTATCGGAATTCCTGAGCAGCGCTCGCGCTCGCTTCGCCAAGGAAGGAGTGCGCACGACCGCCGACATCTTCGGCCTGGTCACAACTGTCGGTGGCGCGCTCGAAGTGGGCCAGAAGTGGGAGCCGATCGCGCAGTCGACGGATGTCGTGCTGCCCATGGTGTACCCGTCGCACTATCCGCCGGGCTCCTTCCAGCTACCGCACCCGAACGCCGACCCGTACGACGTGATTCACATCGCGATCTCGCGAGCCCGCGAGCGCGACGAAAAACTCGGTATCAAGGGTGAGCACGTTCGTCCGTGGCTGCAGGCGTTCAGCATCGGCAAACCGCCGTACGGCGCGCACGAGCTCGAGGAGCAGAAGCGTGGGGTGTACGACGCGGGTTACGATGGGTGGGTGCTGTGGGAGCCGGGGTCGCGGTACGACAAGTTCATTCCGGCGCTCGAGAAGACTTTCGTGTCGAGGAAGAAAGTGCCGCCGGTTCCACGGCCGGCCAATCGACTGGACTGACATCTCGGTCTGCGATTGGACTATCATCGGTCCGCGGAACTGAACTGCAACTGAACGGGCGAGAGGCGTCAGTGGCGTAGATGCCAGTTATCAGTTCACTACGCCCGGACTTATCACTTTGGCGTTCTTGGCGCCCAGTCCTGTCTTACGATCAGCGGAGAGATAAGTCAGGGCGTCGTAAACTGGCAAACTGAGATCTTCTTCTGCTGACAACTCCCGCCCGTTCAGTTGCAGTTCGGTTCGGTTGCGGTTCACGGGGTTGGCCAGAATCTCGAACACTATATTATGCCCGATATGGTGACCACCGCCTCGATCTCCGGAATGACTTGCGCTCATTGCGTCCGCGCGGTTTTCACCGCCCTCGCCGGTGTCGAGGGAATCGCGCGCGCTGATGTCACCGTCGGCAGAGCCATAATCGAGCACGACGGCACCGTAACGCCGGAAGCGATCCGCGATGCAATCGCCGTCGCGGGTTACACTGTCGAAGACACAAAGCTGGACCGGCGCTCCCTCCCGCTGGCGCCGTGAAAACTCCGACTCACAATCCGCAAATCGATGACGACGATGATCGTCCACTAGCGACGCTCGTCGCGCCGGACATCCTCGTGATGCTCGAGGAAAGTCCGGAGGCGATTCCCGCCGAGACGGAGGAGCTGCACGCGAAGGATCTGGCGACAGTGGCCGAGGCGCTGCCGCGGGATCACGTCGCGCTCTTCCTGTCGGCGTTGCCGGTCGAGCGCGCGGCGGACGTTCTCGAGTACCTGAACGAGGATCTGCGCACCGAAGTTCTCGAGACGATGAGCGTGCGTCAGGCCGCCGAGCTCGTTACGGAGATGACTCCGGACGATCGCGCCGACGCCCTCGAGGACCTCCAGGAAGAAAGCGCGGAGGAGATTCTCTCCGAGATTCCCGCCGCCGAACGCGCGGAGACGGAGAAGCTGCTCGCGTACGAGCCGGATACCGCTGGCGGTTTGATGACGACCGAGTTTGTCTCGGTTTCTGAAGACACTCCAGTGGATGAAGCTCTCGCGGCGGTGCGGCGGATCGCGAGATCCGAGCGGCGCGAAGCGATGAACGCGATTTACACCACCGATTCGGCGGGACGACTGCAGGGCGTGATGTCGTTGCGCGAGCTGCTTGCCGCGCCCGAGGGCGGAAAGGTCATTCTCATCGCGTGGGAGGAAGTGCAGATGGTCCCGGTGACCGCCGATCGCGAAGAGGTCGCGCGTCTCACGCGTGAGTACGATCTCGTCGCGGTTCCGGTCGTTGATGAGAATGGCGTCATTCAGGGAGTCGTGACTGTCGACGACGTCATCGACGCGCTCGTCGAGGAACACACGGAAGACGTGCAGCGTTTCGGCGGAATGGAAGCACTCGACCAGCCGTACACGCAAATCGGTTTTTTCGCGATGATCGGCAAGCGCGCGCCGTGGCTCGCGGCGCTCTTTCTGAGCGAGATGCTGACGACCACCGCGATGGGACATTTCCAGGACGAGCTCGCGAAGGCCGTTGTTCTCGCGCTCTTCATTCCGTTGATCATCAGCTCGGGCGGAAACTCCGGGTCTCAGGCGACGTCGCTCATCATTCGATCTTTGGCGCTGGGCGAGATCACATTGCGCGACTGGTGGAAGGTCATGCTGCGCGAGCTCCCGTCGGGTCTCATGCTTGGCTCGATTCTCGGCCTGATGGGAATCGGGCGCATTCTGTTGTGGCAGCAGATGGGAATCGGTCACTACCCGCATCCCAATCTCCTCGCGCTCACTATCGGCGTAGCTCTGGTTGGCGTGGTGACGTTTGGCTCGCTGGCGGGCTCCATGCTCCCGTTCGTGCTACAGCGCCTCGGCTTCGACCCAGCCAGTGCATCTGCACCCTTCGTGGCAACGCTCGTCGATGTTACTGGGCTCTCCATCTACTTCTACGTGGCGCTTCTGATCCTTCGCGGCACCATTTTGTAGGTTCTGTGTTTGGTCGCGCCGGTTCGTCGGAGGGGTGGGGGCGCTGGCGACAACGCTCGCTCGGGCGGAGCCCCTAACTGCGCTCCCTCGCTCTGCTCGGTCGCGGGTCTCCTGGTCGCTCGCTGAATGTCGCTTGCGCCCCACCCCTCCGACTACCCGTTCTGATATCTCAGCAGCTTCTGGTTTCCCCGCGAATTCTCAACTCGCGCGCGTAGAAGTTGGTCCGCGCGCCCCTTGCACGGCGAGCGCGCGTCGGGGGGCAGATGCGCGGGCGAATCGAAGCCGAGGCGAGCGTCTTCGGGCACCGCGACGCCGCTTCGAAGAGATCGCTGAGGACGTCGCCGCGGATCCAACGAGACGCGAACGAAGAGATCTGTGTGGGGAGGGCGGCGCTGGTGTCCTCGCAGGCAACTTAAGGGAGCGACCAAGGAGACCCGCGACCGAGCAGAGCGAGGGAGCGTTGTTAGGGGCTCCGCCAGAGCGACCGTTGTTGCCGAAGAGGATACCAGCGCCGCCCGACCCGTGCAGAGATCCAGACGAGACGGCTACAGTGTAGCGCCGATCTTAGGAGTGGTCGGAACGCCGCCGGAGGTAGAAACGCGTGCCCGTTTAGCTGGGACGACGCTAGACACGATGCCCTGCTCCAACCACGCGTGCTCACCACGCAATACTTCCATCGCGAGCTTATAGAGAGCCGGATCATTCGGACCAAACAGCTGATCGAAGTGCAGCTTGATTCGCTCGCGCGCTTCCATGCAGAAGACATCCGCGAGCGTCACCGCTTCCGGCCTTCCCTGCTTCGCCAACATCTGCGCCCTCGAGCAAGCCGCTGACATCGCGTACAGCTCCGCCCCGATGTCGACGGCGCGGAACAACACCATCTGCTTGCGCTCCAGCTTCGGTCCGAAACGGACCATCGCATGGAAGATCGAGCGACCGAGATGCCGCGTCGTGCGCTCGATGTATCTGACGTGGTGCGCGAGCTTGCCGAATTCACTGAACCGCTTGAGACGCGCCGCGTTCAGCCAGCGCGAAGGATACCACGTGAGATAGAATGGTGTCGCGTTCGCCATGGCCGAGAGTTTTTCCTTGAAGGACGATTCGGGGTTGACGATGTTGAACGCGAGCTTGAAGTGGTAATCGACGGCCTCTCTCGCTATGAAGAGGCGCATGATCTCGGATGATCCCTCGAAGATGAGATTGATGCGGAAATCGCGCATCGCTCTCTCGAGCGGAATGGCAGGCTCGCCGCGACGCGCCAGTGACTCCGCCATCTCGTAACCGCGACCGCCGCGCAGCTGCAGCGTGTCGTCGATGATTCTCCAACCCGCTTCGGTGTTGAACAGTTTCGCGATCGCCGCCTCGAGCCGGATGTCGTACCCACCCCTCTCGTAGAGCGCCGCCGAAAGTTCGGCCACCGACTCCATCGCGAAAGTGTAGGCAGTCATCCGCGCCAACTTCTGCGCGACCGCCTCGTGCTTGCCGATGGGTTGTCCCCACTGCACGCGCTCGTTGCACCACTTTCGCGCGATCGAGACCATCTGCTTGCCAGCGCCAGCGCAGCCTGCGGGAATTGTCAGGCGCCCGGTGTTCAACGTAACGAGGGCGAGCTTGAGTCCCCGCCCTTCTTCCCAGAGAATGTTCTCGCGCGGAACCTTCACGTTGTTGAAGCGGATGACGCCATTCTCGAGTGCCTTGAGTCCCATGAACCGAAGGCGATGAACCACTTCGACGCCCGGCATCGAAGACTCAACGATGAAGGCGGTGATCTGCTTGACCGGTTTCCCCTTGATCACCTTCTCGGGTGTCCTTGCCATCACAACGAACAGCTCGGCGCGCGTCCCATTGGTGCACCAGAGCTTCTCGCCATTGATGATGAAATGCCTTCCATCCGCGGTCGGAGTCGCGGTGCAGCGCATGTTGGCGGGATCCGATCCGGCGTCGACTTCGGTCAGAGCGAAGGCGGAGATCGCGCCTTTGGCGAGTCGCGGGAAGTATTTGCGCTTCTGCTCTTCGGTACCGAACAGCTTGAGTGGCTGCGGAACTCCTATTGATTGGTGTGCGGAGAGCAGTGCTGTAAGCGATCCGTCCTTGGACGTCACCATCTCTATCGCCCGGATGTAGCTCATTTGCGACAGCCCTAACCCACCGTACTCTTTCGGAATCTTGATTCCGAACGCGCCCATGTCGCGCAGCTCCTGCACGACGGACTCGGGAATCTCTCCGGTTCGGTCGATCTCGTCCGAGTCGACGCGCTCCATGAACGCGCGCAATTTGTCCATGAACGGCTTCGCTCTGGCTTCTTCCGCGGTGTCAGCCGGAGGGTGCGGATGG
>Ga0193751_1001374_pt1 | contig 15686 bp, 19 predicted proteins | sample L1c2metaG_FD_143050 | JGI IMG/M metagenome (GOLD analysis project Ga0193751, IMG submission 143050) | Soil microbial communities from a riparian zone of the East river system, Colorado, United States - L1c2 | ecosystem: Environmental > Terrestrial > Soil > Riparian zone | place: USA: East River... | reverse complement strand
TTCCTCGACGAGCTCGGTCTCACGGAGACGGAGAAGCTCATCGGCCACCGCATCGTCAAGGAGATCCGCGAGCGGCTCACGTTCCTCGACGACGTCGGCGTCGGCTACCTCACGCTCGACCGCGCGGCCGCGACGCTGTCGGGCGGCGAGGCGCAGCGTTTGCGCCTCGCGACGCAGATCGGCTCACAGCTGGTCGGCGTCCTGTACATCCTCGACGAGCCGTCGATCGGCCTCCACCAGCGCGACAACGCGCGCCTGATCGGCACGCTCGAGCGGCTGCGCGACATCGGGAACACGGTCGTCGTCGTCGAGCACGACGAGGAGATGATGCGACGCGCCGACTGGCTCGTGGACATGGGGCCGGGGGCCGGCCTGCACGGCGGCGAGGTCGTGGCGGAAGGCCCGGCGGCGAAGGTGGCGCGCAACCGGCGCTCGACGACGGGGCAATTCCTCGCGCACACGCGAGCGATCGCGATCCCGGAGCGGCGCAGCGAAGATCGCGGCAGCTTCATCGTGCGCGGCGCCTCGCAGCACAACCTCAAGAACATCGACGTCGAGTTCCCGCTCGGCAAGTTCGTGTGCATTACCGGCGTCTCCGGCTCGGGGAAGTCGACGCTCGTGAACGAGATCGTCTACAAGTCGCTCGCGAATCGGCTCAACCGGGCGCGCGTCAAGCCGGGCGCGCACGCGGGAGTGGAAGGCATCGACGCCTTCGACAAGGTGATCGAGATCGACCAGCGGCCGATCGGGCGGACGCCGCGCTCGAACCCGGCGACGTACACGGATCTGTTCACCCACATCCGCGAGCTGTACTCCCTCACGCCCGAAGCGAAGGTGCGCGGCTACAAGCCGGGACGCTTCTCGTTCAACGTCCGCGGCGGACGGTGCGAGACGTGCAAGGGCGACGGCCAGATCAAGATCGAGATGCACTTCCTGCCCGACGTCTACGTGTTGTGCGAGACGTGCAAGGGCGCGAGATACAACCGCGAGACGCTCGAGGTGCGCTTCAAGAACAAGTCGATCTCCGACATCCTCGACATGTCGGTCGAGGAGGCGCTGGAGTTCTTCGCCAAGATCCCGAAAATCCGACGGCGGCTGCAGACGCTGCACGACGTCGGGCTCGACTACATCAAGCTCGGCCAGTCCGCGACGACGCTCTCCGGCGGTGAGGCGCAACGCGTCAAGCTCGCCGCCGAGCTCTCCAAGGTCGCCACCGGGAAGACGCTCTACATCCTCGATGAGCCGACGACGGGCCTCCATTTCGCGGACATCGAGAAGCTGCTCGAGACGCTGCAGCGACTCGTCGACGCGGGCAACACGATGATTGTCATCGAGCACAACCTCGACGTGATCAAGCAGTCCGATTGGATCGTCGACCTCGGCCCCGAAGGCGGCGAGGCGGGCGGCGAGATCGTCGCCGTCGGTACGCCGGAGGAGGTCGCCGAGGTCGAGGGCAGCTTCACCGGCCAGTTCCTCCGGCACGTGTTGCCGGCGACGGCCGTCGCCGCTTAGTGATGTGGCCGGTGACGTTGCACGGTTCCCGGGTCGCGAGCACCAAGCGATGCAAGGACGCAGGGAGCGCCGATAGCAGCGGCTATCGGCGCGAACTGAGGACGCAGCAGCGCGCAGCGTGATCGCGGGCCGGGGACCCTGCGAACGTTGCCGGTTACATCACTAAAGCACGGCCTGCGTCTGGGTGACCCGCGCGACGAGCTTGCCGGCGTCGTCGTAGAGCTCCGTGTCGACGACGATCGTGCGCCTGCCCGTGTGCAGCGGCCGTGAGATCGCGTGCACCGCGCCTTGGCGAACAGGCCCGAAGAAGTTCGTCTTCGACTCGATCGTCGCTGTCCCGCCGGCGCCGTCCGGCAGGTTGAGGAACGCGCAGAAGCCGCCGACGTTGTCGGCGAGCCCCATCAGCGCGCCGCCGTGCATGACACCACCCGTGGTGCAAAGCGCCTCACTCCAGGCCAGCCGCGCCCGGACCTCCCGCGCTTCGGCCGACACCATCTCGACGCCGAGGAACGCCGTGAACGGCGCAGCGGCCGCGACCTGCGCGGTGAGTTCGGGATCCGCGGGGTCCACGACGGGGAGGCTACCCTCCGCGCTGTGAGTAGCGAGGCGGCTCCGACGTCGGCGATCGAGCGCACGTGGTGGCTCCGCGCCCCGGCCGTCCTCGTCGCGCCGCGCGCCGTGTTCGTCTCGCTCCGTGACGAATCGCCGGAGGCGACGGAGGAGCGGCAAGAGCCGATCACGGCCATCGCCGGGCTCGCCGGCATCGCCGGTGTGCTCGGCACGCCGGTCGCGCGGCAGCTGCTCAACGACGCGTCGATGTCCACGTCACTCGTTCCCGTCTGGGCGTTCCTCGGCGGCGTCTTCTACGCGCTCGCCTTCTACTGGATGGGCGGGGCGCTCCTGTTCGGCGCGTCGCGCCGGCTCGGTAGCGCAGGGTCGTGGCGCCGCTCGCGCCAGGTGATCGGGCTCGCGGCGGCTCCGCTCGCGCTCTCGCTGCTGACGCTCTGGCCCGTCCGCATCGCCGTCTACGGCGAGGATCTGTTTCGCACGGGCGGGAACGACTACGGGCGCGGGGATGCGATCTTCGGCGGCATCTACTACGCCGCGCTCGCGTGGAGCGTCTGCCTCCTCGTCGTCGGCGTTCGCGCCGTGCACGGCTGGACGCTCGGCCGGGCGCTCGTCGCGGTCGCGATCGCCGCCGTCGTGCCTGCGCTCATCGTCGCCGCGTCGGTGGTCTGACCGCGTCGAACGCGGCCAGCTCCTCGTCCGGCATCGCGTACGTGTGCTGCTGCTCCGGGAAGGCCCCGCTCCGGACCTCCTCCGCGTAGCGTGCGAGCGCTTCGGTGACGGCCGCGCCGAGATCCGCGTAGCGCTTCACGAAGCGAGGCGCATTCCCCTCGTAGAAGCCGAGCATGTCGTGCCAGACAAGCACCTGGCCGTCGGTGTCTCCGCCCGCTCCGATGCCGATCGTCGGCACCGTCAGCGCCTGCGTGACCGCGCGCGCGACCTCCGACGGGACGGCCTCGAGCACGACCGCGAAGCAGCCGGCCTCCTCGAGCGCCAGGGCCTCGACGACGAGCTGCTGCGCACGCTCGGCCGTGCGTCCCTGCGCCTTGAACCCGCCGAGGACCGTGGCGGTCTGCGGGGTCAGCCCGACGTGCCCCATCACCGGGACGCCGGCAGCCGCAACCGCACGTGCGCGCGAGACGGACGTGCCGCCGCGCTCGAGTTTCACGGCATCGGCGCCGCCCTCCTTCACCAGCCGCACGGCGTTCGTCACCGCCTGCTCGTCCGAGACCTCGTACGAGCCGAACGGCATGTCTGCGACGACGAGCGGCCGTCGCGCACCGCGTGTCACCCACTGCGTCATGAAGACGATCTCGTCGAGCGAGACCGCGACGGTCGACTCGCGCCCGTGCACGACCATCCCCGACGAATCGCCGACGAGGATCAGATCGATGCCCGCCGCATCGACGAGCCGGGCGCTCGGCGCGTCGTACGCCGTGACCATGACGATTCTCTCGCCGCGCTTCTTCATCTCGCGCAGCTCGGGCAGCGGCAGCTTGCCGGCCGTCCACGATGCGTAGCGCTGAGGCTTCGGCTTGTCGCTCATGCGAGCGCTCCTTTCACGAGCACGTTGTCGATGAGTCGGATCGAGCCCACCCGGACGGCAGCCGCGAGGAGCGTCGCTCCGTCGAGGTCGAGCAGTTCCACATAGTCGGGGTCGAGACCGTTCAGCTCCGCTCGCGCCGCGGCGACGGGATCGGCGCTTGCAGCCGCCTTCGCGAGCGCCCGGGGAAGTCCGAGCGCGCGCTCGCGCTCGTCCGGGCTGAGCAGCACGTTGCGGGAGGAGAGCGCGAGCCCGTCCTCGTCCCGCACCGTCGCGAGCACGCGCACATCCATGCCGGCGTTGAGATCGCGGACGAGCCGGCGGACGACGATCGCCTGCTGCGCGTCCTTCTGGCCGAAGTACGCACGGGTGGGACGGACGATGTTGAACAGCTTGAGGCAGACGGTCGCGACGCCGCGGAAGTGTCCCGGGCGCGCTCCGCCTTCCGCGCCAGTCTCCTCGGCGTCGACCCATGTCGCGAAGCCGGTCGGATACATGTCTTCGACGGTTGGCGCGAACAAGACGTCGACGCCTGCCTGCTCGGCCAGCTTCAGGTCGCGCGCCTCGTCCCGCGGATAGCGCGCGAGGTCGGCCTGTTCCCCGAACTGCGCCGGATTGACGAACAGCGACGCGACGACGACGTCGTTCTCGGCGCGCGCGGCGTCGAAGAGCGACACGTGGCCGGCGTGCAGCGCGCCCATCGTCGGCACGAGCCCGACCTCGCCTTCGAGCCGAAGCTCGGAGATGCTGCGCACGACCTTCACGTCCCGAGCGCGGCTGTCGCGCCGGCAAGCGTCTCGTAGAGATGGTCGAGCTCCGGACGCTCCGACCTGATCGCAGCGCGGTGTGCTTCAACCGTCGACCAGTCGCCGCGTGCGATCGGGCCTGTCAGCGCGAAGCCGTTCTCGATCGTGCCGCGCATGAGCGGCTCGAGCGCCTCGACCGGCGCGCCGGCGCTCTCGAAGAGCAGCGACGCCGCACGGTGCAGCGTGACGAGATAGTTCGAGGCGAACACCGCGCCCGCGTGGTAGAGCGTGCGCGCTTCGTCTGCGAGCGCGAACGGCCGAAGTCCAAGCGTCTCGGCGAGCCAGAAGCCCGCGTCTCGGGCGTCGGTGGACTCGGCGGTGACCGCCGCCCACGCTCCGTCGAGCTGCTCCGGTCCACGCGCGCGCGTGAACGTCTGCAACGGGTGCATGCCGAACCGGCGCTCGTGCGGAGCAAGCGCCGCGAGCGGCGTCGCGCCGCTGACGTGCGCGACCCACGGGCCGACCGGGATCGTCGCCGCCACCTCCGCGATAGCGCTGTCGGGCACACACAGGAGCACGAGCTCGGTATCGCCCGATGCGGGATCGAGGCCGCGTTCGCGCAGGCGACCTGTGACGGCCGCGCCGACGCGGCCAGAGCCGATGACGTCGATTCGTGTGAACACTTCGTAGCTCCAGCTCCGTAGTGGATGCCGGGCACCTCCAAGTGTACCCTGAGGACCGTGCCGATCTACGAGTACGTCTGCATGGAGTGCGAGTCGCATTTCGAGGAGCTCGTCCGGGGCGACGAACAGGTCACCTGCCCGGACTGCACCGCGACGAACGTCTCGAAGCAGTTCTCCACCTTCGCCGTCCACGGGGCGATGAAACAGCCCGCGTTCGGCGGCGGCGGGGGCGGCTGCTGCGGCGGCTCCTGCGGCTGCGGCCACTAGTGCCGGAGCAACTGACGCGCGCCGAGCGCGCACAGCTCGAAGCGGAGCTGGCCGAGCTCGAAGGCCCGCGCCGCCAGGCGGCAATCACCGCGATCGCCACCGCGCGCGAGCACGGCGACCTGTCCGAGAACTTCGAGTACCACGCCGCCAAGAACGAGCAGGGCTTGCTGGAGGCGCGCATCACGAAGCTGCGCGCGCGGCTGCACGACGCGGTCGAGGTCGACGAGTCGACGGTCGCGGCCGGCGGCGTCGTCACGGTCGGATCGCATGTCGAGCTCACCCGTGAAGACGGCGAGGAGATGACCGTCGTGATCTCCAGCGTCGGCGGCGTCTCGCCCGACTCGCCCGTCGGCCGGGCCCTCCTCGGTCACTCGAAGGGCGACGACGTGGTCGTCGAGGCGCCACGCGGGGCGTGGAGCGCACGGATCGTCAGCGTCCGGGCGGGCTCGTAGACTCACCGTCCGTGAGCGCAGTCCCGGCCGAGCGCACCGATGACCTCGCGGCCTTTGCCGCGTCCGTCGCCGGTTGCACTCGTTGCCGCCTCTCGCAGGGACGGACGCAGGTGGTGTTCGGCTCGGGCAACCCGCGCGCCGAGCTGATGTTCGTCGGAGAGGCGCCCGGCTTCCACGAGGACAAGCAGGGACTGCCGTTCGTCGGCCAGGCGGGGAATCTGCTCGACAAGCTGCTCGCCGGGATCGGACTGCAGCGCAGCGACGTCTTCGTCGCGAATGTCTTGAAGTGCAGACCTCCCGGCAACCGCGACCCGCAGCCGGACGAGATCGAAGCGTGCGAAAGCCATCTCTTCCGGCAGATCGAGCTGATCGAGCCGACCATCGTCGCGACGCTCGGCAACTTCGCGACCAAGCTCCTCTCCGGCCGGCCGCTCGGGATCACGCGCGTGCACGGGCAGGAGCAGTCGACGACACTCGGCGGCCGCGAAGTCATGCTCTATCCGCTCTACCACCCGGCCGCGGCGCTGTACACGCCGGCGATGCTGAAGGTGCTCGAGTCGGACTTCGCACGCATCCCCGAGTTGCTCGGCCGTGCGCTCGAGCCGATCGAGCCGGAGCTCGCGCTCGTTTCCGAGCCCGTGCCGCCGGCGCAGCAGCTCGGCCTCTTCTAGGAGGGTTTGGCGGGATGGTGCTCGTCGCAGGGATGCGCTGGGCGGATGCGATGCAAGGACGCAGGGCGCGTTCGTAGTTTCACTACGGACGCAACCGAGGACGCAGCAGCGCGCCGATCCAGCGCACCATCTGCGACACAGCCACTATTTCGCCAGACCCTCCTAGTCCGTACTCTTCGCTCCGTGGCCGACACGGTGACGAGCTCCCCCGAGGAGACGGAGGCGCTGGCGGCTGCGTTGGCCGGGCGGCTCGAGCAGGGCGACGTCGTCACCGTCGCCGGCGAGCTCGGCACCGGCAAGACGACTTTCGTCCGCGGCGCCTGCTCGGCGCTCGGCGTGCGCGAGCGCGTCACGAGCCCGACCTACACGATCGGGCACCGCTATCACGGCGCAGACGGGGAGGTCTCGCACCTCGACCTGTACCGGTTCGCGGGCGTGTCGGCGGCGGAGTGGGGCGACCTCGAGCCCTACTTCGACGACGCGATCGCGTTCGTCGAATGGCCGGAGGCGGGGGAGGGCGTCCTCCCGGAGCCGCGCTACCGGGTGCGCTTGCGGCATGCTGGGGACGCGCAGAGGGTGGTTTCGATCGACGAATGCTGATGCTGGCTTTCGACACGGCGATGGAGGTGGCGACGAGTGCGCTCGTCGACGACGGCGAGGTGCTCGCCGAGCGCTCTTCGCGTGCGCGCACGCTGCTCGAGGACGTGGACGCGCTGCTGCGCCAGGGCGGCGCCAACGCGCGCGACCTCGATGCGCTCGCGCTCGGCATTGGGCCGGGGAGCTTCACCGGCGTCCGCATCGGGCTCGCCACCGCGCGCGGGCTCGCTCTCGCACTCGAGCTTCCCGGTGCCGGCGTCTCGACGCTGGCCGCGCTCGCTGCGGGCGCGCCGGGAGCGATCCCGGTGGTGGACGCGCGCCGGCGCGAGGTGTTCGCGCTCGTCGATGGCGAGCCATCGGTGCTCGCGCCCGCCGATCTGACCATCGAGCCCGGCACGGTGTGCGTCGGCGACGGCGCGCGGCGCTATCGCGACCTCTTCGAGGCGGGCGGCGCGGTCGTCCCGCCTGACGACGACGAGCGGCACCTTCCGCGCGCGCGCTTTCACGCAGCGCTCGCGGGCGCGCTCGGCCCCGTCGACGAGATCGAGCCGTTGTACCTGCGCGTTCCGGATGCGGTGCGGAGCGTCCAATGACAACCCTCGAGCTCCGCCGCCTCGGGATCGCAGATCTCCTCGCCATCGAGGAGATCGAGCGCCGCTCGTACCGAACGCCGTGGTCGCGCTCGATGTTCGCGGGGGAGCTCGCGAAGCCGAGCTCGATCTGCATCGGCGCCTTCACCGCGGACGGCGACGACGGCGAGCGGACGCTGCATGGCTATCTGATCGTGTCGCGCTACGTCGACGCCTGGCATGTCATGAACGTCGCCGTCGATCCCGACCACCGCGGCCACGGCATCGCGACGCTCCTGCTCGACCGGCTGTTCGAACTGACCGTCGACGACGCGCGGCGCGGCTACACGCTCGAAGTGCGAGTCACCAACACGGTCGCGATCGCGCTGTACGAACGGCTCGGCTTCGAAGCACGGGGCGTTCGCCGCGGCTACTACACCGACAACCGCGAGGACGCGCTCATCATGTGGAAAGACCCCGTCGCCCGCTTTGCGGGCGACTAGGACGAGCGTCTCGTATGCACGATCGCTTCGGCGAGGGCGGCAGCCTTCTTAGGACCGATCCCGGGAACTTCGAGCCACTAGGCCTCTGTGGCGTTCACCACCGATCGCACACTTCCGAAGTGCCTCAAGAGGGCGTCCGCCCCGTAACTCGAGATACCGGGGACCGACGCGAGCATCGCCTCCGACGCCTCCGGGCGAGCCGGCTGTTGCGCGTAACCTGGCCGCCGCTTTCCGGCGGTGCGAGTCGGACGTCGCGCGAGCACGGCGAGCCACATTGCGCTTTCTGCCGGATCGGCGCTACGCACGACATCGAGGCCGAGGTCGGCGACTGTGAGGAGGACGCCTCGCATGGACTGCGGCCGAAGCCGCGACTCCTCAAGGTCAAGACCCTCGACCAGCAGATAGCAGCGGTCGAAGGCTTTTCGCATGCGACCGATTTGGGGCCAAAATCTCCCGCGGGCGATCGCCGAGCCCAGATCCCGCGGAGTCTTCCGCTCGATGACGGAAGCTTCAATGACGTAGTCCCCGATCGAAAGCGAACGCACCTCCGTGGGCACGCCCAACGCTCGCAGGTGCTCGGAGATCCGACTCTGGCGTTCGAAGACGTCGACGAGCACGAGGCTCATGCACGGCAGTTTGTGTGCCTCCGAGGGCGGCCGCTAGTGGCCGTGCAAGGCACGGCCACGTGATCCTCGGGATCGAGACGAGCTGCGACGAGACCGCCGCAGCGCTCGTCACTGCCGACGGCCACATTCGCGCCAACGTCGTCTCCTCGCAGGCGGACCTGCACGCGCAATATGGCGGCGTCGTCCCCGAGGTCGCCTCGCGACGGCATCTGGAGCTCGTCGCCCCCGTCGTGCGCGAGGCGCTCGGCGAGGCGGGCGTCACGCTCGACGACGTCGACAGGGTCGCCGTCACGCAAGGCCCAGGCCTCGTCGGTGCGCTGCTCGTCGGGCTGGCGGCGGCCAAAGCGATCGCGTGGTCGCGACGCCTGCCGCTCGCGCCGGTCGACCATCTCCGCGGTCACGTCGCATCGCTCTACCTCGAGCCCGACCCGGTCGAGCCGCCGTTCCTCTGCCTGCTCGCGAGCGGCGGCCACACCTTGCTGCTCGACGTGCGCGGGTACGACGACGAGCACGTGCTCGGGACGACGCTCGACGACGCCGCCGGGGAAGCATTCGACAAGGGCGCGCGCCTGCTCGGCCTGGGGTATCCGGGCGGCCGCGAGATCGACCGCCTCGCGCGCGACGGCGACGCCGCCGCGTACGACTTTCCCGTCGCGCAGGTTCCCGGGCTCGACTTTTCCTTCTCCGGCCTGAAGACGTCCTTGCTGTACGCGACCCGTGAGCTGAGCGCCGACGAGCTCCAGTCGCGTCGCGCCGATCTCGCTGCGTCGTATCAGCGCGCCATCATCCGCGCGCTCGTCGGGCGCGTGCGCGAGGCTGCGGCGCAGCTCGGCTCTCCACGCATCGCCGTCGTCGGCGGCGTCGCGGCGAACTCGGAGCTGCGCGCGGCGCTGCCGGATGCGGCGCTTGCTCCGCTCCCGCTCTGCACCGACAACGCGGCGATGATCGCGTCCGCCGGACGCTTCGCCGCCACGCTCGCGTATCCCGGCTACCTCGGCCTCGATGCGTACGCCTCACGCTGAGGCGCGGTATGACGCGGTCTTCGCCGTCGTCGCGGTAGCGGCAACGGCCGCGATCCTCGCAACCGGCGGCAAGAGCTCGGAGGCGCCGTCCCTCTCTTCGGCATCGGCCGAGTCGTGGCAGGGCCTCGTCGGCTCGCGGCCGCGCGTCGAGACCGGTCAGCGCGTCATCGTCGTGCCCAGGACGCCGTCGCTCGGGCAGCGCGTCGCCGCCGCAGGCGGGGCGGTCGACATCGAGCAGGAGCAGGCTTGGACGAAAGTCGTGCAGTCGGCGCAGAGGCTGCTCGTCTCGCGCCTCGCGCTGCGGGGCGTCGTCGTGCATCCGGCGCTGAGCTTCGCCCGCGTGCTCGACGGCTTCTCGGCGGTCATGCCCTCGGGTGTGATTCCACTCGTCGAACGCGACCCGGACGTCGCCGGCGTCTATCCGGTCCGCATCGCGTATCCGGCGACGATCGCCGCGCGTTCGCTGACGGCGGACGCCGCCGACTCGGGCGACGCGCTCGCCTCGGCCGGCGTCGACGGTCGCGGAGCCACCGTCGCGATCCTCGATACGGGCATCGACTCGAGCCGCCCACTGCTGAGCGGGCGCGTCCTCCCGGGGATCGACATCGTCGGAGGAGGTGCCTGAGCGCGGGCGGCCGCGAGCCCCACGGATCCGTCCCGTCTCGAGCAGCACGGCACCGAGATGGCGGGCGTCGTCGTTCGCGTCGCTCCCGGCACATCCGTGCTGCCGATCCGCGTGGCCGGCTGGCAGGCGGACGCGGCCGGGGGATGGGCGGTCTACGCGCGCAGCGATCAGATCATCGCCGGGCTCGACCGGGCCGTCGATCCCAACGGCGACGGCGACGCACACGACGCTGCGCGGATCGCGCTCGTCGCGCTCTCCGAGCCTTTTGCCGGCTTCGTCGACGAGCCTGAAGCGCTCGCCGTTGAGGGCGCGCGCGACCTCGACCTGCTCGTCGTCGCGCCGGCGGGCAACGACGGGTCGACCGCCGCTGCCTACGGTGACGTCTCCGCCCCCGGGGGCGCTCCGGACGCACTCACGGTCGGCGCGCTCGGCACGCGCCCGGACGAGGCCGACGTGCGCGTGACCGTGCGCTCCGGGCTTCAGACCCTCGTCGACGCGACGATGTCGCTCGCGGGCGACGCGTCCCCGCCACGCGACCTCGACCTTCAGGTCGCACGGCCGCGCAGGGGACGCGCAAGCGTCCCGCCGCTGACGGCGTTCTTCTCGCGCAGCGGCGGCAGCATCGTCGCGGGTCGCGCGGCGCTTCTCGACGCCGGCTCCTCGCCGGGGCCTGCCGCCGAGTGTGCGGCCGAGGCCGGCGCCTCGGCGGTGCTGCTCTACGGCCGAAGCGCGACGCTTCCGGCGGGCGGTCTCGGCAAGGGATCGCCGTGCCCGTCGTCTCGCTCCCGCAGCGGGCCGCGCACGCAATGCTGGAACGGCTCGCCGCCGGGGCGCGCGTGACGGTCACGCTCGGCGCGGGACGCCGGATCGCGAACGCCGGCGACGAGCAGGTCGCGCCCTTCTCCTCGACCGGGCTCGCGTTCGAGGGAGCGTCAAACCCGATCTCGTCGCACCCGGCGTGAGCATCGACACCGTCGGCACCGTCAGCGTCAGCGGCTCGAGCGCCGCCGCGGCGGTTGCCGCCGGAGCGGCGGCGCTCCTGGCGCAGGCGCGGCCCGCGCTCGGCGCCGATGCGCTTGCGGGATTGCTCGTCGGGACCGCTCGGCCGCTCGAGCACGACCCGGTCGCCGCGCAGGGCTCCGGCGCGCTCGACGTCGCCGCCGCCGCAGCGGGCGAGGTTGCCGCCTCGCCCGCGACGCTTGCGCTCGGAGCGTCGACCACGCCGGGCCGCGAGGTCCGCGCTGTGTTCACGCTCACGAACCTGTCGTCGCGCGAGCTGACGGTCGCGCTCGGGATCCGAACGCAACACGAAGGAGCCACGGTCGACTTCACGCTGCGGCCGTCGCACGTCGTGATCCGACCCGGGCGCAGCGCGCTCGTCCACATCGACGCGCTGACGGCGTCGCGCGCCGTTGGGAGCGCGACCGCCGACGGGGCGGTCGTCGGGACCGTCGACGGTGGCGGGACGGTGCGCATCCCCTGGGCGATCGCCTTCGACGCGCGGCCCATCGACCTGATCGGGACCGCATCCCTCTCGTCGACGACGTTCACGGCCTCCGACACGAGTCCCGCGCTGCTCACGGTCCAGGCCGGCCGGGTGATCGCGGCCGGCGGCCGCATCGAGATCCGGCCGCTCGCGCGCCTCGACGTCGTCCTCCGCCGGGCCGACGGCGTGAACGTGGGCTTGCTCGCGCGCATCCGCGACGCGCTACCGGGCCGGTACACGTTCGGGCTCACAGGCCGCGGCTCTGGCGGCGCGCCGCTCCCGCCCGTGCGCTACGTCGTGACCGTCCTCGCCTATCCGGCCGACGGCGGGCCGCCGAGTCGGCGCGACCTCGGATTTGCCCTCCGATGACCGGTCATATACTCGGATCCGAGGTCCTCCAGAACATTCGGACAAGGAGCAGACCGTGACAGCAGTCGAGGCGGGGGCCACCCACCTCCGCGAGAACCCATTCGAGATCGCCCGCAACCAGCTTCGCCGCGTCGCGGAAGCGTTTGACATCGACCCGAACCTCGTCGCCGTGCTCGGCGCGTGCAAGAAGGCCGTCGAAGTCTCCGTCCCCGTCAGCATGGACGACGGCCACACAGAAGTCTTCAAGGGCTATCGCGTCACGCACAACGTCGCGCGCGGCCCGTCCAAGGGCGGCATCCGCTACCACCCCGACGTCACGCTCGACGAGGTCAAGGCCCTCGCGATGTGGATGACGTGGAAGTGCGCGCTGATGGGCATTCCGTTCGGCGGCGCGAAGGGTGGCGTCGTATGCGACCCGAAGCATCTCTCGCGCTCCGAGCTCGAACGGCTCACGCGGCGCTATACGAGCGAGATCATCAACGAGATCGGCCCGGAGAAGGACATCCCGGCGCCTGACGTCGGCACGGACGGCTCGGTCATGGCGTGGATCTTCGACACGTACTCGATGAACAAGGGCCACTCGGTGCTCGGCGTCGTCACCGGTAAGCCGCTGACGATTGGCGGGTCGCTCGGCCGCGAAGAGGCGACCGCACGCGGTGCGCTGTACTGCATCCGCGACGCGGTCGCGAAGCAGGACCGCTCGCTCGCCGGGATGCGCGTCGCCGTGCAGGGCTTCGGCAACGTCGGCAGCTTCCTCGCCAAGTTCGTGCACGAGGAGGGAGCGATCGTCGTCGCGATCTCCGACTCGACGGTGGCGCTGTACAACCCGAAGGGGATCGACGTGCCGGCGGCGTTCGCACACAAGCGCGAGAACCACACGCTCGCCGGGCTGCGTGATGCCGAGCAGATCACGAACGAGGAGCTCCTGCTGCTCGACGTCGACGTGCTCGCGCCGTGCGCCCTCGAGCAGGTGATCACCGAGCGCAACGCCGATCGCGTACGTGCTTCGATCATCTGCGAAGGTGCGAACGGCCCGGTCACCCCGTCGGCGGATGCGATCCTCGAGGACAAGGGCGTCCTCATCCTTCCCGACGTGCTCGCGAACGCGGGCGGTGTCGTCGTCTCCTACTTCGAGTGGGTTCAGGGACTTCAGGAGTACTTCTGGAAGGAGGTCGAGGTGAACGCGAAGCTGAACGACATCGTCAGCCGCGCCTTCGACGAGACCTGGGAGACCGCGCACAAGCGCGACATGCCGATGCGCGTTGCGGCGTACGGCCTCGCCGTCCAGCGCGTCGCCGAAGCGACCGTTACTCGCGGGATCTACCCATAGCCGAAGTCGTCGTCTACCACGCCGCGGGGTGCCATCTCTGCGAGAAAGCCCGCGGCGTGGTCGCCGAGCTCCGCCAGGAGCTCGGCTTCGACCTGCGCGAGGTCGACATCACCGGCGATCCCGCCCTCGAGGCCGAATACCGCGAGTGGCTGCCCGTTGTGGAGATCGACGGCCGGCGCCGGTTCACCTATCACGTGCAGCCCGACGCCTTCCGGCGGGCGGTTGCACAAGCAGGCCGGTAGTCCGGCCTGCTAGAACAACTCCCGCTGTTACAAGCTTCATGAGGAGGTGGCGTGGCGGATCGCCTGACGGTAGGCGTCGCCGCTCGCCTGTCGCGGTACCTCCAGGTGCTGACGCAGGCGCGGAAGATGGGCAAGGTCCGGATCTCCTCGCAGGAGATCGCGGAGTACACGAACATCAACGCGACGCAAATCCGCCGCGACCTGTCCGCGTTCGGGAAGTTCGGCAAGCGCGGAGTCGGCTACAACATCGACTCGCTGCTCGGCGAGATCCGCAAGATCCTCCGCACCCAGGGGCAGCACAACATCGCGCTCATCGGCGCGGGGCGCCTGGGCCAGGCGATCGCGAGCTCACCGATCTTCGCCGAGCACGGCATCAACATCGCCGCCGTCTTCGATACCGATCCGGAGAAGCTCGGCCGGCCGATCGGTCACGTGACCGTCAGCGAGTACGGCGGGCTGCGCGAGAGCGTCCACGACAAGAACATCATCGTGGGCGTGCTCGCCGTTCCCGCAGCAGGCGCGCAGCGTGCGGCCGACGATCTCGTCGCCTCGGGCGTGAAGATCATCTTCAACTACTCGGAAGCGCTGCTCGAGACGCCGGCGGACGTGACGGTGCACACGTCCAATCCGGCGGTGGAGTTGCTCTATGCCCTGTATTTCCATCTGACCTAAAGGTCCGCGTGCACATCGTCATCTGGCACGGGTATCTCCTGGGAGGTACGGGCTCCAACGTGTACACGCGGGCGCTCGCGCGCGAGTGGAGCAATGCCGGCCACGACGTCACGATCGTGTGCCAGGAGCGGCACCCGGAGCGATACGACGTCGGCCGCGCGCGTATCGTCGTGCCCGATCTCCCGGACGGGCTGCTGCCGGTCTTCGTGCTCGACCGCTACGAGGGCCTCGAGGCGCGGCTGCTGCAGGACTTCACGGTCGAGGAGCGCGACCGCTACGTCGAGGCGAACGCGGCCGCCGTCCGCAACCTGCTTCCGGCCGATCTGATCTTCGCCAATCACGTTCTTCTCGGCGGCCCCGTTGCGGCTGCAGTCGGCGGACGCTATGCCGTGAAGGCGCACGGCTCCGAGCTCGAGTACTCGATGCGAGGACGGCCGGAGCTGGCGCGGTGGGGCGCGGAGGCGCTCGCGGGCGCTGAGGCGGTCTTCGTCGGCTCGGCGCACATCCGCGCCGTGCTCGAGGACGTCGTCGGCCACGTCGACCGCGTGTACGAGGTTCCACCGGGCGTCGACGTGGACGAGTTCACGCCCGAGGACCGGCTCCGAGCGTTCGCCGGCCTGATCGCGGAGTCCGAGCTCGATCCGCAGGACGGCGACGAGCGCCATCCCGACCCCGGCAACACAGCGCGCTTCGAGCAGGCGTTCGCGCGCGACGAGCCCACGGTCGTGTACGTCGGCAAGCTGATCGAGAACAAGGGCGTGCAGGTGCTCTTCGAGGCGTTGCGCGGCCTCGGTGTCCGCGCCGTCGTCGTCGGCTTCGGCGACTACCGCGAAACGCTCGAGTCGATCGCGCCGCCGGGGACGATCTTCACCGGCGCGCTCGAGCACCGTCACCTCGTGCACCTGCTCCCGCTCTGCGACGTCGCCGTCGTGCCGTCGATCTTCCCGGAGGCGTTCGGGATGGTCGCCGCCGAGGCGGCAGCCGCGGGAGTGCCGCCCGTGGTGGCCGCCCACTCCGGCCTCGCAGAGATCGCGGCCGGCGTCGGGGCCGACTATCCGCCCGAACTGTCGCACCTGACGTCCTTCCCGACCGGCAACGCCGACGTGCTCCGCGACCGTCTGCGCGAGCTCTTCGCGCTCCCTGACGCGGAGCGGAGGGCACTCGGAGCCGCCGCCCGCCGGGCGGTCGAGCGCAAGTGGAGCTG
>Ga0193751_1001373_pt1 | contig 15702 bp, 14 predicted proteins | sample L1c2metaG_FD_143050 | JGI IMG/M metagenome (GOLD analysis project Ga0193751, IMG submission 143050) | Soil microbial communities from a riparian zone of the East river system, Colorado, United States - L1c2 | ecosystem: Environmental > Terrestrial > Soil > Riparian zone | place: USA: East River... | reverse complement strand
CATGGGTATTCCTGAGCGGTCCCTATCCCAACGTTGCGCCATATCGGCACGTTCGTGGCTCCGGCATTCTCGGTGACGTCGTGGCCGGGCGTCTGGTCCCAGGTGGGCGCGGAGGCGGCGCTGGTGCCCGCGTTCGCTGGCGTAATGATCTGATAGATCCAGTCCCCGGCGTTCACGGCGGTTTTCGGCTGCACGCGGTCGCCGTCGTCATAGGCGCTGTTCGCTTTCCAGTCCGGCGCCCCAATGCCACAGTGCACAACGTTGGTCGTACCTTTCTGCCAGATATAGTCGCCGACGCTATAACTCCCGTACACGAAGTTGCTTTGAGTTGCTCCTACACTTACATAAGTCGAGCTTGACGTGAGTCCATCATGAATCTTAAACCGATCCGCTTTTCCACCGAACGCCCCACCCCACTGCGTATCTGGAATCGTACCGAGCAGTGTCCCGTTGTGCGTAACCACGCCCGTTAAGGTATTGTAGAGATCGCAGCCCGCCTGCCCCACCGTCCAGACCGCCTGGTAATATCCACTCCCCTGGCTAGGAAGAAGTGAAAATGCCATGGCGAAGGTGGAGTCGTCTTGACTGGAGGTCAAATCTCCGTTCCATTCATTCTGTGGGAAACTTCCACCTGTATAGCCATTAACGGAGTTTGTCAAACAGGTAGATTGGTTATAGTCAAACAGAGTAGAAGTGCTCATGCTCCCCGCGCCCAGATTGACGGTGTTGTCGGAGAGAGCAGTCCCATTAAGTGAGAACACATGGTTGTTTTGCGTATGCGACCACACCGCCGCTCCGCTGAACGACAAGTTGGGGGTGACAATCGAACTCGCGAGCGTGGAGGGGTTGAAATTGAAAATAAAAAGACTGCCCCCATTCACCTTAAGGATCATTCCCGTGTCGTCTATGTTCCACGCATTTATCGAGGGTTGATCATAGGTCTGCCATGTTGTATTTGGGTTCCCATTGGTGTTCACATCCGTGACGCGCACGATTGTATTTCCGAAGTCGGCGGGTGTATTTTGCGTTCCCACTCCAGTCAAATTTCCGCACTGGGATAACGTGGTCATAGTGGTCGAGTCGCAGGTATTCGGCCCCCAACTCGGGATCGGAGTCGCATAATTGATGACGTTAGTATTAGAGACAAAACAGGCATAAGCGTTTCCCGGTCCGCAGACCGACGCACCATACGCCGCCGAGCCCGAGTACAACCCGCGACCCGAGTATGCTGCTTGCCCGCAGGCAGGCAGGCAAAAAAATATAACCACCAAGAACTTCTTCATCGCTCTTTGCTCCACAAGAAATCGCGTCCCCCGCTACACCAGGGCGACGCCTTTGCACAACGCAAGGGCCCGTCGCAGACCCGTGTGCTCTGCGCCCGAACTCACTCGCGGCTTCGCTATAATGTTTGTTTGCTCTTCCCCCGCCAATTGCGCAGGGCTTCATGGAAAGGGAACTATGCCGACTGACGTAGTCATGCCCCAGATGGGCGAATCAATTTTCGAAGGAACCATCACCAAGTGGCTGAAAAAACCCGGTGACAAGGTCCAGCGCGATGAACCTCTGTTCGAGATTTCCACTGACAAGGTCGACGCCGAAATTCCCGCGCCCGCCAGCGGCGTCCTTCAGGAAATCAAGGTTTCCGAAGGCAACACCGTTCAGGTCAATACCGTTGTCTGTGTGATTGGCGACGGCAGTGGCGCTTCCGCCTCCGCCAAGGCCGCTGCTCCTGCTCCTGCTCCTTCTGCTGCCGTACCGGTGGCGCCAAAGAAAGAGGCTACTGCTCCGCCGCCCGCGCCTGCCGCCAGCGCTTCCGAGGACGAAGAAGATTCTGACATCCGCTCTTCCCCGCTCGTTCGCAAGCTCGCCCGCGAGCACAACGTGGATCTTGCAAGAGTCAGCGGCACCGGCACCGGCGGCCGCGTCACCAAGCAGGACGTGCTCGATTTCGTTGAGCACCGTACGGCTGCTCCAGTTACGGCCCCCACACCCCGTCAAGCCTCAGTCCCTGCGCCGGCGGTCATTCCCGGCGACCTGGTGCCGATGTCCCAAATGCGCAAGATCATCGCGCAGCGCATGATCGAATCGCGCCGCACCAGCGCTCACGTCCACTGCATGTTCGAAGTGGACATGACTCGCATCGTCAATTTGCGAAACAAGCTCAAGAACGGTTTCGAGAAACGCCATGGCGCACGGCTTACCTTCATGCCTTTCTTTGTGCGCGCTGCCATCATCGCGCTGCAGCAATATCCGATCGTCAACAGCTCGCTCGAAGGCGACAGCATCCGCTACCACCAGCACGTCAACGCTGGTATTGCCGTTGCCCTTGATTGGGGACTCATTGTCCCCGTTCTCAAGAATGCCGACGAGCTCAACTTCCTCGGACTGCAGCGCGGCATCACCGACCTCGGCGAGCGCGCCCGTTCAAAGAAGCTCATGCCGGCCGACGTCGAAGGTTCGACCTTCACCATTACCAACCCCGGCCAGTTTGGCGCCGTCTTCGGTTTGCCCATCATCAACCAGCCGAACGTAGCCATAATGGGTGTCGGCGGTATCACCAAGCAGCCCATGGTGATCACCGATAAGGATGGCGCGGATTCTATCGCAATTCGCTCCGTTGTTCACCTCACGCTGGGTTACGACCATCGCGTCGTCGACGGTGCCGTGGCCGACCAGTTCATGGCCTTGGTAAAAAAGACTCTTGAGAACTGGAGTGAAGAAGTCGGCTAGCCAGCTCGTTGGTGGAGAGACGGCCTCGCCCGTCCAGCCGGGCGGGGACGCCCGTCTCTCCACTACAACCTTCAAACCAGCGGCGTTTCCCCCAGCAGCATCGGCCCGTCTTCCGATCGTTCGATGAAATATCGAGCCACGTCATCGCGGAGTCCAGGTTTGTTTCCCGTCCAGCGCCACAATCCCTGGTAGTCTCGCGCGATGTCGCTCGTGGGATTGAAATCCCATTTCTGCAGAAGCGCCCACCGCTCTCCGTAAGCGCGCAACGATTTGCTGCCGTGAAAAGCATGGGTTGCGAAGTTATCAATGCATCCCATTGGGGAGCGGCCTTCGATACGGTTCAGTTTCGCGGCGCGCGCTTGCCAATTGAGCACCGTGTCGACGTAAGATCCGGTGCACCGTTTCATTTCGGCGGCCACGTTCGTCGCTTGCACCAGTCCGAAAGCTTGATGCCAGTCCGCGCTGCCCAGGATGCACGTATCCAACATCCCACCCACTATATTGAAAGCATCGCGACGCCACGACCACGCGCCTCCCGTCGCTCCAGGAGGATGGCCGAAAGGGAAAGCTTCAGTCGGTTGGAGTTGGGCATAGTAAGTATCGGTTCCTCCGCGCCGCGCTCGCCGCGAACTCAGGAATTCAGGTTGGTGCAGATAATTCCAGGCGAAACTCGTGCTCATGCGGTAAGGGCGATGACCAAGATGACTGGGTGCGGTTTCGCCAGTCAGGTCGGCATACGTGCTGAACAGCTGGACGAAGCTATGGTGTTGGAGCATGTGAATTGCCTCCAGCGCCCAGTCGTGTCGCGTGAAGTGGAAGTCGCCATCCACATAGCCACCGTATTGCCAGTCTGGCGGGAAGCGGCGCACACCTTCATTGATAGCGCATTCCTTGATCCAAAGGCTCGAGTCCGTCCGCAGTTGCAAGTCGAGCGGATTGTCGGGACTGGTCACTTCGTGCGGCCGATCGCCGAAAGCAACCTCGACGACATGCAGCACGACGTTCGGACTAGCCTCCATGTGGAACCGAAAATCATGGAAAGTTTCTCGTCTGCGCTGCCAGCGGTACGGGTTTGAATACACCGAAACAATGTGCAACTTCTGTGTTTCGGAGTACTCAACGAACTCGCGGTGAACGTTTGGATGCTTGAAGGTCACTGCCACTCTCCTCGATCTTGTGCCGACAGCCAGTTTGCGAATCATTCCTGCGCTTCGGCGCGAGCAGGAGCTTCCAACAGGTGTCCACTGTGCGCGGAGCGGCAATCGCTTCAACCATCACGAACGTCACAATGGATAGTCAACATACAGGGCTGTCGAATATCGCGAATACTTCGGCGGTACGCTTCCGTCATAGCTCTTTAAAAAATAGTTTTGCGCCCGCGCATACCGCGTGAGCGTAAAGCTACTGGTCGTGAAACGGCCAACTAGATTGCGATTGTTATCGACTCCCCACCCGGCGTCTGAGTACCGCACTTCGATACCGCCTCCCGCCGGCGGAGTGAGGCCCGCGTCCACCGCCACCGTAGTCGAGGTAACATTCGTGATCTCCGCGCCGGTGAGATCAGCGAGATAAACATTCCCCACCACGCTTACATCGATAGGCGTCAGCACCTTTGGCTGCTTTACCAGGGCCGTCGCAAAAGCAAAATCCAGAGAGGGATCGCCCGCGTCCACAAATCGCAGCGTATAGCGGCAGTTTTCACCGGCTAGGTCCGCAATGGACACGTCCACTTCGCGCACGATCGCCGCGAACGACGCCACCCGCGATGGAACATTCACCGCCAGTCCATCTCCCGGGAAAATATCCGCCGCCCCTCCAGGCAGGAAGAGGCTCCACGCCTGATACTCCCCACTCCATCCCTGGCCGGAGTCATCCAGCAATGCCAGCGCCGCCGTTTCGCAATCCGCCGAAGTGCGCGGGAGAGGCAACCCAATCTCCCGCACGCTCCCGCGCACTCCGTCGTCGCCGCCGCGCTGATGGGCTGCTATGCTCGCCGAGTTTGTTACTCGCGCCATCGCATGGCCGCGTCCGCGATAACTCACCTCGATCAACTCGTTCGCCGCCGGTATGTACTCCGGATAAAACTGCAACGCAGGCTCGGTCGAAACATGGCACTCGGCGCCCTCCAGCAACGACCCCGTCCGCCTGGTCCGCGTGTTTTGTCCCGGTAATGTGCTGCGCACCAGTGCATCGACTGACAGCCATATGAATGTGAACGCTGCCGAACAATGAATGTTCCTGGCATTGATGAGCGCATAAGTGCAAAACCCCGGCGCGTTCGCAATGAGGCCGTCATACAGCACGGTGGCAGGCGCGATTTGCGTCGCAGGATTCGTCGGATCAATATCGTGCACTTCCAATACGACTCGTACATCGCAGGCGGTTGTGCCGCCGCCTCGCGCCGCTCCGCTCGGGTGCAGCGAAGAATGAAACACCTGCTGCATCCGGTACACTTCCGTCGGATACAGCTGCGTCGTGAACACGTAATGGTGCCCGGCCTGTGTGGCGAGTGCTGTGCCCGTGACGGAGCCTCCGACCAGCGCCTGAATGTTGCAGTTGGCGCCCATCGGTGTTACGCGAAAGCCTGCGACGCAGCCCGCGATCGAAACCGCCCCCGCATACAGTCCGCCGATCACACCGTCCGACGCCGCATTGAACATGACGTCGCCGTGCTCCATCACTGTGGCGCCACCCAACTCGATCTTTTCAATGAAGTCCAGGAGCGTTTGCCCATCTGTCCCAGTTCCTCCCGAAACCTGCAACTGGCCGTTGCTCACCGTAATCGCGTGTTGCGGATCGGTTACGATCCAATGCGTCGGATCCAGTTCCGCATAGACCTCGTCAAGAATTGTGCGGTTATACAGCGGGATCTGATTACTGCGTGTGAACGGCTTCTGCGACAGATAGAACTTGGTCGTGAACCCGTCGCCGACGAAGTAATCCTTCACGTGCGCACTCGGCTCCAGTTGCCCGAGGATCGTTAAGTCATTGACCAACCGGTTCACGCTCTGCAGTTGGAGATCACCCGGAGAAAACGTAACTGCATTCTCCGCGAGCGCGTACGTGTTGTCCGCCAGCGGCGCAAAGAACAGCTTGCCATTGTCGTCGCGGTAAAAGCAGCGCGCTGCGAGCGCAATCTCCGCCGCCGATGCGGTCCATCTTTTCGCCGGGTTGACGCTGTAATAAGGAATCGGATCCCCTGCCTCGACGCCGTTCACATCGAACCATCCAGGCAGTGCCTCCGCAGTCAACTGCCGGAAAGCGTCACCAGCGTTGCGGTCCACAAACGGCGGATGTGGAGGAGGTGCCTTCTGATCCATTAGCATCACGTCGCTCAATGCGACGATCTCGTACCGGTACACTAACCCGCGACCCGCCCAGCCCAAATACTGGTATGTAGGCGTCTGGGCAACGTAGCCGGTGAACAGATCGTTGCCGTTGCTCAGGGTCATCACAACGCGAGCGCCGATCACCGGCGGTGCCAAACTTCCATCTCCGGCAACCAGGCCAAATTTCAATTCGGCCGGGCTATTCAGCTTGCGCACCAGGCTCGGATTCTTGCCCGAATCCACAAACGCCGTGTAGTCCTGCGGCTCGAGACCGTCGAGGTTGTCAATCAGTAATTTCATGGCTTATCGGCCGTCCCCTGTGTTTCCCTGTGCACTCTGTGCACTCTGTGCCCTCTGTGGTTAAGTTCTCGACTGCGGTCGATCTGAATCACAGAGTCCCTAGTAAACCGCCGCTCCCCTGGCAGGGAAATAACTCCGGTAACAAATCACCACCGCCCCGTCGTTGCCGTCCAGGGTTGGCAGCGCCATAAATGACGCCTGCAACGCCAACTCGGCGACCGGTTTTTGAATCTCGATCAGGATCTCCCGTTTCCATTCCGGCTTTACCGTGCACGGACCCAACCTCGGATAGAAGAAACACACGCGTCCACCAGATTCCTCTTCTGCGACGAATAACCCCGACCACTGTTGCAGAAACGCGCCGCCTTCCCGGTCGACAAAAGCCGTCACCTTCTGCACTGATGCCCCAGCCGCCGGCACTCCACCCGGCAATGCTTGCGTTAACAGCAATGCCGTCTGCGTCATCTGTGCGACGCGGCCCACGTTGAACGTAACCCGCCGCACATAGTTGGCATCCATCCGAACATCAGCCGGATTTTTCACATACGCGCCCGCGATGCCAGTGCCCACGTAGCCAATCTGCTGCGCATAATCCACATCGCATGCCACCAGGTCACCAGCCTGGAATCCGGCGACGGCGCCTGCTCCCAACACCAGCTCCGTAGCGGTTGAGCCTGCCAGCAGAGGCACCGCCACTAGCGGAATTCCACCTGATCCTGCCCGTGATGCGCTCGGATCCGTTGCCAGCACATTCATGTGCTCTGCGCCGCCCGCCAGCGCCATCTGTAATTTTCCCCAGTCGCGAAATTCGAAATCAATTCGCGCTCCCAAACCGTGCCGAGCTTGTGCTGCCACCGCACCCGCTGTCCCAGCGATCAAGGCCTCGATCTGAGATGTAGTTGTGCGCTGAAAATTCTCAATCCATCCCAGGTCAATCCACGGCGCCGGTGGAGCATCCAACTGAAAACCGCTATCTTTCGATGGATCAAAAATCGCCGTAGGCCCACTCACTCTATCCACCGGCGCGAAATAGGCACGCGTCTGCCGTGCGACTGGCCGTAACCCCGCCCGCGTCACGCTTCTACCTCGGGCAGAAAGAAATAAACTCTGAGCTGCGCATATCGTTCCACCCGCGCTGTGCCAGCACTCCACTGCTGTTTATCGATCGGGACGTCTCCCGGCGCATTCCCCATCACTGGCACCGTCCAGAAAATCCCCGATCCCAAGTCAGCGCTCGGAATCTGGCTGTAATCGAACATTTCGGTATGCGGCGGATCGCAGATTCTAAGTAATTCGACATCCATCTCCGCCAGCACGCGCCCCCGGTCTACTCCCGTTCCGCCGCTGCCTTCGCTCGCGTACCAGATGTGGCAATCCAGTCCCAACATCGGCCGCGTACTCTCCGCAATCAAGATTTCGCCAAAGTCCACATAAAACGTTCCCGGCTGCGCTTCCCCAAACCGCGGTTCCACGTTCTCGCGGACCATGATCGCCGGCACCGTGACTCCGTCAATCACCATCGTTCTCGCCGGATTCAACGCCTTGAGCCGCTCCCGCAGCGCCATGTAAAAACTGTCTTTCGCTGCTTGCATATTTCTCCTGTGAGTGCATCTCCGCCCCATAGCGGTGGACTGATTCGAGGAACGAGCTGTAGAACTGACGGCTGATTGCTGATGGCTGACGGCTGATTGCTGCCTATGACACCGCCGACACCCGGTACAGATACGCAACACCCGCGAGTCGTTCGACGACAAAGCCCTGTATGTGGAAAACTTCTCCGCAGTACACCAATCCCAGCGCCGTCTCGAACAATACTTCCGCCGAGGCCACATTCCGCTGACTCACCTGCTCCGCCATCGCCGCCTGTCCCGCTAGCGATTCGCCGCCGTGGCCCGTTGTTTTCCGCCGTGAGTTCCCGGACAATCACCGGAGCAATCAACGCCTGCTCAACTCCCGGATCCACCAGGCCGAGTCCAGTCACGGGATCGGGCGGTAGTCCCGCCGCTGCAAACAGCAGGATGACTTCCGTCCCGCCGAGAGTTCGTAACATGGCATCCGCTGCCCGCGCTGCCGCCGCCCCAGAAATCCCCGTCATCGTCATCCCACTTTCTGCGCCACATAGGGCGCCAGCAGCGCTTGCACCGTTTCATCCAACAGCGAATCGGAGAAGTACATCAGTTGCATTCTGTCGGGGAGCACACCTCTCTTAACATTCAGCGCCGGAGTTGCCTGCGCATTCTTTACCAACTGTGCGCATGCCACTTTGACTCCATCAGGAAACGGATCAAGCCCAGCCGTATACACGATCTCCATTTCGGTGAATGCCCACCCCAACACATTCATCGGAAGCGTGACTTCCCCTGTCGCCGGAAACACATCCAGGTCCGCAACGTTCAGGTCCGCCCAAGTTCCCGGAATTCCGAACGCGAGAGCCGCATCCCATCCCATCTCCTCGTGCACCATTTCGCCCCGCCGCGGCGTCGCATATCGAGCCCGCGCCGACACAATCGGCGACGTTGCCGGCGCCATCGCAGACAGCGGCAGATATGTAAGCCGCACTGGCCTTTGTAAGTTTTCCGTGCGCAACCGCTCCGTGTACTGGGCAATCGCGAGCGTGACCCTTCGGCAGTGCGCATCCACAATCGCCGATGCCGCCGTCACCCACGCCGGCGCAGTCGTTGTCTCCAGCCCATACGCCTCATATTCCGATGGTTGCAAATAATTCATGATGGGTTCCCAGTCCTCAAATAGTCATAAGCTGGGTGCCCCACTCATTCGCGTTTGTTGCGAATGAGCGGGATTTTTCCCCAGCGCCAAGCTACCGGTTGACTTTCACTTCGTAATGCGCATAGGACGCGCCCTTCACCACCACGCCCCCGAACTTCACCACGACACTCTCCGTCATCAGCGAGTTCGGCAGCCCCAGCCTGAATACCCGTGGATTCGAGTCCGTCAGCCAGTGGTACTCGATCATGTCCTCGCTCACGATGTACGCCGGCAGTACCGCAGTGCCGCTTCCCGGCGTGCCCGTATAAGGAAGGGCCCACTCCGGAATCAGCGGCAGTTCGCCGGCTTGCGTACTCAAGGTCTTCACCGTGATTCCGCCCGTGATCTGAGAAGTTGCCAGTACAACGTTGAACTCCGACTTCATTTCACGGTCGATCAGGTCGAGCAGTACCGGATTCGCATAGATCGCCGTCGGCCGCACCTCATATGACGAACTTGCCACCATCTGCGCGATGGTGCTCTTCAGTCCGTCCACGATGCTGGCCGTGGTCGCAATTGTGGTGCTGTTGCCCCCCGCCTCGATCTGTCCGATGGCGCCGAAATACTGCGCCGTCGTTGGAGTGCTCAGCGAGGTGTCGTTGCCATTCCACAGCGCCACGTCGTGCGTGCGCAAAATCCCGTCCACCGCATCGGCCAGGTCTTTGGCTTGCAGATACGCGAACTGGCTCTGCTGTGTACCCACCTCCATGTCAAACAGGTTGTAGTTGATCTGCGAGACCAAAGCCTTCAGCGGAACGCTGCGCTCCACTCGCGTAGGTGCTTGCAGCGTCGGCTGAATGTTGCGCGGATCGACGAATGCCTGGGCCGCCGTCGGCGAAGCAATCGCCGTTTCCTCGAAAAACCGCGATGGATGTCCCGTCGCCGGCACCTGTTTCATCCGTTGTCCGAACACTCCGCGACGCCGCACAATGTCCGTGATCTCAGTCTGATACCGATTGATCTCGATCGCGCCCGGCCCCAGAAAGTCCGCTGCTGCATGCAAATCCAGAAAATTCGCTTTCATGTCTTCTCCTCAATTGAGTTGTTACTGCCGGGTGCCCCACTTATCGCGCACTTTGCGATGAGTGGGTTTCATCCCCTAAAAAGAAAAGGCGCGATAGAACTCGCGCCCCAACGACCAAAATCTATCGATCAACGACTATCGACCAACGACTATCGACTATCGACCAATGACCAACGACCGTCTTACTCGATCATCCCGGCGCGCGCCAGCTCCGCTTTCACAGCGATCCGCTGTTCCACGCTGAGTGCCGCAAGCGTCTTATTAAGCATTCCCGGGTCCAGCCGTTCGCCTTCGATCTCGTTCTTTCCGATCAGCGCCGACACCACCGGTGACAGCGTCTTCCGGACCATCCGCGATGCTTGCGCTTTCAGATCTGCATTCGACTTCTCCAGTTGCACAACGCGCTGCTGTAAGTCGGTTCCAGTTCCTTCCGCCTGGTGCCGCTCTGCTATTTGTGTGACGCTCTCCTCGACCGCCGCAACGATCCGGTCCACTTTCGCATTCAGCATCTCCTGCTGTGCGTCCAGTTTTCCCAATACGCGATCAAGGGTCTCCGTGGCTGCCGCCAACCGTTCCGCCGCCGCCATCATCTGCTGCACCATCTCTTCGTTCATTCTTCTAACCTCCCTGGTTTGCGTGCATTTCAATTTGTGACGCTGATTCTGGTTCGTATCAGGGCATGCCTTCAGGCATGCCGGACGTTTTGTGTTATGTGAGCGCCTTCAGGCGCTATGGCCGGAGACTGAGCTCCACGGCGAGTACCTACGCTAGGTTCACCCCAGCTCGATCCACGTCGAGCAATACGCCGCTTTATCCCGCCGCAGCACCGCTGCCCCCGTAAAGGTCACCCGGTTGAGAACCCACACGCTTGCCTTGATGTCTTCTACCAGCGCGTCCGTGATCTCATATGACATTCCAAGCCCTGCACGAGTAGCGCGGACATTCTTGTCCGCTTTGTTCCCTGCCGCGGATACCGACGTACCCGTCCGTCCCGGCCTGCCGATCTCCGCCACGATCTCAGGAAAATCCCGCGCATAGAGAAATCCGCCGACTTCAATCATGCGCCCCACAATTTCAGCTCGCGTGATCACCCCAATCTTCCGCTGCGCGTCGTGACGATCGAGCGCCGGAGAGTAATCCAGCCCCATCCCCATCAGCGATGGAATTGCCGCCTCCGCTGCCCGCCGAGTCAGAAGCACTCGATGTCCGCGCGCGCCGGACGGCGACTTGTCCGAAGCAACATCAACGATCGTCAATACTCCCCGGAACCCCGCCCGGTTCGGATGCCCATGTACCGTGGGCATCACAATCGCCATCGACTCCAGTGACAATCCCATCTCTAGTCTCCTCAGACCCCGCGCTCTTTACCACGTTTGCCCCTGTGCTTCCCTGTGTTCCTCTGTGACCTCTGTGGTTCAAGGTCTGGCGTTCGCCGCCTAAATCTCTCAAAGAATCTCGGCAAGCCCTCGAGCGCGCCGCACCTCGTTCACTGTGAGCACCCCGTTGCGCAGCAGAATCTCGTCGATCTGCGCCCGCTCCATCTCGTCTTGAGCATCGACGTCGGTAAACACAAATTCCAGGTCCGTCCACCCGAGCTTCTTCGCAATTGCGTCCCGGGTTAGATACTCGGCCACCAGGCGTGCCGTCGGAACAATCGCTGATCGAAACGCCAACTCGCTCATCTCCGCTGCCGTCGACCGGTTAACGTCCCGCTCTACTCCCAGAAACTGCGCCGGCAGATCGAACGCATCCGCGATTATGCGCAACAGAAATTCCTGCCACGACAGCCGGAGGTCTGCATCTGTCCCCGCCCCGAACCGCAGCACCTCCGGCTTCGACTCCGCCGAAATAATCGGCACTCGTCCCGTGCCCTCAATCTCGTCCTGCCACCACCGGATCAGCCGTTCATGATGTGCTGGAGTCAGACCCTGTAGCCACAGCGCGTACTGCACGACCGAATTCGAAGCCAGCCGCCCCGCATACCGGTGCGCGCTCAAGAATGCATTGATCGTTTCGAACGCCACTTCTACCCGCCCCAGCCCGAACGGCGTGTGCGTCCGCGGATTCAGCCGGATGTAACTCAACTCGTCATCGTTCAGTACAATCTGTCCCTCCGCCCCGTACAATCCGGTCACCTGCGCATACCGCGGCGAGTCGGGGCACCCATCCCAATCCGTCATGATCCGGATCGTCGCCCCGTCCACCGGCCACATCAGGAGAGGTAGCGCTGGCGTCCCGCCGGCCTTCGGCCCCGTCCACCCCTCAATCAAATCGAGTTCAATCGCCCCAAATCCCCCAACGATCACATCCTCCAGCACCTGTTCCAGCAGCGAGCGGAACGAATCGTCTGGATTTGGCGACTCGAAATTCTCGGTAAGCACTTGCATTCGCCGCGCACCATCCGGAATCTGCTCCAGAGCACGCCCGCGCCGCGGCTGGATGCGCCATCGCATTCCAACAATCCGATCCTTAATTACATTGATCGCGCGCCGCGCCACCGGTGTCTCCGCAAACCGCCGCAGATTCGCCGGTGTCGGCTTCGGTACGAGACTGTGTGGTGCGGACACTCCTGCCCTCGAAAAACTTGGCGAAGAGAACGGAGCCAGGTTCGACCCCGCTCCCGCCGTTCTCCGCCCATCGCCCCCGGCGAACAAATTCGTGGAAAGCCAGTCCCGCAAAGACACTTCTCCCACCCGGCGCATTGCGCCGCGCACCCTCTCTCGGATGTTCATGATCTCCCCGTCTAAGAATCACGTAGGGACAGCCGCCCTCGGCTGTCCAAGCGAGCGCAGCTCGCCGTTTTCCCCTGTGTACCTCTGTGCCCTCTGTGGTAAGGATCTCTCCACCAAATAAAACGGCACAGCTCTAAGCCGTGCCGCGCACCAACTTCTCCACCAACATCACTTCTAAAATCTGACTCCCGGCTTTTCCAATCTCACGCCCGTAGCTCCCGCCGCACCTCACTCGCGATCTCAACCATCTCCCCCACCGCCCTCACCCGCACCGAATTCTGCTCCAGCATCCCAATCGCGAACCGTGTCCGCTCTTCCTGCAACGCCATCCCCTGGTCCACCACCGCCGTCAAGGAGGCCTGCAATTGCTCCTGTCGCATCCCCGCCTCAACCCGCGAGTAACGATATGCCAGCGCCAGCGCCTGGTCCACATTCGCCGCCACCGAAACCGCCTGGAACATTTTCACCGCGTTCCCAATCCGATATCCAAAATCAATCCGGAACGGATCTCCCGCCCCCGTGTACTTAACCACATCCAAGTCTCTTTGCATCAGCTCCAGCACACCCGCCTTGGCGAACGCCTCTTTCATAGTGCTCACAATCGCCACCCGGCCCGTGCGCGGCTGACCTCGCTCACCTCGTTGCGTTGGAACCAGGTACATCGAAGTCAGCACTTCCATCTCTTTCGCTGGATCCTCCGTCAGCACCGCCTTCGTCGGCGCCACATCGATCATCGTTCCGAATCTCTCGCTCATCAGCAGGATCAGCTCTTCACGCCGTCGCAAGCTCCCCAGCCTTCCGCGGATCTCGCTCTCCACCATCTCGAACCACTCCAACTCCACATCCGGAGCGACGCACTGTAGCATCCTCCAGTCGCGCGTAAACTGCACCTCGGCAAAACCGCCATCGCTCTCCAGCAACAACAGTCCGACCGTAACGAAATCGTCCCGCAGTGCATGCGGCAAGAATCGCAGCAGGTAAAGTTCGAGTTGTCGCTTCTCAGCCATCAAAGATCAGCCGTCAGCCCTCAGTCCCTGTTTTACGCACGCCGAGGTATTGCACGAACCCGCTCAACATCTTCTTAGTTTCGATAACCTGTTGCGAAAGCTGCTCGCACACTTCGGGCACTAAATAACCCAAATCGCGCGACAATAGGAGGTGATATTCCAATTCACTCGCCGAGCCGAGTGCGATTTGCAAGAACCGCGCCAACTCAGCCCGCGAGTTCTTCCCGGCTCCCTCGGCAATGTTAGCCCCAATAGAAACCGCCGCCCGCCGAATCTGATTCGTCAAGCTATACAACTCGTCTCTAGGAAATGACTTAGTAGCGCGATAAACATCCAGCGTCAAAGCGTGCGCCTTATGCCAAACCTTAAGCTCTCGAAAATCGCGCATAAAGCCCTTCCCTGAAGCAAACACCAAATGCCTTACCTGATGGCTGAAGGCTGATGGCTGACGGCTAGTTCTCCATCCACTCCGGAAACGGCCTCCGCGGCGATCCTCGAAACGCCAGAATCAACTCCCGCACGATCGTCTTCCTCTCGATCAGCCGCTGCACCAGCGCCTCCAGTTCATCCCAGGACCCGCCATACCAAGCCGGAGGAATCTCTCCCGCCACTCTCCAGATCGCATCCTCATCCAGCTTCTCGATTCGCGACAACCAGGGCTCGAACGACTCCCACCCATTCACTCGCGCGTAAACTTCATTTCTCGGATACACACCGCGCAACGGAAAATCCGGGAACGTCCACTCTCCCGCATTGAAGCAATACCCCTGATCGATGAATGACGCCGAGTACTTCTTCTCCCGCATCTTCCGCCAGAACGCCGCCTGCCGTCCATCGGCATTGCAAGTCCACTTATCCAATGCCAGGATCCCCGCAAATGTCCCCAGGTTCCGTACCCGATCCAGCATCTCCGGAGGCAGATAGTCGAACACCTGTCCTTCCACTGGACTCACCACATACCGCGACCCGAACTGCAGTCCCGCCTCCACCTGAATCGCGTGGCTCCCCAATACAATAGTCAATTCTGCCGTGTGCTCCACCAGCCACGGCGGAACCTCCACCACCTCCGCCGCCGGCACCGGGAGTCCCACTCGCTCCGCGAGCCGCGTTGCTAGAAACTCATTCGCCAGCACTCGCTCATGCTGCGGATTATTTCGAAACTTCACCACGTAATAGTGCCCGTCGTCGCAGCGCATCAAGTGGCTCTGCGCTCCGCCCCGCATCCTCTTTACGTGTTGGACCGCGGTAGTAGGCATTAGTCCCGGCAGCTTTCCCCTGTGTTTCCCCGTCTTCCTCTGTGTCCCCTGTGGTTCAAGCTTTAGACTTTGGTCGCAACCGCACCGATCCCGCCATAACCACGATACCCGCAGCGCAACGTCCTGCCTGTGACCGCCGCCACACCGCAAATGTTCACTTTTCCAGGCTGCCAAATTCCACAGCGCGCTGCGGGACCCGTCCCGCTTCCGCCTTCCGTACCGCCCAGGCAACCGCCAACGCCATAACGCAATCGTCATGAGTTCCCGGAGCTGCCCCCGTATTCCCGTTCGCAAACCTTACGAACGTCCGGCACTCGTTCAGCAGTCGCAGGCTCCTGAAAAGCCCCGGCTCGTCCATCAGCGCCGACCCCAGATTCTCAATCATCGCCGGACGGCTCACCGCCGACGTCAACCACCCATCCTGTCCCTTCTGCGTGTACACCTCCGGATAGTCCAGCGTCCGCAGACACGCCAGCACAGCATGCCCGTGATTATTCTGCTCGACCGCCAGCAGCGCCGTGTTGTACTCCTCGCCCAGTTCCGCCAATCTCCGCGCAA
>Ga0193751_1001372_pt1 | contig 15727 bp, 15 predicted proteins | sample L1c2metaG_FD_143050 | JGI IMG/M metagenome (GOLD analysis project Ga0193751, IMG submission 143050) | Soil microbial communities from a riparian zone of the East river system, Colorado, United States - L1c2 | ecosystem: Environmental > Terrestrial > Soil > Riparian zone | place: USA: East River... | reverse complement strand
GCTGGAGCTCCCAGATCCCCTGCCGCGGGTCCCCCGCGTAGCGGGCGGAGGCGATCGACCAGAGGGTGTCCGTCGGCTTGACCACGTAGTTCACGGGCTTCCCAGCGCCGCCGGACGGCCGAGCGACCACGCCCACCACGAGGGAGACGGCCAGGAGGAGGACTGCCAGGCGGGGGAACATGTGTTCGTAGAGTAGCGAACACCTGTTCGCCTTGTCAAGCCCGCCTCTCTCAGAGCGTCACCAGCTCCGGCGTGATCCGCGTTCCACGGATGCTCAGGATGATCATCGTGTGGGCCGGGGCGCTCCGCCGCTCGGTCGGGGAGCCCGGATTGAGCACCCACAGATGCTGGAAGCAGTCCTCGAATCTGGCGGCGAGCCGGGCCTCGCGCCGCTCGCGCGGACCTGGGTCGTGCACCATCCCGATCCGGACGCCGCCCACCTCGACGACCCGCTGCTTCGGGAGCATGGTCTTGAGCGCCTGCTCGTCCATGTTTCCGCACACACCGGCAACGGGCGGGCCGAGCTTCTGCAGCTCTTGCAGGAATTGCGTCGACACGAAGTCTCCGCCGTGCAGCACGAGGTCGGCACTAGCGAGCAGCCGCGCGCACTCCTCGGGCAGCGCCCGCGTCCCGCGCGGGAGGTGCGTGTCGGAGATGACGGCGAGGCGGGTCAGGAAGCTGCGATCGGCTCCGCCGCTACATCGACTCGCGGCTCGTGCAAGAACTGGCCCGCCTTCCAGACGAGCTCGCCGTCGGCGTAGACCTCCCCGTCCGCGCGGAGGTCGCAGATCATGTCCCAGTGCAGACCGGACTCGTTCCGGCCGCCGAGCTTCTTGAAGCTCGAGCCGAGCGCGAAATGCAACGTGCCGCCGATCTTCTCGTCGAAGAGGATGTCTCGCGTGAACCGGTCGATCTCGTAGTTGAGGCCGAACGCGACCTCGCCGAGGCTGCGCGCTCCCTCGTCCATGTCGAGCAACGATTGCAGGAAGTCGTTCCCGTTGCCCGCCTCGGCATGAACGACGCGGCCCCCTTCGAAGCGCAGGCGAACGTCTTCCACTCCGCGCCCCTGGAAGATCGCCGGGAACGAGAAGCGGATCTCGCCTTCGGTCGCGGTCTCGACCGGGCTGGTGAAGATCTCTCCGTCCGGCATGTTCAACCTGCCATCTGCCGCCAGCCATTCGCGGCCCGCCACGTTGAACCGCAGGTCGGTGTCCGGCCCGACGACACGCAGCTCGGAGAAGGCGTTCAGCTCCCGCGCGCGGCTGTTCAACCCTACGGAGACTCCGCGCCAGTGCGCGACCGGGTCCTCGTCACCCTGAACGTGACACGCGCCGTAGACGAAGTCCTCGTATTCCGCGAGAGCCATCTCCGCGTCCTGCGCATGCGCTTCCGTCGGAAATCTCGTCCCGACCCACTTCGCGTTCCCCTCGTCGATGCGCTCCCAGAGTCGATTCGTCAACTTGCGCCGCGACGCGATCTTCTTGCTGACACGTTGCGGATCCGCCTGGCTGAGGGCGCGGGTGTTCCGGTCGGCCCAGATGGTCACGATCGCGTCGACGTGATCGATCTCGAAGCGGTCGATCTCGGAGACGAAGGACAGCTGCTCGTCCGACGCTTCCCCGACCGCGATGACGTCGATTCCTTCGACCTCAACCCGTGTGCGCGGATAGGCGCCGGCACGTAGCGCCTGCCGGTAGAGCTCCCTGACGAAGGGAGCCGCGACAGTCCCGCCGTCCAGCCTGACGATTTGGCCCGGCTGGAGCTCGAGCGAGTAGTTGACGATCAGATCGGCCAGCTTCGCCACGCGCGGATCAGTCATGTTGGTTCTTATATCGCATTCGGCGGGACTCGAAGACCGGCCGAACCGGACATGCCCGCTAGGCGCGGAAGGTGCGCGTGAACGTGGCCGCGCGGTCCGGATTGCTCTCGGCGTGGAGCGTCACGGTCACGCGGTAGGCGCCCCGCCTGAGCTTCGGCAGCTTGAAGAGAACGTCCCGTGCCGCCTCCCCTTGGCCCACCGCGCCGGTGAGCCTGCGCGTGCTCGTCGGACGGGTGATCGTGACGTCGTACGAGAAACCTTCCGCGGCTTTGACGAGGAACGAGCGTGGCAGGTTGAAGGTCGTTTGCCCGCCGACGATCCGGTCGGTGTGACGCCATTGCACGGGCGTCCCGTGGCACTGCTGATTGGCCATGATCGCGTTCTTGACGATGTTGAAGGATGCCCGCCGCGTGCCGTCCGGCAGGACGAGCCCGCTCTGCCACGCCGGCAGGCTGGTCTCGTCGACCGCGTGGAAGAAGTTCAGGAGCGCGACGTTCGGGTCGCAGGCCATCATCGCGATGAGCTGTCCGTAGTAGGCGCCCTGCGTCGCCTCGTCGATGGTCGGAACGTTCTCTGTGCCCGTATACAGGTTGGCCTTGTCGGGCGGGATCGTCGCCTGGTAGCCGACCTCGTCGACGTAGATGTGGACGTACGGTCCGGGCCCCGTGTCACCTGCCTCGCGGAACAGCGGCTGTGCCGTGCCGTGGAACGCGTCCCACCAGGCCTGCTTGAACCGGTCGAAGTTCGCGCACCCGATCTTCGGCCAGGCGTACCCGACGGTCGGCGCGTCCGTGTTCAGGTTCGGGTAGCAGTGAAGCGACACCTCGTCGGCGATCGGCTTCGTCCTCCCGCTGGCGCGGTAGGCCGCACCGACTTCCTCGAGGAAGCGAATCGGCGAATGAGAGACGTTGCTGGAAGCCTCGAAGTCGTCGTTGCCGCGCGGTGAGAGGCCGAAGGCGATCACGGTGATGTTCGGGTCGACCGCCTTGACGGCGTCGTAGCAGGCGGCCATTGCCTGCTCTTGGACGTAGCCGGAGATTCCCTTGCCCGATTCGTCGAACTGGGGTTGGTGGAAGCGCGGCTGGTTGCCCTCGTTCAGGCAGATGACCTTGCGGACGTACGGGTAGCGCTGCACGACCCTGGCCGCGTACTGCGCGAAGAGCTGCACCCCGTTCGGCGTGTCGACGAGGGAGCGAGCCTTTTCTGGATAGATCGAGAAGATCACCTCGATGCCGTGGCGCATCGCCTCCGGCAGCGCACGGTCGAGGAACGCCTGGTCGACGATCGTGTTGGGCTGCGACGGATCCCAGAAGACGGCCATGCGGTTTTCCGTCATCCCGAGGTCGGTGAGCATGTGGAAGAAGCCGGGACCGCCGTCATCGGCGTACTTGCCGGCGTCGTCGGCGACGCCGAAGGTGGTGCTCGAGGCCGCCCCCGAAAGAGCTAGGGCCGCGCAGGCGCACGCCAGGACCGCAGTGATCCGCCACATGCCCTTCTCTTCGGCAGATCAGGCGGTGAGTTTGAGCGCCCGGTTGGGGATCTTCGAAAGATTCCTCCACCTGCTCTGTTAGCTAGGACGGCTGCGCGGGCGAAGCCCGCCCAGCCTCTAGGCGGCGCCGCCCAGTCGGCGCCTGGAGCACTGCATCGAGGATCTTTCCGGCCCCGAAGCGGACCGGATCGTCCGCCGGCAGGCCGGTTTCCGCCTCTGCGGCGGCAATCGCCGCGTGGGCCTCGTCCTCGGGGACGCTCGAGGTGTTGAGCGCGACGGCGGCGACCTTGGCGGGCCGGAGCTTCAGAGACATTCGCTCGTGGAGGTCGATGAGCTCCGTCAAGCTCACGATCGGTGACTCCGTCGGGTCCCCCTCGACCACCGTCCGCCCCACTTCGTGGCAGAGCACGTAGAGATGCGGCGCGCTCCCGTGGATCAGCCCCACGGTGACACCGGAGTAGATCGGATGGAGGATCGCGCCCTGCCCCTCCACCCAGAGCAGATCGCCTTTCTCGGCCCCCTCGATCACCAGTCGCTCCGCGGCGCCGGCGAGGAAGTCCGAGACGACGGCGTCGACGGAGATCCCCCAGCCCGCGATCGCGATGCCGGTCTGGCCGGTCGGAACGAAGACCGACTTCAGCCCTCGCTTCCGCGCCTCGAGGTCGAGCTCACAGGTCGCGGTCATCTTCCCGATCGCGCAATCCGACCCGACCGTCAAGACGATCGTCGCGTCGACCTCCAGGTTCTCTCCTGTCGCCGTGCTCAGATCGGCAGGCGGCTCACGGAGATCCCGCAGCTCGACGCCGTGCTGTGCGGCGAGCTCCGGCAGCCCGGGAATCTCGTGCAGGCGAACGTGCAGGCCGTTTTCGAGGTCGAGTCCTTTCTCGACGCAGCTCTTCAGCAGCTCCTGCCAGTCACCGGGAAAGTGACCACCCTGCGTGACAACGCCGACGAGCGCTGTGTTCGGATCGAAGCGGAGCGCCTCGTCGACGGTGGCGACGATCGGCACGCCGTCCTCGGTCTCGCCGGCGCGCTTCGTGTCGAGCATCGCAACGACGGAATCTCGTCGGTAGCGCATGACGCCGCGTGCAGTCTTGGCGTAGTGCGGGTCGTGCGAGAACTCTTCAGCGAGGATCAGGTACTTCTTCTCTGACACCGAGTCCTGGTCGGTTCGAGGGCCACTGAATTCCGTCGCTGAACTCGACGCCCGGCCACGGGTCTTCTGCAAGCAGGAGATTGCCGTCGAGGTCGACGTGGTTGCAAAGGCTCGCGATCTGCGCGGCCGCAGAGATACCGAGACCCGACTCGACCATGCAGCCGAGCATGACCCCGAGATCGAGCGCGCGCGCCGCGTGCGCCATGCGCACTGCCTCGCGAATGCCGCCGGACTTCGAGAGCTTGATGTTGATGCCGTGCGCGCGCTCGGCGCACACCGCGACGTCGGTCAATCGATGACAGTCCTCATCGACATAGATCGGAATCGCCGACTCGGCTTTGAGCCGGGGACCATCAGGGTCGCCGGCCGGCAGCGGTTGCTCGCAGTACTCCACGCCGAGCTCAGCGAGCCGCGGCAACGCGTCGAGCGCTTCGTCGAGCGTCCAGGCCTCGTTCACATCCACCTGGAGCGGCGCCCGCGTGACCCTCCGGACCGCGCGCACACGCTCCACGTCGTGGCCGTCGCCAGCGCCGAGCTTGAGCTTTAGCCGCGTGAAGTCCACCGCCCTGGTCGCACGCCGCGCCATGTCGTCCGGATCGCCGAGCCAGATCGTCCAGGAAGTCGGCGGCCCCTCGCGCCCCAATCCCAGCAACCGCCACACCGGCAGGTCGACCAGCTTTCCCTGCAGATCGTGGAGCGCGGCGTCGATCGCGGCGCGCGCCGCCCATTCGCGCGGCGGAAGTCGCTGCTCGATCGCGTCGAGCGCAAACGGATCGTCGCCGAGCTCGGCTCCGTGCTCGTCGACGTACGCAAGCGCCGACTCGGCACTCTCTTCGTAGCGCTCGATCGGAGCGGCTTCACCGAATCCCGAGACCTTGCCGTGTCGGACCTCGACGAAGACGACATCGGCTGTGTCGCTCGACTCGCGCGAGATGACGAATGTCTCTGCGAGCTCCAGCGTCGCGCTTCGGGCGATCACCTCCATCGGGGCTACACTAGTCGTCCTCGCGCCTGTAGCTCAGGGGATAGAGCGTGCGCCTCCGGAGCGCAAGGTCGCAGGTTCGATTCCTGCCAGGCGCACTCCCGAACGAAGTCCGGCGACGCTTCGCGTCGCCATGATGACTTCGTTCGATTCATCTTCTACCGGTGAGCGCCTGCGGCGAACGCCGGCACAGCCGGCATTCGCGGCGTTAGCCTCTTCGGCTTGCGCGACTACCTGAGAAGTCTGAATCCGCAGCTGCCTCGGGACGTTTGGATTCTTCAGGCGGGCGGGCTCGCGAACATGTTCGGGAACGGGGTGATCGGGCCCTTCCTGATCATCTACCTCCACAACGTGCGTGGGATCTCCCTTGGCGTGGCGGGGCTCGTCGTCGCGTCCAACTCCGCCGCCGGGCTCCTCTCCGGATTCGTCGGTGGTGCGCTCTCCGACCGGCTGGGGCCTCGCCGAGTCTTGACCGGCGCGCTCATCGTGATGGCCGTCGCGTTCGCGCTCTTCCCGCTGATACGCAACCCGTGGCAGGCGTTTGCGTTGAACGCGCTCGTCGGTCTCGGCAGCGGGTCGTTCTGGCCGAGCCAGTCCACGCTCCTCAGCTCGCTCACACCGAAGGAGCGGCGTCATAGCGCTTTCGCGCAGCAACGAATGACCATGAACCTCGGGATCGCGCTCGGCGGGCTCGTCGCCGGTGCCATCGCACGCACGGCGCACCCGGGCACGTTCACGTTCCTTTTCCTGCTCAACGCCGCCACGTTTCTCGTCTTCGTCGTCGTGCTGCGGATCGTTCCGGCACCGCGTCATCGCGAGGCGCACCACGAGCCCGGCCGTTACGCCGACGTGTTGCGTAACAGCGTCTTCCTTCGCTACGTCGTCCTCAACGTCATCTTCATCGGCGCCGGGATCGCCGTCATGAGCGAGCTGCTCCCGCCGTTCGCGAAGAACACCGCGCAGGTGAGCGAACCTGCGATCGGGGTGCTCTGGTTCGTGTTCGCGGGCGGCGTCGCGCTCGGGCAGCTGCCGATCGTGAAGCTCGTCGAAGGCAAGAGCCGGATGCGCGGACTCGCTTTGATGGGCGTGGTCTGGGCCGGCACGTTCATGGCAGTGCTGGTCGGCGGGACCTGGTTCACCGGCACCCAGGCCGCCGTCGTCTTCGGCATCGCAGTTGCGGTGTTCGCCCTGGGCGAGTGCCTGCACGGCGCCATCTATGCGCCGCTCGTCGTAGATCTGGCGGAGCCCCGGCTGCTCGGCCGCTACATGGCGTTCTCCAGCTTCTCGTGGCAGCTCGGCTGGCTCATCGGTCCCGCCGCCGGAGGCTTCGTTCTGCAGACCGAACCACTGGCGCTCTGGCCTGCCGCTGCGGCGATCTGCCTGCTTGCGTCGGTGTATGCGCTGGCGCTGGAAAGACGGATCCCCGCACACCTCCACCTCACGCCCCACGTGGATTCCTTCGCAGGCGTCCCGGGTACCATGGCGAACATGGCGCCAACGACCGACGAGCCGCTCAGTACCGATGCCCAGCCTCCCCCGCATCCGGAGGACGAGGCCTCGCGGATTCGCCGAGGCGGTCGCACCGCGCCCGGAACCACGCGTCGCTGAGCTCAGCGCCAACGGCCTCACCTGGATCCACCTCGACCCGCCGATCGATCCCGAGACGGTCAACGCCTTACGCGAGCGTTTCGGCTGGCATCCGCTCGACGTCGAGGACGTCCTGTCGAAGCGCCAGCGGCCGAAGGTCGACGACTACGTCGACGACGGCTATCTCTTCGGCGTTCTCCACTTCCCCGCGTACGACAAAAACGTGCAGCGCCTGAACGCCGGCGAGCTCGACTTCTTCCTCGGTCCCGACTACCTCGTCACGATCTCCAATGTCGAGCTCCTTCCGGTCACGCGGCTCTTCAACCGCGTCCAGGAGGACGAGCGCTTCCGCGAGCAGCTTTTCAGCAAGGGATCGGGCCGCCTCCTCTACGAGGTGCTGGACGATCTCTTCGACTACTGCTTCCCGATCCTCGACAAGATCGCCTACAAGCTCGACTCGATCGAGGACGACATCGAGGATCTCCGCTCCGAGGAGATCGTCACCGACATCTCCAAGGTGAAGCAGGAAATCATCTCCTACCGCAAGATCATCAAGCCCCAACGCCCCGCGCTTCGACTGCTCGAGCGACACATCGAGCGCTTCCTCCCCGAGGAGCTCGAGCTCTACTTCGACGACCTCGTCGATGCGTCCGAGCGCATTTGGGATCTCCTCGATAACTACAAGGAAGTCGTGGAGGCGCTCGAGAGCACGAACGAGTCCGTGATCTCGCATCGCCAGAACGACATCTTGCGGATCCTGACGGTGTTCTCCGTGGTCCTGCTCCCGCTGACCCTCATCTCCGGGATCTTCGGGATGAACGTCCTCTTCCCCGGCGAGCACACCCGCCTGGCGTTCTGGGCGATCGTCGGCCTGATGGTGGCTGTGATCGTCGGGATGGTCGGGTTCTTCAAATACAAGCGCTGGCTCTGAACGGAAGGAAGCGCTAGCTGTCCGGCTCGAGGTGGGCGTTGAAGCCGACGCTGTAGGCCTCGGCCGCGAAAGCATTCGCCTGAGCCGCATCGGTGAAGCCCTTCATCATCACCTCGTACCCTCCGCAGGGGTCCGCCTCGAGCTGCGCGTTCACGAGCCCATATGACGCCGCGAGGGAAACAGTTGCGTTGGCCGAGTCAAGGGTAGGTTCGTGCGCCATTGCGACTTCGAGCTCGCCGTTCTTGTCGGGCGCCTCGTAGCACTCGACGGTCGGATGGAAGGTGGACTTCCGTGCCTCTTCCTGGATGGCCACCGCAGTGGCGAACGTGTCGTAGCCGCGAATGACGACTCGGAACTCGTTGCAGCCGACCTCGATCGACGTGAACGTGAAGCCCTGCGCCATGACCTGCTTCTGCAGCTTTTGAGCGGCAGCGAGCGTCGCGGGCCTGCCGAACACGACCTCGGGCCCCGTCGTGTACGCCGGCACTCCGCCGCACACCTTCCTTGCCTTGGGAGACGCCGACGACGTTCCGGAGAACGCAACCACAATCACGGCGGCGGCCGCCATGGCGACTATCCCGACTACCCGCACGGCCGGTACTCCTACCATGACCGCTCGAGGTCTGGGCGGTTCTTTACGAGATCCTCAAAATCGAAGCGCCGGGAGCCGGCCCCGAGCAAGTCCCTCGTTCGGGCCATCCAGGGGGCATCCCGCAGCCCCGAGGACTAAAGGATGTCCGCGTCGCCCGGACGCAGGGGTCTCGCTCTGCTGCTCGTCACCGCCGCCGCCCTCGCGGCCGGCAGCCCGACCCCAGCCGCGGATCGGCCGACGATCAAGAGACTCAGCGTGTTCGGCTTGGGCCAGGGAATCGGGCGAGTCCGCTCGCGGGTCGTCCATACCACGCTGCGACGCTTCGCCGACGCGCTGCCTCCGGGCAGCTGGGGCGGCGTCTACACCGCCAAGAGCGGCGCGCACGTCACGATCTATTCGTCGAAGGAGTATCCGGTCGACGAATCGGCGAACCAGGCCGCGGCGGACTTCGTCGACAGCCTCGTGCACGGCAACGAGATTTCCACGGTCAGCATCTACTTCGCTCCTCCGGCCGAGGTCGGGATCCTCTGCAACAGCCAGGAGGTCGACGGCTGCTACTACCCTGCGACCGGCCAAATCGTCACGGTCGGCGAGGACACGCCCTGGAGCACGGTCGAAGAGGTCGTGACGCACGAATACGGACACCACGTCGCGAACAACAGGCTCAACGATCCCTGGCCCGCGGTGGCTTACGGGACGAAGCGCTGGGCGACGTACGAGGGTGTCTGCCAGAAGGAGATCGCCGGCGCCGCTTTCCCCGGTGACGAGGGCGAACACTATCTCCAGAATCCCGGAGAGTCCTTCGCGGAGTCGTACATGCATCTCAACGAGGTGAAGCTCGGCCTGCCGGAGACGCCCTGGGGCTACGACCCGATGTTCACGCCTGATACAGCCGCTCTCGCGGCGATCGAGCAGGACGTGCTCAAGCCCTGGAAGCGCACGGCACTCAAGTACCTGAGCGGCCGCTTCCTTCGGCGCAGCCAGCAAAAGACGTTCACCTTCAAGACACCCCTCGACGGCGTGTTCGCTGCCGAGCTTCGCGGTCCCCAGGGCTCGACGCTGACGCTCAGCGGGCCCGCGAACGTCAAGCGCGTCTCGTCCCGAGTCTCGGCGGCACTCGTCTGCGGCGAGCGCTCCGTCACCGCTCGCTTCAAAGCGGGCGGCGCCGGTCGCTTCGCGGCGGCCACGCTGATCCCCTAGATGGCGATGAAGGAGTCGGGACCGCGTACCCGAAGTCGTGAGTGGCTCGTTCCACTTCCGACATGCTCACTCTCCAGGCGATCCTCCTCACCACCTCCCTGCTGATGGTCTTGGCCATGGTCGGATCGCTGATGTTCCTCGCAACGATGCGCGGCCGGATCGAGCCGGAGCCGATTGCGGTCGAATCGGTGGATCTGCCGCTCTAGACTCGCCCGCGTGGAGCAGCTATGGGCGCCCTGGCGCCTCGAGTACATCAAGTCCGCAGCTGAGGAGCGTGGCTGCGTCTTCTGCGCGGCCGTGGCGGGTGACGACGAGGAGCGACTGGTCGTCCAGCGCGGCGCGCACGCGATCGCGCTCCTGAACAAGTATCCGTATTCCTCCGGCCACTTCATGGTCGCTCCCATTCGGCACATCGGTGAGTACGGCGAGCTCACCGCAGAGGAGGTGCTCGAGCTCCACCGGCTCGCGTCGACCGGCATGGTCGCGCTGGGAGCGCTCTACGCGCCGCAGGGGTACAACGTCGGCTGGAACCTCGGTCGGAGCGCGGGTGCCGGCGTCGTCGACCACGTGCACCTCCACGTCGTGCCGCGGTGGGGCGGTGACACGAACTTCATGCCGGTGCTCGCCGACGTGAAGGTGCTGCCGGAGCACCTGGCCGAGACCCGCCGCCGACTCGTGGAGGCGTGGCCTAGGAGTTAGGCGGCGACGCCGGCGCCGTACTTGGCGCGGAGATATGCGAGGTAGGGCTTTGCGTCGATGTGGCTTCCGGTCGCACGCTCGAGCGTCTCCTGCGGCGAGAACTTCCTGCCGTGCGCGTGGACGTGCTCTCCGAGCCAGCCGCGCAACGCGGCGAAATCGCCGCGCTCGACCTGGTCTTCCAGATCGGGACCGTCCTCGAGCGCCTTCTCCCAGATCTGCACGGACATGACGCTTCCGAGGAGGTACGTCGCGAAGTACCCGATCAGCCCCGAGGCCCAATGCGTGTCCTGGAGGACACCGTGCGCATCGTCCGGCACCTCGACTCCGAGATAGTCCCGCATCTTCTCGCTCCACACCCGCGGCAGGTCACGGAGCTCGACGCGCCCGTTGATGATGTCCTGCTCGAGCTCGAAGCGAAGGATGATGTGCATGCCGTACGTCACCTCGTCCGCCTTGATCCTGATCAGCGACGGCTGGACGCGGTTGATTCCCGCCACGAAACGGTCGAGCCCCACTCCGCTCAGCTGCTCGGGATACGCCTCCTGTATGCGCGGATAGAAGAAACGCAAGAACTGCGGGCTGCGCCCGACGAGGTTCTCCCACAGCCTGCTCTGGGATTCATGGATGCCGAGCGAGCATGCGTTGCCGATCGGGAGCCGCTCGAGGTGCCGCGGCAGCTGGTGCGAGTAGAGCCCGTGTCCGTACTCGTGCATCGTCGAGAAGAAGGACTTCATCGTTTGGGGGTCGTAGTTCGTCGTGATCCGGACGTCGTCCACCCCGGCGCCGCTTGCGAACGGATGCTCGGTGGGATCGAGTCGCCACGTGCCGGGCCGGAAGCCGAAGAGGCCGACAACCTCTTTGGCGAGGCGCTCCTGGCGCTCGACCGGGAAGTCTCCGCTCAGGAAGGAGTCGTCCACTTCGCCGTCACGAAGCTCCGCGATCAGCGGCACGAGCTCGGTCTTGAGCTCGTCGAAGATCTCGCGCACCTCAGCGGTGGTCGTGTAGGGCTCGAAGTCGTCGAGCAGAGTGTCGTACGGCTCGTCCACGCCTTCGAAGCAGTCGACGTAGCGCCGCCGCAGCTCGACGTTCCGTTCCAGCGCAGGCAGGAAGAGCTCGAAGTTCGATTCGGCTTTGGCTCTGACCCAGACCGGGCGCGCCTGCGCGGCTGCGTGCGTCATCTCGGCGCGCAGGTCGGTCGGTACGCGGACAGCCTTCTCGTAATCGCGCCGTGTAACTCGGATCAGTGCGGCGTCATCCGAGTCGGCCTCGAGAGATTCTTCGAGCGGACGCAATTCGTCGAGGAGACTCCCGGTCTCGTCTGCGATCAAGAGCTCGTGCGCGAGCCGTCGCAACGTTGCCAGGTGGTCCGCGCGATGATCGGATCCCGCCGGCGGCATCATCGTCTGCTGGTCCCACGAGAGCACTCGGCTGACCTTCTCGAGGTCGCTGATCTTGCCGAGCCGTTCTTCGAGCTGTTCCAGCGGCTTACTCACGCTCGGGGACCTTATCGAGGCGGTCGAGCAGGTCGTCGAAGGCCTGTTCGAGACGTTCCAGCCGTGTCTCGAGCCCGGTTACCCGGTCGTCACCGCGCGGTTGAGGCTCTTCAGACCGGAGCTCGGGCGCGGCGGCCTCTTCGGTCGCACCGCCGAGGAGCTGAACCCAACGCTCCTCCTTCTGTCCCGGGCGCCGCTCCAGTCGCTCGACCAGCTCTCGCTGCGAGAGCGCATCGAGAGTCTCGGCGACTTCCACGATCGACTCGAACCGGTGCAACCGTTCGCTGCGCTGTTTGAGCTCGCGGACTGTCTGCGGGCCGCGCAACATGAGCACGCCGAGCACTGACACCTCCGGGCCGGAGAGCTGGAGGGCCTCGTCGAGGAGATGCCGGTACTTGAGAGCACGGCTGCTCGCCCCGCTCGCGAATCGCGTCCAGCCGCGGTTCGACATCCGGTCGAGCGCGGCCTTGATCTCACGCTCCTCGTAGGCGACGACGGGATCGCGGTTCGTCGCCTGGTTGCACGCGAGCCGGAGCGAGTTCAGAGAGAGTGGATACGCATCGGGCGTCGTGCGCTGCTTCTCGATCAAGCAGCCGAGCACACGGATCTCGACGGCGTCTGCATCCACGTGAAAGAGCGGACGATGGGGCTCGAACCCACGACCCTCAGCTTGGGAAGCTGATGCTCTACCAACTGAGCTACGTCCGCGAGGGCCCTAGTTTAGCCGTCTGCGGACCGGCTCTGGACGTCCTCCGGTTGACCTGTTGTAATCGGGGCGGCGGCGGATTCGTCGGCGGCCGACTTTCGATCCACCGCATACCGCGAAGGAGACCCGTATGGACACCTACCGCACCGTCCTGTACTTGCACGTGCTCTCGCTGCTCGTCGGCATCGGCGCTGCGACGGTGGTCGGCGTCTGCCTGTTCCGCCTACGGGCAGCGCAGACGCTCGCGGATGCCCTGCCCTGGGGAATGCTCGCAGGCAAAACCGAGCGCGCGTTCCCCGTTGCCATTCTCGGCCTGTTCTCCACAGGCGCCTACCTGACTAGCGATGCGTGGACCTGGAGCACCCCGTGGATCGACGTTTCCATCGTGGCCCTTGTCATCGTCGCCCTCCAGGGACCGCTGGTCGCAGGTCTCCGGGCCAAAGCCCTCGAGCACGCGCTGATCGACAACGGCCCAGGTCCGCTAGGCGATCGCGCACGAGGTCTGGCGCGCGACCCCGCCCTCTGGGTCGCAACGTTCGCGAATCCCGGGATCGTCCTCGGGATCGTTTGGAACATGCTCAACAAGCCAAGCACTGCGCAGGCGATTGCCGCCGTCGTCGTCGGCTACGCCGTCGGCGCCGCAGGCGCGTTGCCGTTCACCAGAAAGCAGGCCATCGAAGCGCAGGCGACAGTGCCCGACCCGACAGCGTAAGCGACTGCGTACCACGGACTTTTCCATCCCGGTGCGGGTTGGTTCGTCCTGAACATTGCGCGAGGTGCGTGTGCGCTCAACCGGCCGAGTAATCGATTCGAATGTCGGAAGGCTCGCCGGCTGGTGGCGTACTCGGTCGCTCTTCTGGCCGGTGCTTTCCGGGGATGTCCGAGACGTTCTACTCTGGCCGTCAACCTCTCGCCGCCGATGCCGGCTTCGCCGGCGTCGGCTCTCAACGCCGGGGTTCACCGCTCGAAGTCATCATGGCACGCGGAGCGGGCCGGACTTCGAGCGGCTAGTCGGTGATGACGACCGGTGTGCCGAGCTTCACGTGATGGAAGAGCCACTCCGCATCGGAGATGTGCATACGGATGCAGCCATGTGACGCGGAGTAGCCGATCGATGCGTCGTCAGGCGTGCCGTGGATGCCGACACCGGGCGCGGACAGTCCCATCCAGCGCGTCCCGAGTGGATTCCCCGGCCCCGGCGGAATCGGCTTCTCTCCTTTCGCCCACGCCGAGTCCGGGGGTAACCACCAGGGGTTCAACTGCATGTCGACGATGCTGAACGTCCCGGTCGGCGTCGGGTAGACGGACTGGCCGGTCGCGACACCGAACGTCCGCAGCAACCGCGCGGCCCTGTAGTAACGCAGCTCGTTGACGCCACGACGAATGACGATGACCGGACCGAAGTTGGCGACGGTCCGCGCGGGGGCGACCGGCTTCACAGCGACACGGATGCGGCGCACGTGCGGCGATTGCAGCGCCCGCACGATGCGCCGCACTGTGAGCTCGCGCAGGACGCTGACCCCGGCCAGCGCTTTCGTGAACTGCGGACGCAGCCCATTGAGCCCGCTCAGCTCAGCGTCCACGGCCGCAACCGAGATGCGTTTGTCGAGCGCGTTCACGAACCGGCGCACCTCCTGCTTGTTCACTGCGGGCACGAGTGGAACGGCTGCGCCGCCCTGGGCCTCGAGCGCCTGCAGGACGCCGTCGGCGATTGTCACGCGCGCGCCGAACCGCGCGGGGTGAAGCTTCCAGTGCCGCTCGCCGTAGACGAGCCGGACCGGCTTGGCGAATGCCGGACGAAGGGCAGCCTGGGCCTGCTCGTTGGACATGCCCCCGACCGGGATACCCGCGACCGTCACGCCCGGCTCGACCAGGACGGGCCGCGCAGCGTCCCCGCGGAGAGCCGGAGCGAGAGCCGCGACGACCAGGACCGTGAGGGCGAGACGGCGGATCACCTGGACGAAATCGTACTCACGCCTCGACCAGTTACCAATACCCGGAGAGGAGGGGCGAACCGCCGCAGCGTCGCCCCTCCGAGTGGGAAAGCTTAGGCGATACTTCTCCCCGGACAAAACGAGGGAGGGAGCCGAATGGACGTTCAGGGGCTACAGAAGATCGCCGAGCAGATCGTCGCCGACGGGAAGGGCATTCTCGCCGCTGACGAGAGCACCGGGACGATCAAGAAGCGATTCGACTCAATCGGCGTCGAGTCGAGCGAAGAGACACGCCGGGCGTACAGGGAGCTCCTCTTCACGACGGAGGGGGCCGAGGAATTCATCGGCGGCGTCATCCTCTTCGACGAGACCATCCGCCAGAAGGCGTCCGACGGCACGCCGTTTCCCAAGCTGCTCGAGTCCAAGGGAATCGTCCCGGGGATCAAGGTCGACGAAGGCGCGAAGCCGCTCGCACTCGCCGAGGGCGAGACCGTCACCGAAGGGCTCGACGGACTTCGCGAACGGCTCGCGGAATATCGCGAGCTCGGTGCGCGCTTCGCGAAATGGCGCGCCGTGATCACGATCGGCAAGGACATCCCCAGCGAGTACTGCACCTGGACGAACGCGCACGCGCTCGCCCGGTACGCCGCGCTCTGCCAGGAAGCAGGCGTCGTCCCGATCGTCGAGCCGGAAGTACTCATGGACGGCGACCACACGATCGAACGAAGCTTCCACGTCACGTCGCACGTGTTGCACGCCGTGTTCACCGAGCTGCGCGACCAGCGCGTCCAGCCCGAAGGGATCTTGCTGAAGCCCAACATGGTGCTCGCAGGTTACGACAGCCCGGAACAGGTGTCCGACGAGGAGATCGCGCACCAGACCGTCCGCTGCTTCCGCCGGCACGTTCCCGCTGCGGTACCGGGAATCGTCTTTCTCTCGGGCGGGCAATCCGAGGAAGAGGCAACGCGACGGCTGAATGCAATGAATGCGCTAGGCCCGCATCCATGGAAGCTCTCGTTCTCGTACGGACGCGCGCTCCAGGCGGCGGCACTGAAGGCCTGGGGCGGCCTCGAGGAGAACGTCGAAGCGGCGCAGCGTGCCTACTACCACCGCGCCAAGATGAACAGCGCGGCGCAAAC
>Ga0193751_1001371_pt1 | contig 15737 bp, 12 predicted proteins | sample L1c2metaG_FD_143050 | JGI IMG/M metagenome (GOLD analysis project Ga0193751, IMG submission 143050) | Soil microbial communities from a riparian zone of the East river system, Colorado, United States - L1c2 | ecosystem: Environmental > Terrestrial > Soil > Riparian zone | place: USA: East River... | reverse complement strand
CAGGGCAGTGACCAAGTTTTATAGCGCTTCGGGCAAGACCTTTGCCTTTCAACCGTCGCCAAGTCCAGCGCAAGACTTGCTCAATCGGTGATAGCACCGATTGAAGCCGCGCAACGTGGGCGATAGGAATACCAGACTTAGCCGCAGCCAGCGAAGCGGCCATCGTTGAATTAACGTCCCCAACCACCAAGAGGACGTCCGGGTTTTGCTCTACCAGGACTGGCTCGATACGCTTCAAAATTTCCGCTGTCTGCCACGCTTGAGATCCGGAACCAACATCCAAGTTGACGTCGGGCCTACGAATACCCATTTGTTCAAAGAAAATTCCCGAAAGCTTCTCGTCGTAATGCTGTCCGGTGTGCACGAGGAACGGCTTTATAAGATTGTTCGAAAGCATCGCCGTGAGAAGAGGAGCGATCTTCACCAAATTCGGCCGGGCGCCAACAACACTGAGGATTTTCATTTCAATCAAAACCTGTTGGCGAGATCTGTAAGCTCAATCAAGGACTTTCGGAACTTCACGGAATTGGCATCGCTGCCGTTTTTAGAGAGCACCAAAACAACAACGGCCACTAGATGGGCGATCAAAAAATTGCCAAGTCGTGTTCGCTCTAACTTACAGCTTAACTGCTTTTGGTCAACGTTACGATTCGCAGCTTACTTCAAAATTTATTAAGGCGAAAAAATTCTCACGAAACAGGCTTCGCGGTGGTCTTCAAGGAGCGCAAGGCGACGGCACCCAAAATAATTACGGCCGCGAGGATGTTGATCCGACCAGGGCCGGTCGTCAGGCCGCGGAACATATGCGGCGTTGTTCACTTCCGGGTCTAACGCAACCACCTCAACGTGGGCATCTTTTTGAAATAATTTGGCGTAGTCGTACTCCGGTGCACCAAGTTTTTCGTCGCCGTAGTAGACCCAGGGCCGCTCGCCTGCGCCGGAATCAAAATAAATTCGGCGCTCCCACTGTTGCAGGTGCGCGCCGCTGATTTTTAAGGGCGGGTCGTCGCCATTTTGAATTACGACCTTCAAAATCCCCTGGCAATTGCCGCAAAGATCCATTGAGGTTCGCTCGACGTCGACTTTTTGACCATTGCGCAACATGTGAATGCGGCTTATCTGATTGGTCCCGTAGAGCTCGTCCTTGCCGCCGCGAATCTGAATCTGGCGGAAAAAGTTTGGTTGGGTGGGATCAATATCCAGCGTAAGGCGCTCCACGGGAGTGTTTGCGGGAACATCAAAGGTAATCACCGTTTCTTTGCCGTGCTGTTCCAGCCTGGATGGACTGGTGACCTCGCGCCAAACGGCTTTCTGGGCACGCGTTGCTCCAGCGGTGCCGTTTTTTACGTCGGCGGGTTTTACTGCGCTGTCGACGGTAACCCTCAAGAATTTAAAAGCACTCAAGGGAATTTGCAGCGTGCTGTTGGAGCCCAGCTTTTCATCAGAGAGGTCGTACAGCGTGGTGGTGCCGAGAAGAGCCCACTTCGTTCCGTGTGGATCGTCCTGGCCTTCCACGTGGGCATGCGCAACAAAGTTTTTGGTGGCCAGCGTCAAGTGGATGCGGTCATATTCGTCGATGCCGGACATGTCCAGAAGAAACTGAGTTTTCCCGCCAATGGAAGAGGGCTGAAGCACGCGGAATTGTTTCTGCTCGGTTTCTGAACCTCCCGTCTCCAGCGTCATTTTGTAGGGAATTTCTTTTTCCGCTGAGTAAATACGTAAATCGGTCAAGCCCGGACTGGCGTGCCGCCAAATCACCTCGTCAACGACGATGTAATGCTGCCCGGCGGAATTTATTGACCGGACCTGGCGGCGATATTTGAAATAGGCGGGGGAAGCGGTGACCAGCGTTATCGCCAAGACTGCCCAAAATAATTTGCTCACGACATTTCCTTAGCGGGGCGCGCAGGCGTAGATTCATCCTATGAATTGGGAGAAAGTTTCAGCCAGTCACGTTGATAGATGAAAGATATGCCCAGCAAAACCGCGCCAAGGGCGATGAAACTTAAAATTCGATAGCTTCCGCCTAGCTGGGACACGTCATAAAGAAAGATTTTGGCGGTGGTGAAGGCAATTAAAATGAGCGCCTGCCAGCGTAGGAAGGCACTCCGTTTGCGGAAACCTACCGCCATCAAAACGGCTCCGTAAATCAGCCAAATCGCCGAGTAGGTGAATCCGCGAAGCACGGTAACCTGGCGGTAATGTTGCCACTGATTTCCAACGTTAACGAATGGACGATCAAAATAATCCGCAGCTTCGCGGGTAAGAGCGAGCAGGGTCAGCAGATTGAGAGCTACTACCGCGAGCTGTAGGAAAGGGCGTTCGTTTTCCGCGGCGTGCTGCTTCCCGAGGGTGGCGATGCCAGCCAGAACGGCAATGGCCACGGCGTAGCTGGCAAATCGCGCATTGAAGATCAGTGTGTTGACATGCAACTGGTCATAGACCAACAAGCGGAAAATTCCCAAGGAGAGAGCTGCAACCGCGAGATAACGCAGAAAATTAGTTTTGGTGCGCACGCTGATCCACAAAAGCGTTGCTGCTTCGATCAGCCAGCTGATGGTGATCCATTGGGCTTCGAGCTTTAATGGAATGGCAATAGTGATGAAGGCGATGGCGATGGCTACATGCAATAAATTGATTACGCTTACGTCGTCGCCGGGGAAGCGCTTCTTGAACAGCGTGCTGATGCCCAGATAGACGGCGCCCAAGCCCAGCGCAAACCAAGTGAGCGTAGCTGTTTCAATTTCATACATGACATACAATTCCAGAAAAAAGATCACTGCATTCATGAGCGGGAGCAGCGTCAGCGTAATGCTGGGGCCGGAAAATCGCGTGGAGCGTTCATAACGGGCCGCCAAGGGAACGGCCGCGAAAATGGCTGCGAAAAGTGCGGCGAAAAAAACTGTGAGGGGGCGTTGGTCGCGGGTGTAGTAGGTGGAGTACCAGCCGAGGTATAACACGATGGTTCCAGCAAAACTTCCCCACAACAAACGCCGCCACGGTTTGACGACGGCCATGAGAAGGATGGCCAAGTCCAGCAGGGCAACGTAGCAGAAGAGTACCGCTTCGTGATTTTGGCCGGTGGAGAGCAGCGCCGGGGTGACAAAGCCGCCGACCATCGCAGCGGTGGCGAGCAATTCGGCGTCCTGGCTCAACGCGAGTGCGATAGTTGACGCGGTGACGATGGTCATGGCGAGAAAAGCTGCGCTGGCAGGAATCAGGTGATAAACCTGAAACGCGCCCCACAAAGATAGATACAGCGTGCCGATGCCCACCGCCTTCAAGGAGTAGGAAAACGCTCCGTGGCCGCGCGTGCGGAAACGCTCGCTCCACAAGATCAGCGCGATGCCACACAGCAAGCCGATACCGATGCGGCCGCCGGGGCCAATCCAGTTATTTTCAAATGCGAATTTAAGAAAATACGCGACCCCGATGAGCATCGCAGCGATACCGACGCGATTCAGCCAATACTGTCCGATCTTTTTCTCCAGGTCGCCCTCCTGGCCGCGGGGAGGGGAGAGAGGGGTACGCGTTCGTGGCGCGGCGGAAGCCCCGGCCGGTGCGGCGGTGGGCTGGATTTTGTGCTCTGGAGTTGGAGCGGCAGTGATTTGGGATGCAGGCGGCTTTAAAGGTTGAGGAACGGACGCGGAACCAGTGTGCGGAGGCAATTCCCGCGCAAGCTCAAGCTGGTAGACGCGCGCAGTCAGGGCTGCAATTTGCGCTCTGAGAGATTCCAACTCGCCAGGAGAGTCGGCCATTCCGCGTACACTATCGCAACTCGGTCATAGCGTACAGCGTCCGCATCAGGAAAGTGTCGCATATCCAACAGCGAGGGCGCCGTTACAAAGAGCATCTAAGGGCTTAACTGCTTTTCAGCAAGGATTGAAGAGCGGACGAGGCGTCGCGCAGCGATTGTTGCTCCGAATGAGGCGTGGCGGGAACACTTTTTAGTTCTTGCGTGCGTTGCTGGACCGCGAGGAGGGCGATTTCAGCTTTGCGTTTGAGTTTTGCGGGATCGATTTCGACGAGGGCGGCAAGATACAGTTCCCGCCAATCTTTTATAGGATCCCACACCGCGGCGATGCAACCATCGTCAAATACAAAGGCACGATAACGGATGGGTATAGGGTCGCCGCTTTTGTGGCGTAAAACGAATTCGCCGTCCATCTTTCCGCGCCGCAGATATTCCGCGAATTGTTTTGAAACTTCTGCATCATGGAAACTTACATTTTCGATGCTGCGCGCCAACATCTCCGAGCGTTCATAGCCGAGCAAGCGACAGACACCTTCGGTGCAATCGACATACCTGCGCGACGAATCTGTGAATACCGCAAATTCCGCGCCGTTCATTTCCGGGTGATGATGGCTCAGCAAAAGAAAAGCCTCCGAACTTTGGTGTTAAAACAGTGGGGTAGTTTACACGCATAGCCTATTTCCAGACAGGGCCCTTCGAGGTCGAATATTGCGGACTGCCTAATCAGTGAGCCGGACTCGTGGGGACGTCGCCGGAGCTGGGGTTAGCAAGGAGTTTTAGGGTGGCAATGGAGTATAGTGGCGCTGTGCCTGCTTTCTCTAAGGTGTTCTTGGTATTCCCAAGCAGGCGATAACAACTAAAGTTGACAAGCACTCAAAGTCAACACAGAGCGGGGTGGTCCATGCGCTGCCTGCTGGTCGACGATCACGAATCGGTTAGAATAGGCGTCACCGCAATTCTTTCCTCGCGACCCAATATTGAAATCTGCGGCGAGGCTTCCAACGGGAAGGAAGCAATTGAGAAAGCAAGGGAACTTAAGCCGGATTTGATCATCCTGGACATAACCATGCCGGTACTGGACGGCATTAACTCAGCCAAGGAGATCAGGACATTTCTGCCGGAAGTTCCGATCCTCTTTTTCTCCATGCACGATGGGGTATACCTCGTTCACGAAGCTAAAATGGCAGGCGGCCAGGGATTTGTGAATAAGATGGAAGCGCGTGCAATGCTGCTAGACGCGGTAGACGCCCTGTTAAAAAAACAGACTTATTTCCCCGACCGCAGCACGACAACCCGGACCGCGTAATTCGCCTGATGGGCCAAACAGCACACAAACAAGTGGGCGCAGAACGCTGTTTGAAGTGGCGCGCCCGGTGAGGGTCGAACTCACGACCTTCAGCTTCGGAGGCTGACGCTCTATCCATCTGAGCTACGGGCGCGTAGCGGGTAAGATGATTGTATCAGGCTGAGTTACGCCCGAGCTACGTTTTGAACGCGGGAAAAGAGCGGGCGAGTGAGCCAAACTAAGGCGGCGTCAACCCTTGGCGCGGGCCTTGATGTCTTTGGCCAGTTTTTCTATTTCTTCGGCCTTTTTCAGCATGGCCAGAGATAGCACTTTTGCCGAATCGGTTTTGTCCACTTCATCCTTCAGTTCGGTGGCCAACTGGAATAATTTCTCGACTTTTTTCTTGATGTTTTTTTCGTTTTCTTCCAACGCGGCTTTACGCGCTCCCGGCGGGAAAGGCGCGTTTTCATCGTCGGGCTTCGGGTCAGCGTTGTTGAGGGGTCTGGTATCTTGTTGCGCGCGTAATTTGCCCTGGAGGAAAATCATCGGAGCGACGGCGATGCACAGCCCGCAAAACCGCTGTAAAAATTTACGACGCTCCTGGCCGGCTGCACTCATCGCGAGCCTCCTTTAAAATGGAGTTGGACGCGTGGCAAAGCGCTTGCGCGTACGGCTTGTCCACAGTTCCAATGTTATACTCGGCCTCCTGTAAAGTTTAATGCCCAATACCTTGACTTTCACGCACTGGTCTGAATTCACGCTGCGAAACGGCCTGCACATACTGGGCATAATCGCGGTTGCGCTGATATTGAACCGGCTGTTGCGGGTGGTCACGAACCTGGTCATCAAGCGAGCGGCCTCGCAAACACGCGCGGCGCAGGCACGGGAACAACAAACGCGCACGTTGGCCGGATTACTGTACAGCGCGGGAACGAAGATCGTGTGGGGTATCGCGCTGCTCACAGCGTTGCCGGAGTTCGGCATCAATGTGACGCCCATCGCGACGCTTGCCGGGCTGGCCAGCCTGGCAATAGGTTTTGGGGCGCAGAACCTGGTTCGCGATATCATCACCGGCTTTTACATCGTGCTGGAAGATCAATACATCGTGGGAGATACGATCCAAGTCGGCGATACGATTGGCCGTGTGGAACATGTCACGCTGCGGCGAACACTAGTGCGAGACGCGCGAGGCGCGCTGGTCACCATAGGCAATGGAGATATTCGCACGGTCGCTAATCTGAGCCGGGATTGGTCGCAGGCTTTCGTGGATATTTCGCTTTCTCCCGAGGCTCCGTTGGAACAAACTTTGCGTTCACTGGAGTCGGCAGCCGCGGAGCTACGCGCGGACCCGGCGTGGTCCAAGACCTTGGTGGACGGACCGCGAATACTCGGTGTGCAAAGTTTTGACCGCAATGCGACCACGGTGCGATTGCAGGTGCGCACGCTACCGAATCACCAGGATGAGATTTCTCGCGAGCTGAGGCGCCGCATCCATGTGGAACTTCAGCGTCAAGGTATACCCGTTTCGATCGTCCAACGCTTTGAATTCGCCGGAGGAATTCCAGCTTCGGAGCCCGTAAAGGCGGGCCAGTAAAAGCCGGCGATCTTACAAATCAGTAAGGAGAATGGTATGAGCCAGATCAGTTATGAGGAAGTCAATTTGATGCTGCGTCTTTATGACCTGCGGCGCGAACCGCGGTTGCGCCAGGCACGGTCGTGGTTCGTGGAACATTTTCATCCACAATCTCCCGAAGAGATCATGCAGAAATATCCGCAGAGCAGCGAGGAGAGTCTTTATATCCGTATGGTCATAAGTTATTGGGATATGGTGGCGTCGATTGTGAATCGCGGGTTGATCAATGACGAGCTTTTTTTTGAGAGCAATGGCGAACTCTGGGTGGTGTGGGATCGCATGCGTGCGGTGGTTCCCGCGTGGCGTCAGGCGTTCAAAAACCCACACCTTTTTGGAAATATCGAGGATGCCTGCAAGCGGCTTGAAGCGTGGCGAGAGAAGCGCTCTCCCGGGTCCACTGTGGCGATGCGGCAGATGATGGCGCAATTGCAGACAGGCGAAAAAATTAAACTCTGAAACCGCACAGGGGAAAAGCGGGCGAGAGAATTTGCGATTTAAGGCAACGATGGTGCGGGTTCCGTAGGTGCCAAGCACTCGGCGTCTGAGGAAACGTCAGGCTTGGTGAAGCTAATGCGATTCCGGCCTCCGGCCTTGGCGGCATACATCGCCACATCGACCTCATGCAAGAGTTCTTCAACGGATCGTACACCCCAATTTTTGGTTTGATGCACGCCCATACTCAGGGTTACCGATAACGGTCCGACGCTGGTTTGCACCGGAGCGTCCGACAGGGACTTGCGTATTTCCTCGGCGCGGCGCGGAGCAGAAGCGGGATCGCAATTATTCAGAATGATCAGGAACTCTTCGCCGCCATATCGGCCGACGTAATCATAAGAGCGCACCGATAAAAGAAGGCGCCTTGCGGCTTCCTGTAATACTTCGTCGCCAACGCGATGGCCATGGGTGTCGTTGACGCGCTTAAAGTGATCCACATCACATAGCAAAATTGCTGTGGGGACGCGCTCACGCCGCGAACGCGAAATTTCGCGGCCCAGCAGCTCCACAATAACGCCGCGGTTGAATAGCGAGGTCAAGGAGTCGTGGGTAGCTTTAAAGCGCATATTTTCGCGGGCTTCGACGAGCCGACCTTCGAGGTGAAGAATACGTTCACCGGTGCGCAGCCTGGCTTTTAGTTCGCCGCTGTCAAAAGGCTTAGTCAAGTAATCGTCGGCGCCAGAACTCAAGCCGGTGACGATATCGGTTTTCAATCCTTTGGAGGTCAGCAAAATCATATACACGTAACCTTGATCTTTTTTCTTGCGAACCTCGCGACAAACGCCGGGGCCGTCCAATTCGGGCATCTCCCAATCTAGTAGCGCCAGGCGCGGGCCATCCTGAATACACAACTGTTCAGCAGCAGCCATGCCATTTGGCACAGCAACGACGTCATAACCTGCGCGCCGTAGAGTTGTTTCCAACAATCGCCGGGAGATGGGATCGTCATCGGCGATAAGAATTTTCATCTTTGAGACTCGATGGATCCCATCTGCAACAAGAGGGTTTCGACTTCGCTTTGAAATCCAGTCAGGACTTCTCTCATCCCGGCGATTTTCCCTTCCAGCGCCATGTTCTCCAAATCGGCGGCCAGGGCGGCGGCACGCACACCAGATAAATTGAGCAGCATGCCTTTCAAGGCGTGGCTCTCGGTTGCGACTTGCTTGGGAAGTTCCTTCGCAACGGCATCACGTAAACGCTGGAGATGAGATGGAAAGACCGATTTGAATATGAAAAAAAGTTCGCTGACCAGTTCGCGGTCATTATCCACACGACTAAGCAGCTCCGTTAAATTGAGGACAGATGGCGTCGCGACATTCACTTGATGCCCCCTCGCTGAATACGTTGAGCGACAAACCCGCCGATGCAGATAAAAGAACGGCAGGGGGCCAGAACGATAGGTAGGGCACGCACGTGGCCATGAAGGGCGCCAGGCGGGGCATTTAAGTCGAACAGAAGCAGCGATTCGATCCAAAAGTAATAGACGAGACGAGCTGCACAAGTCCAAATTGAGAAGCGTAGGACCAATTTGGGACATCGCCCTCAAGGCTATTTACCCGGCGGGCTGGTTTTCTTTCTGAATCTCGAAGGTTAACGGCACGCGTTCGTGCAGCAACCTTTCGGTGGCCGCAACGATGACCTCTTCGTGGAAGAGCTTTTGAAAAACCGATTCAGACAATAGATTACTTATCGCCAATAAAATCATGCCTTGATGATGGGCCATCCAACAGTAAACCAGTTCGGGGGAACGGGTGTTGGCTGCGGCGGCTTCTTTAAAATCCGCTGACTCGTAAAATCCGTACGGCCCGAGCCATCCCGATGCTTCCATCTTTCGCAAATCTTTCACTGCCGCAGCGGGATCGACGCTCAGCGCGAGAACGGCGGCGTATGGCGTTATGACCGTGCGATCTTCTGCTTCGACCTTCAGCGCGAGAGGCGGGACGCCGTACGCATGATAATGATAATGTCCGGAGTCATTTTTTTCGCTGCAGGCGCCTTCCGAGATTCCCCAGGGAATGTCTAATTGCTCAACGAATTTTCTTTGGGCTATAACTGCTCCGCGCATGCTGTTTTCCAGCAGCGTGGCCGGATAGGTCCTCATCCACAGGGTGGGCATCAGGTATTCAAACATCGTGCCCGTCCAGGAGAGCAGAATTTTGCGGCCCGCATACTGCGTGTGTCCTCTGCCCAGGCGGAACCAGCTGGTTTGGGGAATGTCACCTTTGGCAATGGCGATAAATACCGCGCTGCGCGATTCCGAAGCCAAGAGGTCGTAGCAACTGGCCAGCAGCTGCTTTTTGTCGACGTCATAACCGACAGAAAGCAGATTGCGTCCCGCGTCGTAGAGCAGATGAAAGTCCATTTGCTTGGCCATTTCTTCCGCCTGGCGAGCAAGCAAAAGCAAATCTTCGCGGAGGGTCGTCGCGCGAATGCTGCATTGTTGAACAAGGTGCTGCAACGCTTTGATTTTCTCGTGCTTGGTTTCGTCACCAGGATTCAAAACCAGAGATTGTTCCAATCTGGTGGAGAGCCTCTGCGCACAACCAGGTAACTGCTCGAGATTCAAGCATCCAATTACTTTGGGCACGACCATGTCGTCGAAATATGTTCTCAGGGAAGCAAATTCGGGGAGCAGCCAGGGAAGCAAAGCCTCAAGCTGCTCGCGCACGTCGAAAAAGCGAGCATTGGCCTCTTCGAGCCACGACGACTTGGTAGTCACGCCATTGGGCGTTGCAGATAAAGTGTGATCGACAATACTTTGCAGGGATTCCTGCAGCCTGGGTAACGCTTCAATCCAGCGCGACAGGTCGTCACGCAGAGGAATTATTTCGGCACGAAGTCTTTCAATGGCTGCGATCAATTCTTCCCGGCCTTTGCCGCCGGACAACTCTTCCACCGCCATCGTCAGATATTCCAGCAAACTGCGAAATAACGACTCAGACAGAAGTGGCTGAAGGACAGCGGCGTGGCAACCCTGTTTCAAGGACAGCAAAGAACAGACGAGATTGCCGCTATCGACGCTGGACACAAAAAAGGGCGGCAATGCGGTTGAATCTCTCGTGTCGTACCAGTTTAGAAAGTGTCCATTGAACCTGGGTAATTCTTTGGCGTGTGCGAAAGTTCTGTTGGCCTCATCGAGGAAACGCTGCAAAGTGATAAATCCCAAATCGTAAGCGGCATATTGAGAATTCAGCTGGAGTCCCAGATTGGTGGGAGAAATTCGATGAGCTACCTCGTAATTATGGCCCTGCACATTGTCGGGAATGAGGAATTGATCTTCGGGGGCAGAAAACGTGCGGAAGTAACGCCAGGTTTTTAGCGCGACTTTGCGCAGGAAATTCTCGTCGTCCTCGGTTATTTCGCTGCGACCGGAAGCCAAGGGGCGGTCCAGCCAACGCGCGATAGGCTTGGAGAATAGCCACAAGGCCAGAATCGGTGATGCCGCCAAAAGAGCGTGGGGACGGAATGCGGCGAGCAGCCCGCCAATAACAAGAGTCACGGCGGGAGTCCAATCGAGATACACATCGACGGGAGTTTTTCGTTTGGTCTCCATTTCGGATTGCGCGGCGGTTTCCCACTCCAGCAGATTACGGCGGGTAATAGTGAGGCGGACCACGGTGCGAAAAATGGCGTCCATGGTGACGAGCGTTTGGTGCGCCAGAAAGGTAAAAAAGATAAGGACGTTTACCTGGCCGGCGATAAAGTCCCCGAAAATTTGTTTTACATGCGCGAAGGTGTCGCCAGTGTTCTCAAGCCGCAGCAGGGAGAAAATCAATTGCGTGTAACGCGGGATCAATACCAACGCGACGGTTGCGGCGGTCCAATAGGAAGCGGGTCCGGGTAAAAAGAACCAGGAAGCGAGGAGCAACACGAAGGTGGCGAATTCCGTGACACTGCGCCGCAGATTGTCGAGAATCTTCCAGCGCGCAACGAATTTCAACGGGTTCTTGATGAGGTTGCCCTCGGCGTCCGGAACGCGAGGCAGCAACCAACGGAGAATCTGCCAGTCACCGCGAATCCAGCGATGTTTGCGGCGGCTGTGCGCGCGGAAATGCGAGGGATAGTCGTCGATGATTTCCACATCGGAGAGCAAAGCGGTCCGCGCATAAGAGCCCTCGATCAAGTCGTGGCTCAAAATGGCGTTGGAAGGGAAACGCCGTCCCAGTACTTTTCGGAAAACGTCGACGTCGTAAATGCCTTTTCCGGTGAAAATGCCCTCGCCAAACAAATCCTGGTAAACATCGGAAACCGCGCGAGTGTAGACATCCAAGCCGGTTTGCCCGGAGTAGATGTACGCCAGCCGGGAACGGTTGGCGGAATGTACGCTGATGCCGACGCGCGGTTGAAGCACGCCGTAGCCCTGCTGCACGGTATTGGTCGCGGGATTAATTTCCGCGCGATTCAAGGGGTGAGCCGCGGCGCCGACGAGGCGATGAGCGGTGTCGCGTGGCAGCTGCGTGTCCGAGTCGAGGGTGATGACGTAGCGCACGCTGGTCAAAACAGAGAGATCACCAATCTTCACAGGGAATTTATCGGTCTCGCCCCGCAGTAATTCATTAAGGTCGAGCAGCTTTCCACGCTTGCGCTCCCAGCCCATCCAGGTATTTTCCACTTCGTTGAAAACGCGGTGGCGGTGGAAATGATAAAAAGGCTGCACGCCGGTGTCGCTGTACTTTTGATTGAGCTCTTCGATCAAGCTCGAGCATAAGGAGACGTGGCGGTCTTTCTCATCAAATCGCTCGCGAGAATCGGGTGGATCGGTAAGCAAAGCAAAATACAAATGCGGGTCGCGATTGCCAACGTACCGAATTTCAAGCGTTCGAACGAGGTCGCGGATTTGTTCTTCGTGGATCAACAACGTAGGGATGGCAACCATGGTGACGCAATCGGCGGGAATGCCTTTGGAGAAATCGAGTTTGGGCAAGGCCCGCGCGGGAATCAGGAAGGTCACCAGCTGATTGATGATTTCTAGAGCTGCTTCGCTTGCGGGGAAGAGCAGAAGCAACGTTGCGGCGACTAAAGGAACGCCGGCGCGAATGCCGCTGACTACGAAAGCCATGATGGCGACGATCAGGACTTCCAGGCTGATGAAGTAAAGGAGTTCCGGGGCATCGTGGAAGGTCTCGGTGACTTGTCGAAAACCCTTGGCGCGGTACTCGATTCGCTTTTGCAGGGCCTGGCGGCCGCGATCGACCAAGTAGTAGCCCACATGGCCGCGGCGATCACGAGTTACCGGGATGGAGCGAAACTGTGTTTTGGCCTGGGCGGCAAGATCGACGGCGAGCTGGGCGATGGTAAATTCATCGGCCTTCGAACCGCGAACAAATTCCTGAATGGCGGCGTGATAACTGCCGCGACTGTCCAGGTCCATGCAGTGATAGGCTTTGACGGGATCACCGCGAAGGATAGCTTCTGTTTTACTGAGAGCGAGAAAGACAGCCTTGAAATCAGAGTCGCTGAGCTTTCGAACGGTATCGATTAAAGAAGAAAACGCAGTTGCGTAGCGGTCGGCTTGGGGGTCCTGAGCGGTTCGTGCTGCGGCCGTTCGCGAAAGCTCGGCGGTTAGCTCAGCGAAACGCTCGATCAGCACGAGCTCAAGCATCTGTTTAAGCAGCCAAATTTCCGCCACTTCGAAATAGGCGCTCTCCTGCGCAGCTTCCATGAACTCAATGAAGGCGGGTTCGTCGTAAATGAAATGCGAAGCGGCTAGGTAGGCCCTGGCAGCTAAATAGGCTCGGGGAATTTCCTCGGGATGCTCTCCATCGGTGCGGACTTGCGGAAATGTTGCCTTGGAGCGTAGCGACGCGCGGATATCCAGAGAAGCCGATCTGAGCAGGCGTTGATTATTGACGACCAGTTGACTGGCCACGGCGGGAACACCGCGTTCCGCTGCGGCGCTTTTGCGGATGCTCAAAACTGCGCGAGAAGCTACCTGCCGGCGGCTTTCGAGCGGCGGGCTGAAGGATCTGCGGCCGCTAACGGTCCAAGTTTTGGATTGGGCTCTGGCCTCATCGCGCAAACGCGCCACGTCAGCTTCGGGGGCAACAGCATTCGCTTGAGTATCCGGCGGTTCACTCCAGGCTGGCGGAATCGCGGGGGACTCGTCGGTCTCTAATCTTCCGATAGGATCGTCAGTCATCTTTATACAGTCATCCTATCTACAATTCGTTCGCTAACGGTAGCTGGAAGCCTGCAGCTCAAACATTTCGGCGTACCGGCCACCATGCGCCATCAACTGGTCGTGCCGCCCTTGTTCCGCGATGACGCCTTTCTCCAGAACAATGATGCGGTCGGCCATCTTCACCGTGGAAAAACGGTGAGAGATAAGCAAGGCCATTTTACCCTTGGTCAGCTCGGCAAATCGCTCAAACACTTCGTGCTCGGAACGGGCGTCAAGCGCCGCAGTGGGTTCATCAAGTACCAGGATTTGCGCGTCGCGCAAATAAGCACGCGCCAAGGCGACTTTCTGCCATTCGCCGCCTGATAAATCGACTCCGGTTTCAAAACGCCGGCCTAACATCTGGTCGTAGCCATTAGGCAATTTTTTTATGACCCCTTCGGCGAGGCTCTTTTTCGCGGCTAATTCCACCTGGTCCAGATTCTCGCGCGCGCCAATCTGGCCGACGGCAATATTCTCCCAGGCGGTCATGTCGTAGCGCATGAAATCCTGGAAAATCACGGCGATGTTACTGGCATAGTCGTCCAGGTCGTACTCGCGCAGATCGATGCCATCGAGAAGAATCTGGCCTGCGGTTGGATCGTAAAGGCGAGTCAAAAGTTTGACGATGGTGGTTTTGCCTTCGCCGTTCTCGCCAATCAGCGCAATACGTTCGTCGGGTTTCAGAAACAGATTCAAATTACGAAGAATGGGCCGGTCACTGCCTGGATAAGAGAAAGTGACATCACGAAATTCGATGCCCTGTTTAATGGGCCGCGGCGTTTTTATAGCGTTCGGCTTGGAGAACACTGTGGGGCGAACGGCGAAAAATTGGAGCAGATCCGTCAAGAATAGCGACTGGTCGGCGATGCTGGAGAACGTTGAAAAAATCATCTGAAGGTTTGCGCTGGCTCCAGCGATCGCGCCAGTCAGGAAAACCAGCGTGGCGACGGTCATCTCACCCCGTACCGTTTCCAGAATGACGTATGCGTACGCGCCGTAATACCCCATGGTGGTAAGCAGCGAGAGCAGCGAGCTAGCCAACAGACGGCGTTTCGCAAGCGAGACATTTTGCACAAAAATGTCGTCAGACAGCTTTTGAAATCTGTCGGTAAGGTATTTGCTCAAGCCGAATAGCTTTAGTTCTTTCGCGCTGTCCTTGCTGGCGCCCAGGAATCGCAGGTAATCGATCTGGCGTTTTACGGGTGTCTGACGGAAGGCCTGCGCGTATCCGAGAAAGGCAAAATGACTTTCCCCGAGAAAAGCCGGAATCACACAGGCGATCAATACCACTAAAAGCCATGGCGAGAAGAACAGGATGCTGGCGGCCAAGGACACGGTGGTGATGACCTGTTGGACGAGCCGCCCTAACTGTTGAACCATCCCGAGACGATCAGTAGCTTGCACCCGAGCGCGCTCGAGTTTGTCGTGAAACAGCGGGTCTTCGTAGGACGCCAGATCCAGACGCGAAGCGTGATACATGATGCGCACGCTGATGTGGCGGATGAATTTGTCGGCCAGGAGGGTGTCGCAGTAATCCACGCCGCGGTTCAATATGGACGCAAGGCAAGCCAAACCAAATTCTAGACCCACCAACCACCAAAAATGAGGCCGCAGCGGAGTGCCGGAGGCTACGTCGACCGCCTTGATGATCAATCGTCCAACAGCTAATAGAGCCAGCGGGGATAGGGCCACGATGGCGCGAAGGACTAAACCCCAGGTGACGACCGCGGGGCTCGAGTCCCAGATAATTTTCAAAACTGGTGGGATATTTTTCAGGGACTGGAGGCGAGTGCCCCAAGCCCGATGAAACTTCTGGCCTGTAGGGTCGGCCATTGTGGGCATTTTTAAGATACCGCCAGAATTTGTGTCGGCAATTGAGTAAAGCGACGTGGTGAGAGACTTGCCGGGACGATCATATCAGCAGGGTCGGACGGAGACAATCACGCCATCAGGGCTAATCGTATCCCGCGGGCGGCAGTGCGAGCAATACGGGCAAATCCTGACAGCCGATGAACAGTCAGATTCTAGAGCGAGTGGCCAGGCCCAACGTCGCGGCGCAGGCGAAAATTGCGGTGGAGATGATGCAAAAGCTGCGAGCTACCGTGGCCATGGCGTGGGTTCCAATTCCGAGGAGAACCGCTGAAAGAAGAACTGCGAGAAACGCGATTGCCAAGAAGACCTTCACAGGAACCTCCTACATCATGCGTCCGGGCATAGCGGTAAATGCAAACGGTAGTCCAAAGGTTTATTCATATGGTTCTTATACTTACGGTGTACCTGTCCTTTGGGGCATAGGAATTTTGGGAGGAAAAAAGTAAATCTTGCACGGTCAAGCCCTTAGGCGACCTGGTAAGCTGGGGTGCCCACGAGGGGGCGTACAGAAACCTGGCCTCTGGGACAGGCTATCGGG
>Ga0193751_1001370_pt1 | contig 15740 bp, 11 predicted proteins | sample L1c2metaG_FD_143050 | JGI IMG/M metagenome (GOLD analysis project Ga0193751, IMG submission 143050) | Soil microbial communities from a riparian zone of the East river system, Colorado, United States - L1c2 | ecosystem: Environmental > Terrestrial > Soil > Riparian zone | place: USA: East River... | reverse complement strand
AGCTTCGAAAACTTCGCTTTTCAATAAGACGACGGATGAAACTGAGACGCGCATTTTGGAAACGCAATTGGCGGCCGGAAGTCGGCTGGGGAGTTCCAATAGCATGGTTGACACTTTGTATCGTCTGGAGTTCGACATGGCTCGTCATTAAAGTCGGATTGCGCGATTTGCCGCCGATTTCGTACGCCGCGATCCGTTTCGTCATTGCGGTCGTTGTGCTTCTGCTGTTGTCGGCTGGCCGAGTGCGGTTACTGCCGGAGAGTCGATCCGATTACATTCTGCTCGGTTTCACCGGCGTATTGATGTTTGCGGTTAACTACGGATTACTTTTTTGGGGCGAGCTTTATGTTTCATCTGGGTTGGCGGCGGTATTGCAGGCGACAATTCCGATCTTCGGGATGGTGTTCGCGCATCTGATGCTTCCGGACGAACCAATGCGTCTGCGAAAACTCGCCGGCTCACTGCTCGCGCTTGGTGGCGTAGCGATAATTTGCGCCCGGCTTCTTGGTTTCAATGGGATGCTGGCGTTCTGGGGCGGGCTCGGCATTGTGCTCGGAGCTGCCGGCGCGGCGTTCTCGAACGTGCTGCTCAAAGCGCGTGCGATCCGGCTGGCGCCAGCAATGATCGCGGCATGGCAAATGATTTTCGGGGCAGTACCTTTGCTCGCAACCGGATTTATCATTGAGGGAAGCCCGTTGCGCTTTCATTGGAGCTCGCTGTCGATCTTTTGTTTGCTTTATCTTGCCGTGATCGGGTCTGCGCTCACCTTTCTCCTTCTATATTGGCTCCTGCCGCGGATGTCTGTGGCAAAACTGCAAACTGTTTCGCTGATCACGCCACCTGGCGCCGTCGCCTTGGGCTGGGCTGTCGGCGGGGAAAAATTATCCGTATGGTCGCTTGCTGGCGCATGCTTTGTTCTCGCCGGTATCTGGATGATTTTCGGCAAAGCAGAAGCGAGGGGACTCGCCGCGCAAGAAGGCGCGCAACTACCCTCGTAAAATCGCGGTTGGTGGCGGGAAAAACCTAGCTAAAATCAACACTCACAGCGCCGATGTGGCGAAATGGCAGACGCAACGGACTTAAAATCCGTTGGGCTTTAAACGGCCCGTGCCGGTTCGAGTCCGGCCATCGGCACTTCCAATTGCGGATTGCGGAAAGCAAATAGACACGATCAACTGGATTTAACAGGATTCAGTTTTCCTTAATCCGGTCAAATCTTGTAGATTCTGTCCAAAGAAATGGAACGCCCGCTCTTTATTCCAGTGATCCTTGGCACTGCGCGTCGGGGAAGGCAAAGCGAACACGTTGCGCGTTTTGTATTGGAACAAACAAAAAGACGCGCCGGCGTGGAGACGGAACTGATCGACGTGCGCACTCTTCCGATGCGGCTTGATGACGCCGGCGAGCAAATGAAAGACCGGGCGTTTTCAGCGACTGTCGAACGTTGCGACGGGCTCATCCTCGTGACGCCGGAATACAATCATGGTTATCCCGGATTGTTGAAGCACGCGCTCGACATGAATTTGAAAGAATACATCCATAAGGCAGTGGGAATTTGTGGCGTTTCGGCCGGACCATTCGGGGGCGCTCGGGTAATCGAAAATCTTGCGCCGGTCATGCGCGAACTTGGTCTGGTCATCATTTTCGAGGACGTGAACTTCGGAACCGTGCAAACGCTTTTTGATGAACATGGCCAGTTGCTCAATCAAGAATATATCGGACGCGTCGATAAATTTTTAAATGAATTGCTTTGGATGGCACGCGTTCTTCGACACGGCCGCGAGAATGTTGCGCCGGTCTAAATGGAGTAATGGAGTAGTGGAGTGATGTCCGGTCCGTCAGTCAGCGTGCGAATGGCGCAGGTCGGGATTAAGGAATCAGATCTGGAGGAAACTTTTGCGCGGTCCTCCGGTCCGGGCGGACAAAACGTCAACAAGGTTGCGACCGCCGTAACGCTGCGTCATCGACCGAGTGGAATCAGCGTCACCGTACAAGACTCGCGCTCGCAAGTGCAAAATCGAAAGCTGGCCCGAGAACGATTAATCGATGCAATCGAGCAAGCTCAACAAAAACGGCGCGCAACCGAAATCGCGCAGCTCGAAAAAGCGCGTCGCCGTCGTTCGCCGCGTCCTGCTGCGCTCAAGCGCCGTATTCTGGAAGCAAAGCGAAAACACGGCGAGCTAAAAAAACAGCGCGCGAAGATCGGCATCTGACAGATCGGCGTGCGAAAGTTGCATCTCGAGATGAATTCGAGCTGGTAGGCCAGAGCAGATAATGCATTCGCGACCAATGCACGCCGTAGGAATCCGAAACAAATCGACAAAATTTCTTTTTTTCTAATACATCTGCCGAAGCAACTTGTGACGAATTGTTCTTGAAGAAACAATTCACATTATGAAAAAACTGATCATTCTTACTTCCGTGTTTTCGGTGTTGGCCATGATGCTGGTCTCCTGCGCGAGTTCGCCTGAGACGACCACTACAACGACGACGCGTGAGACCGCGGTAACGGCACCGCCGCCAAGCACGATGACGACAACAACGCATCAGACCACAGGCGGCTACTAAGCCAAGGGTGGACGCAACTACACATTTGAAAAGGAACACGCTCGGACCGTGTTCCTTTTCTTTTTAAAGTAAAAGGTCGATCGGCCTTTAAATATGATGCCACGACGAGGAAGCTACGACTTCTCAACTGGCACGTCTGCAGTTTGTGCTTCCTCTTCCGCCTGACTGACAACGGGCGCGATCGCTTGAAGCTTTTCTCCGTTCCGCAAATCCATCAACTTCACGCCCATGGTGTTTCGGCCGACGACGCGGATCTCTTTTACGCGCGTTCGCACCATCTGACCTTTCGTGGTGATGAGCATGAGCTCATCCTTATCCGTGACTGTCAGCGCGCCGACTACATTGCCAGTTTTCTCGCCGGTCTTCATCGTGATGATGCCTTTTCCACCACGCGATTGACGGCGGTAGTCGTCAAATGGTGTCCGCTTTCCGATGCCATTCTCGCCGGCCACGAGTAACATCGCGTTTGGATCGACAATCGCGATGGCCACGACGTGGTCTTTCTTGTCGGGTCGAATTCCCCAAACGCCCACGGTGTTTCGCCCCTGATCACGCAACTGTTCCTCGTGAAAGCGCAGGCTCATTCCCTCTTTTGTGATGAGCACAATTTCGTTGTTTCCATTGGTGAGCTTCGCATCAATCAAGCAATCGCCTTCCTCGATCTGAATTGCGATGATGCCGCCTTTCCGAACATTGGCGTAATCGGAAAGATTCGATTTCTTGACGATGCCGGAACGTGTCGCAAAAACGATATGGAGATTTTCGTCCCACGTCTGGTCGACGGCGTTCGGTCCAGTGCCGGATTTCTTTGATTGAACTCGTATCGTCGCCGCAATTTTCTCATCTGGGCGCAACTCAAGGATGTTCGCGATGGATCGACCTTTCGCCGAGCGTCCCATTTCGGGAATTTCGTAGACTTTTTCAACATAGGCGCGGCCGGATTGCGTGAAAAACATCAGGTAATCGTGCGTCGTCGCAGTGAAGAGGTGCTCGACGAAATCGCCTTCGTCCTCTTCGGTCGCACCTTCGCGGGTGGACATGCCAATGACGCCCTTGCCGCCACGGCGCTGCGCGCGAAACGCACTCACGGCCGTGCGCTTGATGAAGCTGCCGTGCGTGATGCTGATGATGCAGCCCTCGTTCGCGATGAGGTCCTCCATGTTGATCTCGGCTTCATCCGGCGCGAGTTCGGTCAGGCGTGGCGTTCCGTGCTTGTCGCGAATCTCGCGGAGCTCTTTTTTAATGATTATGAAAACTCGCTGCTCTTTCGCCAGAATGTCGCGGAGATCTTTGATCGACCCGAGCAGTTCCTTGTATTCGCTATCGATCTTTTCGCGCTCGAGCCCTGTTAGCTGATAAAGGCGAAGATCGAGAATCTGATTAGCCTGGTGCTCGCTGAAGGCGTAGCGGCCGTCCACTAAGCGGCTTTCATGACGAATCTGGATGCCGATTTGTTCGACCTGTTTTTTCGTAAACTCGAAAGCGAGCAATGTCACTCGCGCTTCGTCACGATTGGCGGAGCCGCGAATGATTCGAATGAATTCATCGAGATTGGCCAGCGCGATCAGATAGCCCTCGAGCGTTTCGGCGCGCTCTTCTGCTTTGCGCAGTTCGAAGCGTGTGCGCCGCAACACGACTTCGCGGCGGTGCTCGATGTAGCAGGCGTTCGCTTCTTTGAGCGAAAGCAGTTTGGGCCGTCCGTGGTCGATCGCCAGCATGATGACCGCGAAGGAGCTTTCCAACGCGGTGTGTTTGTAAAGATTGTTGATGACGATCTTCGGATTCGCGTCCCGCTTTAGCTCGATGACCACGCGCGTGTTCTCGTCCGACTCATCGCGAATAGCGCTGATGTCGGTCAGCACTTTTTCGTTTACCAGTTCCGCAATGCGTTCAACCAGCGTTGCGCGGTTGACGTTGTACGGAATCTCAGTGATAACGATTTGTTCGCGCCCACCTTTGAGTTCTTCAACGCCGGCTTTGCCGCGCACTTTCATATTACCGCGGCCGGTCTCGAGATACTGTCTGACTCCTGAGACGCCGCAGATCGCGCAGCCCGTCGGAAAATCCGGGCCCTTCACGTGCTTCATGAGCTCATCAAGGGTGATGTCCGGATTGTCGATTTGCGCGCAGATTCCGTCGATTACCTCGCTGAGATTGTGTGGCGGAATATTGGTTGCCATGCCAACCGCGATGCCGGTTCCGCCGTTGACGAGCAGATTTGGAAAGGCGGCTGGAAAAACCGTCGGTTCCGTGCGCGTTTCGTCGTAATTCGGGACAAAGTCCACCGTGTCCTTGTCCATGTCGGTCATGAGTGCGGCGCCCAAATGCGTCATGCGCGCTTCGGTGTAACGCATGGCTGCCGGTGGATCGCCTTCGACTGAACCGAAATTCCCCTGTCCATCGACCAGCCTTTCACGCATGGCCCATGGTTGCGCCATGTGGACGAGGGTGGGGTAGATCACCGCTTCGCCGTGCGGATGATAATTACCGCTCGTGTCGCCACAGATCTTCGCGCATTTGCGATGCTGCCTGTTTGGAAACAACGACAAGTCGTGCATCGCATAGAGAATTCTTCTCTGCGATGGCTTGAGGCCGTCACGGGCATCCGGTAACGCGCGCGAAATGATGACCGACATCGAGTAATCGAGGAATGACCTCGATACCTCCTCGGCCACGTTAATCGGCTCTATCGTTTCGTTTTGATTATACATGCACTAAATTCGTACTAGCGATTGCGGTGCTGAACGCTTGGCCAGGAAGCGTTTTTCCCAGGCACGGGAAATGTCGTCGGCCTGCTTCACTGTGACAGGAGGGCCAATTCGAGCGCGGCGCGGCAGCGAAATTTGTAGAAAATCCAGGACGCGGCGGATGTTTCCTTCGTAATCTTCACAAAGATTTTCGTATTCGATACGAAGAGGATCGATGCCGATCCGTTGGAAAAATCGCTCCCAGAGCTTTTCTTGCTCCTCGCTCTCCTGGAGACATTGTTCAATCAATTCAACGTCGAACTGCGGTTCGCGCTGGACAGCTTTGCCTTCCTGTACTTTCCAGAGACCGGTCTGATGTGCGCGCGCTTTCGACAGAGCCTGCCTGAGCTTGTGACGCCGGATGACGTGTACAAACTTGAGACGCGGAAAAGCATTTCGCAAAAGATCGAGATCAGTTGTTCCCGCGTCACCGAACGCGCCGGTTTCGCGTAACCGTTCGAGAAAATCATTCAAATACCAGCTCATTAATTTGAAGCCAAAAACCTCATTTGAGGTTGCCGTGGCTGTGCTTATGTCTCGAACGTAAGCTGCATAACCCGCGCTCAAATCCAGGTTGTGAGCGGCCGCGAAATCCGATTCCGATTTGCGCAGGAAAAACTGCTTCGGCCTGCCCGCCCGGCGCGTCGCATGCAAACCATCAGTCAACAAATTACTGCCCGAGCGCGGAATTGCGCAGACGACGTAACAGCGACGCGGATGGCGCAGTTTATGAAACAGACCTCCCATCGTGAATGTTAGACATCGAGGTTGCGCACGTTGAGCGCGTTGTCCTCGATAAATTGGCGGCGCGGTTCGACGACATCTCCCATTAGAATCGTGAACATTTTGTCGGCATCGACGGCGTTATCGTCGTTCAAATCCACCTTCAGAAGTTTGCGTCTCTCCGGATTCATCGTGGTCTCGAATAACTCCTTCGCGTTCATTTCGCCAAGGCCTTTGAATCGCTTGATCTGCACGCCGCGGCGGCCAATTTCCAAAATCTTCTGAAGAATCTCGGGAATCGAAAAGAGCGGATGGGAAACGGCTTTCTCGGCTTCGCCCTCGATCAATTCGAATATTGGCCGATCGCTGGCCGCGTAATGGCCGACTTTCAAACCTTTGCGCGCTAACTCGGCAATGAGTTTCTGGATCGCGGCCGACTCATGCAACTCAACGAGCTTTCCGCGCCTCCGGCTCCCATTCGAGCGAGCCGGCGCTTCGCCGAGCGGCAACAATTCCTGGCCAAGCTCGGCGTCGAACAAATTTAGATCGAGATTGTCCTGATGGAATTGGCGAACCGCCTTCTCGTCGTGAAAATAATGCACAGTCTCCTCGTTTCCATCGCGGACTTTGACGAGATACGTCGGGAGTTTGCCCGATTTGGAATTCCGTTCGCCGAGATAAGTTTCAAAATCACCGCCGTGACGACGCACTGCTTCGCTTAGCTTGGCCAGTTTCTCGAGCGATTCGAGAATGTCTTTCAACTGAGCGGCTGTGACTTCTTTGTCATCCGCCAGATTTTTTAGTCGCACATCCTCCGCCCCGAGCGAAATCAGAATTTTGTTTAGCTGGATGTCGTCATCGACGTATTCCTCGCGTTTTTTGCGTTTGATTTGATAGAGCGGCGGTTGGGCGATGTAGATCTTGCCGGCGCGCACCAGTTCGGTCATCTGCCGAAAGAAGAAGGTAAGCAATAATGTGCGAATGTGCGAGCCATCCACGTCTGCGTCGGTCATGATGATGATCCGGCCGTAACGCAGCTTGGTGATATCAAATCGCCCTTCGTCCTTGCCATTGCCATCCTCTTTCGGCTTGCCGATGCCTGCGCCAATGGCGGTGATCATCGACTGAATCTCGTTGTTCTTGAGAAACTGGTCCTCGCGCGCTTTCTCGACATTGATCAACTTGCCGCGGATCGGCAGAATCGCCTGATAACGTCGATCGCGCCCCTGCTTGGCGGAGCCGCCAGCCGAATCACCTTCGACGATATAAAGTTCGGTTAATTCCGGATCGCGTTCGGAACAATCCGCCAATTTTCCCGGCAATCCACCGCCCGTCAGAGCGCCTTTGCGAATCGTTTCCCGCGCTTTTCGAGCCGCCTCTCTCGCGCGCGCCGCCGTGAGTACTTTGTCGAAGATACGTCGCGCGATGGGCGGATTCTTGTCGAAGTATGTCATTAATCCTTCGTAAACGACCGAATTCACGATCCCGTCGATCTCCGTATTGACGAGCTTCACCTTGGTCTGCGATTCGAAACGGGGGTTTGGCAGCTTGATGCTGAGCACGCAAATCAAACCTTCGCGGACATCATCCCCGGAAATCGATGGATCTTTTTCTTTGAGAAGATTACTCGATTTCGCATACTGATTGACCGCTTTGGTGAGTGCGGTGCGGAAGCCGGTTAGATGAGTGCCGCCGTCCGGATTCGGGATTGAATTTGCAAACGGCAAAATCTGATCGTTGTAGCTATCATTGTATTGCAGCACAACGTCGACAAACACTTCATCGCGCTGTCGCGAGATCACGATCGGTTTGGGATGCAGAACCTGTTTGTTCTCACCGAGCTGCTTTACGAACTCTTCGATGCCATGCTTATAGAGAAATGTTTCCTTTTTCGCCGGATCGCTGCGCTCATCAGTTAATGTGATCTCGAGGCCGGGATTGAGAAATGCAAGTTCGCGTAGTCGCGTTGCGAGGCGCTCAAATTTAAATTCCGTCGTGATTGTGAAGATCGTGGGGTCGGGTAAAAACGTGATGAGTGTTCCGGTGGTTTTCTTGCTTTTGACCTCACCGATGACGGTGAGCTTGTCGGTTGTTTTCCCCTTGGCGAAGGCCATGTGATACACCTTCCCATCGCGCGACACTTCCGCCTTGAACCATTCGGAAAGAGCGTTCGTGCATTTCGCGCCCACACCGTGTAAGCCACCAGAATATTTGTAAGCGCCTTGCCCGAATTTTCCGCCCGCGTGCAAATTCGTCAGCACCAGTTCAATTGCCGGCATCTTCCATTTTGGATGAATGTCCACAGGAATACCGCGGCCATTGTCCCGCACCGACACGGACCCATCGACATGAACGGTAACTTCAATTTTCGTGCAAAATCCCGCGAGGTGTTCGTCGATAGAGTTATCGAGCACCTCGAACACTAAATGGTGCAAACCCCGCTCATCAGGGTCTCCGATGAACATGCCGGGCCGTTTGCGAACCGCCTCCAAGCCTTCCAACTTGTCGATCTGAGCGGCGTCGTATTTTTGCGCCGCGCCGATTCCGGTCGAGCGGGCTCCAGGCAATTCGTCGACCGGAATTTCGTCTTTAGCTTGCAGCATATCCAGGCCTCGAACGGCCCGACAAAGAAAATACCTAAAAATGCCTCAGAAACAACTAATAATCTCGTAGTTTAAAGGACTTAATTTCCCCTACCGGTTGGAGGTGAGCGAAGGCCAAAACCCATGATATTGTGGTTCCTCTCGTCCCGATATGGACCTTAGTTTTCGTTTGCTTGACCGACTCGTTTTGGAGTCGGAAAATACGTTAGCCAATGCGCCTTCAAACCCTTCTGGAAGCACGCTGGATTTTTGCGATTCTCGTGCTTCTCGCGATCGCTAGTTCGTTTGCCACGCTCTGGCTATCGTTGCTTTTTCTGCTGTCTATTTTTTGTACGCTCGCATTTTTTCGGGATCCAGATCGTCCGGCCCCGACAGATCCGAATCTTATTGTGGCGGCGGCCGATGGAACCGTCACGGATATCATCGAGCTGGATGAAAACGAAGTTCTGAAGGCAAAGATGCGCCGAGTTGGAATCTTCTTATCGATCTTCGATGTTCACACTAATCGCGCACCGATCGATGGTCGCATCATTTACCGGCAACATCGAGAAGGACTCTGTGTGGATGCGCGCCGAGCTGATTGTTCCGAGAAAAACGAATCGATGACCTGGGTTATTCAAAATCCGCGTGTGACGATTGTGGTCCGCCAACTTACCGGCGCGATTGCAAGACGCATCGTGGCTTGGGCGAAAATCGGGGACGAGGTGAAAAAAGGTGATCGCTTTGGAATGATTCGCTTCGGCTCGCGAACGGAATTATATTTGCCGCTTAACGCTGAACTCCTCGTGAAAGCAGGCGATCACGTCCTCGGTGGATCGACAGTCATCGCGCGGCTCCCCAAAGCTGTAGGGGAAGCTGTCAGCTTCCCCTAGAATCAATGAGCGAACAGAATCACCCTAAGATTTATCTGCTGCCGAATCTAATGACGGCAGGGAATCTGTTTTGTGGCTTTACCGCTACGCTCAAAATTCTCGAAGGCGCCTTACTTCAAAGTTCCAATGCAGACGCCGCGGGCGATCTCTTTCATACGGCCATCTGGTTCATTCTCGCCGCCTGTTTTTTTGACCTGCTCGATGGCCGGCTCGCACGTCTCGGTGGACATGAGAGCATATTTGGCCGCGAATTCGATTCTTTGGCTGACATTGTTTCGTTCGGCGTTGCGCCAGCTTTGATGGTTTATCGGATCGTTCTGCAGGAATTTCCGCGCGCCTGCTGGATTATCGCGTTTATCTATCTCGCGTGCGGTGCGCTGCGTCTGGCGCGCTTCAACACAGTGGCTGCCAATCACGAAACGGCGGATACTGATAACAAAAAAAATTTCACCGGCTTCCCCATTCCCGCTGCTGCTGGCCTCATCGCATCGATCACTCTTTTTCTGCTCTGGCTGGCCGAAGGCGAACATCACCTCGGCAACTGGAAATTCGTTCTTCCGCCGCTCATGCTTTTTCTTTCTTTTATGATGTTCAGCCGCTTCCAGTATCCGAGCTTCAAGGCGCTGAATTGGAAGACGAAAAAATCGATTCCGCGTTTTCTTGTCATCAGTCTTATCCTCATCCTCACGGTCATGTATTACGAATGGATGCCGGCAGTGCTTTTTCTGGCCTATTTACTCTACGGATTTCTGCGGCCGTGGCTGTCGCGCGAATGGCGACGCGAAATCGAAGAAGAGATCGGCGAAGAACTGCCTGACGATGCAGTGGTAGGTGAATAGGTGATCGGTGAATAGTGAAAGCCGATTCACCAGTCACCGATCACGATTCAGTTTGGTGCTGCCAATTGAGCTTCGCCAGCACTTCCGGATCGCGCACATCCGCCCATTCACCGGTAAGTTCGAGCGCTTTCACTTTTTTCCCTGACTTCGCGAGAACGCGAATGGCGTCAGTTAATTCATATTCGCCGCGCGGTGAAGGTTTCAACTTTGCCGTGAAATCGAAAATGCTCGTCCGAAATGTGTAAATACCGGCGTTATACCAGGAGCTGATTGGCTCGCCAGGTTTTGATTTTTCGCGAAGATCGACAAGTTCCATTTCTTCGTTCAGGAAAACTGCGCCGCCCTTGCTGACGTCCTCGCCCCGCGTGACGCTAATAATTGCTTCGACATCGTGGGGAAGATTGAGAAGTCGTTTGTAGTTTGCCGGATCGACCAGAATATCGCCGTAACTTAAAACAAACGGTGAATCGCCGGCGAAATTGCGCGCAAGATCGACGACGCGTCCTGTTCCGTCCTGCACAGCTTGCGTCGCGTATTGTATTTCGATGCTGTAACGAGAACCGTCGCCAAAGAAATTTTGCACGGCATCGGCGCGGTAACCGACAATAATCAGGAATTCGCGCACACCCGCCTCGCGCAATCCCTCAACGATGTGTTGCAAAACCGGTTTGCCGCGCACAGCGATCATCGGTTTGGGAAGATCGGTCGTGAGCCCGCGCATCCGCGTGCCGCGCCCGGCCGCGAGCACAACCGCCTTATCTATCCTTGCCATGAATTAACTTGCGGCGGCTCGCCGTAGGCGCCCTGAATAGTTCAGCGGCATTACCATTCACCGATCACGATTCGCTCTTTTTCTTTTCCGTTATAATTAACGCGGGTAAATTCGCCTGTTTGATCAATTCACTTACTTTCGGGACATCCTCATTCTTGATCTGCGCCCATTTCTTTAATTGCTCTTCCAATTGGCTGCTCAACAATTGGAACACGTCGAGTTGCGGTTTGGTCGGCTCGGTGTCGCCCACGTCTATGGTATGGCTGAATGTGTCAAACCGTTCGTTCAGCATGTTTGGGAAAGCGAGGTTTGCTTCCGAGCCTTTCATGTTTACTTGAATGAGCCGCTGCTCGACTCCTGACATTTTGTGATCGAGCGCGTCGGCGGCATCAAGCGCTAGCTTAAGACGCTGATCGTCGCCGAAGCGTTTATGCAACGTCTGAATCTGAGATTTGAGATCTCTGATTTCATTAACAGCTTGATGCAGTTGCGAACTGCGATCGCTCACTTGCATCGAGAGCGTGAATTGTTTTTGTAACGCAGCTTCCGAGCCCTTTGTGCGCGGATCGACCGCCAGATGCAACGGGGCGGTTTGCGATTTTCCGCCAATAGTCAGTTTCACTTGATAATCACCCGGCAACGCCAGTGGTCCTTTGGGTCCCGTGCCCGAGTAAAACGCGCCAGGGATTTGTATCGGATCGTCGTAACGCAGGTCCCACGCGAACCGGTTCATTCCTTCGTTTGCTGGAATTGTCTTTACGCGCTCGACGCGATCAGGCCATTCGGGCGGTTGCTCGCCCTCCTTTTTCTCCTTGCTGGAAAGATGCCTGACCACTTTGCCTGAAGTATCCAGAATATCGAGCGACACTTCCTCTTTCGGCGCGGTCTTAAAATAATAATCGATGATGGCGCCTGGCGGCGGGTTATCACCGACCGGCTGTCGCTTATCGAATTCCTCCGGGTAATGCAGACGCAATGCCGTCTGCGGTTGGTAGAGAACCACATCCGCCTGCGTCGCCGGCGTGCTCGCCTGACGGAGCGGCGTCAGGTCATCAAGCACCCAGAATGAACGTCCGTGTGTCGCGACGACAAGATCGTCATCTTTGACGACAAGATCGTGAATTGGCGAGACGGGCAGATTCAATTGTAGCGGCTGCCAATGTGTCCCGTCGTCAAATGACACGAAAACGCCCGTCTCAGTCCCGGCGTAAAGCAGACCTTTCCGTTTCGGATCTTCGCGCACTGCGTGCACGTATGATCCATCGGGGATTCCGGTCGTGATCGCGGTCCATGTTCCCCCCAAATCGTTCGTCTTGAAAATATATGGCTTGAAATCATCGAGTTTATGTCGATCCACGGCGACGTAAGCGGTATTGCCGTCGTGTGGAGATGGATCGATCAGATCGACAGTGCTCCATTCCGGCATTTTCGGCGTGACCTTCGACCAATGCTGGCCGTCGTCAGTTGTGACGTGGACCAATCCATCGTCCGTTCCGGCCCAGAGCGTTCCCTTTTTTACCGGAGATTCCGCGAGCGCAAAAACCGTGTCGTAATATTCGACCGAAGTAATGTCGTTCGTCAGGGGGCCGCCGCTTGGCTGCTGTTTACTCTTGTCGTTGCGTGTGAGATCGCCGCTGATTTGCGTCCAGGTTTGTCCGTGATCGGCCGACTTGAAAACGCATTCGCCGCCCGTGTAGAGCACGTCCGGATTGTGCGATGAAAGCATAAGCGGCGTGACCCATTGGAAACGATGGACAAGATCGGCAGCACCATGTCCCGAGTTATCAAGCGGCCAGACGCTTACGTCCTGCACTTCCTTCTTATTTTTATCGTAGCGCGTGATGTAACCTTCGTTGTTTGAGTAAATGATGTGCCAGTCGCGCGGATCGGGCACAACAAAGCCGCATTCCCCGCCGCCAGCCACGAACCAATCTTCGCGTCCGATCACTCCCGAATCAGTCCGGCTGGCGATACCGACGTTCGAGTTATCCTGTTGCGCGCCGTAAATGTGATACGGAAACGCATTGTCCACCGCGATGTGATAAAACTGCGCGGTCGGCTGGTTATTTTGCGTAGTCCATGTCTTGCCCCCATCAGTAGAGATGCTGGCGCCACCGTCGCTCACGTTCGCGATCCGATCGGGATTTTGCGGATCAATCCAAAGGCCGTGGTGATCTCCGTGCCGCCCGGGCAACAGATTGAAAGTTTTTCCACCATCAACCGAACGGAAGAGCCCTGTGTTTAAGAGGTAAACCGTGTCCGCCGATTTCGGATCAGCGTAAACTTTGCTGAAATACCAGGCGCGCTGGCGAAATCGGCCGTCGTCGTTTACGCGCGTCCAATGCTGGCCGGCATCATCGGAGCGATAAAGGCCGCCCTCTTTCGCTTCTATGATCGCATAAACACGGTTGGAATCGGCGCCGGAAACAGCGATGCCGATCTTGCCGAGGATTCCGTCGGGAAGGCCATTGCCTTCAAGATGTTTCCAAGTAACGCCATTATCTTCGGACCGGTATAGTCCACTGCCAGGGCCGCCACTCGAGAAAAACCACGGCTGTCGACGCGCCTGCCAGAGCGATGCGAAAATAATGTTCGAATTATGCGGATCGAAAACAAGGTCGATGCCGCCGGTGTTTTCGTCTTTTGATAAAACTTTCGTCCACGTTTTGCCGCCGTCGGCCGTGCGAAAAATTCCGCGCTCCTGATTTGGACCAAATGCGTGGCCGAGTGCCGCCACCAAAACTACATCTGCATTTCTTGGATCAACAATCAGCGCGCCGATTTGGCGGCTGTCTTTCAGGCCGAGATTCTGCCACGTTTTCCCGCCATCGATCGATTTGAACACCCCGGTGCCGTACGTGGTATTACCGCGAATGGCTGCTTCGCCTGTGCCAGCGTAGATGACATTGTGATCCGACGGCGCGACTGCAATCGCGCCGATCGAAGAAATCGGTTCCTTGTCGAAAAGAGGCGTCCAGTTCGCGCCTCCATCCGTTGTTTTCCACACGCCGCCTGCAACTGCACCAAAATAATATGTGTCTGGCTCGCCTGGCACTCCTTCAATGGCCAGCGCGCGACCGCCGCGGAAGGGACCAATTTGGCGCCACTGCATTGCTTTAAAGAGTTTTTCATCAATCGCGCCGGTGGGCGTGGGTGAAGGCGACAGAGTTGCTGCAAGAGAAGCTGAACAAATGACAGCCGAACCGGCTAAAATAGCTTGGGCCGTCAGGCGAAATCGCAGCGTGGACATAATCATCCGGCTAAGGTGGGAGAGTTGCGTCACTGTTCAACTAGAATCGCGAAGCGATTTTCAATTTCCCCGCTTGTCGATCTTTAACGCGACTGTGAGTGGACAGCGAGGATATAGGCTAAAACCGCATCGCGCTCTGCCGGCTTGAGCTTGGCGCGTCCTCCCATCTCATGTACGATGCATGGCCAGTCTGACTCCCTAAAGCGCGAAGCCATCGGCAGCGTGTGGCATTCGATGCACCGCGAAACAAAGAGCGAGCGGCCCTCCCGGAGCGTGGCAAGATCGACCTGCTGGCGCCCTCCCGCTCGCGCCAATTCCGGTGTCACCCGGGGTGGCGGTGCAAGGCTTATCGTTTGGCAGCTGTTAAGATTGGCAGTGCAAACTATCGCAGCAAAGATCGACAAATGTTTCAATTTCATAAACCGATGCCGAAAATTGTGCGTACCTGGAGATCCGGTTCATCTGCTGTATTGGTCGCTTGTGCGAGAGCGGTGACCGTTACAAACCAGTTCCCGCGGCGATATGAAACGTTTGGGCCGACGAAAAGATTTCTTATCTTTTCATCGTCGCGCCACTCGGGAAAGACAAATTCGTGCAGCAGCTCGATCCCGGCGGATAAACGCGGCGACAATTCATAGCTCGCGCCGAAAGCTTGCTGAAACTCGCCCCCGCGTTCTTGCAAGCTGTGGCCCTCCCATACTGCTTCAAGCGTTGCGTTGTAAGCGAGGATAAGCCGCCCGAAGTTTTTTTGCGCGATCAGTTTTGACTCCAATTCGATGAGTCGATCGCCCGCCTTAATCTCTCCGTAGATCGAAAACCCAATCGGATCGTCAACCGGATTGGTCAGGTTGTAGATCAACTCGATCGCTGAATCAGAATACGCAAAACCCGAACGCTCCGGCTGATTTTCGTAAAACCAGTCTGCCAAATAAACACTAACCTGGAGTTTATCCGTAACGCCATACTCGAGCTCGTGACGAAAATCGACTGTATCCGAGCGCTCCGGGCCGATCATGTGTTTCCATGTGATCCAGTTCTCGGACTCTAAGCTTTCCGGCGCGGACGTGGGTGCTTCGTACAAAAACGTGAAATGGCGGACCCCGCTCAAACAGATCAATGGCCAAGACGCCAGGATAGAAATGCAGAGTAGACGAAGCTTTTTCACTACGGAACGCGCAGCCGATGAGATTACCGGTGCGAAACTGCGGGAACTATCTCCAGTCGCTCACCGATGGCGGCATTGGCCTCGACTCGTGCCTCCTGCACCGGTTCAGCGCTTTCGGGCGGTGCACCGCCGCCAAAGTGTCGTGCCGCACAATAAGAGCCAACCACCAACACCGCAGCAATGAATTGAGCGATAAGTGTT
>Ga0193751_1001369_pt1 | contig 15742 bp, 10 predicted proteins | sample L1c2metaG_FD_143050 | JGI IMG/M metagenome (GOLD analysis project Ga0193751, IMG submission 143050) | Soil microbial communities from a riparian zone of the East river system, Colorado, United States - L1c2 | ecosystem: Environmental > Terrestrial > Soil > Riparian zone | place: USA: East River... | reverse complement strand
CTGGGCGGCAAGTTTCGCCTTACAAGGGCTGTAAATCCCTCAAAAAGCATAAGTTTCGCGGTTCTGGCAAGGATTATGCTCTAGGCATTTGGTTTCATCCGTGGCACACTGGGGCGAGGTGGATATGGCAAGCACCGCAGTAATCAACGAATCGGGGAATAAAGCGTTGGCCGAAGCAGCTGCCCTGACGGGCGTGAAAGTCATGGTGATCGACGACAGCAACACCATTCGTCGCAGCGCCGAAATTTTTTTGCTCCAAGCCGGCTGCACGGTGATCCTTGCCGAAGACGGCTTCGATGCGCTGGCCAAGATCGCCGATCACCAGCCCGATCTGATTTTCGTCGATATCATGATGCCGCGTCTGGATGGTTATCAAACCTGCTCGCTGATCAAGAAAAACGCGCGTTTCAACCCGACGCCCGTGGTGATGCTTTCGTCTAAAGACGGCTTGTTCGATCGCGCGCGCGGGCGGATGGTCGGGTCGGATCAGTATCTGACCAAGCCATTCACCAAAGAGAGTCTACTGAAGGCCGTGGGCACCCACGTGAAGGCAGCCGCGCATTGACGCGGCGCCTTTGGGCGCCGGGGGGCGAAAGCAATGGGTCGAAAACGATGACCATCAAACGCGTTTTGATCGTCGATGATTCTCCGACGGAGCGGCATGTCTTGAACGACATGTTGACCAAGGCCGGGTATGAGGTCGTCGCCAGTGACAATGGCGAGGATGCGATATTGAAAGCCAAGACAGCTCGGCCCGACCTCATCCTCATGGATGTAGTCATGCCGGGGCTCAATGGTTTTCAGGCGACCCGCGCCATCAGTCGCGACCCGATAACGCGCGCGGTCCCGATCATCCTCTGCACTTCCAAGAGCCAGGAAACCGACAAAATCTGGGGCATGCGTCAGGGTGCGCGCGACTATATCGTCAAGCCGGTGAATCGCGACGAGTTGCTCGCGAAGATCACCGCGCTGGGCTAGCGCTTACCGATGGCACGCGCCGGCAAGCTCGATCTCCGCGCCTTTCAGCAGCAACTTGCGTCGCGGCTCGCGGCCAAGACCACCGCTCAGGTCGAACAATCGCGGCTTGGCCTGGCATGCGCCGGAGCGCAATGGCTGATCCGGCTCGCCGACGCGGGCGAGGTGATCGCTGTTCCTTCCATGGCCGGCGTTCCTTTGACCAAGCCATGGTTTCTCGGTGTCGCGAATATTCGAGGCAATCTCTACAGCGTCATCGATTTCGGCGGGTTCCTGGGGCATGCGGTCGAAGCTCCGGCACCGGGGACGAACCAAGTGCGCCTGGTCCTTTTCGGACCGCGAGCGGGCGAGCTCCATGCCGGTCTTGTGGTGCAACGAGTGCTTGGTTTGCGCAACCTCGCCGAACTGGTTGAAGGCGAAAGGCCGAACGACTTGCCGCAATGGTATGGCGCGCGGTGGACCGATCGAGAGGGCGGGGTTTGGCAGGAAATCGATCTGGCGCGTCTGGCACAGGATCCCGGATTTCTCCAGCCTGGACTGTAGGCCGGCGGACACAACGACTCGAATGATGCACGCGCAGCACCCTTATTGGGGGAAGGAATTATGGCACTTAGCCTTAGCTTGAGAAGCCTGTTCGGCGCGGGTCCGGCCAAGGGACAGGTCGGTGACGATGCCGATCTCGATAACCCGACGACTCAGGTAAAGATGAGCGGCGCGCAACCGGGTTACGACCCGCTCGCAGCCGTGTCGATCATGGAGCAGATGCGGACCGCTTCGTCGGAAGCGCGCCAGCCCAATCGCCTTCCGCTCATCGGCCATCTCCCCATCGTCAGGCAGTTCCAGATACTGGGCGGATTGCTTGTGGCCTTCATCCTGGTCGTGCTGCTCATGCTGTATCTGAACACGCGGCTGACCACCCAGGTGACGGCGAGCGCGACCACCGCGACGGAAATGCAGATGCTTTCACAGCGCCTGGCGCGCGGAACTTCGCTTGCTGTTCAGGGCAACGTCGCGGCCTTCGAGAGCGTGAAGGATTCGCGTGACCGTTTTCGTACCGACCTCGATGCGCTCACCAAGGGTGGCACGGTCAAGGGAATCAACATCGAAGTTGCCACCAACGACGCGCTGCAATCGATGCTCAACGAAATCAGCAGCCGCTGGGAGAAGATGGAAAAGTATGCGACCTCGGTGATCGATAATCAGCCGGCGCTGATCTCGCTCTCCAAGGGTCTCGACGTGATCAACCAGGGCAACAGCGCCCTGCTCGAGCTCGCTCAGCAAGCCTCGGCGCAAGTCGCGGCATCCGGAGGGAGCCTGCGCGAAGTCGATTTCACCAACCAGCTCGCGGTGCTCTCGCAACGGATTGCCAAGAACGCGAACTCGCTTGTTTCCTCGGACGAGATCGATCCCGAAGTCGCGTTTCTGCTTGGCAAGGACACCGGAACTTTTCGCGACATCCTGAACGCGTTGCTCAAAGGGAGCGAATCGTTGCGACTGTCCGGAGTTCGCGCCGATGATGCGCGCGCGACGTTGACCGAGCTGCAAAAGCGCTTCGTCGCATACGAAGCAGGCGTCAACGCCATCCTGCAGAACATGCAGCGGCTCGTGGTCGCCAAACTTGCCGCGCGAGGGATTAACCAGGAATCGGAACCGCTGCTCGCGGACACCGGCAAGCTGACCAACGAATACGACAACCAGACCACGACGCGAACCGTCACTTTCTGGGGCGCGATGATCTTCGCGGCGCTTGCGCTGGTCTGTCTGCTCGCCCTGGGCAAGGTGTTCCTCGACGACGCGCGGGTGCGGGCGTTCGAGAGCGAACAGGAAAACAAACGCAACCAGGAAGCAATTCTGCGCTTGCTGAACGAGATGGGAAATCTCGCCGACGGCGACCTCACCGTTCAGGCATCGGTGACCGAAGACGTTACCGGCGCCATTGCCGACTCGATCAACTTTACGATCGAGGAGCTCCGCACGCTGGTCCGAGGTATCAACTCGGCAACCGACCAGGTTGCCAAGGCGACCACCGATGCGCAGGCGATATCCAATCGATTGTACGAAGCATCGCAGCGGCAGAACAGGGAAATCCAGCAGGCGTCCGCGTCGGTGCTGCAGATGGCGCAGTCGATCAACGAGGTCTCGCAGACTGCGGCCCAGTCGGCCCGCGTTGCGCAGCAGTCGCTCGCCGCCGCGGAAAAGGGCGGTCAGGCGGTGCACAACCAGATCACCGGCATGAACGAAATCCGGACGCAGATTCAGGATACCGCCAAGCGCATCAAGCGCCTCGGCGAGTCGTCGCTCGAGATCGGCGAAATCGTCGAACTGATCTCGGACATCACCGAGCAAACCAACGTGCTGGCGCTGAACGCGGCTATCCAGGCAGCCTCCGCTGGCGAGGCCGGTCGCGGGTTTACTGTCGTCGCCGAAGAGGTGCAACGGCTTGCCGAACGTTCGGGCGAGGCGACCAAGCAGATCGAGGCCATCGTGAAAACCATTCAGGCCGATACGCAGGACGCAGTCGCGGCGATGGAGAAGAGCACGGTGGGGGTAGTCGAAGGAACCAAGCTGTCTGACGCTGCTGGGCAGGCATTGGACGAAATACGTAAGGTTTCCCGTGAGCTGGCGGAGCTGATCGGGGGAATTTCGGCGCAGACGCAAAAGCAGTCGGCGTCGGTGTCGGACGTGACGCGCGGCATGCAAGGCATCCTGAAAATCACCGAGGAGACGACCGAGGGCACGAAGCAGACCAACGTGTCCATCGGGCAGCTCACCAAGCTCGCTGCGGAGTTGCGCAGTTCGGTAGCCGGCTTCAAGGTATGACGCGGCCGACATCTGATGCGTTTTGCCACGCTTGCGCACAGGCCGCGACAATCAGCCGCCGGCGCGAATCGCCGGCGCGATTTTTGCGTGCGCTGACCCGGTAGCGCGTTGACGCGCGGTCCAAAAGGCACGCAAACCCTTGTCCACCGACACTGCACCCGATTTCGATCTCGGCCCGCTGACTTGGGTCCAGGTAGAGATCGACCACGCCCTTTCCCGCGGACTGGACTCGCTGGCCGCGTACAAAACCTCGCCTCGCGATGTCGCCTCGCTCAAGCACGCACGAGCCCATGTGCACCAGGCAGCCGGCGCGATTCAGATGGTGGGACTCGACGCGGTTACCGCTTACACCGACGAAATCGAGCGCCAGCTGGTCCGTGTCGAGGAATTGCCGCCCGAGGAAACGCAAGCCGCGTGTGATCTGATCGACCGCGCGTGCCGCAAGCTCAAGATTTTTCTCGATGAACTCGTCGGCGGCGCGTACCCCGTGCCGCTCAAGCTCTTCCCCGAGTACGAGTCGATGCAGCAGGCTCGGGGGGTCAAGTCCTCCGCGCCTACGGACCTGTTCTATCCCGATCTGTCACCGCGAGCGCCGAAGATCGCCGCTGCCAAGACGGTCACGTCGCAAAAATTGCCCTCATTCATGCTCAAGCAGCGGCGCCTTTACCAGCGCGGCCTGCTGTCGTGGTTGCGAGGCGAGGAGGCGGGCGCGCGGGCGATGCGCGACGCCATTCAGGGCATCGAGGACGTGCAAAAGCATTCCGCGCAGCGAGCTTTCTGGTGGACGGTAGGCGCGTTGCTCGAGAGCATCGTGGAGAAGGGCGTCGAAAGCGGATTCGGCGTGAAGCAGCTTTGCGGGCACGTCGACTTGCAAATCCGGCGCTTTGTCGAAGGGTCTTCGAAGGTAGCCGACCGCATGCGCCGCGAAGTTCTTTATTACGTCGCGATCAGCGCTCCAGTCGGTCCGCAGGTTCAGGCCGTGCAGCGCGCCTATCGGCTTCCCGGATTGATACCCAGTGCCGAAGTTCTGTCGGCTGACTTGGTTCGGATGCAACCCCTGTTGCGCGAAGCGCGCGATTTGCTGACCACGACCAAGGATTTGTGGCTGAAGCTCACCGGCGGCCGGGGCGAAAATCTGCCGAAACTCAAGCAAACGTTATCGCAGCTGCGCGACAAGACCACGGCAATAGGCGAACCGTCGCTGTCGCGTCTTGCTGCCGCCCTTGCTGTGCGCCTCGATCGTCTGCCCAGCGGGACAATCACGGACACGATGGCGATGGAGTACGCCACCGGCATTCTGCTTGCCGAGTCGGCTATCGAGAACGTCGCGACGCTTACGCCCGAGTTTCCCAAGCAGGTCGATGCGATGATCGCGCGGCTGGATGCCGCGCAACACAACAGGCCGGTTGGCGCCATTCCCACGGCGCCATTGCTGGACGAGATGGCGCGCCGAGCACAGGAAAGGCTGCTGCTGGCGCAAGTCGCGCGTGAAATCCAGGCGAATCTTCGCCACATCGAGCAGGTGCTCGACGCTTTCTTCCGCGACCACGGCAAGCGCAACGATCTCACCACGCTCGACAAGGACATAAAGCAGATCTCAGGGGCGTTGAAGATGCTCGGCCTCGATCGTGCCGAACAGCTGCTTGCGCTTTGCAAGCAACAGATCGAGGAATACGCCAAGCCCGAAACCTCCGTCGAGAACGATGACCTTGAGCTCCTCGCGGAATCGCTGTCGGGCTTGGGCTTCTATATCGAAGCGGTGGAGCAGCAGCGTCCGAATCGCGAGAGATTGATCGAGCCGATATTGGCGCAGCGTCTTGGCGCGCCGGTGGCGGCGCCGCTGGAAGACCAAACCGTCGAGGGTTCGGTCGACGATTTGAAAGCGACTTTGCCCGCGGCCTTGGCGGCATTCGAGGATTCCCCGGGAGACGCGCCCGCCCGGGAAAAGCTCGCCGCGGATCTGGAGATGCTCAAGGACGATGCCGAGCTCATCGGCGACGCCCATCTGCAGGACGTTGCCGCAACGGCGCTTCAGGAGCTCGCGCGCACCAGCGCGGGGGACACCGCGGCGCTGCGGGAGGCCGTTGCCGAGATCGCCAGCGACCAGGAATCCACGCCGGCGCCTGCTCCCTCCGAGGAAACCCTGCGTTTGCTCGAGACCGATGCGTCGCAACTCGATGCCGAGCTGTTGGACATTTATCTCACTGAGGCGGGGGAAGTGCTCGACAGCGTCGAGATGAGCGCTGCGCAGCTTCGTTCGCGCGCCGACGACCGCGGCGCGCTGGCGACGGTGCGCCGAGGTTTTCACACGCTGAAGGGCAGTGGAAGGATGGTGGGCTTGAACGAGCTCGGTGAGCTCGCTTTCGAGGTCGAAAAAGCGCACAACCAGGTGCTCGAGGAAGATCGCCCGGCGACACCGGCTCTGTTGTTTTTGATCGACATCGCGCAACGGAGCTTTCGAGGCTGGGTCGATGCGCTGCGGTACACGCATCGGGTGACCCCCGACCCACGCGAGCTGCGCGCCGCAATCGCACGAGTCGAGGGCGAATTTTCGACAGTTTCGGCGCCGTCCCCCGCGGCGATCGCGGTCGAAGTTCCAGACGAGTCTCATGCAGCGCAACCGGGCCAGGCAATCATCGAAGTGATCGAGCTCGACGAGACGCCGTCGACCGTCGAGTCGTATGCCGACACCGTCGAATCGAGTCGCTCCGTTTCGAGCGCCGAGATCATCGAATTCGTTCCGTTGGCGGCGGATGCTCGCCTACCGAAGGAATCCGCGTCCGACGTGCTCTCCGAGCCCGACGAAATCACCGTCGGCGATGTGACGCTTTCGATGGCTTTGTACCGGATTCTCTGCGATGAAGCGCAGCAGCACATGGCGGCTTTGGATGCCGAGCTGCAGGCGTTGCAGTTCGATTCGACGGCGACACCTTCGCAAGCGATGGTGCGCGCGGGCCATACCTTGTGCGGAATCCATCGGACGGGCGGTTTCCCCCTGGTAGCGTCGGTCGCCAAGGCGGTAGAGATCTGCCTGCTGGGATTGCAGGAACGAGGTCCGCCGCTACCGAGCATCTCACAGCCGGTGCTCTCGCGCGCAATCGCCGGACTGCGTGCGCTGACCGGTCGCGTACGGGCGCGCGAGCCGTTCGGCCCCGCGGACGAAGCTGAAGCTGGGGAGATCGTTGCCGAGCTCGATGCGCTGCGCCAGGAAGCGTCGCCGGAACCCGAACCGGACGATATTGAAACCGTCGCCGAGCGCGTCGCCGATTCGGACGAACTCGTGCCCGTGCCGCTCACCGTGGTGGCGCGTGCGCCCGAGCCGGAAGCCGAGGCGGTTCCGCCGAAATCACAGGACGCTGCCGTCGCGGCAGCGCCGGTCGTCGAGGTGCATCCGGAAACGTTGCAAGCCAAGACCGGCACGGCTGCTGCTTCCCCGGCCATGCCCGTTACCGAAACACTTACGAGCATTCACGACGACGTGGACCGACAGGTGCTTCCGATCTTTCTCGAGGAAGCAGCGGAGCTCTTTCCTCACGCGGGAGTGCAACTGCGGGCGTGGCGACGCAAGCCCGCGGATGCCGAGCCTGTGCAGGGACTGCGGCGAACGCTGCATACTTTCAAGGGCAGTGCACGCATGGCGGGCGCGATGCGGCTTGGCGAGCTCGCTCACCTCATGGAAAGCCGCCTGCCGGAGGGCACTGGACCGTTCGTTCCGCACGCGGATCTTTTCGACGCGCTGGACAACGATCTCGACCATATCGCATTCGTGCTGGAGCGGCTGCACCACGGCGAAGTCGATACGCCGCTCCCCTGGATCGCCGAGGATACGGCAACGCAACCCGCCAAGCATGCAGCGGCGCCCGCGCCAGCAGTGCATTCCGTTGTCATTCCGCTGCCGGTCGCACCACAGCCTGCTGCGGCTCCCGAAGCAGCGGCGCACGCGCAACCCGCGGTTGAATCCGAGGGGACGCGCGCGATGCTGCGGGTGCGCGCCGACCTGATCGACCGCCTGGTCAACGAGGCAGGCGAGGTCGCGATCACCCGAGCTCGCATCGAGGGCGAGCTCAGGTCGCTCAAGGCCAACCTTCTGGAGCTGACCAACAGCGTGATTCGCCTGCGCTCGCAAGTCCGCGAAATAGAAATTCAGGCCGAGTCGCAGATCCAGTCGCGGATGATCAACGAGACTGCGGAGGCGTTCGATCCGCTGGAGTTCGATCGCTTTACGCGGTTTCAGGAGCTCACGCGCGGTCTGGCCGAGGGAGTCAACGACGTATCGACAGTCCAGCAAGCGTTGCTGAAGAATCTCGACGAAGCCGATGCAGCCTTGCTTGCGCAGGCGCGGCTGTCGCGCGACGTTCAGCAGCAGCTGTTCTCGATACGCACTGTACCTTTCGGTAGTCTGTCCGAGCGCCTTTACCGAATTCTGCGCCAGACCGCCAAGGAGCTCGACAAGCGCGCAAACCTGGAGATTCGCGGAACTCAGGTCGAACTCGACCGCTCGGTACTTGAAAAGCTCGTCGGTCCCCTGGAGCATCTGCTGCGTAATGCGCTCGATCATGGGATAGAAAGTCGCGAGGAGCGTCGCAAGATCGGCAAGGCAGAAACCGGCGAAATAACGCTCAACGTTCGTCAGCAAGGCAATGAAATTGCAATCGAGCTTGCCGATGACGGTGCCGGAATAGATCTCGCGCACGTACGCGAGAGGGCGCGTGCGGAGGGACTCATCCCGGACGATGTCGAGCCGACCGAAGCGCGGCTGATCGAATGCATTTTCGCGTCCGGGTTTTCCACCGCGAGCAAGGTTACCCAGATTTCAGGGCGAGGTATCGGCATGGACGTGGTGCGTTCCGACATCGCCGCGCTGGGCGGACGGATCGACGTCGCCACGGTCGCTGGAAAGGGAACGACATTCACGGCCTATCTGCCGCTGACGCTCGCTGTCGCGCAAACGGTGCTGGTGCGCGCGGGCGGTCGGATATGGGCGCTGCCCTCGCCGATGGTCGAGCAAGTGCAGCAGATCAAGGACAAGGACCTGATCAATCTATACCTGACTCGAGAGGTCGCCTGGCAGAACCGCAAGTATCCGTTTTTCTATCTCCCGCGTCTGCTCGGGGACGCGGGCCATCATCCGGAGACGACCCGCTACAACTCGGTGCTGCTGCTGAAGAGCGGGCAGAACCTCACCGCGGTGCACGTCGACGAAATGATCGGTAATCAGGAAGTCGTGGTGAAGAACATCGGTCCGCAGCTTGCGCGCGTTTCGGGGATCGCCGGCGCGACAGTTCTGGGCAGCGGAGAGGTTGTGCTTATCATCAATCCCGTGCAGCTCGCGCAGCGCCAGGACGCCATCGCGCAGTCGCCGATGGTGCTCAAGACGCCGCAAGCCGCTGCCGCTGCCGCCGCGGCCGCCGCGGCAGCGGGCCCGCCGCTGGTGATGGTCGTCGACGATTCGCTGACCGTGCGCAAGATAACCAGCCGCCTGCTCACGCGTGAACGCTACGACGTGGTCACCGCGAGAGATGGACTGGACGCGTTACAACTGATCGGCGAGCGGACTCCCGACATCATCCTACTCGATATCGAGATGCCGCGCATGGACGGCTTCGAATTCGCCAAAACCATCAAGGCCGACGTCAAGCTCGCGCATATTCCGATCATCATGATTACCTCGCGCACCGCCGAGAAGCACCGCAATCGTGCCAAGGAGCTGGGCGTGAACGCGTACCTTGGCAAGCCCTACCAGGAAGAAGAATTGTTGCGCAACATGCGCGAGTTGCTGGCTTTACATCTGGCCTGACTGAAGAGAAATCGGACTGCACCCCCGACGGCGCGGATTTCGCGCCGTTTTTGTTTTTGCGGACCAGCGGCCGCATGCGCTGGTAGAATTCGCTAAAGCCAAAAGGAGGCACTACGCATGGCGCAATTCGCCACCGCAAACATTCGCACGCTTGCGCTAGTCGGACATGGCGCGTCCGGCAAGACCACACTCGCCGAGGCGCTGCTGCTCAAGGCGGGGGCCATAACCGCGCCCGGCACAGTCGAGCGCGGCTCGACCGCCAGCGATTTCGATCCGCTGGAAAAGAGCTGGCAGCATTCGCTGCGCGCGTCGGTCCTGCATTTCGAGACCCAAGGCACGCGCGTTCACATGATCGACACGCCCGGCTTTCCGGACTTCATCGGACAGGCAATCGGCGCGCTGGATGCTGTTGAGACCGCTGCTGTCGTGGTCAACGCCTCCGCAGGAATCGAAATGATCACGTCGCGAATGATGGACTGGGCCGCGAAGCGGAATCTCTGCCGCCTGCTGATAGTCAACAAGATCGACGCTGAGAATGTCGATCTGCCGGGCGTTCTGTCGTCGATCCAGACGACGTTCGGCAAGGAGTGCCTGCCGATCAATCTTCCTGCCGACGGAGGAAAGCGGGTCGTCGACTGCTTTTTCAATCCCGCCGGGGAGGCGGATTTCTCGTCGGTCTCGAGTGCGCACCAGGCGCTGGTCGATCAGGTCGTGGAGGTCGACGAAGAGTTGATGTCACTCTACCTCGAGCAGGGCGAAATTGCTCCCGACCAGCTCCACACGCCGTTCGAAAAAGCGTTGCGCGATGGGCATCTCATCCCGGTGTGCTTCGTTTCGGCACGCACCGGCGCGGGTATCCCTGAACTGCTCGAAATACTGGTCAAGCTGGCGCCGAATCCGGCCGAAGGGAACCCGCCGCTTTTTGTCAAAGGCGAAGGCGACCACGCCGTCGAGGTTCGCTCCGAGCCCGATGCCAAAAAGCACGTGCTGGCGCATGTGTTCAAGGTGGTCATGGATCCATTCATCGGCAAGCTCGGGATATTTCGCGTGCATCAGGGAACCGTCACCAAGGACTCCCAGCTTTTCGTAGGCGACGGCCGCAAGCCGTTCAAGGTAGCGCATTTGCTGATGCTGCAAGGCGGCAAGCAAGTCGAGGTCGATCGTGCGGTGCCTGGCGACATCGCCGCCGTCGCCAAGATCGAAGAGATCGAGTTCGACTGTGTCCTTCACGATTCGCACGACGAGGACCAGATCCACATGCGTCCGCTCGAGTTTCCGACGCCGATGCACGGTTTCGCGATTGCGCCCAAAAAACGCGGAGACGAGCAGCGAATCTCCGACGTTCTGCACAAGATGATGGCTGAGGATCCGACGCTCGTGGTCGAGCACGACGCCAACCTGAACGAAACGGTGCTACGCGGCTTGGGTGATTCGCACCTGCGCTCGGTATTCGAGCGCATGGCGAGCCAGTTCAAGCTGGAGATCGAGACGAGACCGCCGCGGATTCCGTACCGGGAAACTGTCATGGCCAAAGCCGAAGGCCATCACAGGCACAAGAAACAAACTGGCGGTGCGGGCCAATTCGGCGAAGTCTATCTGCGGATCGAGCCCCTTCCGCGGGGCTCAGGCTTCGAATTCAAGGACGAAGTCCGAGGCGGAACCATTCCGAACCAGTTCATCCCTGCGGTCCAGAAGGGAATCGAGCAGGTCCTCACATCCGGGCCGGTGGCGGGGTTTCCCTTGCAGGACGTTCGGGTCATCGTCTACGACGGAAAACACCACGCCGTCGACTCCAAGGAGATCGCGTTCGTGACCGCGGGACGCAAGGCGTTTCTCGACGCGATCGAAAAAGCGCGGCCGATCGTTCTCGAGCCTATCGTCAGTCTGGAGGTGTTGTGCCCCGAGGCCAATATGGGCGACGTCGCAGGCGATCTATCGGGCCGTCGCGGCCAGGTGACGGGCACCAAGTCGTTGCAGCCCGGTACTCTCACGGTCAACGGGCTCGCGCCCTTGTCGGAGCTCGAGGGCTACGCGGCGAGACTCAAGGCGATGACAGCGGGGCACGCCGCGTGGACCATGTCCCTTTCGCACTACGAACCCGCGCCACCGAATCTGCAGCAACAGCTCGCCACCGAGTACGCCAAACATCGCAAGCACGAAGAGGAGTAGCCGCGCGAGCCTCCCGGCGAGGGGCCCCACGCGAAGCGTGGGGATCGACGGGGAATTGCGAGTCGCGGCATGAGGCCGACAACTCGGCGATTGAAATTTCGTCGCCCGTAAAGGAGGCCGAGGCGCGAGCCTCCTTGGCGAGGGGCCCCACGCGAAGCGTGGGGATCGACGGGGAATTGCGAGTCGCGGCATGAGGCCGACAACTCGGCGATTGAAATTTCGTCGCCCGTAAAGGAGGCCGAGGCGAGCCTCCCGGCGAGGGGCCCCACGCGAAGCGTGGGGATCGACGGGGAATTGCGGGTGGCGGCGCGAGCGGCCAGCGAGGGCCCCCACGCGCTTTTGCATGGGGATCGCGGCCGAGCGAGTCGACGCATGAGGCCGACAACTCGGTGGTCGAATTTCGTTGAACGTGGATGAGGCCGCGGCATGAGGCCGACAACTCGACGGTTAGCGTTTCGTTGAACATGGAGGAGGCCTAGGCGCGAGCCTCCCAGCGAGGATCCCCACGCGAAGCGCACGGATCGACGGGGAATTGCTCATTCCGCCCCCCTCATCCGATCGCCGGGCGGTTCCAATCGAAGCGCCGTCCAGGCATCCACCGATCGAGCAGCGGCACGAGCGGCGTAAGCAGAAACAGCGACCAGATCAGCCCATTGGGTCGGAACAACAGGTATTGCCACGCGACCGCGCCAGCGGCCACGAAAACCGCGTAGGCGATCCGCGCGCCACGTCGATTGGGGATGGTCATAGGATCGGAAATCATGAAAAACGTGAACAACAGCAGCGCTCCGTTGCCTAGCTGGTGCCACCAGATCGCCCACGATTGACCGAGCAGCAGTACACGCAGCGCGACCAGTCCCAGAAAAGCGCCGAGGAAGACCCAGCTCACGTCCAGCCTGCGAGCGCGCGTCGTGACGATCGTTCCCAGCACAAAGACCCAGACCGCCAACGCCAGATCGTTGCCCCACTGGCCCGGCGACACCCACGTTCCGGGAAGGAGGCTGATGGCAACCACGACCCCCAGGTTGGCCGGGTTGTAGAGATGTTTGCCGTTGATGCGCAGGACGAATTTCGACGACATCGCAATCGCAGCTGCCAGCGGGTGAACCCACAGCGCGTCGCTGCGCAGCAGCAGGGACAGTCCGCAACACGTTACGATCGCCGAAAGGAAGCCTTTTTGCTTGAGGCCCAGGCGGCGCAGCCAGAGTGCTTGCGTCGCGAGTCCCGAGCCAAACGCGAGCGCCATTTGCAAGGGATGAAGCGAAAAATCGCGAAGCAGGACGCCCGTCGTCATGAGCGCGGCGAGAAACAGGATCTGGAAAATGCGCGCGTCGCGGGGTATCCAGTGGCCGAGTCGCCTTACGATACCCGCGTGCGGGTCGAAGCCGGGGCGTCCGGTATGCCACTGGCCAACGAGCAGATCCCTCGTCGCTTCGCGCCTGCGTTCCGGGCCAACGAGCGGATCCTTGGTCGCTTCGATCCTGCGTTCCGGGCCAACAAGCGGATCCTTCGTCGCTTCGCTCCTCAGGATGACGCGGTTGTTTCCGATCGCGCTCGCGCTTCGCGCGGCGCTCTCGGACACCCGCGTCACTTCCATAGACGCTCCCACCACGCCGATTTTGGTTGCGTGGGAATGCTCATCCGCGCGCGAATCTGATTGACGTCCCAGCCGGTGAGGCTCGCAAGCGTCTGCGCTTCGCGTTCCTCGCGCTTTGCGACATCGGCGAAATAACGCGTGGCGATTGCGCAGGCATCCGGATCCCCTTTCCATGGGTGGCGCAATACATAACGCGCCTGAAAATTCTGCCGGTCCTTGGTTTCCTGAAACATCAAGTCTTCGGGCAAGGTCTCCGGCGTATAGCGCAGATGCAGACGAGTCAGCATGACCGGCTGTGCGCCCTGCCGCGACGACGGGGAAATGGCGGGCACGGCACCGCGCGTCACGCCGATCGGGGGTTCGTCGCCTTCGAGCCAGAACACGCCGGCGCCCTTGAGCTCTTCGGGCGAAAGCGGGTCCGCCGCGCATGGATCGCACCACCCCATATCCCAGAAATACTCGGTCCAGACGACCCGGAAATCCTCGCGCTTCGCCTGTGTTTCGAACATCGCCTTGTAAACCTGCGCGAATTCGCTGCGCGTGTACGTCGGCAGATCGACGTTCGCCGGAAGCTTCGCGGTTCGATAGTTGGTCGTCTCGACCCGTCCGTTCCGCGTCAATGCGTAGATCACCAGGTCCTGCGGCCCCTTGGCGTTGATCATTCCCAAACGAACCGGCAACATGAAGCGTTCCGATTCGAACGCGAACTGCAAAGGACGCAAATAGGAGAAACCGGTCTTTGCTTGCTCCGCGAGATTGACTCGGGCGACGAAGAACTTGAGGTTCTGGCGGATGTAGGGCTGCAATGCCTTGCTCGCGCCTGGCGGGATCCGGTAGCCGCTTTGCCTCAGCCAGGTTTCGAGGCCGTTGGACTCGGTTGCCGACAAGATGGCAATGTCGTATTCGCCGACGGTATAGCGCGCTTCGACGATGACGCCGAGCGCCTTGTCCCGGCGCGCTTCTTCCTTGGCGGCCATCTGAGGCATCGGCGAGTTTGCGGCCATCGATCGGCTGACCTTGTCCAGTTCGCATGGATTGGTGTCGAAATACTCGGCCAGTCTCGGAGCGCTGTACGCGTCGATGCGTTCGAAGATTTTGGGGTCACCGACGTGAATCTGGCTCTTCTGCAGTACCGCGGGCACCGGCACGACCAGCGCAAATTCCGAGAGATCGCCCTGGAAATCGTTGCGCATGCTGATGACCGTTCGATTCGCGTCTCGCGCGATGATCACCTGCGAGGCTTCGTTGAAGAGCTTGGCATCCGCCTTGCCGACATAGAAGCCGCAAAAGGCGGAGGCACACTGCGCGCCAAGTGCCAGGGAAAGGTAGAGCGCGCAAGCAACAGCCGGCCGGACGGCGCGGGACATGGCCATGAGAATCCCCCGAGGGAGTGACGATGCCGCTATGAACGGCGGCGGCCTTGCAACGGGGTTATCCGGCTGCAAAGCTCACGCTGGACAAAGGACATGCAGTCTGCACAAAGCGACACCGCGGGCGGCCCGATCGGCAATTGTGCGGGCAGGCGAAAGGCGTCTACAATTGCGTCTCATGGGCGATTCCCGGGTCAACCTGACCCATCATTTCCTGATCGCCATGCCCAGCATGGCAGATCCGCACTTTGCCCACACGCTGATCTACGTCTGCGAACACAGCGAAAAGGGCGCGCTGGGCATCGTCATCAATAAGCCGATCGATATGACGCTATCGGCGCTGTTCGAGCAAATCAATATTCCGCTGGGCGATTCCGAACTGCGCGAGGCGCGCGTTCACTACGGGGGACCGGTGCAGATCGACCGCGGGTTCGTGCTTCACCGTCCGCTCGGGAGCTGGCAGTCGACGCTGGCGATCAGCGACGACCTGGGGTTGACCACGTCGAAGGACATTCTCGAAGCGGTGGGTCACGGCGAAGGGCCGAACGATGTCCTGGTATCGCTGGGGTACGCCGGCTGGTCTGCCGATCAACTCGAGCAGGAAATAAGCCAGAACGCGTGGCTGACGGTGGCGGCCGATACCGATGTTCTGTTCGCCGAGCCAGCCGAAACCCGCCTGCCGGCGGCGATGAAGCTGCTCGGCATAGACTTCTCAAGGCTGTCCGACGCTGTCGGGCACGCGTGAGGCGTGGCTGCGACGGCAATGTCCTCCGCGGCCGGTGCGGGCAGCATTCTCGCATTCGATTTCGGCACCAAGCGGATCGGCGTTGCTGTCGGCGAGACCCAGACGCGGATCGCGCATCCGCTGGTGACGATTGCTCAGCAGAGCAGCGACGGGCACTTCGCCGCGATCAAGACGCTCGTCGACGAATGGAAGCCGTCCCGGCTCGTCGTTGGATTGCCGCTGCATGCCGATGGCGCACCGCACGAAACGACCGCGCGAGCGGAACGCTT
>Ga0193751_1001368_pt1 | contig 15745 bp, 13 predicted proteins | sample L1c2metaG_FD_143050 | JGI IMG/M metagenome (GOLD analysis project Ga0193751, IMG submission 143050) | Soil microbial communities from a riparian zone of the East river system, Colorado, United States - L1c2 | ecosystem: Environmental > Terrestrial > Soil > Riparian zone | place: USA: East River... | reverse complement strand
GCGTGGGGGACGTGACGGTTGGCGCACCCGCCGATCAGGCGGGGCTCAAGCCCGGCGATGTAATCACCAAGGTCGGCGACGTCGACATCAAAAGCACGGGTGACCTCACGAACGCGCTCACAAAATACGGACCGAGTCAGAAAGTAACCGTCGCGTACGAGCGCGGCAAGAACCAGGCCACAACCACGATCACACTTGGCCAGCGGCCAGCTACTGGCTAACACGGGAGCGGGGACCGACTTGCCTTTGCGCCCGCCATCCCTGTGCGGCGCAGAATATTGGCTTACGCCTTGTCGTACGCAAGCCAATCAGCAAGCTCCTTCAAGTCGTGAAACTCGCGCAGGGGCTGAGCGTTGCCTGCCGGCAGCTCGCGCAGCCGATTGATCCAAGCGACGGGGATCCCGAGCGCGTGAGCGGGCGCAACGTCGTGGAAGTAGCTCTGAGCTGCGTGCAGCCAGCGGGCGCCGCCAATCGTGCGGCGGGCGGTCTCGAAGTGCCCCGGTGCCGGCTTGTAGGATCCGACGCGCTCGGCCGTCACGATAAGATCGAACGGGACGGTCAACCGCCGGCACGTCCCAACGAGGAGATCGTCATCGACGTTGGAAAGGATGCCGAGGCTGTATCCGGCCGCGTGCAGCCGCTCCAATGCAGGATTCGTGTCGGCAAACGGCGGCCAGTCCGGCAGGCTCGCGGGAATCGCCGCTGCGGCTGCAGACGAGAGCTCCACATCGATTCGCGCCGCTGCCCGGCGCGCTGTCTCCGTCAGGACTTCTCGGTAGCTCTGGTGCGACTCCGCCTCGACAATCGGCTCAAGTTCATGGTAAGCCGAGAGCAGCTCGGCCGGCCCTGCCGTTCCGCCAGCTGTGGCAACGGCAGAACGCAACGCAGATCGAAGGCCCCGATTCCAGTCGATCAGCGTGCCGTAGCAGTCGAAGGTGATGACGTCGTAGGGCCGGACGGTCATTGCGCTTTACAGGTCAAAGTCGCCGTCCGGCATCGAAAACTCGACGCCCTCTTCCTTCAGCCTGGACTGGTAGTAGCCGCGGATATGCGGGTCCTCCTCGGCGTAGGGAAGCGCGCGGCCGCCCTGGCTGCCCATCTCGGCGCCGACGCCCGCCACCATCTCGCCTTCCTGCGCCCGGTAGTTCCTCGCTGTGCCGGTGAAGTTGAACACGCGGAAGGGGTCTTGCCCGATCGCGAAGTGCTGGTGAAACCAGTTGCCGCCGCCGGGTGCAGCGCTGATCATGCCGCCTGGCACATAGTCCTGCTGCTTCACGAGATCGCCTTTACCGTCCTCCCACGGGTGCGTTCCAAGATCCACCGGCCAGGTAACGCTGTAGCCCTTGCCACGCAGACATACGAGGACGGCTCCTGAGTCGTGGTAGTGGGCTTTGGAGTAGCGGCCGCTCGGGTACTCGGCGATAAAGCCCTGCAGGATGGTGTTGCCGACCATATTGGGCGAGATCCAGCGGTAGCCGGGCCCGCGATTATTGTCGAGCGGCAGGTAGCAGTTAACGGCATCCGGCAGCAGGTTGGTCCTCAGCATGGCGCGTCCCTGGATTGGGTGCGGTTCGAGCTCCTCTTTTGGCTTGAAGAAGTCGTCGCGGTCGTCGAACCGCTCGTTGAAGTCGAACGGGTTCTCGAACACGAAGCGGTGGTTCTGGAACGTATCGATGATCGCCGGCGCGTTCGTCACGGCCAGCAGAAGCGCCGGATTCGAGGTGGCGTTGACGATCCGGTGCCAGGCGTTGAGCGGGAGAGAAAAGACACTGCCCGGTTGCCACTCAAACGCCTGCTTACGCCCGTTGCCGGCGCGCCAGACCTCCGTTGTCCCGCGCCCCTCCAGGACGATGAACCGCTCCTCATACATATGGCGCTCCGGATTGAGCGCTCCGGCCGCGGGCACCTCGACGACGTACAGCGACGTCTTTCCCTGGATGCCGCTCAACTGGATATATGTGCCGCGACCCCCCATCCGCTTCCAGTCGCCGAGCGGCAACTCACGGGAGTCGTGGACGCCGATGCCGCGGTAGATAGGGATGCCCTCCTCCCGCATGAAGATGTCAAACGGCGCCGGCGGTTGTTTGTAATGCAGATACCCAGCCTTTTCGGCGCCGAGCGGCTCCTGGTAGGTGGTCATGTGCTGTCTCCTCGCTCTGGCCGCTCTGAGTTGAGCCCTAACCCCCGGCCCCTTCCCCTTGGGAAGGGGAGTTATTTTCCTTCGGGGGCCTCCCCCCCGCGCCCCCAGAAGTCGTCATCCTCACCGCTGCCCGCTAGTACGCTTGGGTGATCACGTCGACGAGAGCCGGGCGGCGCTGGTCGCGCACCACGTGGATGGCCTCCTCGAGGGCAGCACGAAGCGAGTCGGGCTCGGTCACCGGGCCGATGCCCCGCACACCAAACGACCGCGCCAGCCCCGCGAAGTCCGTCTCCGGCTCCTCGAGCCGAATGCCAATGCCCTTGTTCTCTATCGACCGGCCTCGCGCTCGCGCGACGAGCTCCTGGTGCCGCTCGTCGTTGTAGTAGGAGCGGTTATTGAACATGATGTACAGGACTGGAATCTGCGAGTTCGCCGCCGTCCAGAGGAGCTGCGGCACCATCAGGAAGCCGCCGTCGCCTGCGATGCTGATGCAGAGCCGGTCGGTGTCCTTGTACGCGAGGCCCATCCCGAGCGCCGCGGCAGCCTCGTAGCCGATACCGGCGCCTCGGCCAAGCTCGGCACGCTGGTCCGGCTCGGTGATGTCCCACATAGCCCGAAGCGGGACGCGTCCCGTGGCGGTCGCCAGGCACCAGGGCCGGTCCTTGATGACCTCCCAAAGCTCCCGGTACAGGCGGTATGCGGAGATCGGCTTCAGGTCGGAATCGCCCGCGAGCGGGGTCAGCGAGTGGGCGCGGGCCTCGTCGTGCATCTGCCGGACACGGCCGCGGCGCTCGTCGATCCGGGCGCGGGCGTCGGGCTGCCGGACGAGCTCGGCGCGGCAGAGAGCGACCAGCTCCGGAAGTGCCTCGGCCGTGTTGGCCGCGATTGGAAGGTCGACCGGATGCAGGCGTTCGTAGTCGCCGGTCCAGCTCGTGTAGAGCAGATCGCCGAGGGTGATATGAATGACCGTCGCTGGCGCGTCGAGCGTGGAAGTGTCGTCACCACGCTCCCTGGCCGAGCTGGTAGCGCCGCCGAGGTCGGTCACATCCAGCGCCAGCAGGACGTCGGCGTCTCGGATGGCCTCCTCTTGGGCGAGCGTGAGGTCGAGCGGGTGGGTGCTGGGAAAGTTAAAGAACTCGCCCCGATCGACGACGCCGCAGCCGAGCAATTCGGCGAGCTCCTGCAAGGGCGGAACGGCCTCGTGATGTCGGCCCATCGTATCTGGGATGAGTACCGGCCAGCGTGCGCCAACGAGCAGCTCTGCCGCGCGCCGAAGCGCCTTGGCGTTGCCGGCTGAGGTGAGCGCCGGTCCGAAGCGGGTAACGTCGGGGATCTGGGGCGGATTGGCGACCGGCTGCTCCTGAAGCTCCGTGTCGAAACAGAGATAGACGGGACCGTATGGGTCCGTCGTGGCGATGCGATGAGCGCGAAGCATCGACTCTGGGACCGCGTCGACCGTGGCGGGCTGGTCGTCCCACTTTACGTAGTCGCGCACCTGATTCCCCTGCACGAGTGCCGTGTGGATCCAATCGATGTGCGGCCGCCGTTTGGTACTGTCCATCGGTCCTGTTCCGCCAAGGAGGAGCATCGGGGCACGGTCGCAGTAGGCGCAGTAGATACCCATCGAGCCGTTTTGCAGGCCGACGACGTTGTGCAATCCGACAGCCATCGGCTTGCCGGTCACGCGGGCGTAGCCTCCCGCGAGGGCAACGGCGATGTTCTCATGACAGCACAGAACGATCTGTGGCGATGGCGCTATGCCGAAGTTGACGAGCGAGTCGTGCAGGCCGCGGTAACTCGCGCCCGGGTTGAGGGCAATATAGGGAATGCCCAGATCCTGCAAGAGCTCGACGATAACGTCCGATCCAAACTCAGCGGAGCTTCTGCGCTTCCCGCGCGCCAGAACTGGGGCTGCGCCTGACTGACCACTGCGTTGTTGCATCATCCATGTCCTGTTGAAGATTGAGCGCCGTGCTCCCGCGCCGCGATGGGTCTCTCGTTCGTCCCCAGGTGCTCCAGTCGGCGGGCCGGAGGCAGGCGCGATGAATCGCGCCCCTACTGATCAAGCCAGACGGTCTGGAAGAGCCGCCCATTGAGATAGTGCGTTTCCGGCTGGTAACCCTGAACCCGCGGCTGATACGCGTGGAAGTAGTACAGGCCGGTCCCGACCGTATAGGGACTGTGTTCGAGCATATAGAGAAGGATCTCGCGGACGGCGGCCTTGCGCTGCTTGTCGTCGAAGATCGTCCGCTGCTTGTCGATCATCGTGTCCAGTTGGGGGTCGCTGAAACCGGCAAAGTTGGTGCTGCCGCGGGTTCTGTAGGTCGAACTGAGCCAGAGCTCGGGATCGACCGGCCCGACGGAGTGGCCCGCCTGCACATACGTGAACTGTCCCGCCTGCCTCAGAGAGGCGGCCGTCGCCTGCGTTTCTCCCTTGATGGTGGTATCGACGATGCCGCCACTGAGCCGTTTCCACTGCGCCTGCGCAAGTTGCGCGCCGGTGGTGCCCTGAGGATTGGCGTTGATCATCACCTCGAACTTAAGCGGCTTGTCCTTCGTATATCCGGCCGCGTTCAGCAGCGAGATCGCTTCCTTGGCTGCATCGTCCTTTGGCTGCTTCCATTCCAGCTTGGACTTGTACTCGTCCTGCGCGAGATCCCAGGCGCTCAGTGCCGGAGGGAAGCTCGAGCAATAACTTCCACGACCGAAGACGTTGAGTGCCAGACCGCTGATGAACTCATCGTGGTCGATCAGCAGGCGCAGCGCCCGCGTGACGCGGGCGTCGTCCATCGGCTTCACCTTGGTGTTGGGATAGACAAAGACGCCGAGCGTATCGTCCGCGCCCCAGGCAGGTGTGTACCCCGATGGCTGTTTGTCGATGTACGGCTTCACATCCGGCCCGCCGAGCAGTGTCACCTCGATCTGGTTGGCCTGGAAGGCGGCGTAAGAGCTCTGCGAGTCGGCGAAATTGCGGCTTCGGAAGCCGTCCAGGTAGGGAAGGCCGGGCTTCCAGTAGTCGGGGTTGCGAGCGTACTCGACCAGCACCCCCTGCTCGAATGACTTCATAACGAAGGCGCCCGTACCGATGACATCCTCCGCCTTGACGATCTTCTGGTCGGCTTTCATGTACTGGGGATTCTTCTCGAACACGTCGCGGCAGAGGACCGAGAGGTTCTCGCTGGCCAGCTTGTTGAACGTGCTCGAATCGGCGGACTTCATCGTCAGCTTGATGGTTGCCGCGTCCGGCGTCTCAATCTTGTCCACGAGCGCCAGCAGTGAGCGGCTGGCGAAGCGCGGGTCGTCGGTTTGCGCTCGCTGGAAGCTCCAGAGCACGTCGCCCGCGGTCATTGGCCTGCCGTTTGCCGGCGGCTTGTTGTGCCACTTGACGTTCGGCTGGAGATGAAACACGTACTCGGTGGGAGAAGGCTGCTCCCACTTCTGCGCCAACTCCGGCTCGATCGCGTAGGTGGCGATGTTGTACGCGACCAGCCGCTCATAGAAAAAGGCGTAATTCCTGCCGGTCGACGCGGCGACCGTCATCGGGTCGAAGCCCGACCCCTGCGTGTCGAAGCTGCCGACGATACCGCCGGCATAGTTGAGGATGCCGCCCTTCTTCGGCTGCCTGGCCGCGGTCGCTCCGGAGGGTTTGGAGGCCGATCCGCCGCGGCTGCTGCATGCGGCTGCGCCGATCGCAAGGCCAGCCGTTCCGGCGCCGGCAGCGATGAGCCGCCGCCGGCTCAGAGTCCGAGGCGATAATCTGCGACCGCTCACTCGCTCATCCATGACCCGCTCCCTTCACTCAGTCGTCCTGGCCGATCGGAATGCGTCTGCGCACCGAGGCAATCCAACCACAGCCGCGGGCGATCCACAAGCGAGTCCGAGCGGGCACTCAGGCGAGGTTACAGCCCGTAGAAGGCTCTGGGATTGGCGTCCAAGATCTTGTCGATAACGCGGGGTTCGAGATCTTCCCGCTCCCGGAACTTCTGCAGCGCCCGAAGCTCGGAGGACGTGTCCGCGTGACCGTAGTCGGTGCCGATGAGGAGGTTGTCCTCGCCCGCGTACTTCAGGACATACGGCAGGTCATCGTCAGTCTGGCAGGCGACGTACATCCGATTATCCGCCAACAGGCTCTTGGTGAGGGTGCGGCCCTTCCACTCGAATCGCCGCGCGAGGTCGTGGCAAAGATGCGGTACCCACTGCGAGCTGACCTCGATGAAGCCGAATCGCAGATGCGGAAACATACCTGGAATGTCGTCGATCACGAGCGAGTGGAAGGCGCTGATGACGCTCAGCTTGAACTTGGAAAAGTTACCGGAGTCTCGGTCTTGCGACAGCAGCGTCTCCATGGCAGGGTTACCAATCGACGCGTGGACGCAGATCGGGACGTTCAGGCGGCTCGCCTCCTCGTAGAGAGGAAAGAAGTCCTTGTTCGTGAGCAGCCGGTCTCCCTCCGTACTCATCAAGAAGATGCCACAGGCTCCGTTGGCCCTGGCGAAACCAAGCTCGGCGATAGCCTCATCCATATTGAGGAGCGGCAGCCGCGCGACCCAGCGAAGGCGGTCGTCGCTTTGGCCCCAGACCTCAGCGAGCCAGCGGTTGTAGCTCTTGCAGAGGGCGACATCGAGGTCGGCACGGTCGGTCATGTGGGTCAGCATCGAGGGGTACAGGATCTGAATATCGGTGCCAAGCTCATCCATGTGCCGCAGCCGCGACCCCACATCGAGCAGCTCTCGTGACTCCTTCGGCGTCTCGCCACCGACGTTTGCGAAGCCCCTCGGCCTCAGCTTGCCATCAATGACCCAATACGATCTCCCCGAATCGCCCTCCTGCACCACGACAGACGGCTTGAGGGGGTGCTCGGACTCATCCATGAGTTCCCAGGTCCGATCGGTCTCGATGACGTGGGCGTCGGAATCGATTATGGCCATGGTCACTTGCCCTTCTGGTCTACCCGAGGAGATCTCAGCTAGCTATCAAGCCAGATCCATTGATACTGGCGCCCGTTCAAAGCGTGCTCGGGCGCATAACCCTGCACCTTTGGCTTCACGCCATAGAGGAAGAAGAGGTTGGCGCCGATCGTGCTCGGGCCATGGTCGATCATGTAGACGACGATCTCCTTCACGGCGGCCTTGCGTTGCTTATCCTCGAAGATCGCCTGCTGCCTGTCGATCATCGCGTCCAGGGTTGGATCGCTCAGGCCGAGGAAGTTCAGGCTGCGGCCGCTCCTGTAGGTCGTATTCAGCCATATCCCCGGTTCGACCATGCCCGCCGAGAAGCCGTAGGAAGCGTGGGTGAAGGATCGGGTTGCTCGGACGCTGTCAAGAGTTGCCGTATCATCCCCCTTGAGCTGGATGTCCACGGCTCCCTGGCTGAGGCGCTTCCACTGCGCCTGGGCGAGCTGAGCCTCAGCCTGACCGGTCGGGCCCTGGTTGAACTCGAGGGCAAATTTGAGCGGGTTGTCCTTGGTATACCCGGCCGCACTCAGCAGTGCTGTCCCCTCCTTCGCTGCATCGTCTTTTGGCTGTTTCCACTCGAGGTACTTCCCATACTCCTCATCTGTGAGGTCCCAACTGCCCAGGGCGGCCGGGAAGATCGACCCATAGCGGCCGCGCCCGTAATAGGGCTCCGCCCAGGCGCTGATCAGCTCCTTGTGGTCCATCAGTAGGCGCAGGGCGCGCGTCACCCGCGGGTCGTCCATGGGCTTCGCTTTTGTGTTGGGACAGAAGTAGCCGACCAGGTTATCGTCCGTGTACCACTCCGGAGTAAACGCCGCGCCCCGTTGGGCTAGGTAATTCTTGACCTCGGTCCCCGGCGCCTGGGCGATATCCACTTGGTTGGCGAGAAAGGCCGACCAGGCGGTGAGCGGGTCCGAGAACGCCCTCGTCCGAAAGCCGTCCAGATAGGGCAGGCCGGGCTTCCAGTAATCGGGATTGCGAACGTATTCAGAGGCAACGTTGTCCTCGAGCGATTTCATGATGAAGGGGCCCGTGCCGACTGCCGCATCGGCCGTCGCCGGCTTGGGATTCTTCTCGAAGACCTCGCGCGAGAGGATCGCCAGGTTGTCGACGGAGAGGTTCACCAGGGTTGCGACGTCGGGCTTCTTGGTCGAGATTCTGACGGTCGCCTGATCGGGCGCTGTGATCTTGTCGAGCGAGGATAGGAGGGTTCGACTGAAGAACTTGGGATCGTCGGTGCGAGCACGTTCCAGGCTCCAGACGATGTCGTCCGCCGTCAGCGGGCGGCCGTTGACCGGGGGCTTATTTTGCCACTTGACCCCGGGCTGGAGATGGAAGACGTATTCGTTCTGAGCGGGTTGCTCCCACTTCTGCGCCAGCTCGGGCTGGATCTCGTAGGTGCGCAGGTCATAGGCCAGCAACCGCTCGTAGAAGAGCTCGTACCCCTTGGCTCCAAACTGGGTTTGAATGTTGGGGTCGAAAGTGCGCTTCTGGGTGTCGTAGGCCTGGCCGTTCCCGCCGGCGTAGGTGAGCACGCCCCCTCGCTTGGGCTGCTTGGCGGCCCCGGCCGCCCCCGATGCCGTCCCACCAGACCCCGATGTCCGCTTGTTTCCGCTGCTGCAGGCGAGTGCCGCAGCCGTGGTCAGTCCGGCGCCGGCTACCCCCGCCCCCCGCAGCATCCGTCTCCGGCTCAGCCGCCGGCCGTGAAGCCGCTTCGCATCTCCTGGCTCCTCCGTCATCACAGACTCCTTGAGCCGGCACGATGAATCGCGCACCTACGCATCCAGCCATATCCACTGGTACTGACGTCCGTTCAAAGCGTGCTCGGGCGCGTAGCCCTGAACCCGCGGCTTGGCGCCATAGAGATAGTAGAGATTCGCGCCGATGGTGCTGGGCCCGTTATCGATCATGTATAGGATGATCTCCTTCACGGCCGCCCGGCGCTGCTTATCATCAAACGTCCCCTGCTGTTTATCGATCATGGCGTCGAGCTTCGAGTCGCTCAGACCGAGGAAGTTGACGCTGCCGCCGGTGCGATAGGTGGTGTTGAGCCAGATGCCCGGCTCGAACAGGCCCGTCGAGAAGCCGTAGTTGCCATAGGTGAACGACCGGCTCGCACGAATAGTGTCCAACTGCGCCGTCTCCGTCAGCTTGAGCGTGATGTCTACGGCGCCCTGGCTGTACTTCTTCCACTGGGCCTGTAGGAGCTGGCACATCTGGGCAAGCGATCCGGTAGATTGGGAGTCGAGAGGAAACTTGAGCGGGTTGTCCTTCGTAAAACCGGCCGCCGAAAGCAGCGAGATCGCCTCCTTGGCGGCATCGTCCTTCGATGGCTTCCACTCCAGATGCGTGCGATATTCGTCATCGGTCAGATCCCAGTCACTTATGACAGCCGGGAAGATAGAGCCAAAGCGACCCCGCCCGTTCTGCGGCTCCGCCCACGCCTTGATCATCTCGTCGTGGTCGATCAGCAGGCGCAGCGCGCGCGTGACGCGGGCGTCATCCATCGGCTTCGCCTTGATGTTGGGGCAGAGATAGCCGACGAGGGTATCGTCGGGGTACCAGTCTGGCGTGAAGCCCTGACCCTGTTGGGCGATGTAGTTCTTGACCTCGGTGCCGGGCACCTGGGCGATATCGACCTGATTGGCGACAAAAGCGGCCCATGCGGTCAGCGCATTCTCGAACGACTTCGTCCGAAAGCCATCCATGTAGGGAGTGCCCGGCTTCCAGTACGCCGGATTGCGAACGTACTCGGAGGAGACCTTTTCCTCGACGGCCTTCATGATGAAGGCTCCCGTGCCAACAGCCGAATCCGCTGTCGTCGGCTTCGGATATTTCTCGATCACTTCGCGCGCCAGAATATCGAGGTTCTCGACGGATAGCTTTTGCAAGGTAGCGACGTCGGGAGTCTTGGTGGTGACCCTGACGGTCGACGAGTCTGGTGCGCTGATCTTGTCGACCTGTGTCAGCAGCGAGCGGCTAAAGAACTTGGGGTCGTCGGTGCGTGCGCGCTCGAGGGTCCAAACGATATCGTCTGCCACGAGAAGCCGTCCGTTAACCGGCGGTTTGTCGTGCCATTTGACGCCTGGCTGGAGGTGGAAGACGTACTCCGTCTGCGAGGGTTGCTCCCATTTCTGGGCCAGTTCGGGCTCGATGGCGTAGTTCCGAAGGTTGTACGCGAGGAGCCTCTCGTAGAAAAGGTTGTAGCCCTTGGCACCGAACTGAGTCTGGACCGTGGGGTCGAACGTGCGGCCCTGGGTGTCGTATGCGTAGCCGCTGCCGCCCGCGTAGTTGAGGACGCCGCCCTTCTTCGGCTGCTTGGCCGCCTGGCTTGCCCCGCTTGAACCGGTCGAGCGAGTCGCATTCCTACCGCCGCAGGCGATCAGCGGCGCCACGCCTGTGGCTGCGGCGGCGGCACCGGCTCGCATGAGCAGGGCTCTCCGTTGTACGGCGCGCCGTCCGAATCCGCCAGCGACAGCCGCGGCCTTCCCAGCCATAGCGTGATCCTCCGTCTGCGTCTTCCGTCCGTATGCGAGTGATTGGCTTCGTGGTCCCCATGATCCGTCCGCGCCCATGGGTTGTCAAACGACGACGAGGCAGCCGGGAGCTATTGGGGAACAGTGCCGCATTGGGGGCGGAGTGCATCTGGGGTGTAGTGTGGCGAGTATTGGGCGTAGGAGAAGGAGCGATCTCATGGGTGCGCTGGCTATTTCCGCGGATTCGCACATCGTGGAGCCAAGCGAGGTGTTCGAGCGCGTCGTCGAGCAGTTCGGCGACCGAGCGCCACGGATCGTGCAGCACCCAGAGTGGGGAGACTTCCTTACAACGCCGCGGATGCAGGGCCACCCCGATGCGGCAGAGCAGCCGGGGCTGCCGCCGGGCCTGCCGGTCGGCCGTGTGGGCATCGCCGGGCGGCGACTCAACGACCCCGAGACGCAACAGGTCATCCGCCAGGGGTACGCGGGGATGCGGCCAAGCATCTCCGACCCAAACCTTCGAATCAAGGACCAGGACCTGGATGGCGTCGCGGCGGAGTTTTGTACCCGAGCCTGTTCTTCCGCGTCTTTGGGCTTACAGAGACGGACGTCTTGCTGGCCCTGTTTCGCAGCTACAACGACTGGCTTATGAGCTACTGCAGCCCGCATCCCGACCGGCTGATCGGTCTGGCGCTACTGCCGATGCGAAACCCAGAGGCAGCCCTCGCGGAGCTCGAGCGCGCGCTCAAGCTGGGCTTCAGGGGCGGCTGCATTCCCTGCACGGCGCCGGGCGAGCGGCCCTACCACGATCGCACCTACGACAAGATCTGGGCGCTGGCGCAGGAGGCCCGCTTCCCCCTGAGTCTGCACATCTTCACGAGCGCGCACGCGGGTACAACCGGACTGGAGGCCGCCGACCCGATTACCGCCTACGCCAGCGCGCCGGTCATCGTTCAGGTGACGCTCGCGGATCTCATCTGCCAGGGGGTGGCAGACCGTTTCCCCGATCTCAAGTTCGTCAGTGTTGAGTTCAACACCGGTTGGATCGCCAACTGGCTGGAGCGGCTCGACCATGCGTTCTATCGGGCGCGTGCATCCGCCCCCGCCGAGCTCGATCTCACCCCGAGCGAATACTGGCGACGACAGTTCTATGCCACCTTCGAAGACGACCGCAACGGCATCCTAACGCGAGAGGCGATCGGCGTGGACACCCTGATGTGGGGAAATGACTTCCCCCATCATGATTCCGTCTGGCCGCACTCGCAGCAGGTGCTGGACGAGATCTATGAAGGCGTCTCCGACGAGGTCCGCGAGACAACCACTGTTACCAACGTTTCCCGCCTCTACGGGATCGGGGTGCCGGGCGTAGCCGCGGCGGCTAACGCTTGGGGCGGTACTGGCTTGTCTGCGCCTTCTTGAGCGCTTCGACGTACTCCGTGCCGCTGAGCATTTTCGTCGTCCTCGCCGACTTGACGGCTCCGGCCGCGCGGCGATGGAAGGAGCGAGCGACGCGGCGACCGTGTCATCCGGCGCCTCATAGATCGCGCAATCGTCGTAGTCGCCGAATGGAAAGCCTCCGGCCAGGATCTTCCCACCAGCGGCCTCGAACGCCGGCGGGACCGCCTTCAGCCGGTCCTGCGGATCCTTGATCTGCGCGGCGAGCGATTCGGCGGTGTAGGCGGCCTGGTACAGGTAAAGCGCCACGAGATCCCTCCCTTCACCAATGAGCCGATACTACCGCGACGGCTCGGCGTTGGGTCCGTGTATGCTGCGATTCGTCCGCATCATCCGCGGCATTTATAGGCGAGGCAGACCGGAGTAGAAACATGGGAGCGATAGACGAGACGGCCGAGGCGATCGGCCGCAAATTGAAGGAACGCGGCGAGTCGGTCGCAATCGCCGAATCGTCGGCGGGCGGATTGATCTCCGCAGCGCTATTGGGAGTCGCGGGAGCGTCCGCCTATTTCAAAGGCGGCGCTGTTGTTTACACCGGCGACCAGATCCAGAAGTTCGTCGGGCTCACTGCCGACGACCTGGCGCGGGAGCGCTCCTCGACCGCCCCGCGCGCCGTCATGCTGGCGCGCGGCATTCGCGAGCGCATGGGCGCGACTTGGGGAATCGCCGAAACCGGCGCCGCGGGCCCGACAGGCAATCGCTACGGCGATGCAGCTGGACACGCGGCCCTCGCTATCGCCGGGCCGGCCGAGCGCTCACAGGTCGTTGAGACCGGCGACAGCAACAGGCGGGCCAACATGGAGGCGTTCACGTTGGCCGCGCTGCAGATGCTACTTGTCGCTCTCGAAGGCGCCTAGCGGGTGAGCGACGCCGGCACCGCAATTGACGCCCACACGCACCTGCTGCTCACCGGCCCGCCGCACTACCCGCCAGCCATGCGAGACGCCGAGGCGCTGCTCGAGCAGCAGGCGGCGCATGGTATCGCGCGGTCGATCGTCTACAGCCCGATGGAGATTCAACGGGCCTTCCGCGCCGGCGACGACCCGCATGTCTACACCAGCCGTTATAACGACTTCATCGCCCGCGCGCAGGCTCAGCATTCGGACTGGCTAACCGGTGTGGGACTGGTTTACCCCTTCGCCGGCGACGTGAGCGGGCGCGAGGCGGAACGCATTGTAAAGGAGTTGGGGCTGAACGGGGTGATGGTCAATCCGTACATGCGCGGCGCCTGGCTCGATCAGGACCCGCGCGCAGAGCCGCTTCTTGCTGCCGTCGAGGCGCTGGGCGTACCGCTGATACTGCATCCAGAAGAGGATCTTGAGCGGGAGGCGGCGCGGGCGATTGGACGCGAGCTCCGCTACGCGGAAGGCCTTGTGCTGTGGCGAACCTGGGCCACGACGCTCGTCCTCTACGGTTTCGCGGCCGGGCCGCTGTTGGAGCGCTTCCCGCGCCTCAAGCTCGTCTTCGCGCACGGCGGCGGCGCGTTCTGGCCGAGTGCGGCCCGCGTGGAGGTGCTGTTCAAGGCTCTCATTCCCCACAACGACCCAATCGTCGAGGGACAGTGGGAGGGCGACAAGCCGTCACATGCGCCGCTCGACTGGCTGCGACAGCACGAGGTTTACTTCGACATCGCCTGGTTCGACGGCTCTGCACTGCAGGCAGCCATCGAGCGGTTCGGCGCCGACCGCTTTCTCTACGGGACCGACGGCAGCGCCCATGGCCACTCGATCGCATATTTCCGGGACGAGCTCGAGCGGCTCGACTTGAGTAACGCCGAGCGCGAGCAGATCCGCTACGGCAACGCCGCGCGATTGTTTGGGCTCAGCTAATCGCGCCACGCTTGTGTGCCAGAAACGGGCGCGATGAAGCCCACACAGCCCGCGACGACGACTTATGCTCGCGCAAGGCAGACATCGAACGTGTTGTCCTGAGCGAACTCTTCGAGACTCGGGATGCTGACACGGACATGCGTCAGACCCGGCACGCCGGGGTCAGCGGCAACCTGAACGTTCCCAACTGCTCCCGTCCCCTCGATAGGGGAGAGTGTGCCGTCCCAAACCTGACCAGCACCCTTCATCGGGAGAGGCTGCAGGAGCGCATACCACGCAATTGCTCCGGCATGGGCGGTCCCTGCCAGGGGATCGTTCGGTCCGATGAAGCAGGGCGTGTTGGTGACATTTACCGCGACCCAGGCTCCGGAGCCGAGCGTCACATCAGCGGTGAAGGTCCAGTTCGGCCACTTGCCGGCGGCCGCCGACGCTGTCTGTGCACCAATGTCGAACATCGAGCTGTAGGTCTGCGCCGTCGCATTCTGGGCACCAAAGCCGGCGCTCACGATGCACATGAGGGCAAAAAGGGGCGCTTGCGGTAGCAAGCCGCGCGTGAGTAGCTGCCTCATTAAATAAGCTCCCTCGTAGAATAAGCGCCTTCGTGCGCACGTCCGCACCTGTACAGGCATGGGGCTATTGCGGAACCCGCAGCACCTGACCAGGGAATATGAAATTGGGGTTCACAATCTGGTGATGGTTGGCCTCGTACACCCGCGGCCACTCGGTTGCTGTGCCGTAGTAATGCTGGGAGATGCTCGACAGCGTGTCGCCGGGTAGCACAGTGTACTGGGCAAACCCACGGTATGGGTCCAATAGCGCTATTCCGAACGTGACCGGGATGACGACCTTGTTCAATTCCGTGCCGTCGCCCTTCTGGGAGAACTCAAAGACTTCCACCGTGCGCTGCGGTGTGGCCGGCACGCCGCCAAGCGACAAGGCAGCATGGTAATTGCCCCAAGTCCCCGTGCCGCCCGCCGTGATGCTGACGAGCACGAGTTGCACCCCATTCGCGTCGCGCACCCGCGCGGAGAATACCCCTTCAAAGCCCGTTCCGATTCCGCAGACCTCAACGGGGTCGTCGACGAGGTCGTGCGGTCGTGGCTGGCGGACGGCGATTGGTGGAAACCCCGCCACAGAAATTCTCCTTTCTCGATATGCTCGCTCCCCTATCCCCGAATCGCGCTTCTTCCTCGAATAAAGTCGCGCGGAATCATCAAGGTTCCAACACTATCGGAACAATAGGGCTCTTGTATGAGGTTATGCGAACCAAAGATGGCTCTTGGCGATATCCGGTTCGTTCACTCTAAATGGCGTCCATCGTCTCGGCGGCAATCCGTATGCTCGCTACCTGCTTGGCCTCCCAGATCGCCAGCCTGTCGGCCGGTATCCGCGCCCGCAGATCGCGCCACCACAGGGGAGAGCCCTCGCCTTCGCCCAGGCTGTTGACCACGTCGCCGAGGAAAACGGTGTGATCGCCGCCATCCATTCGATTGACCACGCGGCACTCGAAAGCCGCAAGGCAGTCGCGCAGAAGCGGCGTGCCTGTTGTGCCGAGCTCATAGTCAAGACCGCTGAACTTATCCATGACGCGGCCTGACTGAAGCCCAAAGTGATAAACGAGGGCGTCCTGATCGTCGCGGAGCAGGTGCACCGCAAGGGCGCCGGAGGCCTGAGCCAGATCGTGAGTGAGGTTCTCCTTCCAGAGCGCCACTGTCAGCCGCGGGCGCTCGGGCACGATCGACGCGCCGTGCGCGGTGACCGCAACCTGCCCGCTGCGCCGCCCGCCCGCCGCGGCGGTCACAACGACCAACGGAGTCCACAGCCACCTCAGGAAGCGCAGGCTCGCCGCGCCACCTTCCATCGACTTGCCCTCACCCCCACCCTCTCCCA
>Ga0193751_1001367_pt1 | contig 15747 bp, 13 predicted proteins | sample L1c2metaG_FD_143050 | JGI IMG/M metagenome (GOLD analysis project Ga0193751, IMG submission 143050) | Soil microbial communities from a riparian zone of the East river system, Colorado, United States - L1c2 | ecosystem: Environmental > Terrestrial > Soil > Riparian zone | place: USA: East River... | reverse complement strand
GGCTTGACGCCCCGTACGGGCGTTCATAGGTTCAGCGCTCTTGGGCAGCCGATTCTTGTGCGGCCGATTCTGCGCCTAATCCGGAGCCGACGACTCCCTGAACGGACGAGGTATTTCATGGTCGAGAAGGTAACCGATGCCACGTTTGACAAGGACGTGCTCAAGGCGAGCGGTCCAGTAGTCGTTGATTTCTGGGCGGAATGGTGTGGTCCGTGCCGGATGATCGCCCCTGCGTTAGAAGAGATTTCCAATTCGCTCAACGGCAAGGTGAAGATCGTCAAGCTCAACGTCGACGAGAATCCTGGCATTGCTGCCAAGTACGGCATCATGTCGATACCGACTTTGATGTTGTTCAAGGACGGTCAATTGGCGTCGCGCCAGATCGGCGCCCAACCGAAGCAGAAGCTCGAGCAGTGGATCACCGCCTCGATCTGATGTTGTTGCTCTTCGCCAGCTTGGGACACTCACAGCAATAAAAGCGACCGGATCGCGATCGAAGCCGCATTTGGCTTGTCTTTCTCCGCTATCGTCATTGCGAAGAGCCCCTAGCGGGGCGACGAAGCAATCCAGACGCGTCACGTAAATCGTAGTCTAGTGTCCCGATTCCGAAGTTCGTAAGCATTTGTGGCGCGCTCGTACGAACTTCGGAATCGATAAGGACACTAGCAACTCTATCCTTGTAGTGCCCCTTCTGAACCCGAAGTTCGCATCCGAGCGCTCCGCAAACTTGTGCGAACTTCGGGTTCGCGCCACTAGTGCCGGAAATGTCGGGTGCCGGTGAAGACCATGGCGATGCCGTGGGTATCGGCGGCTGCGATCACCTCATCATCGCGCATCGACCCGCCGGGCTGAATCACAGCGGTCGCGCCGGCTTCGATGGCGACAAGAAGACCGTCGGCGAATGGGAAAAAAGCGTCCGACGCGACTACGGATCCCTTAGTCGCCGGCTCCTTGAGACCGGCTTCCCGCGCCGCGTCCTGCGCCTTGCGCGCAGCAATCCGCGCTGCGTCGACGCGGCTCATCTGACCGGCGCCGATGCCGACAGTCGCCGAATCTTTGGCATAGACGATCGTGTTCGACTTCACGTGTTTGGCGACGCGGAATGCGAACCGCAAATCGCGCAGCTCGGCATTGGTTGGGGCGCGTCGCGTCACCGGTCGTAAATCCATATCATCGACAACTGCATTGTCGCGAGTTTGGACGAGAAGCCCGCCGGAGACCGTTTTGGCGGTCAGCCCGCCGGCGCGCGCGTCGGGCAGACCGTCAGCCAGCAGCAACCGCAAGTTCTTCTTCGCGGCGACAAGCGCAATCGCCTCGTCGGTGGCATCCGGAGCGATAATCACCTCGGTGAAAATCTCGGTGATCGCCCGCGCCGCCTCGCCATCGAGCGTACGATTGAGCGCGACAATGCCTCCGAATGCCGATGTCTTGTCGCAGGCGAACGCTTTCCGGTAGGCCTCGACCAGACTATCGGCTTCCGCCACCCCGCACGGATTGGCGTGCTTGATGATGGCGCAAGCTGCGGTGCGAGCCGGATCGAACTCGGCAACACATTCGTACGCGGCGTCGGTATCGTTGATGTTGTTATAGGAAAGCTGCTTGCCCTGAACCTGCCGCGCCGTGGCGACGCCGAACCGCAGCTCGGGCGTGCGGTAGAAGGCCGCCGACTGATGTGGGTTCTCACCGTAGCGCAATGCTTCGATAAGCCGGCCACCGAAGGCGCGATAGTCGGGCGCGAGTTCCTTGATTGCGCTGGCGAACCAATTAGCAATCGCCGCATCGTAAGCCGCAGTGCGCGCATAGGCCTTGGCGGCAAGCCGACGGCGCAGCGCGAGCGTCGTGCAACCATCGTGGCGCTTAAGCTCCTCGATCAGCGCGGCGTAATCGTTTGCATCCACCAGCACGGCGACGTCTTGGTGGTTCTTGGCCGCGGCGCGAATCATGGCCGGGCCGCCGATATCGATATTCTCGATGCATTGGGCAAAATCCGCGCCGCGCGCGACTGTCGCTTCGAACGGATAAAGATTTACGATCAGAATATCGATCGGCCGGATGCCATGCGCCCGCATCGCCTCGACATGCTCGGAATTGCCGCGGATGGCCAATAGCCCGCCGTGCACGGCCGGATGCAGCGTCTTGACCCGGCCATCCATCATTTCGGGAAACCCGGTGAGGTCACTCACATCGAGCACTTTCAACCCGGCATCGCTGAGTATTTTCCGGGTGCCGCCGGTCGAAACCAGCTCAATGCCGACCTCGGCGAGCGCGCGCGCGAATTCCACGACGCCGAATTTGTCGGAAACGGAAATAAGCGCGCGGGAGGCGCGGCGCAGATTTTCGGTCATCGCTCTCCTATCTTTGCTCCACGCGTTTCATGGCAAAAATTTCATAACGGCGGCCATCATAGGGGTAGCCATCATAGGGGTAGCCATCATAGGGGTAGCCTTGGCTCCTCGTCTTGCATCTGCGGCGTCGCGTCCGCATGGGCGCCCGCTGCCGGATAGGCTTGCAGCGACCACTGAACGCGCGCAGCCGTGCGGGCATGCCCGCGGATGACCAGTTGAAAGGTACGGCGCGGCCCTTCGCTGCCGGCAAGGTAGACGCCGTTTTCAACGTCGACGCGGTCCTGATGCGCGCTGAATGTCCACACTTCTTTGTTCGGCATCATCAGCATGACGCCGTGGCCGTCGGTCAAGCGGGTTACTTTAACCGTGGGATGCAGGTGAAAGCGAACCGCGAATTCATCGCGCGTGCTGAGTACGCGCGGCTCGCCTTCGGCGTCCAGAAAGATATCCTCGCCATGCAATCGCGTACCGTCGGCTGAGAGCATCAAAACGCGCTCGTGGACAATTCCGAAATGCCTGGCGTAGCCATCGTGCGCCGCACGCAGCACGATCATGTCGGAACTATCCTCGCGGCTCACCGTCACGCGACTCGGCCCGCCGATGATCGGAGAGCCGCCGAGCATGCGCCGGAAGGTCGTCAATTCCACAAAACGAGCCGACGACGCATCGTTGAATGTCACCGTCGAATGCGCGGCGGTCGCGCGCGCAAGCTGCCGCCAGTTCTCCCGCCCGATCGCGGGCATTCCGCAATTGACGACGATAAGGCTCTGCCTCGGCGAGGAGAACTCAAATGACAAGCACCCGGCATGAGCATCAAGGCTCATCTCGATGGACGGCGCGCGGCCGGTATCCACGATCGCGACTGCGCCGCTTGCCGCCACCCGCTGATAGCCCGAATAAGGCGCGTTCGCGAACGGCGCGCCACGCGCCTCATCGTAGGCCAACAGCGTGAGGAGAAGATCGGCAGGGGTAGCGCCCATACCGTTGAAATGGGCGAATGTGCCTTCCGAATGCCGGAAGAAGCGCAACATCGGCATCATACGGTCGATCGCGTTCTGTAGCGCCTGCGGCGGCGCGATGTTTCGCGATGCGAAGGCTTGGCGCAGCGGCAACAGCTCCAGCAGAATTTCGATGACCGCACTAGGATCGCGGCTGGCGTGCCCGCCGTCCGGAAGAATCTGCCGGTCGATTTCCTGCTTGAGCCAATCGGTCATCGATTTGATATGGCGGGCTTGGCCGGCAATGCACAGCGCGGCATAGCTGAGCGCGATTATGGCCTGCAGCCGAGCGACGCCCCGGCGCGCGTCACCGGCGGTGTGGCGCAGATAGCGTACCTGACGCAGCAGGCTGCGCAAAAAACGCCGATAGAAACGCGCGTCGGCGTCCTGCAGAATCAAGGTCGACTGGCTAAGCCAGGAGATGATACGGCGCGCCAGCACATCCGGACGCCAGGCGAGTGGATGCCAGGAGCCTTGCAATGAGATCCACTCGTCCACCAGCGCGCGCGCATTGGCGCGCGTGATCGCGGATTCGGCGGCACGCAAATGGCGAAGCCAGCCGAAACCCAGCAAGGCGGCAGCCCATTCCTCTGACGGCGGCTCCATTTCGAAAATCGAGCGCCGATCGCAGACGACGACCTTTCCGGCAAAGGCAAAGCGTCCGGAATAGATTTCGGTTGCCCGAGTGGCGTCCGCCGTACGTAAGTCTTGCGGTGCAATTAGGAGGCGGTCGGCCTTGAGCGGGATAAGGGGCCAGCGCAACAGCGGGTGCCCGTTGGCGCGGCCGGCGACGCGCCGCAACGCGCCGCGAAGCAGAAGCCACGACAGCTTCGCATGGTTCGCGACAGCAACGCGCGACATCGGCTCCGCTCGCCCTCTCTGCGCGCCTCTTCGGCGCGACCATAACGAAAGGCGGGCGCGTCGGCTAATGGCCGGATAGGCCATTGTAATTATTGGCTTTTTACCAGCCGCACCGCATAGAAACCATCAACCCCGGCGAAGCGCGAATCGCTGTCGGAAAAATGGCAGGGCAAGGTGCGCAGATCGCCGTCTTTGCTGATGAACTCCCGGCAGCCGAAGATTTCGGCCGCATTGATGGGCGCCCGTTGCAGGCACGTTTCGCGCACGAGCAGATCCGCGACGATCATTTCATTTTCTTGCGGCTCGAGCGAACAGGTGCAGTAGACGAGCGTCCCGCCCGGCTTGGTCAGAGCGGCCGCGCGATCGAGCAGACGGCGCTGCAACGCCGATAGCTTGGCAACATCGTCGGCAGTCTTGAGCCAGGGCACGTCGGGATGGCGGCGAATGGTCCCGGTCGACGAGCACGGTGCGTCAAGGAGCACGGCGTCGAACGGCTCCGCCGTCCATTGCTCGACATCGGCGGCAACGATTTCGGCCGACAGGCCGAGCCGCGCGAGATTGTCGCGTAGCCGTTTGAGCCGCGCCGGCGCGCGATCGACTGCCGTTACGCTGGCGCCGGCAAGCGCAAGCTGGGCCGTCTTGCCGCCCGGCGCGGCGCAGAGGTCAGCGACCCGGCGGCCGCGGACGTCACCGAGAAGCCGTGCCGGCAGCGATGCTGCGGCATCCTGGACCCACCATGCACCCTCGGCAAAACCGGGCAGCGTACTCACCGGGCCGGAAGCATTAACGCGCACCGATTGGGTCGCAAGCACACGGCCACCGAGCTTTTTTGCCCAAGCTTCGGGATCGCTTTTCACCGTGAGGTCAAGCGCGGGCTCGTTGCGATTGGCGGCGGCGATAGCGCGCGCTGTCACCGCGCCATGGGCGGCCGTCCAGCGTGTCATCAGCCATTCGGGCGTATCCAGATCGGCCGTGTCGGTGGAAGCGAGGCGCGCCGCGCCCTCGCGCGCGAGACGCCGCAACACCGCATTGATCAGACCGGCAAATCCGGCGGCGCACGGATCCGCTTGCGCAAGGCGAACCGCAAGATCGACGGCGGCATGATCCGGCACCTTGAGAAAAAGAATTTGCGCTGCGCCGAGTAACAGCGCGGTCTCGACCCGCGGCGCTTGCCGCGGCAGACCGCGGTCGAGAAAAAGACTGAGGACATGCCGTAGCGTGCCGAGCCGGCGCAGCACGGTCGCGACCAGGGCGCGCGTCAGCGCACGATCGCGCTCCGCGAGCGTGGCAAGTTCGGTCGTCGAATCGAGGATCTCGTCCAGCGCGCGACGGCGGTACAGCACACTTTCGAGAATGTCGGCAGCGAGGCAGCGGACTGCGAAGCCCGGTGCATCGCGGGATCGCGTCGAACGCATCGTCCGGTCCCGCGCCGCCCTCATTGCCAAATTACTCTCCTCCTTGCGGAGCTCGCAGAGCTACGCCAAATGACAGGTGATGCCAACAACGAGCCCCTGCATGAGCGAAACCGAGGGCATTAAGCGGCGGCTGCCAGGTGCGGCCATTCGCGCGCTCGCCGAAGCCGAAGCACGGCGAACCGATCGCGAGCGGAATAAGCGCGATCCCTTGAAATCAGAATCCGCGAACGAAGTCCCCCGCCGCGGCGACCTTGATCCGACGCGCTACGGCGATCAACGGGCTGGCCTCGGATTTTTGAGGGCCAGGTATCAGACAGCAGCATCGGGTATCAGGTACTCAACTGATCCCTGACTTCCTGACTTCCTGACTTCCTGACTTCCTGACTTCCTGACTTCCTGACTTCCTGATTTCTGATCCCTGTTACCTGGTAACCACCACGCGCGTGCCGATACTCACTCGGTTGTACAACTCCATAATGTCTTCGTTGTACATGCGGATGCAGCCGTGGGAGACGAAGCCGCCGATCGTGCCCGGCGCGTTGGTGCCGTGGATAGCGTATTCGCCGCCGCCGGAAAGGGTCATTGCTGCCACGCCCATTGGATTGCGCGACGAGCCACCGGGGACCACCGGCGGAAGTCTTCGGTAATCGCCCCTGATCGAGGCCGGCGGCGTCCAGGCCGGCTGGATGTATTTGCCGTCGATAAAGGCAGTGCCGGACCATTGCATGCCGGCACGCCCGACGCCGACCGGATAGCGGATCGCCTCACCAGAGCCGGTAAAATAATACAGCCGACGTTCGTTGGTGCGGATAACGATGGTGCCCGGCAAATAGCCGTCCTTTACCGCGACCCGATCGCCGTGCGCCTGCGCCGGCGCAGCCGCAAAACCGAATGCAACTACGGCGACGGCAAACCCAACCGAAAGTAAAATCCTTCTCCGCATTTTCCAATTCCCTAATTGCCTCTGTGCCCCTCTCCCTAACCGCCATGACGGCGTTTCGACGCAGAATATCCTAGCCGAAACCGCCGGTACTCTCAGTAGCGCGGCGGCAACAGGATTGATGTTTTGATAATTTTTTCCCCAAGGTGTGCCCTGCGTGCACCACCTCGTTGCGGCGGACAAGACGCACGACATTGTTCCACGGAGTTTTCGCCGGCCCCAACGGCAGAACTCGCCGCTATGCGCTCTTTTATGCGCTTTTTTATGCGCTCTTGCGGTTCTGCCGGTTATTGATGAGGTCGTCCACGACGGCGGGATCGGCCAGGGTCGAGGTGTCGCCAAGGTTACCGAATTCGTCTTCAGCGATCTTGCGCAAGATGCGGCGCATGATCTTGCCGGAGCGCGTCTTCGGCAGGTTCGGGGCGAATTGGATCAGGTCGGGCGAAGCAATCGGGCTGATCTCCTTGCGCACCCAGCCGACCAGCTCCTTGCGCAACTCCTCGGTCGGATTTTCTCCGGCCATCAGCGTCACATAGGCGTAGATGCCCTGTCCCTTGATGTTGTGCGGGTAACCGACCACGGCAGCTTCCGAAACCTTTGGATGGGCGACCAGCGCCGATTCCACTTCGGCAGTGCCAAGCCTGTGGCCGGCGACATTAATCACGTCGTCGACGCGGCCGGTGATCCAGTAATAGCCGTCCGCATCGCGGCGGCAGCCATCACCGGTGAAATAGCTTCCTGCGTAAGCGCTGAAATAAGTCTCCACGAAACGCTGGTGATCGCCGTAGACCGTGCGCATCATGCCTGGCCAAGCGTCGGCAATGCAGAGATTGCCGCTGGCCGCGCCTTCCTGCACTTTGCCCTCGGCATCGACGATCTGCGGCACGATACCAAAGAACGGCAGCGTCGCCGAGCCAGGCTTGAGACGGATTGCGCCGGGCAGCGGCGTGATCAGAATGCCGCCGGTCTCGGTCTGCCACCACGTGTCGACGATTGGGCAGCGGCCGTCGCCGACCACACGGTGGTACCATTCCCAGGCCTCGGGATTAATCGGTTCGCCAACCGTGCCGAGAAGGCGCAACGAGGCGCGCGATGTCTTCTTCACCGGCGCATCGCCGGCTTGCATCAGCGCCCGGATCGCGGTCGGCGCCGTATAAAAGGTATTGACCTTGTGCTTGTCGACGACCTCCCAGAAGCGCGAGGTCGAAGGATAATTCGGCACGCCTTCGAACATCAGCGTGGTGGCGCCGTTCGCCAGCGGGCCATAGACGATGTAGCTGTGGCCGGTGACCCAGCCGACATCCGCGGTGCACCAAAAGATGTCGCCGTCGTGATAGTCGAACACGTATTGGTGCGACATCGCCGCATAGATCAGATAGCCGGCCGTGGTGTGCAGCACGCCTTTCGGTTGCCCGGTCGAGCCCGACGTGTAAAGGATGAATAGCGGATCCTCGGCGTTCATTTCCTCGCAAGGACATTCCGCTGTCACCACTTCCTTGGCTTCGTGATACCAAACGTCACGGACCGGATCCATGTCGACGGCTGCGCCGGTGCGCTTGACGACGATCACGTAATCGACGCCGCCGACCTTGGCGATCGCCGCATCGGTGTTCGCTTTGAGCGGAATTTTCCGCCCACCGCGTATTCCCTCGTCCGCGGTAATGACGATGTTGGATTTGCAGTCTTCAATGCGGCCAGCGAGCGAATCCGGCGAGAAGCCGCCGAACACAACGGAATGAATGGCGCCGATGCGCGCGCAGGCGAGCATCGCATACACGGCTTCGGGAATCATGGGCATATAGATGGTGACGCGGTCACCCTTCTTGACGTTGCGATTGCGCAGAATATTGGCGAAACGGCAAACCTCGTCGTGCAGTTCTTTGTAGGTGATGTGTTTTGATTCCTTCGGATCGTCACCTTCCCAGATGATGGCCGTTTGTTTGCCGCGGCTGTGCAGATGACGATCGATGCAATTGTAGGCCACATTGGTAATACCGTCCTCGAACCACTTGATGAACACGTTGGGCTTGTTGAAAGACGTGTTTTTGACCTTGCTGAACGGCTTCGTCCAATGAATACGCTTGGCCTGCTCGGCCCAAAATCCATTCGGATCGACGAGCGACCGCTCATACATTTTCCTGTATTGGGATTCGTTGATGAAAGCGCGTTTGGTCCAATCGGCCGGCACTTCATAAATCTTGTCGGACATTTCGCTCTCCTCCGCTCACCGGCGGGTCTTTGTTGCAGGTCTTTGTTGCAGGTCTTTGTTGATGGACGTTTCTCCGCCGCATTATGCGACGGCCCGGCGAGAACGGACAAGACTTAAGGCCGGCCCTTTTAGTGAGACGCCCCGCCGCACGGCCGAACCGGCACGCCGCGACTACGCCCCGACCGCGCCAATCACCGCACCGATCACGAGGAGCACGATCAGCCAGTTGCCAAGATCGATCAGCAAGAGCCGCCTGTCGCGGCCGGAGAAGCTGTAATTGACGGTCATGGTGGTGAGAACGAAGCCGAACCAGAGAAAGACCGCGGAGATGATGCCATTGCGCAACGTCACCTGGCCGGCGCCCAGGTGGGCAAGCAGACCGGCAAGTATCCAGGCAATGATGACGTTCGCGACCAACGCATAAACAAAGGGCAGAAAAGCGCCCGGCTTTTTGCGATCCTCCGCCATCTGCTCCGGTGTCTTTCCCAGCGCCGCTGTGTAAAGCCTGCTGAGGCTCATGTACCAGGCAGCGCTGGCGAGCCAGGCAATGACCGCCGCGATGGCGATGGCGAGATAATTGACAGCGCTGAAAGTCACGACGTTCTCCCCGATCGTCGGCAGCAACCGCAGACCCTACAATCCACCCATCTTGCAGACCAGCTTCCATTGCGCCTCGGTCACCGGCTGGACCGAAAGCCGCGCATATTTAGCGAGCGCCATATCTTTCAACTTCGGCTCTGCCTTAACCGTGGCCAGCGATACCGGCTTGGGCAGGGCTTCGACCGCGGCGGTGGTCACTGCGACCCAGGGCTCGCCTTTCTTTGCCGTAGGATCGGGGTAAGCTTCGCGAATGATTTCACCGATGCCGACGATCTGTTTTTCATCACCGGTGTGGTAAAAGAAAAACTTCTCGCCCTTTTTCATCTCTTTGAGATTGCGCCGCGCGATGAAATTACGCACGCCGCTCCACGCTTCGCCTTTGTTGGCCCGCTTGACTTGGTCGTCCCAGGAGAACTCTTCCGGTTCGGTTTTCAATAGCCAGTAGGCCATTTGTCACTCCGCAAACGTTTCTCGCTTTGGCGGCACTCACGATTCCGCTTTGAATGGTCGAGTCAGCAGCGATTCAATCACCGCGTCGACAGTCATCTTGCCCGTAAGCAATGCAGCGACCGCGGCGGAAATCGGCATATCGACCGAGCGATCGCGCGCCATTTCAAGTAGCACGGGCGCCGTGAACACGCCTTCGGCAAGCCCAGCGTGGATCGAATCCGGCCTCTCGCCGCGGCCAAGCTTGATACCGAAAGTGAAGTTGCGCGATTGCGGACTTGAGCAGGTCAGAAGAAGGTCGCCAAGGCCGGAAAGACCCATCATAGTTTCGGCCTTCGCGCCATAGGCCTTGCCGAAGCGCACAAGCTCGGCAAAGCCACGCGTGGTCAGCGCCGCAAGCGCGCTGGCGCCAAGTCCGCGTCCCATGACCACGCCGGCGGCTATTGCGAGTACATTTTTCGCTGCGCCGCCGATCTCGACGCCGCGAACGTCGCTGGAATGATATGGGCGCAACGTTGCGGAGCCGACCGCCTGCGCCAGCTCGGCGGCAAGCTTGCCATCCGCTGCCGCGAGCGTGACGGCGGTCGGCATGCCGCGCGCTACATCGGCGGCAAAGCTCGGCCCCGACAAAATCGCAGGACTCACCTTGGGGGCGCATTCAGCAATCACTTCGGTCATGAATTTCTTGCTGCCGCGTTCGATGCCCTTGGCGCAGACAATCACGGGCGTGCGTTCGGCCAGTGCCGGCGCCAGCGCTTGGATCACCGCGCGGACTGCTTGCGCGGGCACCACGAGCAGTATCGCCGCAGCGCGGGCAGCTTCGGTGAGATCGCCGGCGATCGCGATACGGTCGTCGAGCTGTATGCCAGGCAGGAAGTGGCTCTCGCGTTGTTTCTTGAGCCGCTCGGCATTGGCGGGATCATGCTCCCAAAGCGTGACGCTGCGCCCGGCACGCGCGCAGGCTAATGCCAATGCCGTGCCCCAGGCGCCGGCACCGAGGACCGCGATGTGATTGAAGGCCATGCTGTTCCGAGGCGATTGCCAAACCGGCCCGGTGCGGGCACTGCGCTTTTAAGGTGGCACAAAGACTAAAGGCATTGATGGCGGGGACAAGCCCGCAACGAGACATGCAATGGGCAGGTAGTTTATAGCGCCTCACCGCGCAACAGCTTGGGCACGTCGCCAACGAGACCTGCCGCCTCGCGGATGAACAGACGCTTGAGAGCGGGAACGCGATCAACCAAGCCGAGGCCGACATCGCGGACCAGCCGCAGCAGATCGGAGCGGTTGGAAAACAGCCGATTGAGCCCGTCGGTGGCGACACCCATGGCCATTGTGTCGAAGCGGCGCCAACGCTGATAGCGTTCGAGCACTTCCGCCGAACCTGGATCGAGTCCCAGGCGCGCCGCGTCGACGATGACTTCGGCAAGCGCGGCGACATCCTTCAATCCCATATTGAGCCCTTGCCCGGCGATTGGGTGGATCAGGTGCGCGGCGTCACCGATCAGCGCGATGCGCTCGGCAATGAACGAACGGGCGACGAAAAAGCCGAGTGGATGAGCGCGCCGTCGGCCGATCACTTTGATATCGCCCAAATGCAGCTTGAAGCGCTGCTCGAGCTCGGTATGGAAGGCATCATCGGGCAGGGCCATGATGCGTTCGGCTTCCGCTGTCGTTTCGGTCCATACGATCGAGGCGCGGCGGCCTTTAAGCGGCAGAATGGCAAACGGGCCGGCCGGCAGAAAATGCTCCTCGGCGCGGCCTCCATGATCGCGCTCGTGCGCGACATTGACGACGATTGCCGACTGTCCGTAGCTCCAGCCGTGGGTCGCGATTCCTGCCCGGCCGCGGATCGTCGATCGCGCGCCGTCGGCGGCAACGAGGAGAGGCGCGGCCAACGCGGATCCATCGCTGAGTCGCGCATCAATACGCGATGCATCGCCCGACGTGCTCGCATTCACTGGACCGCGTTCGGATGGAAGCGTGAACTCTGTCACTGCGGCGGTCCGCAGCTCGACACCGGTCTGCCGCGCTTTGTCGGCCAGCGCCTCAACCAACCGGCGATTGTCGATCATATGCGCGAAGGGCTCACCGGGCTCGATTTCACCGGCGAAGGTGAGAAAGGTCGGCCGCACCGCATCGCCAAGCCGGCTGTCGGTGACCACCATGTCGAGAATGGGCTGCGCTTCGTCGGCGACGCGCGGCCATACGCCAAGCGTATCGAACAACCGGCGCACCGACGCGACGATCGCCGAAGCGCGTTCGTCGCCAGCATGGGTAGCGCCGAGGCTCGGATCGGCGACGGCAACAGCAAAGGACTCCCCGAGCGCCTGGCGCAGCGCAATCGCCAGCGTCAGCCCGGCGAAGCCGCCGCCGGCAATCAGGACATCGACATCAGCACGCAGCATAATCCAACCTGATACACCGTGACGGCACAACACCCACAGGACCGCCGAACGCAGCTATTATTTTCAATTCCAGTCTAACAGATTTGCTTCAGAGATTTGCTCCCTGGCATCGTTTCTTTGGCATCGTTAATGACCGACTTGACCCCGCCGCTGAACCCGTATGCAACCAGGGACGACGATCGCACGGCCTGCCGAGGGACCTCGCTGCACGCGGGCCAGCCGACGGAGATAGTATGGCTTCCGCCGTTCAAGACCTGATCGATATCCTCGACCTTGAGCCGCTCGAATTGAATCTATTTCGCGGGCGCTCGCCGCAGTCGAGCTGGCAACGCGTTTTCGGCGGTCAGGTCCTCGGTCAGGCGCTGGTCGCCGCCTGCCGCACGGTCGAGAACGTGACCGCCCGACCACCGCACTCGCTGCACGCCTATTTTCTGATCGGCGGCGATCCAAAAGTGCCGATCATCTATGAAGTGGATCGCATCCGCGACGGCCGAAGCTTTACCACCCGACGTGTGGTCGCGATCCAGCACGGTCACGCGATTTTCTCCATGTCGGTGTCGTTTCACGGCGCGGAAGGCGACCTATCGCATCAGTTCACGATGCCAGACGTGCCGCAGCCGGATGAGTTGCCGACTGAAGCGGAATTCAGGGAGCGGGTGAGGCCGCTGATGCCTGAAGCGGTGCGCCGATATTATGAGCGCGAGCGGCCGATTGAACTGCGCCCGGTCGAGTACAATCGCTATGCCGGCGGCAAGCTCGCCGGCGACCGCTTCCATGTCTGGGTGCGTACCACCGGTCGGTTGCCCGACGAACCGGCCATCCATCAGTGCGTCCTCGCTTACGCCTCAGACATGACATTGCTGGATGCCGCACTCATCGCGCACGGCCGCACGGTGCTCAGCGACGACATCATGGCGGCGAGCCTCGACCACGCGCTCTGGTTCCATCGGCCGTTCCGTGCCGATGAATGGCTGCTTTATGCGCAGGATAGCCCGAACCTCGCCGGTTCCCGCGGCTTCGCGCGCGGGCTGATATTCTCAAGCGACGGCACGCTAGTCGCATCGGTTGCCCAAGAAGGGCTGTTGCGTCAGCACCGCGGCGGGAGTGGCGATCGGGCCACTGGACGCGGCCTGCGCCCGGCAACAAAATAGCCCGATACGACGGCAACAAGCCGAATACCGAAAATACGAGACGATTGCAGCGTCTCGCCGGCAACCGGGAAGCGCCAAGAAAGTAATGCCATGAAACTGGTCACCGCCATCATCAAGCCGTTCAAGCTCGACGAAGTGCGCGACGCCCTGCTCGCGATCGGCGTTGATGGAATGACAGTCACTGAAGTGAAGGGTTATGGGCGTCAGAAGGGTCATACCGAAATTTATCGCGGCGCCGAATACGCCGTGAACTTCTTGCCGAAAATCCGCATCGAGATTGCTGTCACCGAAGAGAACACTGACAAAGTCGTCGAGACGATCAGCAGCGCGGCCAAGACCGGCGAGATCGGCGACGGCAAGATATTCGTCGCTCCGATCGACCACGCCTTGCGCATTCGCACCGGTGAAACTGACGGCGATGCGCTCTGAAAAAGCGGCCCGCATCGCCCGGGGGTGAACCTACCGGCAAAACCTGGTAATCCCTCCGATCGAGCGAAACCAACCAAGCGAAGGCGCCAATCGCACCCGTAATTTCAGGCCAAGGAACAGTGAGGACGTCATGTACGCCAATCTCGAACTCTTCATTGACGGCAAATGGCTCGGCGGCAACGGCCGCCGCGGTGAAGACGTGATCAACCCGGCAACCGAAAAACCGCTCGCGCACTTGCCGCATGCCAGCCAGGCAGATCTCGATGCCGCTCTCGAGGCGGCCAAGAAAGGCTTCGCGGTGTGGCGGACGACATCGGCCTATGACCGCGCCAAGATCATGCGCAAAGCCGCCGACCTGATACGCGAACGTTATGATGCGATCTCGAAAATTCTGGTTCAGGAGCAGGGCAAGGTCTACCCGGAAGCGCGGGCCGAAGTGATCACCTCGGCCGACATCATCGAATGGTACGCCGAAGAAGGCCGGCGCGCTTATGGACGGATCGTGCCGGGACGCGCCAAGGGCGTGCGCCAGATCGTAGTGCAGGAGCCGGTCGGGATCGTCGCGGCATTCACACCATGGAATTTCCCGACGCTCACACCGGCGCGCAAGATTGGCGGCGCACTTGCCGCCGGTTGTTCGCTCATTCTCAAAGCGTCGGAAGAGACGCCCGGCGCTTGCGTTGAAATGGTGCGCTGCTTTGCCGATGCCGGCTTGCCGGCGGGCGTGCTCAATCTGGTATTCGGCGTTCCGTCGGAGATTTCCGAGCATCTCATCGCCAAGGACGACGTGCGCAAGATCTCGTTCACCGGCTCCATTCCGGTTGGCAAGCATCTGGCGACACTCGCCGCCAAAGGCATGAAGCGGGCGACCATGGAGCTTGGCGGTCATTCGCCGGTTGTGGTGTTTGCTGACGCCGATCCCGAGAAATCCGCCGAGACGATCGCGGCGTTCAAATACCGCAACGCCGGCCAGGTCTGCATTTCACCGACGCGGTTCTACGTGCAGGAGCCGGTCTACCATCGTTTCCTGGCGCGCTTCACCGAATATGCCAAAGCGATCAAGCTTGGCGACGGGCTTGAGAAAGGCAACACGATGGGGCCGATGGCCAATGCGCGGCGCATCGACACCATGGATGGCTTCGTCAACGACGCCAAGCATCGCGGCGGTAAAGTCGTTACCGGCGGCAATCGGCGTGGCAATCAGGGTTACTTTTTCGAGCCGACGGTGATCACCGATGTGCCGGACGATAGCAAAGTCATGACCCAGGAGCCGTTCGGGCCGCTGGCGCCGGTCGTCACATTCAAGAGCTTTGACGAAGTCGTGGAGCGTGCCAATTCGCTGCCCTACGGGCTCGCGGCCTACACGTTCACCGGCTCAACGCAAACAGCGACGATGATCGCCGATGCACTGCAGTCCGGCATGGTTGGCGTCAACTCGATTGCAATTTCGACGCCGGAAACACCGTTCGGCGGCGTCAAGGAGTCCGGTTACGGCAGCGAAGGCGGCATCGAGGGTCTTGCCGCCTATCTGAATACGAAATTTATTTCGCAGGCTTGACGGCAATTGCCGTTGGCCGTCGGCGGTTTCAACGCCGCCGGCGGCCCATCACGCCGCCGTTACCATGATGGGCGGCGATCGCGCCAGCTTTTGAACGCCATCTGTCCCCGGCCATATCGCGGCCGAGGAACGAAAGTCGACTATCCCGCATTGTAGCGCCGGGGTGCTGGATGAGCGCGCGAGAGCGTCGATGGACATTTTGGCAGGCATGCTTAGTTATATTGCCGGCATCGGCGCCATCTTTGCCGGATTGGCGGTGTCATTCTCTATTTTCGTTGCCACGCCAAACAAGCCGGTCGAGCCGCAAAGCGCGACCGCGATGATCGTTAAACCGAGCGCGCCAAACAAAGCAGCGGCTGCCGAGACAATCGCAGAACCAGCCAGCG
>Ga0193751_1001366_pt1 | contig 15764 bp, 11 predicted proteins | sample L1c2metaG_FD_143050 | JGI IMG/M metagenome (GOLD analysis project Ga0193751, IMG submission 143050) | Soil microbial communities from a riparian zone of the East river system, Colorado, United States - L1c2 | ecosystem: Environmental > Terrestrial > Soil > Riparian zone | place: USA: East River... | reverse complement strand
GAGGGCGCCCTGGATAACAAACGTGGAGCTTTGGACAACGGGCCAACCGCGACGTTTACGGGGGTTCCGTGGTTCGAGGACAACTGGTCCGGATTTGATGTGACCCGGCCCTACGCCTTCCAAGCCAGCAACTCGATGCTCTTCGAGTCAGCCGGTGTGCCGATGGCGTGGAGGAACAACAACAATACCACGCTTTCAGATGCAGGCTATCACATAATCTCCAAGAGCATCGTAGCGACGAAGGGCAAAACCCCGAGCTTCTTCAAGTTCGAGAACGCGATTTTCAGTCTGCGGCTCCTCCAGAAGGTGGCATTTCTACAGAGCTCGTATCTCTGGAAATTCCTGGAATGTGGTTCGCTGGGCGGAGATCAGGCCAACGCGTGGAGGTTCGGTGACGGCGCCCCCTTCAATGGAACCGGGACCTTCTTCCGCGATTTCAACGGGGCGCTACCAGCCAATCTGGGAGATCGTGGCGTGTCGTGGAAGACGCTCAGTCTGAACCCGGCAGTTTCGAAATCCCCCCTGGCCTGGCAGATTTAGCCTTGGGATCCAGTTGAGCAATCCGCAGGGATTCGAGTCCGCCTTTCGCATGCCGCGTAGCGTTCGCCTGAACGGAGATTATATGAAACGAAAGAACGAGATTCCCGATTTTTCCAAGAAAAAGAAGAATTCGCAGCCGCATAGCGTCCCCGACAACACGAAGATTCCGCAGCACGTGCCGAATCCTCCCGTGGTGCGAGCTGACAAGCCGCCGGCCACCTCGATGAAGTCGGGGCGGAGAGGATCGTAGATCCATATTAGGTCGAGACCGACCCACTAGTTACACAACCTTTTCTTTCGTTCGTCGAGACACAGCGGTAGCTTAGAGGCTCAGCAAGCGAAATCGCCGCCGCCGCGGCCCCACGTCCTTCACCAATCCTACAAAAATGCGCTTTCGCACCTGGAGCGCCGCGCTCATCGCGCTGGCGCCGACGGCAGTCCCGATGAAATCAATCTGGATAAGCAGGGCAACGGCCTCATCAAAGTCACGCTCGCTTTATCTCGCGGATTTCCAATCGGACAATCGGCTTGGTCTCCACTTCAGCCGCCGGGCACTGATCGACGCTGGATTGCTATCCTCGTCGACGACGGAGTTGGTATTGTTTGCAAATCTGACAACCGGCGTACAGATCGTTGCGCACATTCCGGTCGCGTCGCTGCGATAGGGGCGCCCCCACATTCGACACAAAAAAACCTGCCTCGGCTTCGAGGCAGGTTTTTTCTTGAGATAGCTGGAGCGGCTTAGACTTCCGCTTCGACGTTGATTCCAGATTCGGCCAGCTCAGTCAATAGCTGATCGGTCGCGCCTTCTTCGTCCAGCGTCTGCTGCAGCAAGTTTGCCTGATTGTCCAAGCCGAGCTGCCGAGCGTAGGTGCGCACGGTACCGTAACCGGCGATCTCGTAATGCTCAACGTGCTGCGCTTTGGAAATCAATCCCGCATCCAGCACATCCGGATCGGGGTCTTCCTTTATCAACTCGCTTCCTTCTTCGATCAGAGCTTCCATCCCGACGCACTTCTTGCCGCGGGGACTCACGCCCAGCTCCTGGCAAATCTGCTCCAGTCGCGCTGCGTGCTGTGCTGTCTGCTTTAGATGTGTACGGAATGCCCGCTGCAGCTCTGGGGTGTTGGCTGCCTTTGCCATTTTTGGTAGCGCCTTCACCAGCTGCTTCTCTGCGCTGTAAAGGTCTTTGATTTCGTCGATGTACAGATCCTTCAGTGTGTCGAGCTCCATGATCGCCTCCGCGCGTACCCGGTTGTTGGTTGATTTGTGGGCTTCAACAAGGGCAAGTGCGGTGCCCGTCTCAGGCTTCGCGGCTCTGTTATATTCCGGACATGAAGATCGAGTTTACCCCTCGCGAGACCGAAGGAGTCGAACGCCATGTTCAGGTGTCCGTTCCGGCGGAAGCCGTGAAGGATGCAGAGGATAAAGCGGCGAGGCGGTACGCCTCTACTGTTCGACTGCCGGGCTTCAGGCCAGGGAAAGCACCAGCGACGGTAGTTCGCAAGAAGTTCGGCGATGCAATTCGTCAGGAGGCTCTCGAGACCCTGGTGCGCGAGGCGTACCAGGAATTCATCGACAAGGAGAGCATAAAGGTCGCGGCTCAGCCTCACGTCCACGATTTGAAGTTCGAAGAGGGTAAGCCGCTAACATTCGAGCTGCACCTCGAGCTCAGGCCCACAATCAACCTCGCGCGAACAAACGGCTTCAGAGTTGAGCGTCCAGCAGTGAATGTCACCGAAGAGCAGCTCACTCAGCAGCTCGAGCAGGTGCGCGATGAGAAGGCGACCTGGACACCCGTAGGTGAAAAGCCGCTGCCCGGCGACATGGTCAACGTGCAGATCGCAACGTCAACCTCTGGAAGTGACGGAGGCGATGGGAAGAGCTACCCGATCGTGCTGGGCTCGGGTCAGGCGATTCCGGGAATCGAAGAGCTGATCATGAGTGCCACTCCTGGTGAGACGGTAGAGCGTCCCGTGAAGTGGCCGGAAGACTTCCCCGATGAGACGCAGCGTGGACAGACCAAGACGGTGCGCATCACGCTCAATGAAGTGAAGCGGAAGGCTGCTCCACCTCTCGACGACGCGTTCGCGCGCGAAGTCGGAGACTTCGAGTCACTCGATGCGCTCAGGAAAGCCGTGCGGTCGGATCTGGAGCATCACGCCGAGCACGAGATCGAGGCCGGAGTGCGGCAGCAGCTGATCGACCAGATCATCTCGGCCAATTCGTTCGAAGTTCCTAAGAGCTGGGTTCAGCAGTTCGTGGAGAACTACGCCGAGGCTTATCAAGTGCCGCCGGATCAGCGCGACAAATTCGCTGGCGAGTTTCGTTCGATGGCGGAGCGTCAGATCCGGCGTGATCTGGTGATCGAGACGATCGCCGAGAAGGAGGGTCTGGCCGCGACAGAGAAAGATCTGGATGACAGAATCGCGGAGCAGGCCGCTAAGCGTGATGCCAACCCCGGTCAGATCTACGCGCAGCTCGAAAAGAGCGGACGGCTCAAAGAGATGGAGCGGAGCATCACCGAGGATAAGGTTTTCAAATGGTTGCTGGACAGAAACGACGTTTCGACTAATGCCTAAAAAGGAAGAAGACGAGCAAATGCCGACGATCTACACGCCGTACGTTATCGAGCGCTCGAGCCGCGGTGAGCGCACCTATGATGTTTTCTCCCGGCTCCTCATGGACCGGATCATTTTCCTGGGTACGCCCATCAACGATGACGTCGCGAACATCGTGATTGCCCAGCTCCTCTTCCTGGAGTCTGACAATCCGGAGCGGGACATCCACATCTACATCAACTCGCCGGGCGGCAGTGTCTCAGCCGGCCTCGCCATCTACGACACGATGCAGTTCCTCAAGTCGCCGGTGAACACGAACTGCATGGGTCTGGCTGCGAGCATGGGGGCATTCCTGCTGGCTGCAGGGCGTCCTGGCAAGCGCTCCGCGCTTCCCCACTCACGAATCATGATCCACCAGCCGTCTCAGGGCGGGGGTGGCGGCACGGCGTCAGACATCGAGATCCAGGCGAAGGAGATTCTCCACCTGAGGTCGGCGATGAACAAGCTCATGGCAAAGCACACCGGTCAGCCCGTCGAGCGGATCGAGCGCGACACCGATCGCGACCGCTTTATGTCCGCCGAGGAAGCAAAGGAGTACGGGATGATCGACAACGTGATCTCGTATCGTGGAGAGATGGAGGAAGCGCTCAAGAAGGCGTGATTTTGGTGGTTGGTGTTACTTGTGAATTTCTTCACAAGTCTGACCTCCGGATTCATTGCTTGACCGTTTTCGCCGCGGCTGTTAGGTATCTTTAATCAGGCTCCGGTGCCCGGGATTTCGAGCCGGCATCACCCGTTCCCAGTCGATCTATGTCGCAAGAGAAACATCTTCGTTGCTCCTTCTGCGGAAAGTCGAAGGATTCTGTCCGGAAATTCATTTCCGGACCGTCCGTCTACATCTGCAATGAGTGCATAGCTCTCTGCAACGAGATTCTAGCGGAGGACGAGGAGCGCGAGGTAGCGGAGGCGATAACTCAGGTACCAGCCCCGCAGGAGATCAAGGACGTTCTGGACCAGTACGTTATCGGGCAGGAGCAGGCGAAGAAAGCACTGGCTGTATCGGTTTACAACCACTACAAGCGCATTAACTCCACGTCGCTCAAAGACGACGATGTTGAGCTCGACAAATCCAACATTCTGCTGATCGGACCCACTGGCGTAGGTAAGACGTTACTGGCGCGCACTTTGGCCCGCATTCTGGACGTCCCTTTCACCATCGCCGACGCCACGACGCTCACCGAAGCTGGCTACGTCGGAGAAGACGTCGAGAACATTCTGGTTCGGCTGCTTCAGGCCGGCGATTTCAACGTCGCCGAGTGCGAGCGCGGGATCGTCTATATCGACGAAATCGACAAGATCGCGCGCAAGTCCGAGAACCCCAGCATCACTCGGGACGTATCGGGCGAAGGCGTTCAGCAGGCGCTCCTCAAAATCATCGAGGGCACTGTCGCTTCGGTTCCCCCGCAGGGCGGCCGTAAGCACCCGCAGCAGGAGTACATCCAGCTCAACACGAAGGACATTCTCTTCATCTGCGGCGGCGCGTTCGACGGACTCGAGAAGATCATCGAGGCGCGGACAGGACGTCGCCAGATCGGGTTCAACGGTACTGCCGCTCGCGACAAGAAGCTCGCTCAGACCAAGATGTTCAGCGAAGTCGAGCCGGACGATCTCCTTCGCTACGGTCTGATCCCGGAGCTGGTTGGTCGCCTGCCGGTGACCGTCGCCCTCGAGGGTCTCGACGAAGAGGCGCTGGTGCGCATTCTCAAGGAGCCGAAGAACGCACTCACCAAGCAATATGCGAAGCTGTTCAACCTCGAGGACGTGAAGATCACGTTCGACGAGGGAGCGCTGGTCGCGATCGCCACCAAGGCGCTCAAGCGCGGTACCGGGGCGCGTGGACTCCGCGCTATTCTGGAAGAGGTGCTCATGGAAGTGATGTTCGATCTTCCGGGCAGAGATGACGTGGTCGAGGTGAAGGTCACCGAGTCGTGCATCACGAACGGCACCCAGCCGCTGCTCGAGATCTCGCCAATGCGGAGAAAGAAGGAAGCGTAGAGCCCTGCCACAAACTTTTCAGCGCGACAACGAAAGCATCCCGACGTCGGACCGGATACCGGTCCTTCCGCTTCGGGATGTTGTCATTTTCCCCTATGTAGTCATTCCGCTTCTGGTTGGGCGTCCCGCGTCGCTTGCGGCGATCGAGGCTGTTCTGGCCGAGGACAAGATCATCCTGCTCGTCGCCCAGCGCGACGGGGAGAAACAAGAACCGGCGGCGGCTGACCTGCACCGCACCGGAGTGATCGGTCGCGTAGTCCAGGTATCTCGACTGCCCACCGGAACAACGCGAGTGCTCGTGGAAGGAATCGCACGCGCGCGCGTCACCCGCTACATCCCCGCCGGCAATGTGCTCCGCGCCGCCGCGGCTCCGCTCCCCTTCGAAGGTGCAGGCTCCGAGGACCCCGAGACCCAGGCGCTCAGCCGCCGCGTGATGAACTCCTTCGAGGAGTACGTCGGACTGCACCGCCGCATCCCCCCGGAGATCGTCACGATCATTCAAAGCACCGAATCCGTGGAACGGCAGGCGTTCGGGATCGCGGCGCACGTCGCGGTGCGATTCGAGCTCCGCCAATCGATGCTCGAGGCAAACACGCTACGCAATCTGCTCGAGATGCTGGGCGAGCTGCTGTCGGGTGAGATCGAGCTGCTGCGCCTCGAGCGCAAGATCGACGACGATGTGCGCGGCGCGATGTTCCAGAATCAGCGCGAGTTCTATCTCCAGGAACAGCTTCGCGTAATTCATCGCGAGCTTGGCGAAGAAGATGGAGACGACTTCGCGGAGCTCGAGGCGCAGATCAAGAAGAAGACACTACCGCCCATAGTTGAAGAAAGGACGCTCCGGGAACTGCGAAAGCTGCGGCGCATGCCGCCGATGTCGCCCGAGTTCACAGTCGCGCGGAACTTCGTCGACTGGATCGTTTCGATCCCCTGGACTGAGCGCACCGACGAAGTGCTCGATGTCGCACATGCGAGAGCCATACTCGACGCAGATCATTACGGCCTCGATGAGGTGAAGGATCGCATCCTTGATTTCATTGCAGTGCTCTCGCTGGTTGGGCGTCTCGACGGTCAGATCCTTTGCCTGGTCGGCCCTCCTGGTGTCGGCAAGACTTCCCTCGGACGTTCGATCGCTCGCGCTCTCGGGCGCAAGTTCGTGCGCATGGCGCTCGGCGGCGTTCGCGACGAAGCCGAGATTCGGGGGCACCGTCGCACCTACATCGGCTCGATGCCGGGCCGCATCATTCAGGCGATGAGACGCGCCGAGGTTGTGAACCCCGTCATTCTCCTCGACGAAGTGGACAAGCTTGGTCAGGATTTCCGTGGCGATCCCGCGGCAGCACTCCTGGAAGTCCTCGATCCTGAGCAGAACACAACCTTCAACGACAACTACCTCGAGGTCGACTACGATCTTTCTCAGGTGCTGTTTATCACCACCGCAAACAGTTTGGCGGGGATCCCGGAGCCGCTGCGCGACCGGATGGAAATCCTGCGCATAGCCGGCTACCTCGATCACGAAAAACTCGCGATAGCCAGACAGTATTTGCTGCCGAGGCAAATCGAGGCGAACGGGTTGAAGAAAGAAGAGGTGATGCTCGAGCCGGATGTGCTGATCGCAATCATGCGCGGCTATACGCGGGAGGCGGGAGTTCGCGAATTCGAGCGACGTCTCGCGCGGGTCGCGCGGAAGATCGCCCGCAAACGCGCCGAGGTAGGCAGTGAGGCAATCGCGCGGACCATCCAAGCCGAGGATCTCAAGGAGTTGCTGGGAAGCCCCCCGTTCGATCCTGACGATACATCGCTCGACGACAAGGTGGGCGTCGCATCAGGTCTCGCTTACACTTCCGCCGGCGGCGAGGTGCTGGAAATCGAGGTGAGCGTGGTGAAGGGACGAGGCAAGGTGCAGCTCACCGGCACCCTCGGCGACGTGATGAAGGAATCGGCGAGCGCGGCACTGTCGTACGCGCGTGCTCGAGCAAGGGCGCTCGGAATCGAGTCCGAGTTCTATCGCACCAAGGACATCCACATCCACATGCCCGCCGGTGCGACTCCAAAGGACGGGCCCTCGGCTGGTATCGCTATCGCGACGGCTGTGATCAGCGCGCTCACCGGTGTCCCGGTTCGCGGCGACGTCGCTATGACCGGCGAGATAACCCTTCGTGGCCGAGTTCTCCCTATCGGTGGCTTGAAGGAGAAATCTGTCGCGGCGCACCGCAACAAGGTGAGCGACGTGATCATTCCCCATGGGAACGCGCGCGACGTCGAGGAGCTTCCGGAAGAAGTGCGCGCATCGGTGCGCTTTCATCCGGTCAAGACGATGGATCAGGTGCTGGCGATCGCCTTACGGTCCGAGGCCCAGCCGTCTGCAGGCTCGGGCGAAGCGCTGTACGATTCTGTAACGCACTAGAACGTCGATGGACCCGGGTGCGGATCGACTGATCATCCGGAACGTGGAGTTCATTGGCGGGATGGCGGAGACGCACGGCTGGCGTCCGGAGTCGTCGCTGCCCGAGGTCGCGTTTGCGGGGCGCTCGAACGTCGGGAAGTCTTCCCTCCTCAACGTGCTCGTGCGCAGGAAGTCTTTCGCCCGAGTGAGCCGCACACCAGGCCGCACGCGAGAGATCAACTTCTTCCGCATCAACAACTCCTTCGTCCTCGTCGATTTGCCGGGCTACGGCTACGCGCGAATCTCGAAGGAAAAGAAGGCCGGGTGGCGCCCGATGATCGAGAGCTACCTGAGGCGAACGACGCAGCTGCGGGGTATAGTGCTTTTGCTGGACATTCGCCGCGATCCGAGCGAAGATGATCGGGCGATGCTGGATTTTCTGGCGGAGCTGGAGGTCCCTACGATTATCGCATTGACCAAGTCCGACAAGGTGAGCAAGGCGGCTGCCCGCGAAAGGGCAGCGGCTCTATCGCGATCGCTAATGCTGGCGCCCGAGCAGGTGATACTTTTCAGCGCTCACTCGGGTGAGGGACGCGTAGAGCTGCTGGAGGCGATCACGGACATCGTCGAGAAGGCGTCTGAGGTCGACCCGAAATGAGACCGCGATTGTTCGGCATTGTCGCAATTGCGATAGTGACTGCCTGCAGCGCTGGAACGACAACGACTGCCGCGCAGACAGGCGGGCTCGCTCCAATCACCGACGATACAATCGGCCGCGCCAACGTACCCGTCGGATTCGGAACTCTTCGACAGGACGACATCGCGATCAGGTTGGAGCTTCAGGGTTTGATCGTGCGCGCGATACCCCTCGACGAGAACCTCATACGGCTTCTCACCCCTGATTCGTATCGCGCGTTGCGCGACCTGCAGGAGAGCAACAAGCAAGCGATTGCCGCAGTGACGCGGCGCACCGGCGGACGTCCACCCAATCTCTGGTACGTTTCATTTTACGGTGTCGAGCCTGATGTGCACTTCAGCCCGATGGACCTGTTGGTCACGAGCAGCGGTCGGGATTTCCGAGCGTTGGAGGTCTTGCCTCTGAGCTCAGGCTTTGGCGAACAACGACTCAAGCAGCGGGAAACGCAGAGCGCCATCTATCTGTTCGATGAGGCGATCGACCTCGATCAACCTCTCAGCGTTACTTTTCAGGATGTGCGCAACGACGACTGGGAGCAGCAGATATTACCTCGTATAGAGAGGGAGCGAGCGCTGGTTCGTGCGCGGGCGTCCCGACCGGCAGACCACTAATTCAGAACTCCGACATGGCGATCTATCCGCTTCGCAAGCTTCCGGCTCTCCCCACCGCAGGGCTCGGCTCACAGTGGCTCGACAAGATTGGCGCGGAGCTCCAGGCGGGTGCTGATAGAGCGCTTTTCTGCCGACGGACGCTGTGCGAGATCGCTTATCCGGAGTACGCAAAGAACTGGGAGACTGCAGTAGAGGACGCGAAGCTTCCGCTCGCGACGCGGCTGGCGCTTTCCGCGCTGGATCCGCGCAATGTCACTCTCGAGCCCGAGTACTACGCCGAATGCGACGACGCGCGGTTTCAGAAAGTGAAACCGCTCTTGTGGCTGTGGTATTCGTTCGATCGCACGGTCATCGGCGGTCAGAACGTCGAGCTAGGCGTGCAGCTACGACGGCTGCTCGCTCCGCACATCTTCAAGCGCTGCGGAGAGAACTTCAAGGCGTTCCAGTACGTCGAGTTTTCCTTCGGCTACAACATGGAGGTGGGCGATAATGTCGTCGTGCACCGGCACGTCCTTCTCGACGATCGCGGCGGAATCTCTCTCGGCAACAACGTATCGGTGAGCGACTACGCCAACATTTACAGCCACACCCACAGCATCGTGGACCAGCGCGACGTCACCGACGCTTTGACGCGGCTGGACGACGGAGTTCGCATCACGTACCACGCGACGGTGCTCGCGGGGGTGCACGTGGCCGAGCAGGCGATGGTTGGGGCGATGGCGGTGGCGACGAAGGACGTTCGGCCGTACCACGTGTACGTCGGGATTCCTGCCAAGAGCGTCCGGGTGAAGCCGAACGCGCCTGTTGGCCAGGATAATCTGACGACCGTCAAGCGGAAGTAACTGCAACTGAAACTGCAACTGCAACTGAAACTGCAACTGCAACTGCAACTGAACGGGCGAGAGGTTTCAGTAGCGTAGATGTCAGTAGTTTAGCAACTACGCTACTGACTTTACTATTGGCGTCTTGGGAGAAGCGGTCGCCAATACGCCACACAGATAAGTCATGGCGTAGTGAACTAACAAACTGGCATCTATGCCACTGACGACTCCTGCCCGTTCCGTTGCAGTTAACAGCTCAGACAATTCGAAGCACGTCCTCGACCGCCCCCGCATCGCCACGACCGAGCAGGTGCTGGGCATCACGCAATGCGTGGGCTTCGCGGGGCCAGGTGAATCGCTCGCACGCCGCGTCGACCGAGAGCCATTCAAATTTCTGATGTTCCTCGCCAAGCGAGACGTCGGCATCGTCGGCGACGAACGCAGCGAAGGTGATGCACATCTGGATGGTTCCGCTCGAATGCAGGTAAAAGCTGCTGACCGTAACGTTGTATAGCGCTTCCACTTCGAGCCCTGTCTCCTCGCGGAGCTCGCGCACGGCGGCTTTCTCGGGTTTTTCACGCGCGTCGATTTTTCCGTAGACCGTTTCCCACGACCCGGGTCGCTTGCCGTCTGCTGCACGCTGGAGAGTTAGGACACGCCAGTCGCCTCCGTTGTGGCGGATCACGAAGACCTCGATCACGCCGGGAGTGATTTTCGTCATCGGCTGGTCTGGCGGGCGTTCATAGACGATGGGCTTGGGCGAATTGTATGCCGAGCTCGTCGAGCGGGAATCGGCGCGAGTTGTCTCGGGCTCGATGACGCGCACGAGCTCCGGCACGCTTGTGTTTCCCTCGATCAGCTGCGCGCAGCCACAGCCCCACAAGGAGCGCGTTCCAGATGAGCGCGCGGCGGCAAGAAGGCGTTCGGGTGGGTCGTTCGCCGCGATCGCGCGCTCGATCTCGGGAGTCGTGACGAGGACCTCAGTTACGGCGACGCGCCCAGCGTAGCCCGTCATCGAGCAATCGCGACAGCCAATGGGCACGAAGATCATCGAGGCTTCAGGAATGGTCGAGATCAGCCGCCTCGGAACGCCGGCGTTCGCGACCTGCTTGCAGGCCGGACACAGGCGGCGAATGAGTCGCTGTGCTACAACGCCCTTGAGGGCTCCCGCGAGCTTTGCCGAATCGACACCAAGGTCGGTAAGACGCGTGATCGAGCTGCATGCGTCGTTTGTATGGAGTGTCGCGAAGACCAGATGTCCGGTGAGCGATGCCTGGAGCGCGATGGCGGCGGTCTCACGGTCGCGGATCTCGCCGATGAGAACGACGTCCGGATCCTGACGCAAAACGGATCTCAGGGCCGACGCGAAGGTGAGACCGGCCTTCTCGTGGATTTGCACCTGGACAATCCCGGGAATGCGGTACTCCACGGGATCTTCGACGGTTATGATGTTCACGCCGCGGTGCTGCAGCATCCGAAGCGCGGCGTAAAGTGTAGTCGTCTTGCCGGATCCAGTTGGACCGGTGACTAGAATCAGCCCTTCCCGCACCTCGAGCAGCTTCTGCATGCGCGGGCCGTCGACGGGATCCAGGCCCAGCGATTCGACCGATCGGAGTGCAGCGCGCGAATCCAGGATTCGGATGACGACTTTTTCGCCGTGCGATGCGGGCAGAGTGGAGACGCGAAGATCGACTCGCGCGCCGTTGATCGCCACGCGCGCCCTACCACCCTGCGGGCGCAGTCGGTCGGCGATGTCCATCTGAGACATGATCTTGATGCGGGAAACGAGCGGGATGCCGACTGCCTTCGGGAGAATCATCACTTCCTTGAGCATTCCGTCGATGCGGTAGCGAACGGCGATGCCGCTCTCGCCAGCTTCCAAGTGTATGTCACTTGCGCCGGCGGCGATTCCCTCGGCGACGATGTGATCCACGAGTTTTATCACCGGTCGCTCCGCCTCCTTCTCGTCCACCTCGATGTCGGTGGCGTCGACCGTTTCGATCACCGGCTGCAGGGTCGAGTCGGAATGGCCAATTAATTTGGTGACGCGCTGAACGGGCGCGTAAACCTCCTCGATTCGTTCCTCTATTCTCTCCGGCGATGCGAGCACCATGCGAACACTTCGCGCCGTCGCGAAGGCAAGCGTCTTCTCGCAATCGAGGTCGTAGGGGCTCGACGTCGCGATGTCGAGCACGGTGTTAGAGATCGCGAGGGGAAGTATCCGGAAGCGTCTCGCCAGGCGCTCAGCTACTCTGTCGCGCGCCTGGGTGCTGACCAGAAGATTGCGCGCGAGTTCAATCCGAGCCCGTGCCGATACCGCATTGAGGATCGCGTCGTCAGTAAGGAGAGCTTCACTCACAGCGGTCCGCCAATAACTCCCGTCGACTCGGGCTTCCAACAGGTCGAGCGAGGTCTTGGGCAACAGCTCGCGCAGAATCGGAAGAAGCCAGCTATCGCTCACCTGTGTGTTGACGGCGCAAGTCACAGCCCAAACTAGAACCACGGACCCGATGCACCGTAGCCAAATCAATTCTGGCGGAATCGCCCTTGTACTGCTCTCCCTTTGGTTATCGAGCCCCGCTTTGTCCCAGGCGACGCCGGAGTGTCCTTCGAGAGCCGTCGCTGGCCAGGCTACTGAACGAGGCTGGACTGCCTTTCGAAAAGGCGACGTCGGCACCGCAGAAAATGAATTCAAGCGCGCCCTGGCCTTATGCCCCCGAGACGCGGGCGCTTTGACCGGAGCCGGCTACGCTGCGATGCGACGCGGCCGAGTGCCGGAGGCGCGAAACTTCTTCAGGCTCGCGGCACTGGCAGATTCCACTGCCTACGATGCCGCCGCGGGAGCGGGCATGGCCGCCTATCGAGCTGGCGATCTACCGGCGGCGCGCCGCGAATTCGAGAGAGCGCTACGCATCGTGCCCTGTGATTCCACCGCGCTCGATTATCTGGCAAAGCTTCCCGCACAGGTTGTCGATGTTGCCCAGCAGAATCGCGTCCGACCGACGACGACTGTCGTGGCCGCGAGGACGGGAAAGCGCATTTTGGAGGTTCGCGACGCTGCCGATCACTGGTCGCCGATGTGGATCAAGGCAGTCAACCTCGGCGCGGCGCTTCCCGGAAAGTATCCGTCAGAATTCCCGCGGGACGACGGCACCTATGACAAATGGATCGAGCTCGTGGCACAGATGGGCGCCAACGCGTTACGCGTCTACACTATTCATCCGCCGCATTTTTACGCCGCGCTCAGAAAGTGGAACCTGTCGCACCCCACACACCCGATATGGCTGATTCACGGTGTGTGGACAGAGTTACCACCTGGAAAGAAGCTGGAGAAATACGACGACCCTGCCTGGGTCGGGCAATTTCACAGCGAGATGAAGCGAGTAGTCTCATTGCTCCACGGCGACGCGGCGATCCAGCCAGCCCCCGGTCACGCAAGCGGCCTTTACCGCGCCGATGTGTCGCGCTGGACACTCGGTTACATAATTGGCCGTGAGTGGGAGCCGTATTCCGTGGTCGCGTACAACGCGTCGCAGCCCAAGAAGACTGCCTACAACGGAAAATTCATCACGTTGCAGGGCGGGAACGCACTCGAGGCGTGGCTCGCCGAGCAGTGTGATTTCATCGTGAGCTTCGAGATGGAGGCGTACAACACCCAACGCCCCGTCGCCTACACCAATTGGCCAACGCTCGACCCGCTCGGCCATCCGACCGAGACGACAATGGCGCTCGAGCTCGCCCTACTAAGGGCGCGCGGCGAGAAGATAGTGGAGAAGTCAAAGGAGTACGACAACGATGCCGTGGGGTTGGACGCAGTCAAGATGCGTGCGACGGCGGCGTTTCCTGCTGGCGTCTTCGCGTCGTACCACGCGTATCCCTACTATCCCGATTTTCTGGACGTCGATCCGGGATATTCTACCGCGAGGTCCCCGGAAGGCCCGAGCAATTACTATGGATACTTACGGGACCTCGTCTCGCATCACGGCGACATGCCCGTCGTCATCAGTGAGTATGGAGTGCCGTCATCCCGCGGCGTCGGACACTTCCAGCCACAGGGTTGGAACCATGGAGGACTCACCGAGCAACAACAGGCTCAGATCGACGCGAGGCTGACGCGCGATATCTACGCGTCCGGCGCTGCTGGCGCGGGGTTATTCTCTCTCATCGACGAATGGTTCAAGAAGAACTGGATCGTCATCGATTTCGAGGTGCCGGCTGATCGCAAGAGATTGTGGCTCAATCCGCTGGATGCCGAGGAGAATTACGGCGTGATCGCGATGCGCGCCGGAGAGAAGGGATCGGGAATCGTGATCGATGGCGACACATCCGATTGGCGCGGGCGTGCACCCTTGTATTTGGCGCCGGCGCAATCGGTTGCTCCATCACCGCTACATCTCAAATCGCTGCGCGTGTCGCAGGACGAGGCGTATCTGTATCTGCGGCTCGACGTGGGGCGCATCGACTGGTCACGTGCGCACTATCAGATCGGCATCGATACCTACAACAAGAATCTGGGCGACACCCGACTTCCAAATACCGGATCGCGCACTCCCATCGGACTCGAATTCGTGCTCGATATTGGCGGGCCCCGCTCGACGCAACTCTTGGTGGATCACCCGTACAACGCTTATCGTCCCGTCGCGATTCCAGGCAGCAATCCGACGGTGACGCAGTACGTCTACAATACTCCGTTCCGGACTGTAGCGAATGACGCCGGCAAATGGGATTCGGTGGTGGTGGTTCCAAACCGGCGACGGATCGGACGCGACGGCCACATTTATCCGGCGATGAGTTACAACCGCAATCGACTGCTCTATGCCCGACAGACGGAAAACTCGCTCGCGGATTGGTACGCTGATACCGCCAGCGGAGTGATCGAGGTACGACTGCCGTGGGGAATGCTGCAGGTCGTGGATCCCTCCTCACGCACGGTGTTGTCGGGCGTGGGTCAGAAGCCCCAGATCGCATCGGGCGCTCCCACAGATGGTTTTCGCTTTGTGGTAGAGAGCTACAATCCCGCGAGTCCTGCCTCAGGCGCGGAGCGATTACCGCGAGCGCCCGGCAACTCGGGATTCGCAGTTCCAGCTACGTGGACCTGGCCAACCTGGGAGTCGCCGCGATGGCACCCCGAAGTGAAGCCTGTATTCGCCGAGATGCGGCGGACGTTCGCTGGAATTCCCGACCAGCCCCCGAGACGCTAGAGTCCTAGCCGCACCCGCAAGCCAACGGAGAACCAGTTGTACTGGCTGCCGCTCGTTTGACCCGCGGCCGCTACGTTCGCGTACGAACCGAAGAGGCTGATCTCCTGCGACGGGTCGATTCTGTATCCCACGGAGCCGGCTAGACGCTCGGCGAGTCGCGATCCAGCACTGGAGCCGAAGAAGTCGATGCTCTGGCGGCCAACCCCGACGTCGGCGTCAGCATTCCAGCCCAATTCGCCGCCAACGCGGCCGCGAACGCTCCCTTCCGCCAGCGTGTACCGGCGCGGCGCGAAGTAGCCATCGACCGAAGTCGTGTCGTAACCGAACTGCTGGGCACCGACAGCCAGGCTCCAGCGGCGATTGTAGTTCCAGCGTAGAGTGGAAGAGAAAGCATTGCGCGCATTGTCACGCGCGCCGCCTGTCAGGCGTGCATGGCTCGCCGCACCAGCGAGCGAAAAGCGCGCGGGAAGCAGAAGCTCCGCCTCACCAGAGTACTCCGAGCTCACGACGCCGTTTGCAATCAGGAGTGCTGTTTCATCGAAGGGCGCGCGTGATGCACCCAACCCGAGTGTCAGCGTGCGACCGATGATCCCGGAAGCGTGGAGGCCGCCGGACGCAATCGTCAATGATTTCGCGGCCGAAGGTCCGACAGTCGACGAATGGCGAGATGCGCCGCCGTCTGCGCGTATTTGGAAACTTCCCGGTTGCCAGCGAGCAAACACGCTTGCGCCGTCAACTCGCGAGTCGATCGCCGCGAAGTTCGCGCGACGCTCGAGGTATCTACCTCCGAAGGTGGTGTTCCACGACGAAGGCCGCAGGTAGTCGACTACAAGGCTCGACGCGCGGTTATTGTCACTGTCGTTGATCGAAAGTGCGGTGGCTGTCGCGCTGG
>Ga0193751_1001365_pt1 | contig 15769 bp, 11 predicted proteins | sample L1c2metaG_FD_143050 | JGI IMG/M metagenome (GOLD analysis project Ga0193751, IMG submission 143050) | Soil microbial communities from a riparian zone of the East river system, Colorado, United States - L1c2 | ecosystem: Environmental > Terrestrial > Soil > Riparian zone | place: USA: East River... | reverse complement strand
GGTCAACAACGGCTGTTCGGCGCGATAGGTGTCCCAGAGAGAAAAGGTTGAAACGAAGCGAAAGCCGTCGGCCTTGTGGACCTGGTTGTCAGGCCCACGATAGCTTCCATCGACGTCCATGGCGAGACTCGGGGCCATGAATGCGTGATAGAGCGCTGTGTAGAAATTGCTTCGAGTCGCAGTGTCGGTATCGATGTCGACGACCGATAGTGCTTGTTCCCAGGCTTCGCGGGCGTTGGCGTGAACTGAATCGAAATCAAATGCAGGGACTTCAGCGTTGAGATTCGCAATGGCGTTTTCCTCGCTTGTCGTCGAGATTGCGACCTTCACAATTAACGGTTTTGTGAGAACGCCAAAATCAAAGTCACCGACCAAACCTCGACCTGCGATTGCTTGCGACTCCGCGGGCGTTGGAGCAGGTGGCTGGAAACCTCGATACTCGACCGGCGCATCTTCCCGGTTGTGAAACTCGTGGCCAGCCAAAGGCACGGAGAAACGCATTGCCAAAAAAAGCTGACGGTCGGGAGCCCATCCCCGAGTTTCACGCATGCCGGTCACGGTTCCATCAGCCCGGATGCGAAGGCTTGCCCACAGGACCTTTCCGGGATAGTTGTAGATTGACGAGCGCAGGTCCATCAGCACGTGCGCCGGAGCTCCTGCCGGGAATGTGTAGCGATGAACGCCGACACGAGGCGAGGCCGTAAGCTCCGCCCGAATTCCATAATCCTCCAACGTGACGGCGTAATAGCCGGGCTCTGCCGTTTCAGTATTGTGATTGAATCGCGACCGGTATCCCGAATGTGGTTGATCGATTTCTCCCGGCTCCAGCTTTACGTCACCGGAGATTGGTTGGAGCAGAAAATCTCCGAGATCGGAATGTCCCGTGCCAGAAAAGTGCGTATGGGAAAAACCGAGTATCGTTTTGTCCTCGTACCGGTAACCTGCCGCCCATTTATAGCTTTGCTTGAAGTAACGGATTTGAGTGTCCGGACTCAGTTGGACCATACCGAAGGGAGTTGTCGCTCCGGGAAAGGTGTGACCGTCCTGTCCGGTGCCAATGAACGCATTGACCGACGTGAGGGGATCTTTCGAGTCCTTTGCAGTCTGGGCAGCGATCGGAAACCCGAAGAGTGAAGCACACCCTAAAGCGAGTATTAGTCCACGCAGAATCTGAAAGCAGGTAGTAATTCGCAATCGCGATCTCCTTGCTGATTACGTGATTGTGCATTTCTAACGCACGAAGTTAGAGACGATAGACTTCGCTGGCGGTCCCACCTAAAATCCACTCTCTTTCAGTGCCGGCCAGTTTTTCTACAAAAGCGTTCAGCACGTCGAACCAACCAGAATAGGAAGTTGCCAGCAAGCACACCGGCCAGTCGGAGCCTGCCATGAGCCGCTGCGGACCAAACGCTTGCAGCACGACTTCAAGGTAAGGCCACAAGTCTTGCTGGGACCACGCAGACCAATCTGCCTCGGTCACCATCCCCGAAATTTTGCAATAGACGTTTTCGCGCTTAGCCAACTCGGTGATGTTCTGCCGCCAAGGATCCGTTATCCTTTCGCGGATCCTGGGCTTCGCAAGATGGTCGAGAACAAATTTCTGTTGTGGATGACGGTCCACGAACTGAATCGCCGCAGGCAGATGTTTCTCAAAAATCAGGATCTCGTAAACCAGACCGGTGTTCTTGAGACGGGCAATGCCCCGGTTGAAACTCGCATTCAGAATAAAGTTGTCGTCCGGTTCGCTCTGAATGATGTGGCGAAGCCCCTTGAGCTTGCGAGAGGATTGAAGACGGCCCAGGTGCTCGGAAAAATCCTCGCTGGCGATGGGGGCCCATCCGACGACTCCGCGGATGAACGAGAACTGCTCCGCCAGACTAATCAGCCAATCGGTTTCGATTAACGTCTGCTGCGCCTGTACCGCAACCGTCCCTTCGATTCCGGTGCTGCGCAATCCCTTGTCCAGGTCGGGAGGCAGGAAATCGCGTCTAAGGATCCCCATGCTCTCATCGATCCACGCATAGTTCTCTTTGTCGTACTGCCAGAGGTGATGATGAGAGTCGATTTTCTCACCCATGATTCTCCGGAGCCCGTGGTGCCAGAGGATCAGTGGATTCGTCAAGTCCGTTCGTGCTCTTATCGGGATTGTCTAGGCCATTAGTCTTCTTTCTGGCGCGGGAGGTTTTCGTATCGGCCGCTTGCGGTGGGCTTTGCATTTTTTCCGCCCACACATGCAATGCCGTCATAAGAAACTGATCCATAACGTGAATCACTGTCTGCTCCGCAAAATGAGGAGGACCGCTCACAATCGCGTCAAGGATTTGTTTGTGCCTTTCCAGGTTTTGCCTCCACGGACTCCCATCAAACCCATGGGTAAGCGCTCGCATAAGGGTAAAGTCGAAAAGTGGACTAATCAGCCGCCGGCCTTCTTCCACAAGAAAGGGATTGCCGGTCTTTTCCAGGAGAGTCATGTGGAATCGTTGCATCGCTGTGATGATCTCGCGAACATTGTCGGCTTCGACAGCCTTTCGTATCCCGACCATGGCAGCTTCCAAATCCGTCAACGGGACCTTTTGTTCGGATAGAAGCCGAGCCGCCAAACCTTCGAGCGCTCCGCGCAACTGGTAGAGGTGGATGACGTCCTGCTTGCTCAGATTCAAGACGCGGGCGCTTCTCCCGTGCCCCTTGGTCACGAAGCCTTCCGCAATGAGAATATTGAGCGCTTCGCGCACTGAGCTTTGGGCGACGCCAAAGTGCCGGGCCCAAGTACCCTCTACAATTTTCGCGCCGGCAGAAATCTTGCCTGCCAGGATTTCCTCACGGAGGTGCGTCGCGAGATTTTGCTTCACTAAAACCGGCGTGCGCCGGTCTTGATTGGATGACATGGGATTGCCCACCTTAACGATTGAGCGTTCTCCAAAGACGACGATGGTCTCCAACGGTTCGCGCAATTTTTGTCTCGCGGCTGGATTAAAATATTGTAGCCTCCAAGATTAGTGAACGGCCGCCGTCCAATAAATAGCCCACGCTGGTGATGAACCAGCCTCAGTAGGCCGGTGCACTGGCTATAAATCTGCATCCCAGTGAACAAACGTGCCAAAACTGGCAAGGCGATACCAAGCCCCTCGTCCATCTTCCCAGTGGGAAGAGCCGAAAGCGAAACGGGGGCCGAGGCAGGCAAGTCGTAGGAAATCGAGTCGTCAATAAAATAAGCGCTCATATGCATAACTCCTGGAATACTGACAAGGGCACCTTAGATTCGTCGAATATTGCATTATTCATTGCATTATTGATATTTACCAACTATTTTCACAATCTAACACAAGAGTCGTCACGTTGACTTATAAGCGCTCGAATCTTTAGCCTGACTGGTGTTAAGGATTGCCGTCGAAGTCCTTGAGGCTTCTTTTTCTTGGGACAAAACTTTGTGGCCGAATCTACCGAATTCAGACAGGACTCGAAATTACCGGGGTTCATACGATGACCCTGCGGAGATAGAATGCCGAACTGCTTAATCGAATCCGTCGCTACGCGTGATGCCCGCTACGCCTTGCCGCCTGGAGCAGGAACGGATTCGGTCCACATCAATTCCGAGTATTGCCTTGCAGTTACGCTTCTCAAAAGCAGCCGAGGCTTGGGGGGAAGTGGCATTGCCCTCACCCTCGGAGCGGGTAATCGCCTTGTCTGTGAAGCCATAGATTTGCTTGCACGTCCGCTGGTCGGCATGGAGATTGAAGAACTCATGGCGGATTTCGGAACCATGTCCCGGCGATTGGCAGACGATCCCTCTCTGCGCTGGCTTGGTCCGCACAAGGGAGTGGTGCACCTGGCGCTAGCGTCAATCACAAACGCATGTTTTGATCTGTGGGCCAAGAGCCGCGGTGTACCTTTGTGGAAACTGCTCCTGGTTCTTTCTCCGGAACAAGTCGTCGCTTTGCTCGATCTAAGTTACGTCGATGACGTGGTAAGTAGGGCGGACGCTCTCGCAATATTGCGTGCCAATGCATGCAATCGACCTGCCCGCGAACTAATTCTCCGCAGCGGCTATCCCGGCTACGACACCTCGGTGGGCTGGATGGCCTACGACAATGACAAGATCCGCGAAATGCTGGACAAAGCAATCAGCCAAGGCTTCCGCGCGTTCAAACTGAAGGTCGGATCGAAGGACGAGAGCCGTGACCTGCGGCGGGCCGCAATCTTACGAGAACGGGTGGGAGACGAAGGCATCGTCATGTTCGACGCCAACCAGCACTGGAACCTGCCTGATGCAATTCGTATGGGACGTGAGTTGGGGAAACTCAAGCCATTGTGGCTGGAAGAGCCCACCCACCCGGATGACCTTCACGCCCATGTTGTGCTCACCCGCGAACTTGGTCCGGTGAAAATTGCGGCTGGAGAACACATACCTAACCGAGTTCTGTTCAAGAACTTTATGCAGTATCGCGCAATGCATTTTGTCCAGGCCGACTGTACGCGACTGGCAGGAATCAGCGAATTTTTAACCGTGAGCCTGCTGGCCAAAAAATTTGGCTTGCCGATAGTGCCCCACGTCGGCGACATGGGCCAAATTCATCAGCATCTCGTGTTCTTTAACCACATTGCCATGGGACATGACGTTGCATTTCTGGAATACATTCCACACTTGCGGCAACATTTCGCTTTTCCCGCAAATGTGAACGATGGCAGCTACCAGACGCCATCCGAACCTGGCGCGTCATGCGATCTGAAGACGTAGGAAACACAAATGGTCAGAGCCCGCTTCAGCAGCGCACATCTAGCATTAGGAGTGTTCCAAACATACGCGCACTATTTCCGGTTTGTCGCGAAACGAGAGACCACGATCGGTTTCGCCGCCATTCCGTGTGCTTCTTACGCCGCTATGAGAGCCCATTGAAGCTGTCAGACTCGGCTGAACCTCAATCTCCGGTTGATTTCATAACAATGTCGGCTCCCTCGACCTGAGTAAAATAAGGAGCCGAACATGCTGATTATAGGTCTGGATTATCACCCGAGCGTTCAGCAAATTGCTTTTTTGGATCTCGAAACTGGAGAGACCGGAGAACGACAACTTAATCACAACGGAGGCGAGGTTGAGCAGTTCTATCGTGGATTGAAGCAGCGCGGAATCAGTGTACGCGTAGGCATGGAGGCTACAGGCAACACATGTCGGTTCGAGAGACGGATGATGGAACTTGGATTCGAACTTTGGATTGGCGACCCACTTCAGATTCGAAGGCAACGTGTACGGAAGCAGAAAACGGATCGTCGGGACGCGCATCTGCTCCTGAAGTTGATGTTGGAAGATTGATTTCCCCGAGTGTGGGTACCCAGCCCAGAAAACCGCGATGTTCCCCAACTGCTTTGGCATCGCCACCGGCTGGTGCAAATGCGAACCGCATCATGAATCAGCTGCAGGCGGTCGCATTAAATGAAGGAATGCGGCGAAAGAAGACACTGTGGGGCAAAGCAGGACGTGCACAACTGGAGTCTTTCTTGTTGTTGCCCTGAGCCACCCGACGTCGGCAAGACCTATTGGAACTGCTGGACCGATTGAAGCCGATCATCGCGGAGCTTAATACTGCGCTTCAGGAAGAAGCGGAACGTCGGCCGGAGGTGAGGCGCCTCATGACGCATCCTGGCGTCGGTCCGATCACCGCCCTGGCGTTCGTGTTGATCCTAGGGCCTCCGAACCCTTTCCGGTGTGGCAAACAGATAGGAAGCTATGTGGGATTAATTCCTATTGAAGCATCTAGTGCGGGATGCCGAAGATTAGGACACCTCACGAAGCAAGGAAATACGCTGCTACGTTTTCTATTGGTGGAAGCAGCGCAGGCCACCGTGCGATGTAACCAGAATGGCGGCGCCGATATATGCATCTGGCCCTACGTCGTGATCGACGGATTGCGAAGGTTGCGATGGCGCGCAAACTCGCGGTTCGCCTGTACTGGATGTGGCGCAAGGGATGCGATTATCAGCAGCTCTTAAAGTTCGGTTCGCACGTGTGGGACAGATCGAGACGGGCAATGGTGTGAAATAGATCACCGGCCGGTTGATTGGGCATCCCGCTCCCTAACCAGGGAGTTCGAACACGTAATCATGGTCGACGTTCGATCGGAGAGATGGTTGGGGCGGACCGAGTTCCACCCAAAAGATTGCAGCGAGCCTTTGGTCCTGCATGCCAACGCAGTTCAACTAGACCGAAATGGCCCTGTTCTCAACGCCGAGGCGGACGTGTGACTACAACAGAGTTGACAGAGCCGACATTGTTAGAGTGCCCGTCATAGGGAAACGACCGCAAAAACGTCTTTCCATATCACTCCTGGAGCAGGCAACCGCCGCCACGCCATCTGCAAGCCCGCGGCCTGGTGGCCAAGGGAGGTGCATAGTCTTCCAGCTCCGTGTGCTGGATCACCTGATCTGAAGAAGCCGCGGTTGTTGGCGGCGCAGATGACGCCTGGTTCGCCTGCGGAGCCGGGTCCATCTTTGCGGACACGATCACGGGTTGCTGTGGGTCACGCGGGAAAAGCCGACGGGTTCCGCGTCGTCTATGCCGGCACCGCACCAAGTGCGGTGTTTCGCTCCGACAATGGCGGCGATAGCTGGGTGGACCTAGCCGGATTACGCGCGCTTCCTTCTGGTGGCTGGACTCCGCCGCCCGGAATCTAAGCTTGCTGTCTGATTAATCCGACTCGCGAGACAAACAAGGAGTCTCTTGATTTCGCGTGATCGGTACTTGGAAACCGCCACTTGGAAGGGAGAAAGAGGAAATGCTGAAAATTGGAATCATCGTCGGTAGTACACGACCAGGACGGAAAGCCGCAGCCGTTGCAAAGTGGCTCCACGACATCCTGCACCACCGACAATGCATCAGTACGCAATGCGCACACGAAGACGTGGAGCGAGAAAATTGCCTCGCTCGACGCCTACATTTTCGTCACCCCCGAATATAACCATGCGACTCGGCAGCATTGAAGAATGCGATCGATCTTCTCTACCTCGAATGGAACAACAAAGTGGCCACGTTCGTTGGATACGGCGGTGCGGGAGGTGTCCGACCGGTGGAGAACTTGAGGCTAGTGATGGGCGAAATCAAAGTTGCGGACGTTCGAGCACAAGTAACGCTTTCGATGTGGACGGACTTTGAAAACTTCACGACCTTTAAGCCGCACGAACAGCACGATAAGGCAGTCCATGCGATAACAGATGAAGTGATTGCGTGGGGCGGAGCACTGAAAGGGTTGAGGGCAACTCACTGACAAATAATCGGCACGTGCCGTCGGCAGTGCAAGCGAATGGAAGCGATTGGCACTCGTCTGGGCCTACGGTGCGCGAACGACTCGCAGGCAAATCTGAGATAAGCGAGACATCCGTCATGAGTCGATTGTAGTGATGGAAGAGTAACAGAGTTTGGTATTCGCGAAATGGATCGAACGAGAAGAGGGTTGAGGACACATACCAATGAAAAGCACATACAAAGTCATAGAAGTATGCTGAAACCCAGAGTGCTGGTCACAGCCTATAATCATCATGTTTTCGCTCCCTTCTCCCGGCTCCTCCACTCATCTGGGTACTCCACGTAATCAGGACTAAGATCGAGTACCGATCGACAACCGAGCAATCTAAGCGTTCGATCCACGTCTTCACGCAAAATCTCCAGGGCGCGAGATACTCCGGCTTCTCCAGCCGCACCCAATCCGTAGGCATAAGCGCGGCCGATCAAGACAGCCCGCGCGCCCATACAGATTGCTTTGACAATGTCGCTTCCCCGGCGGATACCACCATCTATTAATATTTCGGTCTGAGTACCTACCGCAGCGGCGATTTCCGGCAGAACTTTGATCGTGGCCGACACGCCATCCAACTGCCGCCCACCGTGATTGGACACAACAATCGCTGCTGCACCTTCATCCACTGAGCGCCTCGCGTCGTCTGCGGTAAGCACGCCTTTGATCACGATCGGCCCAGACCAAGTCTTACGTATCCAGCGAATGTCCTCCCAAGTCACGACAGAATGTTTCAGGGCGCTGCCCACGTCAATCAGGGGCATCGCTCCTTCGCCAGGGACAATCACGTTTTCTAGCTTGGGCACGCCGCCATCTAACAGGAAGGAAGCTAGCCACCCTGGATGCGCGAACATCTGCGGCAGGTATGGAATTTTGGCAAGAACACTCCCCGTCAGCAGTTGCACCATGCCGTTGCGGGGATCGCGCTCTCGCATTCCCGCCACGGGAGTGTCAATCGTGATCACCAGGGCTGAGAAGCCCGCTGTTCGCGCTCGTTCAATGGCTCCCTCGGCCGCCTGCCGTCCGCCAACCAAATAGAGCTGGTACCACACCGGACCCGCTGACCCAGCTTTGACGTCCTCAAGCTTGTGCCCAGAAATTGTCGAAAGAATGTATCCCGTACCTGCCTTACCTGCGGCGCTAGCGGCGGCAACTTCTCCGCCTGGATGCATCAGGCGACTGTAACCAACTGGCGCCAGAATGGCCGGAAAGGAAATCTCTGTGCCCAACACCCGTGTTCGCAGGTCGCATTCACCAACGGCTACGGCCTGGCGCGGTCGGAAGGTGATCGCTTCGAACGCGCGGCGGTTCTCGACAAGGGTTATTTCCGCTTCGGCGCCACCATCCAGGTAATCGAAAACCGCTTTGGGCAAACGCGCTTTCGCCAAACCTCGAAGATCATTGATATTCACGACCCGTGGAGAGGCTACTTTTCGACTTGGTACGATTATTGACCGAAATTTGATTCTGAGCACTCCTTCGACATTTTATATATAAATATATAACTTTGCTGATAAAACTTCCTGGGAATAACGCTTGCGTCAAGAGCATTTTTTATTGAAAAATATACTGTTTCAGTAATAGAACATGCGGAGACCAAGAACGGCGGGTGGGAGTAGGAATGGCGTCGAAGAATGCGCTAAATCGCGAGTTACGGTCAGCATTTCAGGAGCGGCGCTCTTTTATCGGCGCGATCGCAACCCTGGGAGCAGGGTTAGCGGGTTCCGCCATCTTACCCGCGACAGTGTTGGCGCAACACACGCAGGTAGCTTCCGAGAGAAGAAAGTCCGCAGCGAGCGTTTGCGGTCACAGCACCGTCATAGCTTCCGACGCGGCAACGGTCGCAGAAACAACCACAGGGAAAATCCGTGGATTCAGGCGGAACGGTGTATGCATTTTCAAAGGCGTACCCTACGGCGCGTCAACCGCTACCGTGAGGCGGTTCATGCCGCCGGTCAAGCCTGAACCATGGACGGGAATTCGCAACGCGCTGCAGTATGGGCGCGCTTGTCCATACCTTGACTCCGCGCATTTTGATATGGACGGGAAAAACCTGGCGAACTCCGATGAAGATCAGTTCCTGCTGCATCGTGGCGCTGCCTTGATTCCCGGCGAGGACTGCCTCCGCGTGAATGTATGGACGCAGGAGATCAATGGATCGCATAAGCGTCCAGTGATGGTCTACATGCATGGCGGAGGATTTACCGCCGGGAGCGGACACGATCTTCTTGCCTACGACGGCGAGAGTCTTGCCCGCAATCACGATGCAGTGGTCGTAAATCACAATCATCGGCTCAACGTGTATGGATATATAGACCTTGGACACTTAGGCGGAGAAGAATATGCCAGCTCGGCCAACGTTGGCCTGCTTGACCTGGTAGCTGTTTTGGAGTGGGTTCGCGACAACATCAAAACTTTTGGGGGCGACCCCAGCAACGTAACCATTTTTGGTCAGTCTGGCGGTGGTGGAAAAGTCCTCGCCCTTATGGCGATGCCGGCGGCCAAGGGCTTATTTCACCGCGCGATTGTACAGAGCGGGCCCTTTCTCAAATCTCTCTCTCCTGACTACTCGGGGCAACTGGCTGAGTTGCTGCTCGCAGAGCTAGGGTTATCCAAATCCCAGCTGACCGAACTTCAAACCATTCCGGTTGATCGCCTGACGGGAGCTGCGACGGAAGCCATGAAGAAAATGCCTAAGCCCAAGCCTTCCCTTCGGAGGACGTACGGCGAATACGATTGGGGGCCGACGGTAGACGGCTTCATACTGCCTCGTCATCCCTTCGATCCGGGGGCTCCGCCTATATCTGCAGACGTTCCATTATTAACCGGCACAAATCTTCACGAGGGCGTAAGTGGGGTCGACCGTCCCAATGCCGATGCCATGGGAGTGGAAGAGCTTAACCGGATGGTCAAAGAAGACTTTGGCGATCGCAGCCAGGCCATCATCGACGCCTACCGCCACGACTACCCTAAAGCCAATCCGTTCGACCTCTACGCGACAATTGCTGCCTGTTCCTTCCGCCAGCCGGCCTTCGAGCAGGCCGGCAGGAAGGCTGCTTTGGGTAGCGCACCAGCGTACTCTTACATATATTCGTGGCGGACGCCCGTGCTGGACAATCGCCCCGGTTCCTTCCACGCCGCTGAAATCGCATTCGCATTCGACAATGCTGCAATTTGCGACCATTACAGTGGAGGCACTCCCGAGGCATTCGTGCTATCGAAGCAGATCAGTACCGCCTGGGTGAATTTTGCTCGAACCGGCAATCCAAATCACGAGGGCCTGCCGCATTGGCCCACATACACTTCCGAACAACGGGCAACCATGTACTTTGACACACCCTGCGCAGTGCGTAACGATCCCGAAGGAGAAGGATTGAAGCTGATCGCACAAAAAAGAAGCTTACGCCCAGACCGGAGATAGATAAGGCCATTCGCATCGCGCAGGCTGCGAAATTGGGTCAGCGATAAATAGCGCGTGGATCCAATCTTCTGGATTGCATCCATGTCCAAAATATTGTTTCTGGCGGCGAAGCCGACGAATCCTTCCCGCATCTGCCCTAATCAGTAGTGCACCGATGGAAGAGAGAGGCAGCATGCGGAGAAACTGGCGGCCCCAGTTCATGAGGCGGCAGTTGCTCTGGCAAAACGCATTCTGAGGAGGAACGCGTCCCTGCGCAAAAGACTCGTTAGAGTTTGTTTACGTTACAACTGAGAACCGGTCATCGCTCCATACTGGACCATTCGGGTACTCGTATGCGAGCAAAGTCTCCGGAAGTATCTCGGTACTGTAACCGGGCTTCTCAGGCAAGAGATAGTGGCCGTTTGCAATGCGAGCGGGATCTGCAAAATGCTCGTGCAGATGATCTACAAATTCAATGACGCGGTTTTCGAGCGATGCTGATACACGCAGATAGTCAAAGATCGCCAGGTGCTGCACGCATTCGCACAAGCCGACCCCGCCAGCGTGAGGGCAAACCGGGATGTTGAATTTGGCGGCCATCAACAGTACGGCAAGATTCTCGTTCACGCCCGCAACCCTGCAACTGTCAATCTGACAGACATCGATTGCGCCAGCCTGCATGAATTGCTTGAACATGATTCGATTGTGGCAATGCTCACCCGTCGCGATGCGAACGGGAGAGACTTCTCGGCGGATGCGGGCGTGGCCCAAAATGTCGTCGGGGCTGGTGGGTTCTTCCATCCACCATGGATCTACTTCAGCCAGTTGTTTCGTTCTTTGAATAGCCTCGATGACACCCCACTTCTGGTTTGCGTCCATCATTAGCTTGTTTTGCGGGCCGATTTCTGCGCGCATCAACCGCGCACGGCGAAGATCATCGGCTGGGTTGCCACCGACCTTTAACTTGAAATGTGTCCAGCCTTGGCTGAGAGATTCACGGCAGAGGCGCCGAATCTTATCATCACTGAAGCCGAACCACCCCGCCGATGTTGTGTATGCGGGATATCCATGCTGCTCAAGATGTTTTAAACGCTCAGGTTGAGATGCGGTTCGCGTCCTTAGTAGATCAAGGGCTTCACCCGGGGTGATCGCGTCCTCGATATATTTAAAATCAATCGAACGAACAATCTGCTCGGGTTCAAAATCTGCCAATAGTTTCCAGAGCGGCTTGCCTTCCGTCCGCGCGTAAAGATCCCACACTGCATTGATGAGAGCTGCCGCAGCCAGGTGGATAACACCTTTTTCAGGACCGAGCCAGCGGAATTGAGTGTCTTCTGTAAGCTGTCTGGAAAAAGCGACGGTGTCGCTTGTCAGAGAGGATAGATTGCGACCCTGGACAAATTGCGCAAGATACTCAAGCGCAAGCACACACAGTTCTGTTCCGTGACCCAAGGTGAAGGAGAGGCCGTATCCTTCGACACCCGCATCCGTTTCCAGAATGCAATATGCCGCCGAGTAATCGGGGTCGGTGTTGACTGCGTCGGAGCCAATCTGTTGGCGTGAGGTCGGGAATCGCAGATCGAGGACGCGAACGCGCGTGATCTTAGGATCGCTCAAACGAATCAACTCTCCTTCGCACAGCTATAAAGTCACGGCCCGCCCTCGACCGTGAAAGTCAACATGGTCCTTCGCTGGAACACACGCGACAGCAGACTGTCGGCGCATGAGGTACTTTTCCGCACCGCTCGTCCAGAATTATACTTTCTATTCCTGAAACATAACATTTGTCAATGAAAATCATTAAAGGGCGGTACAGGGTAAGGTGGGCCTTCTGAAATTGGGCCGAAAGGGGGGACTTGCCGGGATTTAGATAGTCGATTTCGGGCGCTCTCGTGGGATTCCGCCGATCTCTTTGGAAAGCTGAGAGCTCGCTCTTTTTAACGCCTGGCGCACAATGGCCGTGGTCGTGCTGTCGTCAATTCGTCGGATGTAGGGAACGGTTAACGCGGCAGCCGCATGCCCATGCTCGTCCAGGACGGGATAGGTAACATTGATGACTCCCTCCACCTCGTAACTTTCCTTTTCTTCATAGCCTCGCTCCTTAATCGCAGCAAGATGCGAAGTCAGATCAGGAGGAGCCTCGGTCCTGTGGCGTTTGCACCAGGCCTGTATGGCACGTGCACAAACTTCTTGCGTTTGGTGTGCGAGGATCACGTGACCTGTAGCAGCATGCATAAGGTCCACAACTGCACCAGCCTTAACATAGAAGGCCGGGCTCACAGGGGAATCTACCTGCGCGATTATGACGACTTGCTCTCCGTTGAGCACGCCCAGGTGACAAGACTGACTAAGTTCGTGAGCAACTTGCTGCATGATGGGCAACGCCTGCGTTGTCATGCGTTTGATTGGCGGGTGTTCTTGCGCGAGCCTAAACAAATGCAAGGTGAGGTTGTAACGATCGCTGCCTGGGCTCTGTGCAATGTAGCCACGTTCTTCGAGGCACAGCAGCATCCGAAAGATCTCCGAAATGGTGCGGCCCAGCTTGCGTGCCACTTCGCTCTTTGTGAGTCCCGTCGGCTCGCTGGCAAACATCTCCAATATATCCAAGCCCTTCTCAAGAGCCGGAGTCGGGTACCGGCTGGAAGCTTTGGGTGCTTTAGTCTTCATAAGGTGTCGAATCCAACTACTCTAGTCAGGGTAAACCCAAGTGGCAATTAGCTGATCGCCGCACGGCGGATCGTTGAAATACTATCGCACTTAAAAAAATTATTGACAAAAGCGTAAACGCTGGCATAGTAGTGTCCGCGCGTGTTTTTGTAGGCACACGTACACTTTGATATATGAAATCAGAAAAAGCGCCAACAATTGGGGATCATTTTTTCGAGAGCGCGTTCCCCACTAATTGGCGAAGCCAAGCAGATGAGTCCTTCTCGGGCGACTTCCGCGCGATCTTGAGCCAACGAACTGGGTTCGAGGCGCAAGAATAAAATAGGCGAAGCGTTGTGGATAGCAGATCTAAAATTCTTCTTGGACGGACGGAAATTATATGCGCGTGTTTGAAGTGCGTGAACTCCGAAAAGTATTTTTCGGCATTGTGTTTTTATGTCTCTACATCCTCCGCATCAATGCTCAGCAGGTCTTCCACTACGAGCCGTCACTCGATTCTCTGAATCGCCATCCGCTCCCTCAGTGGTACGCCGATGCCAAATTAGGGATCTTTGTACATTGGGGTCTCTACTCCGTTCCGGGCTGGGCCCCCCTGGTTCATCCCGAGCATGATTTTTATTCGCAGGACTATATCACGCACAATCCGTACGCGGAGTGGTACCTCAACAGCATGCGACTGAATGGCTCGCCGACCCAGGCTTACCATCGTGAACACTATGGCGCCGATTACGATTACTACAATTTTGCTCCGATTTTTAATCGCGAAACTCAGAAATGGGATCCCGATTCCTGGGCCAAGATATTTCGCAGCGCAGGCGCCAAATATGTGGTCCTCACTACGAAACATCACGATGGGTTTACGCTCTGGCCTAGCGCAGTTCCGAATCCTACATTGCCGCGTGATCGACAGCATGCCGCTCGGGACCTGGTTGGTGAGCTAAGCACGGCTGTCCGGAAGCAGGGCCTGCGAATGGGTCTTTACTACTCCGGCGGGTATGACTGGACCTTCGTACCGGGTCCAATTCAGACTGCTGCAGATTATGAGAAAGTGAAGCCCGAGACTGAGGAGTACGGCAAGTACGTGGATGCGCACTATCGGGAACTCATCGCGCGTTATCACCCAGCTGTGCTCTGGAACGACATAGATTATCCAAAGTCCGGGCATCCTCTGCAGATCATGGCGGAGTACTATAACACCTTTCCTGACGGTGTTATCGACGATCGATTCGGCGTAAAACATTCCGATTTCAAATCCCCTGAATATGAATCCATGGATAAGATCAGCCCCACCAAGTGGGAAGAATGCCGCGGCCTGGGACGGTCCTTTGGCTACAACCGGGCCGAGGGAGAAGCTGAGACCATCGCGCCGGCTGATCTGATCTACCTATTGGTCGATGTCGTGAGCAAAAACGGGAACCTCCTGCTTGACGTTGGCCCAGAAGCCGACGGCACCATTGCTCCCGTCCAGATGAGCCGCCTGGAGGCGCTGGGATCCTGGCTCAGTCAGAATGGCGAAGCCATTTACGGTACGCACCCTTGGGACCGAGCCTCCGGCGAAACGTCGGAAGGCATAAAGGTCCGATTTACAACCAAGGGCAATTCAGTGTACGTGACGCTGTTGGGGAAACCGACGGGGGCGACGTTCGCACTCAGATCCTTTACTCCAAAAGCATCGTCGAAATTCTTTCTACTCGGACTTGCAAAACAACTCTCTTGGTCACAGCACGGTGATGACACCGTAGTCGATATGCCTTCTGCTATGCCTGGGCAATATGCATATGTTTTAAAGATCGTTCAACCTTAACGGCAGTCAACAGCGCAACCCGACTAGTTTCCTCCATATCCGAGTGCGGACTGAACTGAAAAGCTTGTAAGTGGGAGAAGAAGGGACCAACGAGATTAGCCGAAGTGAGAGGAGACCCTCACCAACACCAGCTAGTCTGGAGTCGCTGGCACGACGCTTACTTATGAAAGGGATGGCAGGCCTTGGCGCAGCGCTTGCCTCTTCCGCGCACGGTGATTTCTTTGAGCAGTGCGGGCGTGCCTTCTATGCCCTCTTTTCCAAGCGACCGTCGAATAAAGAAATTGATTGAAGCATCTACGCAAACTGCTTAACTCGCTCAACTGAAACATAGAGTGTCCAATAAAACTGCTTGACAAGCAGAGACAGGTAACGGTATATATCACGTGTAGTTGTTTTATTACCAAACATATATTTTTATAAGCTAAACCTACTGAGTTCATCGTGCACAGGCTAGTCTTCCGACTTCCCGAAATGGACGAGCAACTAGCTCCGATTGTTATTGTGGTTCTTGGGCCGCCCGGTGCTGGCAAGGGAACGCAATCCAGCCTGTTGGCGAATCTTCTACGGACTCCCCATATCTCGATTGGGAGCCTCCTGAGAACGCACGCCCAGGCC
>Ga0193751_1001363_pt1 | contig 15796 bp, 10 predicted proteins | sample L1c2metaG_FD_143050 | JGI IMG/M metagenome (GOLD analysis project Ga0193751, IMG submission 143050) | Soil microbial communities from a riparian zone of the East river system, Colorado, United States - L1c2 | ecosystem: Environmental > Terrestrial > Soil > Riparian zone | place: USA: East River... | reverse complement strand
CGGGTATGGGAGTGTATCCCCACATGATCGCGAATTTGTCGTAAGGGCCCACACCCGGAACGATATCAGCTACAGAAATGTTGTCTTCGGGCTGCGCGACGTAATTGAACCGCGAGTAATCCATGATCGATGGAGAGTGTCCCATCCGATGCACCCAGCTCGCACTGCGAACGCTGTCTGCGGGGTACGTGGAGCTGCCGATCTGATCGTGACGAAGTCCAATCGTGTGTCCGATCTCGTGAGCGACGACGAATTCGAGCAGTCGCCCCATCAACGAATCAGGGAAGGGCAGTGTCCGCGCCCGCGGATCGAGCACCGACGCCTGGGTGAAGTACCAATCGCGCTGAAGATTCAGAACGTTGTGAAACATGCGCACGGAGCCGTTCAGAATCTCTCCGGTGCGTGGATCGCTCACGTGCGGGCCTTGCGCGTTCTCGATTGTCGAGGGCAACCACCTGATCACGGTGTGACGCACGTCTTCGGGCGACCAGTCTGGATCGTTCGCCGGAGGGTCCATTGCGATGATCGCGTTCTTGAAACCAGCCGCTTCGAACGCCGGCTGCCAATCCAGAATCGCCTTCCTGACCCACGGCTTCCATTGTTCGGGAGTAGCCGGATCCACGTAATACACAATCGGCTTGACTGGGTCGGACAACGCGGCGTTCGGATCTTTTTTCTCCAGCCGATAGCGGGTGATGTAGGAGCGATCGGCGGATCTCTGCTCGCTCGTCCCAAAATCGACCTGACTGATCGAGAAGAATCCGACGCGCTCGTCGAATCGCCGAGGCATCATCGGTTGCTCGGGAAGTCGCACCAGACTCCAGTGGGCGAGAACGCTCTGCGCTTGCTGCGGACCTGCATTCTGACCACCACCCCCGCCCCCGCCGCCACCGCCCGGCGGCGGCGCGGGAGTACCGGTTTGCGTCGCCTCGATCTCGACGTTGTCCGGAAATGCGAGCGCGTTTTCGATGAATGAGCGGCGCTCGTCGAGGTTGCCGCGAATGGCCGCAAATTCAGCGACGTTCGTGGTATACAGTCGGGTGACGTCGATGACTGCGGCGCTGTCCGGACCGTACGCCTCGACATTGAACACCGCGATCACCGGCGGATAATTCGCTGCCTCCACGGCGCGATAGACGGGTGCCAAAGTATCGGCGACGATTGCAAAGGAGGGCGAGCGCAAAATTATCCGGTTGCCGCTCCGGTCCCACCTGAGAGTTCTCTCGGCGAACTGATCTCCACCATAGTTACCGAACTGGCCGCCGGGGAGCCTGGGATTCGCCGCCGCCGCGCGGGTGAATCGCCCCACCAGCAGCATGTCCTTGTTCAGCTCTTTCCGCGGAATCTCGAAGTACAGTTTGTCGTTTACGCGATGCACGACAAACAAGCCGCGCCGCGTTTTGGCGTCTCGAGTGATTACACGATTGTAAGGACGAGGCTGCGCGGAGCCGCTACCGGCGCGCGCGCTGTCGCCGCCGCGTGTAGTGTCAGCACCCTGCGCCGAAGCACGCTGCGGAGTCGGAGAACCGGAAGGCTGCGGCGCCTGCGAGCACGCAGCGACAAGCACTATTCCGAGTAGCGCGATAGACCTGTTGTTCATTTGTGGAGGTGTGAGGGTTCAGTTCCAGGGCTGGGAGCGGAGCCTCGTCTTCTCCGCCGTTGCCATCGCCAACGCTCTCAATATGTCGGCGTCGCTCCGGCGGGGGCAAATAACGAAGGGCGGCGCTTGAGCGCGCCGCCCTTCGTTATCGGATCTTGTCGCTCAAGCCGCTTGGCGTTTCACCCTGCGGCCGAGCGAGTCCAGATCCCAATAGTCGTACAACTCCGCCTCGGACTTCCACGAAGGAAGGGCGCCGGTGGAGTCTGTCCGGGCGGATAAACCTCCGCGGCCACCACATCTCGCACGGGTATATCGCTGTCGAGGTCGCCCGGGAACATCGAGCGCCACGGCAATCCGTCGACGTAGGTGATCAAACAACCCTGCACGCCGCGCAACACCGGGCCGTAGCGGCCGGAAGACTGGACTACCACCGGGACGTTTCGGAACAGGTCGGAGACTCTGCTCGGATTGATTTGGGCGACGTCATCCGGCGAAATGAAGTACGCGTTTCTCACCGTTTGCTGCCGCTGCACAAACCCCACTTTCTCGAGTCCCGAGAGATCACGGTCTCGCTGGTTTGCCACCGCCACCGCTTCGCTGGCGGTCGGAAGAGTAACGTTGATGTGATTCCGGTCTCGATCGCTCGCCTTCGTTGAGAATTTGACATCGGTTCGCACCACGGCGTAGCCGTTGCGGCGTACGACGACACGCTGTGGACCGGCTGGTACGCCCCTGAGAACATAGTTCCCATTGGCATCCGTTCGCGTCGCTTCGCCGGTTCCGGGAATGTAGACGCGCGCGTTGGCCACTGGTTTTCCATCGCTCGTCGTAACGCGGCCGGTCACGTTGACCGTCCCGACACTGCTCGTCCCGTACGAAGTATTTGTTACCTGGGACAGCGCGGTCGTGCTCGTGGCGAAGACGAGGACCGCCGCTGTCAACAACCCTTTGCAACTATACATATCTGCCTCTTGGTTCTGAATTCCACTCACGCTCAAAGGCAACTCTCACGCCGGAGCCTTCTATTTGATTAACGCACCGGAGGGTTCCGCTGTTGGTCTCGGGTACCGATGTTGAAAGCATGAATGCAAACCGCCCGGCGGTTTCCGGCAGAGCGATGGGTCGCTGGTCTTACTTCGGCGTCTTGCTGCTGGGATTCCTTTTCGGGCACCGGGCGCCGGCGCAGCCCCAGCCTGCTGCTTCGATCACCGATTCCGCCGCGCTTGCGACGCTTCTTTCCGACGCATCGCGGGTCAATGCCCAGATTCCCGAGCGCTTGCGCGCTTACCGTGCCCGCATCGAGAGCGAGATGTCTCTCCTGGTTCTCGATTCCGGTGGCCGCGAGAGGACCGTGCAGCTCGAACAGATCGCGAGCGATGTGCGCTGGCGCGCGCCAGACAGCTACGACCAACGAGTCGTGGGTTACCGGCACCAGTCGGTCGGTCCGATGTTCTCGCTTATGAGCTTCTTCGGGGGATGGACAATCCCGACGCTTTATGGGAACCACCTTCAGCTTGGAGCGACTCCGGTCAGCCTATCCAACAAGACAACGACGTTTGGTCGGAGTCTCGCCATCCACCCGCTCGCGCCCAATCGCGATCGCTATTACTCGTACGCAGGCGGCGACACCGCCGTCACCCTTGTTTCCAATGGCCGCCGGATCCCGATCGTTGCCGTCCACGTTACCCCGCGCGCAAATGCGCCCGGCGACGCTTTCCTGTTTCTCGGCGACATGTATCTCGACGCCGACTGGAAGCAGATCGTTCGAATGCGCGGACGCCTCGTGGAAGTTCGAGACGGAAAGGTCACCATCAAATCCGGGAGCAAGCTTCCTGGAGTGAGCGGTGCGTCGTTCGTCGAGCTGGTGAACGCTGAAGTCAACGGCGAGTACTGGTTGCCCGCGTTTCAGCGCACGGAGATCCAGGCAAGAATCGCTTTCTTCGGCGACTTCAGAAGCATTCTGCGCATTGTCTCGCGGTTCAACGACTACCGGGTGAACGATTCGTCGTGGACCGGTCCCGAGGCGCCGCCGGGCGTGACACAGAATCTGACTTTCGCATCGAGCGCCAGTCAGGAGCGTTTCAAGGGTTGGGACACACCGATTGGCGCCGCTAGCAGCGACGTGTATTACGGCGAGCTCAACGATCTGGCCCCAGCTGAATGGCGAACGGTCGAAGACGTGCGCGCGTTCCGCTTCCGACCTCGCACGCTCGCCGAAGTGTTTCGATTCAACAGGATCGAGGGCGTATTCACTGGCGTTGCCCTCGAAAGAGAGCTCGGAGATTCCTCAGCGGGATTTCTCGCGCACGGCTCTGTTGGCTGGGCGTGGTCCGAGGCGACGCCACGCGGTGGAGTGAGCTTGGAGCGAAGACGCGGCCGGACCATCACCGGTCTTCGCGCCGAGCGCTCGCTCGCGCAGACGAATGACTTTCAACTTCCATTCTCGTGGGGCGCGACGCTCTCCGCGTTGCTCGGTAGTCGCGATGACTTCGATTATCTCGATCGCAGTAGCGCGACGGCATTTGTCAGCCGCAGCCTTGGCGACAAGCAGCGCTCGCTCATTCGGCTCGAGGTCGGACCGGCCCGTGACGCCGCGGTCGAGCAGCACATCTCGCAAGGGCTCTACGTCGCGCAAGGTGGTGGATTCCGACCGAACCGTGGAATTCGTGAAGGCAATTACTTCAAATCCGTTGCGGCACTCGAAATCAATCCGGAGATCAGCGGTCTGTATGTCGATCGGGGAATTGGCGCGACCGTTCGCTACGAGCGCGCCGACGGTGGACTCCGATGGCAGCGACTCGAGCTGCGGACTGCGGCGCGTCGAGAGATCGGACCGTTTCAGCTATTCGCGCGCGGCGACGCCGGAACACTCCTCGGATCGCCAGCGCCGCAAGTAATGTTCGAGATCGGAGAAGCTGAAGGACTGAGCGCGTACGGGTACAAAGAGTTTGCCGGCGATCGCGCCGCACTCGGCCGTGCCGTCCTCGGCTACACGCTTCCAGTGTTGCAAGCGCCGATACGTCTGCCGAGTCGACTGATAGTGCCGGGAATTGCGCCAGGAGTTGCCGCTGGCATCAATGCAGGCTGGACAAAAATATCGAATGCCGCGGCGCAACAAGCGCTCATCGAATTGGGCACAATAACGGACCCGGCGACTGGTATTGCGGTTCCTGTTTCGCGCGCGAGCGACGGAGTTCGCGCTTCCGCGGAATTTCTTCTCACATTTTTCGATGGAGCGTTGGTAGCGGGCGTCACGCGTCCAATCGATACGCGTGGAAGGTGGAAGTTCACTGCACGGATGGGTCAGGGCTTTTGAGGGTGGCACCCAACTTGTACGCTCTTCGGCCGAACACATTCGAGAGGATAGTTGTCATGACCACGATAAGATCATCTTTCGCATTGGCCGCGCTCTTAACGAGCGGGACGGTGTTATTGAACGGTTGCGCTGGAATGAGCCAGCAGCAACGTGGCGCTGTAATTGGCGCGACGACGGGTGCCGCTGTTGGCGGAGTGATTGGAAACCAGACTGGTTCGACTGCACGCGGAGCAATCATTGGCGCAGTAGTCGGCGGCGCTGCTGGCGCAATCATCGGGCACCAGATGGACCAGCAGGCGAAGGAGCTGCAGCAGAACATCAACGGCGCCACTGTCGAGCGAGTTGGCGAAGGCATCGAGGTGACGTTCGCCTCCGGGATCCTTTACCCGTTCAATTCCACAGACATTTTGCCGGCAGGAAAGACGAATCTGCAGGAGCTGGCGAACAGCCTACAGAAGTATCCCAACTCTGATGTTCTGATTGTCGGTCACACCGATAGTGTCGGAACCGACGCGTACAATCTCGATCTGTCGCAACGTAGAGCGCAGGCGGCAAGCACCTATCTGCAATCGCTGGGAGTGCCGGCAGCGAGACTTCGCACTGACGGAAAAGGCGAGTCAGAGCCGGTGCAGCCAAACAATACCGACGAGGGCAGGGCGAAGAATCGGCGAGTGGAGATCGCGATTTACGCGAGCGAGGCGTACCGCAACCAGGTTAAGAACGGAAACCCGTAACAGGCTTCGTGGAACTGCAAACTGAATGAGAGGTCAGCCCATAGCGATTAGCCGATAGCGGTTAGCCATGAAACGTCGGGACGTCACTCAGTGGCGTGAGGGTAACGACAGTGCTTGTGCCCCAACCCGCGCCGGTAACGTCTCGACGTTGTAGGCTATTTGCTATGGGCTAAGAGCTATCGGCTGACCACCCATTCAGTTGCAGTTCCAGATGAGGGAAACGACCCCTAAGCAGAAACCCCACGGCAAAGGATGCCGTGGGGCTAGCTACGCGCCCGGAGAGACTCGAACTCCCAACCTTCTGATCCGTAGTCAGATGCTCTATCCAATTGAGCTACGGGCGCCCGTGCTAACAGTTGACTGCTTCGTGCTCTGGGGAACCGTCCAGCCGGTCAGAGCGCCTCTTTCCAGCGTACCCTACTATAGGTATGAGCGGTACAAGACTCGAACTTGTGACCTCCACGATGTCAACGTGGCGCTCTAACCAACTGAGCTAACCGCCCCATCCGCATTTGAGAGCGGGAAACGGGACTCGAACCCGCGACCCCAACCTTGGCAAGGTTGTGCTCTACCAACTGAGCTATTCCCGCGAACAAACAGCCGTTCAAGGCCGCCACGCTCTAGCCATGGAGGTGAGGGGAATCGAACCCCTGACCTCTTGAATGCCATTCAAGCGCTCTCCCAACTGAGCTACACCCCCGGCGTTTCCCGCTGGAAAAGGCGACCGGCAGGAACCGCGAAGGATATCCAAGGGTAGTATCGAAGTCAAGAAAATTACTCTGGCTTAATCAGCAACGGCCGGTATCTTGCAGCGCTTCGACAACACGAATTTTGATTACCCGTCAGGGTAAACGGTTTTGCGCTTCCAGGTTGTCGAAACAACACTAATTCGCTCGCATTGCTGGCCTGAAGAATCAGGCTGCATTCGCATAGGCTTTCACGCAGTACCCAAAGAGGTGTGCACCAATGGCTGAAGTAAAGCGTCGCCGCAAAGCGGCTGTCGCCGGAATCGCTCCGAGTGAGCCCGAGAGGGACATTCTCGATCAGTACCTATATGAGGTCAGCACGTATCCGCTGCTCAAAGGCACCGAGGAGATCGAGGTTGCTCGTAGGATTCGTGCCGGTGATCCAGACGCTCTCCAGGAGCTCGTGCAGCGCAATCTGCGCTTCGTGATCTCCGTAGCAAAGAAATATCAGAACCGCGGCATGCCTCTCATCGATCTCATCGGCGAAGGCAACGTCGGTTTGCTCACGGCTGCTCGCAAGTTCGATCCCGATCAGGGCGTCAAGTTCATCTCGTACGCCGTGTGGTGGATTCGTCAGGCGATTCTGTCGTCGCTTGCCCGTCAGGGTCGTACCGTTCGCGTGCCTCTCAACCGGACCGCGGACCTGTCCCGTATCATCAAGGCTTCCGAGATCCTGAGGCAGAAGATGCGTCGCGAGCCTACGCCCGAGGAGCTCTCGCAGCTCACCGGTCTGTCGGTGGACGTCGTGCAGTCGCTCGCCGCGCTCAACACGGGCGACGTGCGTCTGGATGCTCCAATGGATCCCGAAGGCGATCGCTCGTTGATCGAGCGTTTCGTCGCCGACGAGATGCCCGACACCGAGGAGGAGGCAATGAATCGCTTCCTCAACGACGAGATCGAGACTGCGCTTTCGACGCTGCCTCCTCGTGACGCCAAAGTGCTTCGTCTGTACTTCGGCCTCGAGGGCGGACGCGAACACACCCTTGAAGAGATTGGATCTCTACTCGGCGTGACCCGGGAGCGCGTGCGTCAGCTTCGTGATCGCGCACTCAAGCGGCTCCGCGAGGGGGACGTTGGTCGCGCCCTAGGCTCGTTCGCGGCGTAAGAGCGTTTTTGAAAAAAGGAAAGGACGGGCGATGCCCGTCCTTTTTTTTTTCATCTCAAGCCCAAAGCATTCGTGCGCCTTAGCGTTGATGTACGCTGCCCGCTGCCTGCTGGTGTAAGCGCAAGGCTGGTCCGTCTCGTCGTAGGCAGCGTCTCGGCATTCAGCGATCAGCGGGTCGCGGGCAGCATGTCAGTACCAAACACGGCCAAAGGCGCCGCAAAGTGCCTTGCGCTTACACCAGCGCTCAGCAGAAAAGCGCTAAGCGCGATGTGAGCGGAAGGTCGGGCTAAGGATCGTTAGCGGACGAGCCTACGTCCGGCTACGTGTGCGGCCCTGCGCGAACCGGTCGATAAGGTCTGTCGTCCGGAGCCGAGCAAGCGATGCCGGCCGCGTACCGAAGATCCTTTGCGCAGTCACCGCGAGATGCGACGACGACGCAAAGTCGAGGATGCGAGCGATGTCGCGGATGTCGTGTCCGGGATTCTTGGCGAGCTCGGCGGCCGCGATGAGGCGAACCAGATCGATTACTCGCTTGAGGTTCGGCGCTCCGGGACGGGCGAAGTTTCGGCTGAGGTGTTCGCGACTGAGTCCCACCGCTTTGGCGAGCTCCTTGGTTGTCACCGGCCGGCCCGAGTGCGCAATCACTACCTCCCACGCGCTTCGCTGCAGCTGAGTCGTGAGCCCAAGCGCGTGCGGCGGCTCGCCGAGCGCGTCGCGGAACCGGGTGGAAAAGGCGTGCGGCACCACGAGATCTCTCGCAGCGTTGTCGTCGATGCCGTCCACGATGACATCGATGAACCCAAGCGACGCGCATCTCGCGACGGCGGGCGCGTCCGACGGGCGGAGCGGGACGATCCCAAAGAATGGAGCGCTCGGAAATTCCGCGGCAAACGCCGCCGCCTTCCACATGTCGTCGTCGGGCGCGCCCAAATCGATGAGCGCGGCGTCCACGAGCACTCGACGAAAGACGGCTTCCAGCTCTTCCGACGATCGAGTGGAGATGATCTTCCACCGCCGGCGCGGGAACGCCGAGCGAACTAGTGCTCGCGCTCGCTCGCGCTCGAGATGAACGACCAGCGTGGGCAGCGCGGTGCTTTCGGTGGATGTCGTCACGCTAGACGCCGGCGTCCGCGGTGTCCAGGTCAGGCTTGCCTTCTATGAACTGCCGGACGATCGGATCCTTTGTGTGCTGGATCTCGTCGACAGTTCCAACCTGTCGCACCTTGCCCTCAAAGAGCATGGCGATTCGCGAGCCCACGGTGTAGGCGCTCCGCATGTCGTGAGTGATGACGATGCTCGTTACGCGCAGCTTCTCCCGCATGCGGATCATGAGCTGATCGATGATGGCGCTCGTGACTGGATCCAGGCCCGTGGTCGGCTCGTCGTAGAGGATGTACTTGGGCTGGCGCGCGATCGCGCGCGCGATCCCGACCCGTTTACGCATTCCGCCTGAGAGCTCCGCCGGAAACTTTTCCTCTACTCCGGGGAGATCGACGAGCTCCAGCGCCTCAGCGACGCGCGCGATGATCTCGGGCTCGCTCAGGCGTCCTTCCTTGCGGAGGCCCATCGCGACGTTGTCACCGATCGAGAGCGAATCGAAGAGGGCCGCGAATTGAAACACGTAGCCGATGTGCGATCGTAGCGCGTACAGATCGTCGCGGGGAAGGTTGGGCACCTCCTGTCCGTCGACGAAGACGGTGCCGCGATCGGGCTCGAGCAATCCGACGATGTGCTTGATCGCCACCGATTTGCCGGTGCCCGAGTAACCGATAATGACCATCGTCTCGCCCTCGTTGACGTCGAGAGAGAAACCCTCCAGGACTTTCTTGGGGCCGAACGCTTTGTACACGTCGATGAGCTTTATCATATCACAAAACTGAAATTACGCTGGCGGGGCGAAAGGGCTAGACGCGCCGGCCCACGGCCGCTGGTGTCGGTGCTCTGCGGTCGCGCGTGGCGCTGAGCGCTGGTGTAAGCGCAAGGCACCTTGCGGCGACTTTGGCCCGGCTTGGTTCATCCATGCTGCCCGCGGCCCGCTGATCGCTGAATGCCGAGACGCTGCCTACGACGAGACGGACCGCGGTGGCGTATTGAGTAAAAGCAAAGGCAATGAGTGCAGTTCATCTCACGCCAAAGGAGTCCGTCCCTATGTTTGCAGCGTCTTAGCAAACAGCATTGAGCGGGTCGCGGGTAGCATGTATGTACCCAACCCGGCCAACGGCGCCGCAGAGTGCCTTGCGCTTACACCGGCGCGTAGCGCTGAGCGCGTCTGGTATTTTGCAGTTGGCCCAGCTTTTCCACTGACTCGGTTGTTGCCTCAAAATCAAGCTTGTGATAAATTTCACAAGCTCCGGATACCCCTGCCCACGGGTTTCCGAATCGCCCGCCACCCAGCTCAGCACACAAAACGATAATGGCCACTGAAACGATTCTTCGCCCTGGCGAGATAAAGGACATACTCCTCCGCGAGATCGAGGCAGCAGACCTCCACGAGCTCGACGTCGAAGAAGTTGGGACCGTTCTCGAGGTAAAGGACGGAATCGCGCGTATCTACGGGCTGGGCAAGGCAATGGCCGGCGAGATGCTCGAGGTCACCTCATCGGAGACGGGCGAGAAGATCACCGCCCTCGCGCTCAATCTCGAGGAAGACAACATCGGCTCGGTCGTTCTGGGCGACTATCTCCAGCTCAAGGAAGGAGATGAGGTCCGCCGCACCGGCCGCGTGCTCGAGGTTCCGGTTGGACACGAGCTCGTCGGCCGCGTTGTCGACCCGCTCGGCCGTCCGCTCGATGACGCCGGCCCGATCAACGCCAAGCACGCTCGAAAGGTGGAGTCCGAGGCGCCTGGAATCATCGTGCGCCAGCCGGTGAAGGAGCCGCTTCAGACCGGCATCAAGGCGATCGATTCCATGATCCCGATCGGACGCGGGCAGCGCGAGCTCATCATCGGCGACAGAGGAACCGGAAAGACCGCGATCGCCATCGATACCATCATCAATCAGAAAGGTACGGGCGTCATCTGCGTCTACGTGGCGATCGGTCAGAAGAATTCGACCGTCGCCTCGGTGGTCGAGCGCCTCAGACAGACCGGCGCGATGGAGTATACGATTGTCGTCGTCGCAGGCGCGTCTGATCCGGCGCCGATGCAGTACATCGCACCGTATTCCGGCTGCGCGATGGCCGAGTACTTCATGTACGACGAAGGGACGCCCACGCTGTGCGTGTACGACGACTTGTCGAAACAGGCGGCGGCGTATCGCCAGCTTTCGCTGGTTCTGCGCAGACCGCCGGGTCGCGAAGCATTCCCCGGTGACGTGTTTTACCTCCACTCGCGCCTCCTCGAGAGAGCGGCGAAGCTGAGCGAAGATGGCTCGATCGTCGACGGCAAGAACATCAAGAAGCCGGGCGGGTCCCTAACCGCTCTGCCGATCATCGAGACGCAGGCCGGCGACGTATCGGCATACATCCCGACCAACGTCATCTCCATCACCGACGGACAGATATTCCTCGAGGCTGATCTGTTTTTCGCCGGCGTACGGCCGGCAGTCAACGTCGGAATCTCAGTGTCCCGCGTCGGTGGGTCGGCGCAGGTAAAGGCGATGCGCACAGTCGCCGGTCGTCTGCGTCTGGATCTCGCGCAATATCGCGAGCTCGAAGCATTTTCCTCGTTTGCCTCCGACCTCGACGCCGCGACCAAGAAGCAGCTCGAGCGGGGAGCGCGCACCGTCGAGATTCTGAAGCAGCCGCAGTACCGCCCGATGGCGGTCGAGCAGCAGGTAATAGTCATCTACGCCGTCACCAACGGCTTTCTCGATCAGATCGCGGTGAGCGACATCAAGGAATGGGAGCGAAACTTCCTCGCCTTTGTGGAGCACCAGTTCCCGCAGGTGACGCAGCGCATTCGCGCCGACAAGGTTCTCTCCAAGGAGACCGAAGCCGATCTCAAGCGCGCGATCGAGAATTTCAATCAGTCACTCGGCACCAAGAAGAAATAAGCGATGGCGAAGGGAAGGGAGCCAAAGGGGCGGATCAAATCCGTGGAGAACACGCGGAAGATCACGCGGACCATGGAGATGGTGGCAACGTCGAAGATGAAGCGCGCTCAGGATCGCGTCGTTGCCGCGCGCCCATTCGCGCAGTCCCTTACGGAAGTGATAGCAAACCTGTATACGCCCGAGCTTGCAGAAGCATTTCCGCTGCTGCGGCAACCCGCGACCGTGAAGAAGGCGGCCGTGATCGTGCTCACCAGCAATCGTGGACTCGCTGGCGCGTTCAACGCCAATCTATTGAAGGAATCGCGTGCTCTCCTCGCACGACTCAAGGAAGAAAAGGTAGAGGCGGAGCTGCACGTCATTGGCAAGAAGGGACTCGGCTACTTTCGGTACGTCGGTCGCGCGGTGGCATCGAGCCGCATCGATATCACCGATAGGCCAACCGCCGAGAATGCGGCCGAGATCGTCGATTCGTTGATCCAGCGTTTTGCGGTAGGAGAGATCGATGCGGTCTACATCGTGTACGCCCGGTTCCAGTCAGCTTTGTCGACGCCACCCTCGACACAGGTGATTCTGCCGGTCACTCCTCCAAAGCGCACCGGGCCGCAGCCGGATTATATCCTGCTGCCGTCGGCTGAAGCGATTCTCACTCAGCTTCTGCCTTCGTACGTCCGGAACTCGGTTTATCGCGCTCTCGTCGAAACTGCCGCAGGAGAGCAAGGCGCACGTCGTACCGCAATGAAGAACGCGACGGACAATGCGGGCGAGATGCTCAACGCGTTGCGTCGCACATTCAACCGCGCCCGTCAGGCGCAGATCACCCAGGAGATCGCCGAGATCGTCGGCGGTGCCGCTGCGTTACAGGGGTAAATCATGGCAACAGCCGTCCGTACCGAAAAAAAGAAATCAGCGCCGCGTGAGACGAAGACTCACAACATCGGCAGGGTGGTCCAGGTAATCGGCCCCGTGCTCGACGTGGAGTTCGAGTCCGAGCACCTGCCCGAGCTGTACAACGCGCTGCGAATTCGCGGCAAGACGGACGCGGGCGTCGACATCGACGTCGTGGTCGAGGTGCAGCAGCACATCGGGCGCAATCAGGTGCGCGCGGTCGCGATGTCTTCGACCGACGCAGTCGTGCGCGGAATGGACGTGGAAGACACCGGTTCCCCGATCACGGTGCCGGTAGGCGCTCCTGCCCTTGGCCGGATTCTGAACGTGCTTGGCAATCCCGTGGACAACGGTCCGCCAATTCCCGATAGCGCGGAGCGGTGGCCGATTCACCGCTCGCCACCGCCATTTGCGGATCTCGAGCCGAAGACCGAAGTCTTCGAGACCGGCATCAAGGTCATCGATCTCATCGCGCCGTTCGTGAAGGGTGGCAAGATCGGTCTGTTCGGCGGCGCCGGTGTTGGCAAGACAGTCGTCATCCAGGAGTTGATCAACAACGTTGCCAAGGGGCACGGCGGAAAGTCGGTGTTCTGCGGCGTCGGCGAGCGCACCCGTGAAGGCAACGATCTCTACCTTGAGATGAAGGAATCGGGTGTCATCAATTCCTGCGCATTGATTTACGGCCAGATGAATGAGCCGCCCGGGGCACGTCTCCGTGTTGGTCTCACCGGACTGACGGTGGCGGAGTATTTCCGCGACGTCGATCACCAGGACGTGCTTGTCTTCATCGACAACATCTTCCGGTTTACCCAGGCCGGTTCAGAGGTCTCCGCTCTGCTCGGGAGAATGCCGAGCGCCGTCGGATATCAGCCGACTCTGGCGACCGAGATGGGCGATTTGCAGGAGCGCATCACCTCGACCAAGACAGGGTCGATCACTTCAGTGCAGGCGATTTACGTCCCAGCGGACGACATCACCGATCCGGCGCCGGCGACCGCCTTTGCTCACCTCGACGCGACTGTAGTTCTTTCCCGCGCGATCACCGAGCTTGGTATCTATCCGGCCGTCGATCCACTCGCTTCGTCGTCGCGCATTCTGGACGCGCAGTTCATTGGCGAGAGACACTATAAGGTAGCGACCGACGTGCAGCGGATTCTGCAGCGTTACAAGGAGCTGCAGGACATCATCGCGATTCTGGGTATGGACGAGCTCTCCGAGGATGACAAGCTCGTGGTCGGCAGGGCGCGCAGGATTCAGCGCTTCATGTCGCAGCCGTTCGCTGTCGCCGAGCAGTTCACCGGGTATCCGGGGCAGTACGTGAAGCTCGAGGAGACGATCTCCTCGTTCGAGCGGCTCGTGGCGGGAGAGTTCGATCAGTACACCGAGCAGGCGTTCTTCATGCAGGGCGGCATCGACGGCGTGGTCGAGAGAGCGCAGCAGCTCTCGAAGTAAGATGCTAAAGGTCTCAGTAATTTCTCCCGAGGCGGTGCTTTTTGAGGGCGAGACGGACTCCGTCGTAGCCCCCGCCTACGATGGCGAGGTGGGAATTCTCACCGGCCACGCGCCGCTGATGGCGCTCCTTGGCGACGGCCAGCTCTGCCTCGGCGCGGGCGCCGGTCGTCGCTTCAAGGTGAGCGGCGGCTTTATGCAGGTCTTCAATAACGATGTTCGCATCGTCACCGAGAAGGCCGCAGCCATCTGAACAGGGTAAATCCCGAGACCCCAGTCGGTTGACTTCTTAACTACCTGCCTTCTACGTTTCAAAAATAGAGCGAATTCCCGATCTCTCTGATCCGAGAGAGTTTCGGGCGTTCGCCGTTCTGCGGATGTAATTCGCCGCGAGAAAGGTTCTCGCCGCCGATTTCCGCCGCAGACAAGACATAGCCGCCTCACCTGCGTCTGGTCGAACGATCTCTCGCAGTGGTGAGCGGTACTCCCATCCCAGTTTCACTTTCTGCGAGGTGTTGTATGGGAATGACACGTAAGATCTCTCGCTTCCTTGCGGTAGCGGGCGTCGCGCTCGGGCTTGCCCCGGCAGTCGCTCAGGCGCAGGGGACGACCATCAGCGGCCAAGTGACAGGCACTGGTGGAGCACCAGTAGTAGGCGCAAGCGTGAGCATACCGACGCTGCGCGTTGGCGGATTCACCGATGACCAGGGCCACTACACGTTTTCTGTGCCCGCATCGGCAACCGGCACCACCGTTACCCTGATGGCGCGGCGCCTGGGCTTCAGCCCCAGCTCGGCGCAAGTCGCCCTCTCGGGTACGGCAGTGTCCCAGAACTTCAGCCTCTCACCGACGGCGACGACGCTAACGGGCGTCGTGGTGACAGCGCTGGGTATCACCAGGGAGAGGAGTCAGCTCGGCACCGCGGTGCAGCAGATTTCTTCCGCTGATTTGAATCAGACGCACGACATGAACATCCTGAATCAGCTTTCCGGCAAAGTCTCTGGTGTCGTCATGAACCAGTCGGGAACCCAGGGTGGATCGACGAACATTGTTATCCGTGGTCAGAACTCGATCACTGGAAACAACCAACCGCTGTTCATTGTCGATGGAGTTCCTGTGTCCAACGCGAGCCACGGCAGCTATTCGTGCTGCGGCGGCCTCGACATCAGCAACACCGGAAAAGATTATGGTAGCGCCATCGATGACATCAACCCTGAAGACGTAGCAACGGTCAGCGTCCTGAAGGGACCCAACGCAGCGGCTCTTTACGGTTCTCGCGCCGCGAACGGCGTAATTCTCATCACCACGAAGAAAGGTGGGAACACCACGGGAAGGGTTCAGACCCAACTCACGTCCAGCCTGACCTGGGACACTCCTTCGATTCTTCCGGACTACCAGAATCTGTACGGCCAGGGTGCTGGTGGCGAATTCAATTTTGTTGACGGCAAGGGCGGCGGAGTCAACGATGGACTCGACCAAAGCTTCGGCCCGAGACTCGACGGGCGGACAACGGGCTGTGTCTTCGTCCCGAACAGTCCGAGCGATCCGCTCGCGCCGCATACCTATGATACGAGCGTGCCATGCGCGCAGTTCAACGCGCCAAATGGTGCTCCATGGGTGGCGCATCCGAACAACGTCTCCTCGTTCTTCAACACGGGTAAGACGCTGGCCAACACTCTTGCCTTCAGTGGCGGCACGGACAAGGCGCAGGCCCGTCTGTCGGTTGGCGATCAACAGGTTCAGGGCATCGTTCCGAACAACACCTTCCGCAAGTTCAACAGCCTTCTCAGCGGAACGCTGAACGTCTCGGATCGTCTCACGACAAGTGCCGACCTTCAGTACATCAATAACGACAACCACAACCGCGCGGGCACCGGCTACAACAGCGGAATCCTCGAGCAGTTTGTATGGTTCGGCCGTCAGGTCGACATGAATGTGCTCAGAGCGAACATGGGCGACACGAACGG
>Ga0193751_1001362_pt1 | contig 15818 bp, 24 predicted proteins | sample L1c2metaG_FD_143050 | JGI IMG/M metagenome (GOLD analysis project Ga0193751, IMG submission 143050) | Soil microbial communities from a riparian zone of the East river system, Colorado, United States - L1c2 | ecosystem: Environmental > Terrestrial > Soil > Riparian zone | place: USA: East River... | reverse complement strand
CCGTAATTTGGTATCTGTGGCTCCTCATGCATCTTTCGCCCTACCCCGTGCCCAACGAATTCGCGCACGACGGAAAAACCGCCTCGTCGCGCTTCGTCCTCAATTTCTGCGCAGATATCGCCGACGTGCCGGCCCTCGTAGGCGACGCTAATGGCCCTCACCAACGCGTTTTCCGTCGCTCTCAGCAAAAGGTCGACCCGCTCATCCACAACGCCGACTGCCACGGTCGTGGCATTGTCTCCGACCCAGCCGTCTTGAATCACCCCGATGTCCAGTTTGACAATGTCGCCGTACTGAATTCGACGCTGACTCCCGATGCCATGCACGACTTCATCATTGAGGGAGATGCAAATATTGCCCGGAAAAACCCGGTGCCCGAGGCGGTAACCAAGAAACGCGCTTTTCACGCCCGCGTCCTCCATCAAGTCAGCGGCCGCTTCGTCCACCTCTTTGGTCGCAAATCCGGGCCGAACGAGCTCGCTCACCCGATCGAGAATATCGCTCGCGGCGCGGCAGGCTTGCCGCATTTTCTCGACTTCTTTCCCGGTCTTGATTGGGATCATGCTGGCACTTTTCCTTCGATCAGCCGCGAGATATCGCTGAAAACAATTTCCCGATCGCGATTTCCATCGATTCGTCGCAAGATCGACATCTTCCCGTAAAAATCGGCCAGCGGCTGAGTTTTGGTTGCGAATTCCTTGAGCCGCGTTTGCAACACGCTTAAGTCATCATCATTCCGGCGCACCAGCGGCCCGTCGCAGTAAGGGCAGACCGGGCGCTCGGCAAACTTTGCGCTCGCCACACTAGTGGTAAATCCGCAGCTGCGGCATTGCAAACGGCCGGAGATTCGTGCGCGCACCGTTTCTTCGGATACTTCTAGCCAAATCGCGAGGTCCAGCGACGTCCGGAGTCTAGTCAAGATCGATAGTAAGCTTTCCGCTTGCGGCAGCGTTCTTGGAAATCCATCGAAAACAAAGCCGTGGCCTCCATGCAGACGCAACCAATCTTCAATTAAGTTGATAATGATTTTATCCGGCACTAAATCGCCCCGTTGCGTAATCTCCGCCGTCTCCAAACCCAACGGCGTGCCGAGATCCTTTTCGCGACGCAAAATCGCACCTGGCGAAGTCACCGGAATACCAAACTGGCGCGTGATCATCTCCGCTTGGGTCCCCTTCCCGGAACCCGGCGCGCCCAAAAGCACGAGTCGTCTTTTCACCTAACGGCCGTAAAGGAAGATTGCGACGCCACCAATGACCAGCGCAGCGATTCCAACATAAAGCCACATTAAAGTTGCGCGCTCGGCCGCTTCACCGCGATGGTAAGCCGCCCGAGAATCAAATCGCCCGCGAATGCGTCCTTTGCGCAGAAAGCCATCGTAATGCCGCTGGATCAAATGGGTTTCGACCTGCCGCATCGTATCGAGCATCACGCCTACAATAATGAGCAAGCTCGTGCCGCCGAAAAATTGCGCGGTAATGGTCGGAACATGCAGCCCCTGGCTAAGTAGACTTGGTAAGATCGCGATGAGGGTCAAAAAGATTGCGCCGGCAAAAGTAAGTCGCGTCATCGTAAAATCGAGAAAATCCGAGGTTGGCTTGCCCGGCCGAACACCAGGAATATAACCGCCGTACTTCTTTAGATCGTCAGCGATCTGAGACGGCTGAAATTGCGTCGCCACCCAAAAGTAACTGAAAAAGAAAATCATCGCCGCCATGATGATGTAATGGAGCCAGCCTGATGAGAGCATCTCCGAAATTTGTCTAGCTGTGGGGCTGTTCCGGAAAGCCATACTCACGATCGTGTTCGGAAACAACAATAGCGCCCACGCAAAAATGATCGGCATAACGCCGGGATAATTTACTTTCAACGGCATGTATTGGGTGTTCCCGCCGTATTGTTTACGGCCGACGACCCGCTTGGCGTACTGCACTGTGATCTTGCGCACGCCTTGCGTCACCGCAATCACTGCCGCGATCACCAAAAATAAAAATGCCACCATCAAAACCAAAATCGCCGGATTAACCTGGCTGGTTCCGGTTTGCGACGACGGTACAAATGTCTTCCACGCCTGCGCCAAGGCGGCTGGTAGCCGCGCGACAATGCCCACCGTGATAATCAGTGATATGCCGTTTCCGATGCCGCGCTCGGTAATTTGATCGCCGAGCCACATCAAAAAAAGTGTGCCCGTAGTTAACGAAATCACCGTCACGACTCGAAACGTCCAGCCTGTGTCTTCCACCAGCGGAACGCCTAGCTGCCTGATCGTGTCGGTTATGCCCGGCAACATGGTGTGGTACGACTCCGGGTGCTGAAATGAAAGCGCGAGCAGATAACCCTGAAAAATGCAAAGTCCAACCGTCGCGTAACGCGTCAACTGCATGATCTTTTGCCGGCCACCGTCTTCACGCGCCAGTCGCCCGAGCTGCGGAATGACGGCCGTCAGCAACTGCATCATGATCGACGCGCTGATGTAAGGCATGATCCCGAGCGAAAAGATCGCGCAATTTTCCAAGGCCCCGCCGCTGAACAAATTGAAGAGCGCGGCGACGCCGCCTCCGGATTTCTCCGTTAGCGCGCTACGAAACCATTCTTGCAGCACCGCTTGGTTGACACCGGGCGTTGTGATTGCCGCGCCCAGTCGCACAATCACGATCACCGCCAGCGTGAACAGGATGCGGCGGCGCAACTCCGGTATCTTGACCGTGTTGAGAAACGCCGAAACCATCAGATTAAATTAAAAGGTCGGGCCGCGAACGCTACTTCTTCCGGGAACTCTTCCTTTTCGGCTTTGCCCGCGATGACGTTATCGATCTTTTCCCAGTCGTCGTCGAAGGTTCCGCCGGCGCTTCCTTCGCCATGAGGTCGACATCTCCGCGCGCTGCCGACCGCTTAGCCGCCTCGCGCAGCGTGATTGTCCCACCCGCCTTGTCGATCTTTTCCCGAGCTGACGCGCTGATCTTGTCCACTTCGATTTTCAGCGCGTGCTTCAGTTCGCCGTCACCAAGAATTTTAATTCCCGCGATATCGCCACGCACCAGTTTCGATTCACGGAGCAATTGCTCATTGACGAACGTGCCGGTCTTAAACTCATTCAGGTCGCTCAAATTTAGAATCGCGTAATTTTTGTGAAACGCGGCGTTATTGAAACCGCGCTTCGGCAATCGCCGGATCAGCGGCATTTGGCCGCCCTCGAAACCGAGGCGAATGCTGCCGCCCGAGCGCGCCTTTTGTCCTTTGTGACCTTTGCCGCTGGTCTTGCCGTGGCCCGAACTCTCGCCGCAACCAAGCCGTTTGACACGATGACGCGACCCTGGTCGCGGCCTTAGATTATGCAGTCGCATCATGATCGCGCGAGCGCCTTTCCGTCGCCGCCTTTGATTCCACGGACTTTGAAAATCTCATCTCTTCGGCGGAGAGATTTCAAGGCCACGACGGTCGCCTTCACGACATTGGCGTGATTGCTCGAGCCTAACGACTTTGCTAACACGTCGCGAATTCCAGCCGCTTCAACGACAGCCCGCACTCCGCCGCCCGCGATCACCCCGGTGCCAGGCGATGCCGGTCGCAACAGCACGCGCCCACCACCGTACTCGCCGATTGCTTCGTGCGGAATCGTATTTTCGTGCAACGAAACCTTCTCCATCGATTTGCGTGCGGCTTCCGAAGCTTTCCGAATCGCTTCTGAAACTTCGTTCGCCTTGCCGAAACCGACGCCGACGCTCCCATCGTGGTCGCCCGCAACGATCAATGCGCTGAAACTGAAACGCCGCCCACCTTTCACGACTTTGGCGCAGCGGTTGATGAAAACGACTTTCTCGGTCATGTCGCCTCTTGCCGCGGGCGTTTTATCGACATTCCGCGAATCTTGCCGCTTGCCTCTGGTTGATTCCGCCATGACTTAAAATTTCAATCCGCCTTCGCGCGCCGCGTCCGCGAGAGCTTTTACTTTTCCGTGATAAATAAAACCGCCGCGGTCGAAGACGACATTGTGGATCTTTTTCGCGCGCAGACGTTCCGCAATTGCTTTGCCGACGATTTCCGCGCACGCACGATTTGCAGCGATTTTATTTTCACCGGCCAAGGAACCCTCCATCGTCGACGCCGATGTTAGTGTTCGCCCGGCATTATCGTCGACTACTTGCACGTAAACATGCTTCCCGGAGAAATGAATGGAGAGCCGTGGCCGCTCCGCGGTGCCCGCAACTTTTTTCCTGATCCGCTGATGGACGCGCTGCCGCGCCGCTTTACGATTCGTCGCCATATTTACTGAACAGTCTTGCCTTCCTTGCGACGAATCTGCTCGCCAGCGTAGCGGACCCCTTTGCCCTTGTACGGTTCCGGCGGATAAAAGCGACGAATGTCTGCCGCCACCTGGCCGACTAATTTCTTGTCGATCCCCTGAATCGTGAGCTTCGTGTTGTCCGCCACCGTGACTTTAATCTCTTTGGGGATGGGAAACAAAATCGGATGCGAAAAGCCAAGACTAAGGTTCAAGTTCGAACCTTGGACAGCCGCTTTGAAGCCGACGCCTTCGATTTCGAGCTGCCTGGTAAAACCTTCGCTGACGCCTTGCACCATGTTATGCACAAGTGCGCGCGAAAGCCCGTGCAATGCTTTTACACTGCGGGTTTCCGCCTCGCGGAGGATCGAAACCCGATTGTCTTTCACGCTCCCCTTGATCTGGCGCGGTAATTTCCAGTTCAACTTTCCTTTCGGGCCTTCCACCGAAACGGCACCGTCATTGTCAATGTTGACTTTGACCTTGTCTGGAATTTCGACCGCCTTGTTTCCGATTCGCGACATAAAACCTACCACACGTAGGCGAGCAATTCGCCTCCCACTTTTTGCTTTTTTGCCTCGCGGCCAGACAAGACACCGCGGGGCGTCGATAAGATTACCGTACCCATGCCGCCGAGGACGCGCGGAATTTCCCCCGCGCCGACGTAACGCCGCAAACCGGGCCGGCTCACCCGGCGCAGACCGGTGATCGCACACGTGTGATCGACCAGCTTGTTCGTGATTTTGATCCGCGGATGCGCCGCGCTCGTATCGACCGAGTAATCGGCGATGTAACCTTCCTCTTTCAAAATACGGACGACCTCCGCTTTGATCCTCGAGTAGGGAACGAACATGTCGATCTTCTGGGCGCGGGCGGCGTTGCGTATTCGCGCCAGAAGGTCTGCAATAGGATCTGTTACGGTACTCATGAAATCTAGGCGACCTGAGGGGCCTGCTTTTTCGCGCGGTCGGCGAAGGGCATCCCCATTTCGCTCAAAAGCGACTTTGCTTCCTCGTCCGTCCGGGCGGTGGTGACGATTGTAACATCAAATCCGATGTTGCGCTTGATTTTATCGAGCTCAACCTCGGGGAAAATCGATTGATCGGAAACGCCTAAGGTATAATTGCCGTGCCCGTCGAAGCAGCGTGGCGAGACACCGCGAAAATCGCGAATCCGCGGGAGCGCCGCTTTGATCAAGCGCTCGAGAAATTCGTACATGCGTTCGCCCCGCAAGGTCACTTTTGCGCCGATCGCCTGATCTTTGCGTAACTTGAAATTGGAAATGCTCTTTTTCGCGCGTGTTTCCGCCGGTAGCTGGCCCGTAATCAATGCGAGCTCCTCTTTCGCCTCTTCCAAGGCCTGTTTCACGTCCGATTGCGAACCGACGGAAGTGTTGACGACGACCTTCTCGACCTTCGGGACTTCGTGCACGTTCTTGTAGCGATGCCGTTCACGCAACGCCGGCATGACCCGGTCTCTGTAATCGCGGTAGAATTCGTTTTCCATTTAGGCTGCTTTTTTCTCCGCCTTTTTAATCTTCTTCGGCTTCTTCTCAGTTTCGGTAGCAGGTTCGATCAGTCTTACGTTGGAAATGTGAATCGGGCCTTCGCGCTCGGCGATCTTTCCCTGCGGATTGTCCTCCGATTTGCGCAAATGCTTTTTGATCAAGCGCACGCCTTCGACGAGCACTCGTTGTTTCTTCGGCAACACTTCGAGAATCTTCCCGCTAGAACCTCTGAAGTTCCCGGAGATAACCTCAACCTGATCGCCTTTTTTTACGTGAAACTTAAGTCGATTCATAAAACTTCCGGAGCGAGCGAGACAATCTTCATGAAATTGCGTTCGCGCAATTCGCGCGCGACCGGTCCGAAAATGCGCGTCCCGCGCGGATTCAAGTCCTTATCAATGATAACGATGGCGTTGTTGTCGAAGCGCAATAGCGAACCATCATCGCGGCGAATAGGTTGTCTTGTCCGAACGACGACCGCTCGAACGACTTCGCCTTTCTTCACCGTACCAGTAGCGCTCGCTTCCTTTACGTTCGCCGTAATCACATCGCCGATTCCAGCGTAAAGCGTTGATTTCCCAATCACACCGATCATCGTCGCCATCCGCGCGCCGGTGTTATCCGCTACATCAAGTCTGGATCGTAACTGTACCATAAGATCGACCAGCTACTTTTGGACGATTTCAACCAGCCTCCAACGCTTGAGCTTGCTCAGCGGCCGGGTTTCCATGATGCGCACAGTATCGCCCGTCTTGGCCTTGTTTTCCTCGTCATGCGCGTAAAACTTCCGCATTTGTTTCACAATCTTGCCAAACTTCGGATGCGGCACGCGCGTGACCGTGCGGACCACGATTGTTTTGTTCATACTGCTCGAAATGACTTCGCCGGTCCGTGTCTTGCGCCGAGCGCGCGTAAATCGCGCAGGCAATGGCGGAGGCTGCGTCGATGACGAAACCGGCGGCGCCGGCACAGGAAGTTCTCGATCTTGCTCGGCCATAAATTATTTTCTAACCGGTTCGCGCGCGCGCTGCGAGAGCACCGTTTCGATCCGGGCCACGTCACGCCGCAGCAAGCGCAGCCGGCTGGGTTGTTCCAGCTGGCCGCTTTGCTGTTGCAAACGCAAATGTAACGTCTCCTGACGAAGGTCCCGCCGTTTCGTCAACAGCTCGTCCGTGCTCATCTCCGTAATTTCTTTGATCTTCATGGTTCCTTAGGTTGCAACGTGGTGGCGGCCGATAAATTTCGTTCGCACCGGCAGTTTGTCCGCCGCCAGCCGCAAAGACTCGCGCGCGACTGATTCGGACACCCCGTCGAGCTCAAACAAAATATTTCCTGGCCGCACCGTCGCGACCCAATGTTCCGGCTGGCCCTTGCCTTTGCCCATCCGCGTTTCCGGCGGTCGCGCGGTGACCGATTTGTCCGGAAAAATCCGGATCCACAATTTGCCTTTGCGCTTCATGTTGCGTGTCAGCGCCACTCGCGCGGCCTCAATCTGTATGTTTGTGATCCAGGCGCGCTCGAGCGTTTGCAAGCCGAACTCGCCAAAATCGATTCGAAGATTGCGCGACGCAGTCCCCTTGCGGCTTCCCCGCTGGGACTTGCGATACTTCACACGTTTGGGCATCAACGGCATAAATTCTTTCTTTAAACGTCGGCTGGCGGAGGCGGAGCGGATGGAGTCGAAGCCGCAGGCGGGGCTTCTTCTTTCTTACACATCCAGCATTTCACGCCGATCTTGCCGTAAACGGTGTTCGCTTCCGCAAAACCGTAATCGATTCCCGTGCGCAAGGTGTGCAGCGGAACTTTGCCCTCGCGATACCATTCCGAGCGAGAAATTTCCGCGCCATTCAACCGGCCCGAGCAACGCAAACGAATTCCTTCCGCGCCGAAATCCATCGCAGTCTGCACCGCTTTCTTCATCGCCCGCCGGTATGCGATGCGGCGCTCGATTTGAAGCGCGACGTTTTCCGCAACCAATTGTGCATCGAGTTCCGGAGTCTTGATCTCCTGAATGTCGATCTTAATTTGCTTGCCCTGCGCCATTTTCGAAATCTCTTCCGTCATCTTTTCGATCTCGGCCCCTTTGCGTCCAATTACGATGCCGGGCCGCGCCGTATGAATCGTGACGCGGATCGAGTTCCACGCGCGCTCGATCACAATTTTCGCCACCGCCGCGAACTGCAGCTTTTTCTTCACGTAATCGCGGATCGCGAGATCGCTGTGCAAAAATGCGGGCAACTCCTGGGGCGACGCGTACCAGCGCGAGCGCCAGTCGCGGTTCACGCCCAATCTAAATCCAATCGGATTAACTTTTTGGCCCATAAATTATTTCTTCGTTTTCGCTTTCCCGCTCTTCTTTGGCTTCGCACCGTGCTTCTCCGACGTGGTTATCGATCGCTCTTTCGCTTCGTCGGGTTTTGTCTCTTTCTTTTTCTGCTCGCGTTTTGCCTTTTTCGTTTCGCGCGTCTCGATTGTAATCTCATCCGACAAAACAATTCGGATATGACTCGTTCGTTTCAAAATCCGGCTGCCGCTTCCTCGTGCGCGTGCCATCATCCGCTTGAAGGTCGGTCCTTCACCAACAACTGCTTCCTTCACAACCAAGCCATCGGCTTTCAGGTTCGCGTTGTTCTCCGCGTTGGCGACCGCGCTCTTTAGCGTCTTGCCAATGAGGAGCGCCGCTTTTTTCGGAGTGAAAGCAAGCACGTCCAGTGCGGCCGAAACCGGCAGACCCTGGATCTCGCGTGTCACTTCGCGCACTTTAAATGGCGAAATCCGCGCGTACCTATATATCGATCTAACTTCCATCTATTTAAAACTCACATTCGGGTGGGCATCCACTTGGAGGCGGTCGCCCACTTTAACTTGTTCTTTTTCAGAAACCATTTCTTGAATCACCGCACCACAGATTCGCTGCCGCACATCGACGACTCGCAGAGTGGCGATCTTCTGTTCGCCCCGCATTACCCTCATCGGCATTCCAATTTTTACTCCATGCTGCTCACCGAGATTGCCAACCACGAACGACCATTCGCTTTTCACGCTAATCACGCTCGCGTCCATCAAACTCGGCTGCGCGGCTGGCGGAGGTTCACTTGTTGATCTTGCCACTAGCTCGTTCGTCCGGCGCAGTTGCGCCTCTACATCCATTCGCGCCTGTGCATCGCCGCCTTGCGACGTTTTCAGGTACCGCAGCATCGCCTCGTTCACTCCGAGCAACTGATCGCGAAACTCATCGCCTTCTTTCTGCGCGATCCGAAGATCGCTCACTGCTGCGAGCAAACGTTGCTCGAGCTTTGCGCGATCTTTGTTGGCCGAGTCTAATCCGAGCGCTTCCATTCGCAATTGCAGATCGGCATACTTACGGCGAAACAATTCCGCTTCTGCGTTCGATTCCGCCAGGCTTGTTGTCAACGTCTTGAGCGACTCCTGTTCGATCGACAGTTGCCGCCGTAAATCTTCATTTTGCGCAGGCAAGACCGCCGCGGTCGCGTTTTGTTCCGCAGTTTCAATTTTGGATTCTGACAAAGAACTATTTCCCTCTGCCGCCAGCCCTCGAGCTAGCGTCATCCAGCCCAACACTACAAGAATTCTTCTCAACTATTTGGTCACCTTCGCCGTGTGCGAACCGTGCTTTTTAAACACGCGCGTGGCCGAAAATTCGCCAAGTTTATGTCCGACCATGTTCTCAGTGATGAAAACGGAATGAAACATCTTTCCGTTGTGCACTAAAAACGTGTGCCCGACAAAATCCGGCGTCACCATCGAGCGCCGCGACCAGGTCTTGATCGCCTTCTTCGCGCCCGCTGCGTTCATTTTGTCGATCTTCTCTAGAAGATGCGACTCAACGAAGGGTCCTTTTTTCAACGATCTTGCCATAAAAATCAAATTCTAATTGCGAATCTCGAAGCCACGAATCCAGAACAGAAATGGGCTCTTATTTTCAAATTCTTCGGTTCCTGTTTTCCAGATCAGCCTTTCTTTCTGCGACGCTCCAAAATGAAGCGATCACTCGGCTTATGCTTGCTGCGGGTTTTAAATCCTTTGGCCAATTGCCCCCACGGGCTAACTGGATGATGCCGACCGCCACCGCCCTTTGATTTGCCCTGGCCGCCGCCCATCGGATGATCGATCGGATTCATGGCCATGCCGCGAACGTGCGGACGCCGACCACGCCAGCGTGTGCGTCCAGCTTTTCCGCTGGCAACGTTCATATGATCGACGTTGCCAACCTGGCCGATGGTCGCAAAGCAGTTCTCGTGAATGCGACGGATTTCACCCGAGGGCAATTTCACCAGGGCGTATCCGCCTTCGCGGTTATTCAGCGTGGCTTGTTGGCCCGCACTACGCGCCAGTTGCCCACCGCGGCCCGGCGTTAGTTCAATGTTGTGAATGTTCGTTCCAAGCGGAATCGCACGTAAAGGGAGCGAATTTCCTAGATCGGGCGCGACATCGTCCCCCGCCGCGACTGTCGATCCAACTCTCAAGCCGTCCGGCGCGAGAATGTAGCTCAGTTCACCATCCGTATATTTAATAAGAGCGATGCGAGCGGAGCGGTTAGGATCGTACTCGATTCCGATCACCTCCGCGGTGACGCCGCGTTTGCGCCGTTTGAAGTCGACCTTGCGATATTTTTGTTTGTGTCCGCCGCCAATGTGACGCGAGGTCAGTCGCCCAAAGTGATTGCGGCCGCCGGTTCTCTTTTTCGGCTCGAGCAGGCTCTTGGCCGGCGTCCACTTCGTGATCTCCTCAAAAGTAGGAAGGGATTTGAAGCGCTGCGCCGGAGTGAGCGGACGATAACTCTTGAGTGGCATGATTAAACGAGATCGATCTTTTCACCCTCTGCGAGGGTCACGATCGCTTTCTTCCAATGGGCGCGACGACCAAAATTGGCCGTCCGTTCGCGCTTCTTTTTCCCGGCATAATTACAGGTGTTTACGTCGACTACCTTCTTTTGGAACAAATGCTCGATCGCTTGCTTGATCTGAATTTTGTTTGCGCGCGGGCTCACGCGGAACACGTATTTGTTCTGCTTTTCGCTCAGCAGCGTCGACTTCTCCGTCAAGGAAGCAGTCTGGACGATATCGTAAGGCTCGTTCATGTTTATCTCACCGTGGCCTTTGGCGAACTCGGATTGGTCCTTTCCGCCAGTTTCTCGAGCGCTTTGTGCGTCACTAAAATCTTGTGGAAGGCGAGCAACTGTTCCGTGTTGACGTCGCTCGCGGTCGCCAATTTCACCGGTTTTACGTTGCGTGCCGATTTGTAGGTTTTCTCGTCAAACGAATCCGAAACGATCAGCACTTTGCTCGCGTCCGTCTGCTTGCGGACCAGATCGACAAATGATTTGGTCTTAATTTCCGGGACGGCAAATTTGTCGATGGTCAGAACATCGCCCGCTTTGATCCGCTCGCTCAGAGCTTTTTGAAACGCGAGCCGCCGCAGGTTCTTCGAAACTTTCTTGGAATAATCGCGCGGCTTCGGTCCGAAAACGACGCCGCCGCCGCGCCAGATCGGCGATGAAACGTAACCGGCGCGGGCACGGCCTGTTCCCTTTTGCCGCCATGGTTTAGCGCCGGACATGTCCACTTCGGCTTTCGTTTTTGTGTTTGCAGTTCCCGACCGCCGCGCCGCCCGAATCGCCACGACGACGTCGTGGACGGCTTGCGTACCGCGACCATCTTCGATGATGTCGATGTTCGCTTCTTTAGCGGCGGCTTTGCTTAAGACCTTCGCACTCACTTAGTCGCCGCCTCCGGTTGCTTGGCCGCTTCCGGTTTCTTCACGGCCTCAGGCTTCTTCGCCGGCTCCGGCTTCTTCGCGGCTTCAGCCTTTAGGATTGGCGCTTTGATCGCCGGCCTAACGACTACGTAACTGCCATTCGAGCCGGGCACTGCCCCGCTGATCAAAATCACCTTCTCAGTTTCGCGCACCTGCATCACTTGCAGATTTTGAACGGTCACGCGCTCGTCACCAAGGTGTCCAGGCATGCCCATGTTTTTCCAAATCCGGCCGGGCGTGGAGCGATTGCCGACTGCGCCGTTGCGCCGGTGCGTTTTCGACCCGTGCGCCGCGCCTTGCCCATCGAAGTTATGTTTCTTCATCACGCCTTGAAAGCCTTTGCCCTTCGAGCGTCCAATAACGTCGACAAAATCGCCGGGCTGAAACTGCGTCACGCTCAAATTGATTTCGCCTTCGGAGAGATCGACATCGAGTCGAAATTCACGGATGAGTCTTTGCGGCTGCACGCCCGCTTTTTTAAATATCCCGAGCAACTGCCTCGTTACGCGCGACTCCTTTTGCGGATCGAACCCAACTTGTACGGCCGAATAGCCGTCGTTGTCGTTGGTTAGGCGGCGCAACAAAACGTTATCGCCCGCGGCAATTACGGTCACTGGATGCAGCTTGCCCCTGGCGTCGTAAACGCTGGTCATGCCGATTTTCTGTCCAAGTAACCCGATTCTCATGTTGGCAGCGTGGCAAAATTCTCAAGCGCTAAATCTTAATCGTAATATCAACGCCCGCAGGCAAATTCAGCTTCTTCAACTCGTCCACTGTCTTGGCAGTCGGCTCGATGATGTCGAGCAGACGTTTGTGCGTGCGGATTTCAAACTGCTCCATCGATTTCTTATCGACATGCGGCGAGCGGTTCACGGTAAACTTCTCGATCAACGTCGGCAGCGGAATCGGCCCGGCCACGCGTGCGCCGGTACGTTTCGCGGTCTCGACAATTTCGACCGCCGATTGATCAAGCATTCGATGATCGAACGCCTTTAAACGAATGCGAATACGCTGGCCGTTCGTCATTTCGTCTCCTTTTGATCGAGAATCGCCGCAACCAAATTCGCCGGGACCTGTTCGAAGTGCGACGGCTCCATTGAATAGCTCGATCGGCCTTTCGAGAGGGAGCGAATCGCGGTCGCGTACCCGAAGAGCTCCGCGAGCGGAACTTCAGCGTGGACGATCGCGAGATTGCCGCGAGTCTCGATGCTGTTGATGCTGCCGCGGCGCCGGCTGAGGTCGCCGCAAATGTCGCCCTGAAATTCTTCCGGCGTAATGTTTTCCACCTTCATGATCGGCTCGAGCAAAATCGGTTTGCCTTGCCGGAAGCCGTCTTTCATCGCGAAGATCGCCGCCATTTTGAAAGCGAGCTCACTCGAATCAACTTCATGGAAGCTTCCGTAAACAATGTCCACCTCAACATCGACAACTGGATAGCCGCCGAGCACGCCGTCGAGCACCGCTTCTTCGATGCCCTTTTTGACCGCCGGGATGTATTCGCGCGGAATAATTCCACCGACGATTTTGTTCTCGACGATCAATCCTTTGCTGCGTTCGCCCGGTCGCACATCAACTTCAACGTGGCCGTACTGACCGCGGCCACCGGATTGTTTGATCAACTTGCCGACGCCGTGCGCGTTGCTGGTAATTGTTTCGCGATACGCGATCTGCGGCTTGCCTGCATTCGCGTCGACTTTGAATTCGCGGAACATACGGTCGCGAATGATTTCAAGATGCAATTCGCCCATGCCGGCGATGATCGTCTGGCCGGTATCTTCGTGAGTGTAAACGCGGAAGGTTGGATCTTCTTCAGCGAGCCGCTGCAGCGCAATCCCCATCTTTTCCTGATCCAGTTTCGTCTTCGGCTCGATCGCCATTGAAATAACCGGATCAGGGAAGGACGGCGGCTCGAGAAGGACCGGATGGTCCTCGTCGCAAAGTGTGTCGCCCGTCGTAATATTTTTAATGCCTACGATCGCGGCAATGTCGCCCGAGTAACACGTCTCGACGTCTTCGCGTTTATCCGCTTGAATTTGAATCAACCGCGAAATGCGTTCGCGCTTGTTTGTGCGCGGATTGTAAACCGTGTCGCCTTTGCTCAGCGTGCCGGAGTAGACGCGGAAGAAAATCAATTTCCCAACAAACGGATCACTCCACAATTTGAACGCGAGCGAACAGAACGGCGCGTTGTCGTCGGTTGGCACTTCCACTGGCTCGCCCGTGTCCGGGTTCTGGCCTTTGGCCGGCGGAATGTCGAGCGGGCTCGGCAAATAATCGACAACCGCATCGACCAGATACTGAACGCCTTTGTTCTTTAATGCCGAACCGCCCACGACCGGCACGAACTTGTTCGCAATCGTTTGCCGACGAATACCGGCTTTCAGCAGCTCCGGCGTGACTGGTTTTTCTTCGAGAACAGTTTCCGCGACTTGATCGTCGAGATTTGAAATTTGCTCGACGAGATCTTTATAAGCTTTGTCGACAACGTCGACATATTCCTTTGGAACATCGGCCAGTTCATATGTTGATCCAATTTGGTCGCTGTCGGAATAAATGATCGCCTTCCTGTTAATGACGTCGATTTGGCCTTTGAGCTGGTCCTCTTTGCCAAGTGGGAGCAGAACTGGCCACGCATTTGCGCCGAGTTTCTTGCGCATGCTGTCGATCGACATTTTGAAGTCGGCCCCGACGCGGTCCATTTTGTTGATGAATGCAATGCACGGCACGTTGTACTTGTTCGCCTGCCGCCAGACTGTTTCCGACTGCGGCTGCACACCCGCGACTGCGTCGAAAACCGCGATCGCACCGTCGAGCACGCGCAAGGATCGCTCGACTTCGGCCGTGAAATCCACGTGACCCGGCGTGTCAATGATGTTGATGCGCTGTTTGATCCCGTCAAAGATTTTGTAAACGCCTTCTTCTTTGCGTTGCGTCCACGCGCAGGTCGTCGCGGCCGAAGTGATCGTAATCCCGCGCTCACGCTCCTGCTCCATCCAATCGGTCACCGTTGTGCCTTCATGCACCTCACCGATTTTGTGAATCATGCCGGTGTAAAATAAGACGCGCTCGGTCAGCGTCGTCTTACCGGCATCGATGTGTGCGGCGATGCCGATGTTCCGAGTTCGCTCGAGCGGGAATTTGCGATTCGGCGAATTCGGATTGTTCGCCGCGGTTTGTTTCTTTTCGAGCGTCGCAGGCATAAAATTTACCAACGGAAATGTGCAAACGCACGGTTCGCTTGCGCCATTTTGTGGGTGTCTTCGCGTTTCTTAATTGCGTTGCCCTGGCCGGTTGCGGCGTCTTTGATTTCCTGCGCGAGTGCGTCAGCCATCGGCGTTCCTTTGCGGTTATCTGCGTATTGAACGATCCAACGCATCGCGAGCGAGACCTGGCGCGCCGGCGCCACTTCCATCGGAACTTGATAAGTCGCGCCACCAACGCGACGCGATTTGACTTCCAAGCGCGGCCGGACGTTTTCGAGCGCCTTGTTTAAAACCTCAAGCGGATCGACCGAATCGGAACCTTCACGCGACTTGTCGATCGCGGTGTACACAATCCGTTCCGCGAGCGATTTCTTGCCGCGCTTCATGACGGTGGCAATGAGGCGTGCGACCGCCGGGCTCCCGTAGCGGGAATCGACGCGCTCCTCTTTTTTGTAAACTTTCCTCCGTCGCGACATTGTCGATCTCTCGTTTCAAAAATTATTTCTTCTTCACGCCTTCCTTCGCAGCTGGCGTTTCTTTCGCGGCCGCTTTAGGTGCAGCCGCACCGCCACCACCGCCCGCGCCGCCTTTCGGACGCTTCGCTCCATATTTGGAGCGACTTCGCCTGCGTCCATCAACGCCTAACGAATCGAGCGTGCCACGCACAATATGGTAGCGCACGCCCGGCAAATCCTTCACACGTCCGCCGCGCACGAGCACGATGGAGTGCTCCTGCAAGTTGTGACCCTCGCCCGGAATGTAGGCAATCACTTCCTGGCCGTTCGTCAAGCGCACCTTGGCCACCTTGCGCAGGGCAGAGTTCGGCTTCTTCGGCGTGCGCGTCATCACCTGCACGCACACACCGCGACGCTGCGGACAATCGGTCAGCGCCGGCGACTTCGATTTCACCGACACCTTCCGGCGTCCCTTCCGAATCAACTGATTAATCGTGGGCATTTTCGTTAAACAAAAGCCGCCACACGAACATGGTTGTTGCGCGGCGACAAAAAACCCGCCCAAGCCACGTAACAAACTTGTCACGCGCTTG
>Ga0193751_1001361_pt1 | contig 15832 bp, 16 predicted proteins | sample L1c2metaG_FD_143050 | JGI IMG/M metagenome (GOLD analysis project Ga0193751, IMG submission 143050) | Soil microbial communities from a riparian zone of the East river system, Colorado, United States - L1c2 | ecosystem: Environmental > Terrestrial > Soil > Riparian zone | place: USA: East River... | reverse complement strand
GATGTCGTCGATGTCGAGCATCGCCAGCGCGAGCCTGGTCGATTCCGCAGTGGCGCGGCCGTCGCCACGCACCTGGGCGTAGTCGCGCACCCGGCGCAGGAGGCGATTGGCGATTCGGGGTGTGCCGCGCGCTCGCCTGGCGATCTCCGCGACCGCGTCGTCATGGATCTCGATGTCGAGGATGCGGGCCGACCGGCGGATGATGCTCTCCAGCTCGGCGATGCTGTAGAAGTCCAGGCGGTACACGGCCCCGAATCGATCGCGTAGAGGTCCGCTGAGCAGACCCTGGCGGGTGGTTGCTCCCACGCAGGTGAAATGAGGCAGCGGCAGCGTGGCCGCGCTCGCGCCCACCCCCTTGCCCAGCACGGCGTCGAAACGAAAATCCTCCAGCGCGGGATACAGCGACTCCTCGACCACGCTGTTGAGCCGGTGGATCTCGTCGATGAAGAAGACATCACGCGTGGTGAGGTTGAGAAGGATCGAGCCAAGGGCGCCCTGGTGGTCGATGGCCGGACCCGAAGACACCTTGATGGCCACGCCGAGCTCGTTCGCGATGATGTGCGCAAGCGTCGTCTTGCCGAGTCCGGGAGGACCGCACAACAACACGTGCTCGACCGGCTCGCCGCGTCGGCGCGCCGCTTCGAGCAGGATGCCGAGGTTATTGCGGACCTGCTGCTGGCCGACGTACTCAGAGAGCATGCGCGGCCGCAGTGTGAGGTCGAACTGCTCGTCGTCGGCGCTCGCGTCGAGCACCGCGTCCTTGTCCGTCATTTGCGGCCTAGAGCCTTCAGAGCGGTCGCGAGCGCTTCTTGCGTCGACGGCGACGCCTTCCAGTCGACAGCCTCCAGGCCCACGCGCGCCTCTTGCGACGAGAAGCCAAGGTTGCGCAGGGCCGACTCGACCGCCTTCGGCACAGCGCCATCGCCGGCAAGCGCGGCTGCGCGCGGGATGGCTTCGATCTCGCCGGCCGCGTCAAGCTTCGGCTTCAGCTCGATGATCACTTTGGCGGCCGTGCGCTGGCCGACTCCACTCGCGCGGCGGATAGGTGCGGCATCCTCGCCCACGATCGCACGCTTGAGCACCTCGAGGCTTGCCGCGCTGAGGATGTTCAGCCCGACCTTGGGGCCGACCCCATCGACCTGGATGAGCATTTCGAACAGGTCGAGTTCCTCGACCGACGCGAAGCCGTACAGGTTGAGCTGGTCCTCGCGGACGTGGGTGTGGATGTCGAGGTCTATATCGCCACCGGGCGCGGGAACCTTCTGGCGGGTCGTCGCGCTCACGCTGACCATGTAGCCCACGCCGCCGACATCGAGCACGACGAAATCCGGGCCCGCACGACGAACCTTTCCGGTGAGATGCGCAATCACCTCACGGCCGCCCGCGTGAACTGGCGGCTGCGCGCGTGGCATACGGCGATGGCGATGGCGTCGAGCGCGTGAACGTCGAGTTTGCCTTCCGGGAGCTTGACCTGCGCAGCCAGCATGCGAGCGATCTGCTGCTTGTCGGCTTTGCCGTAGCCGGTGAGGACGATCTTCACCTGCGAGGGCTTGTATTCGAACACTGGTATGCCGCACTCTTCAAGCACCATCAGGATGGCGCCGCGCGCTTGAGCGACGCCGATGGCGCTGGTCGCGTTGCGGCCCATGAAGAGCTCTTCGAGCGACGCTTCGCCCGGCGGATTCTCGGCGAGCAAAGCGCGGAGGTGACGCGTGATGGCGAGTAGGCGAGCGCCATCCGGTCCGGGACTGGTGACAACGGTATTAGAGGAAAGGACGGTGCCGGGGCCGGAAAGCAATGCGAAGCCGGTGCCGGCCAGTCCGGGGTCGATGCCGAGGATCAAAGGCGAAAGAGAGGACCGCGGTCCTCCCTTTCGAAAACCCTCCTGGGGGTTCTCCTCGCCACGATTGGGAGGCGTTTGGAAATTGTGTTGTTGGGGACGGCCGGAGTAAATCCGGCCTACTTGCGACCTATCAACTGGTTCCATTCATACCTGTGCTGAGACGCGTTCAAGGACGTTGGTTGGGATGTCGAAGTTCGCGTAGACCTGCTGGACGTCGTCGTCCTCCTCCAATGATTCCATCAACCGAAGCACCCCGACGGCTTTGTCCTCGCCGATGGGAACTGTTTGCTTGGGCTGCATGGTGATCTCGGCGTTTTCAACCGTGACACCAAGCGCCTCCAGCGCCGCCTTCACCCTCTCGAATGCTTGCGGTGGCGTGGTCACCTCGACCGATTTGCCATCGACCTGCACATCGTCGGCCCCGGCTTCGATGGCCCCCAGGCCGACTTCCTCGGGATCTCTCTTTCCTGCATTCACGGTGATGACGCCCTTGCGTTCGAACATCCAGCCGACGGAGTTCGTCTCGCCGAGATTGCCGCCGAATTTCGAGAAGCGATGCCTGATGGACGCGGAGGTTCGGTTGCGGTTGTCGGTGAATGCATCGACCATGACCGCCACGCCTGCGGGTCCATAGCCTTCGTAGCGCACTTCCTCCAGCTTCTCGCCCGCGAGCTCGCCGGTGCCGCGTTTGATGGCATTCTGGATGCGGTCGGTCGGCATATTGATCTCACGAGCCTTTTGGATCGCGAGACGCAGCCGGAAGTTGCCGTCGGAGTTGCCTCCCCCCTCCTTGGCCGCGATCGTGATCTCGCGGCTGGCGCGCGTGAACGCCTGGCCACGCTTGGCGTCGACGATTGCCTTCTTGTGCTTGATGCCGGCCCATTTCGAGTGCCCAGACATCAGGTGCAGCCTCCGAACATGCTTTCGATGATTCTAGCCCAGGCGGATTCGAACGAAACTTCGTTTACCGACCTGCAGCACATCGCCGGCGTGGAGCTCGGCGTCGGCGGATGCTTTATCGCCGTTGATGCGCACGCCGCCCTGGTCGATAAGCCGTCGAGCCTCCGCACGGCTCTTCGCCAACTCGACCTCGACGAGCGTCTGGACCAGGTCCTGCGGTTTCGAAATGCGTCGCTCGGGCACGGATTCGGGCAATTCGTGCTGGCGGAACTTGCGGTCGAAGTCCGCCTCGGCTCGGATAGCGGCCTCCTCCCCATGGAGTCGTTTCACGAGCTGCCGAGCCAGCGCCGCCTTTGCATCGCGCGGCTTCATTGCGAGCACCTTTTCCACATCGGCGTTCGGCAGAGCTGAAACCAGGCGAAGGTACTTCTCGGTCAGCTGATCGGGGATCGACATCGTCTTGCCAAAGATCTCTTCCGGCGCGTCTGCGAGACCTATGTAGTTGCCGAGCGACTTGCTCATCTTCGCGGAGCCATCGGTCCCTTCGAGCAGCGGGAACACGGCGATGTCCTGCGGTTCCTGGCCGTACGACTTCTGGATCTCGCGGCCGAACAGCAGGTTGAACAGCTGATCGGTGCCGCCGATCTCGACATCAGCGTTGATGGCCACCGAGTCGTAGGCCTGATTGAACGGGTAGAGGATCTCGTGAGCCCCGATCGGTGTCCCGGCCTTGACGCGGTCGGAGAAGTCTTCGCGCTGGAGGATCTGCTGAAGGGTCGCCTTCGACATCAAGCGTAGGACGTCGGCGGCGGTCATCGCCGCGAGCCACTCCGAGTTGTAGCGGACCTCGACGCGGTCGCGGTCGAGCACCAGGTCGACCTGTTCGAAATACGTTTCGGCGTTGGTCGCCACCTGCTCAGGAGTGAGCACCGGGCGCGTTTCTGAACGCCCGCTTGGATCGCCGATGAGCGCGGTGTAGTCGCCGATGATGATCACGACCGTGTGCCCGTCGTCCTGAAATGCCCGCAGCGCGTCGAGCACCACGAGATGACCAACATGCAGATCGGGCGCGGTCGGGTCGAGGCCTAGCTTTACGCGCAGCGAGTCGCCGCGCTCGAGGCGCGCGCGCAGGTGGTCCTCGACGTGGATCTCGACCGCCCGGTCACGCAGGCGTTCAAAGAATGCCCCGCTCATCGACTACGGATTTACAGGGTTGGGGCCGAAATAGATCTGCGGATCGGCGGGCAGCACCGGCTGGAAGATCGCGACGATGGGCCGCTCGATCGCCCTGGTCAGCGGAGCGGCAATTTTTGAGCCGTTCACCCCGTCACGGATGTTCTGCTGCAGCGCATCCAGCTGTGACCCTCCGAAGGGGTTGGCCGCGGCCTGCAGCTCATACACGAGCAGCACTGTGAGGATGAGGCCGGTCAGAACTCCGACGACCGCCCCGGAAAGACGGTTGAACACGATGGCCTCGAGCTGGATCTGACTGTGTGCGAGCTGTCCGGCCCCGTCGAGCACGATCAGGACGACGAACACGATGCCGAAGAAGCCGTAAATCCGCGCATCGGGTGTCGAAGTGCTCGAGGTCTGCTGCAGGATGCCGCCGGCCTGCAGTCCCATGTTCGTTGCGGCGACGAAAGCGATGTACAGGGCGACCAGGCTGATGATTCGGCGAATGAGACCCGTGAAGTAGCCAAGGACTCCGTAGCCGATGATGAAGATGAACGGAATCGCGTCGACCCAAGTCATTTACGAAACCCGGCGCCGTGCTTTTTCTCCAACGCAATTTTGATCTCAGCCATCACTTCGTCCACTTCGGCGTCCGTCAGGGTGCGCTCGGGGCTTCTGAAAGTCAAGGCAAACGCGACGCTCTTGTGCCCTTCGGCAACCTGCGCGCCCCTGTATTCGTCGAAGGGTCGAGCGTTCTCGAGAAACTCGCGTCCTGCTTCATTGATGGTCGCCAGAAGCACTCCGGCGGCGACGTGCTCCTCGACCACGACGGCCAGGTCTCGCTCGATGGCCGGGAAGCGAGGGAGTGGTTGCGCGCGTTTGATGTCCGCGGCGTCGAGCACCGGCTGGAGATCGATCTCCATAGCCACCAGGCGGCCTTCCAGGCTCGCGCCGGCGACGACGCTCGGGTGCAGCTCGCCGAGATAACCGAGCTGGCGGGCGTCCAGGAAGACGGCCGCGCAGCGTCCGGGATGGAACAGCTCGGTCGATGCTCGCTGGAACGTGCATGCGGGCGCGCCCAGCTCGCGAACGAAACCATCCAGCACTGACTTCATTGCGTAGAAGGCCTCGCGTACCGCGCCCAACCGCTGCGGCTCCTCGGGCTGCTCGGTCGTCTTGTCACCCACTCGCGCGAGGAAGGCGGCCGCGATTTCGTACACCTTGACGTCGGCGCGGCCGCGATCGCGGTTCAACGCGACCACGTTCACGAGTGATGGCAGCAGCGACGTCCTCAGGGTGTCCATGTCATCGCTCAACGCGTTGGAGACCCGAAGCGCTCGCGCTCCGACCCGCAACTGCTCGAGGAGACGGCCGGACACCAGGGCTGGATTCCAGGTTTCGGTGAAGCCGGCGCCCGCGAGGACCTGCCGCCCGGCGTCGAGCCGCCGCCCCATGCTCGGGACCGCCGGCGTCCACTTCTCATGGCGCCGGCCGGGAAGAGTGGGCGGAACGCGGTCGTAGCCCCAAACTCGTCCGACCTCTTCGACGAGATCCTCAGGGATGCTGACGTCCAGCCGGAAGACAGGCGGGAGAACGTCCCATTCCCCATCCGCCAGGACGCGGACGTGGAACCCGAGCTTGACGAGGATGCCCTCCGAATCCTCCAACGGCACATGCACGCCGAGCACCTCGTCCACCAGCCAGGGCTTCAACCTGATCCGTACCGGCTCCTGCGGACGCGGGTACACGTCCGCCCACTCCTTGTGCACGGCGCCGCCTGCGAGCTCGGCGATGAGGCCCGCGGCCCTGCGGGCGCCGGCTAGCGCGAGCTCTGACGGCAGACCCTTCTCGAACCGCGCCGAAGCTTCGGTCCGCAGGCCGAAGGCGCGGGCGGTCTGGCGCACGCTCGGTCCATTGAAGGTCGCCGCCTCGAGGAGGACATCGGTCGTGGCGTCGGTTACGGCGGTCTCCTGACCGCCGATGACGCCCGCGATGGCGACAGGTTTCTCGGCGTCAGCGATCACGAGCATCTCGGGAGTCAGGTCACGGTCGACACCATCAAGGCAAAGCAGCTTCTCTCCCGACCTGGCCCGCCTGACATGGATCTCGCCGCTGGAGATCTTCGCGAGGTCGAACGCATGCAGCGGCTGCGCGTACTCGAGGAGAACGTAGTTGGTGATGTCGACGATGTTGTTGATCGGCCGGACGCCGCACTCCCGAAGGCGGCGTTGGATCCACTCCGGGCTCGGAGCGACTTTGACGCCGGTGATGACGCCACCGATGTAGCGACTGCACAGTTCGGACTCGTCGATCGAAACGTTGACAAGGTCGCGGCCGGCAGGTTCGGCCTTGCCGGTAAAGGCGGGCATGAAATCCGCCTTCATGACGCGGTCGAGGCCTGCAGCGAGCTCGCGCGCCACGCCCATGTGGCCCATGCAGTCAGGCCGGTTGGATGTGACCTCGGCGTCCATGATCGCCTGGCTCGGGATGACCGAGGTCAGCGGGTCGCCCGGCTTACCGCTCTCGAGGATGAGGATGCCCGAGTGGTCGTCGCCGAGGAGCAGCTCTTCGGCGGAGCACATCATTCCTTTGGCGCTGAAGCCGCCGATGTTCAAATCCCTGACCAGTTTTCCGTTGGGTACGGTCGTGCCCGGCAGCGCGACCGGCACCAGCGACCCGGGGACCGCGTTGGGCGCGCCGGCGATGACCTGTTCCGTGCGGCTGCCGAGGTCCACCTGGTGGATCCAGAGCGGCGTGCGCGACTTTGGGTGGGGCCTCTGCTCGAGGACCTTGCCGATGATGATCTCGGAGAGGTCGATCACAGTCAGCGACTCGACCTCGATCCCAAGACGCGTGAGCACCTCACCGGCCTCTTTGGGCGTGACGCCGTCCAGGTCCACGAAATCTCCGAGCCAGTCGTAAGAGATCTTCACCGGACTATTTCCAGACTCCTACCTTTCCCGGTCCGAAATCGCGGTGACGGGTGCGGATTTCGGACCGAAGCCGCTGAAGCGCCGCCGGATCGGGTTCCCCGATCCGGCAAACCTCCCGAAGCACCGTCGAGATACCTTCGATGACTTCGCTTCGTTGTAGGCATGCGGCGCTTCACCGGCGTCTAAAACTGTTCCAGGAAGCGAAGGTCGGATTCGTAGAAGAGGCGGATGTCCTCGATGTCGTGCTTGAGCATCGCCATCCGCTCGATGCCAAAACCCCATGCGTACCCGTTCCATTTGTCGGGATCGATGCCACCGTTGCGCAGCACCTGCGGGTGGACCATTCCACACCCCCCGACCTCCAGCCAGCCTTTGTGCCGGCAGCTCTTGCAGCCGCCGCCGGCGCAGATCCCGCACGACACGTCGAACTCGAAACTCGGCTCGGTGAATGGGAAGTAGCTCGGGCGCACGCGCACTTTTCGCTCCTCTCCATAGAGCGACTGGATCATGTAGAGGAGCGTCCCTTTCATGTCGCCGACGGTGAGGCCTCGGTCGACCGCGAGCCCTTCGACCTGGCTGAAATAAGGCAGCCGCGTGGCTTCGGGTGCGTCGCGGCGGTAGCAGCGCCCCGGCGTGATGATGTAGATCGGCGGCTCTTTGATGCGCTGCATCGCGCGAATCTGCACCGGTGATGTGTGCGCCCTCAGCAGCAGGTCCGGAGTGAAATAGAACGAGTCCCAGTTTTCACGAGCCGGGTGGCCTGGCGGAATGTTGAGGGCCTCGAAGTTGTACCACTCGGTTTCGACCTCGGGACCGAGCTCGACCTGGTATCCCAGCGATTCCAGCACGGTCTCGATCTGGCGCTGGACCTGGGTCAGCACGTGAAGGTGGCCGCGACCGAAGGGCGGACCTGGAAACGTGATGTCTATCGCCTCGGTTTCGGCAAGATCGGCCAGCCGTGCGTCCTCGAGCTCGTGGCGCTTGGCGGCCAGCGCCGCTTCGATCGCCCGCTTGGCTTCGTTGGCCGCCTGGCCGAGTGCGGCGCGCTCAGCCGGCGCCAGCGTGCCGATACCGGACAGCAGCGCGCTGATACGGCCGTTCTTGCGGCCGAGATACTCCACCTCGATCGTCGCGAGCTCGCTTTCCGAGTGCGCGCGTGCCGTGGCCGCGAGCGCCGTTTGCGTCAGCTCTTGCGGATCGGTCACGCCGCGAGCCTCCTCTTGATTTCGAACAGGATCAACGCCGCGGCCGCTCCGACGTTCAGGGACTCGACGCCCTCGCTGAGCGCGACGGTGACGGTCTTGAGGTTGCGTCGCGATAGCCCATGAGCCTCGCTTCCGAGAACGATCATGCCCGCATTCTCTATCGGGGTCGTCGCCAGGGGCGCCCCGCCCGCGCTCGCGGCGCCATAGCCGTCGAGCGACGCGAGGTCTTTCCACGATGCAAACGCCACGATCAAACGAAAGATGTTTCCTGCCGACGCGCGTACCGCCTTGGCACCGAATGGATCCGCGGTGCCCTCGAGCACGACGAGGGCGGGAGCACCGGCAGCCGCTGCGCTGCGCGCGATTGCGCCCACATTGCCTGGATCCTGAACCCGGTCGAGCACGACCAGAGGCCATCGCGCCGCGCGAGCTGCCTGAATCGCCTCCGACGGCGGCGCCTCGTGCACTCGCACTATGGCGATCACACCTTGCGGGGTCACCGTCTGCGTAGCCGCCCGGAAAGCGCCGGGAGTCAGGGTCACGCGCGATTCGACGTGGAAAGGCAGCTTGTCGCCCTCGCGCGCGGCGATGAGCTCGAACTCCAGGCCAGCCGCTTTGGCTTCCGAAAGCACGCGCGGACCCTCCAGGAGGGCGAAGCCTGGCTCGCGCCGGGTGGCGAGACGCCGCAAGCGGCGCACGATCTCGTTGTCCGGGCTCGAAATCAGCTGATCAGAGGCTGTTTTTCGCAACCTCCACCAGCCGAGCAAAGGAACCGCTGTCGCGCACGGCCAGGTCAGCCAGCACCTTGCGGTCGATCTCTACTCCGGCCTGGCGGAGGCCGTGCATCAGCTTGCTGTAGGGCAGCCCCGACTGCCTCGCGGCGGCGTTGATGCGAGCGATCCAGAGCTGCCGCATCTCACGCTTGCGGCGGCGGCGGTCGCGATATGCATACGCGAGGGCGTGAAGGACGGCCTCGTTCGCCGGGCGGAAGAGGAGCTTCTTCGAGAGCCTGAAGCCCTTCGCGCGGTCGAGGATCGCCTTGTGTCGGCGATGTGCTGGGACGCCTCGCTTGATTCGTGCCATCTACTTAGATTCCCAGCGCTCGGCGCACCGTCTTGCGGTCGCTGTGGTGCACCTGTTGCGCATTGTGGTAGTTGCGCTTGCGCTTCTTCGACTTGTGCTCGAGGAGGTGGCTCTTCTGCGCGCTCGATCGCATCAGCTTTCCGGTCTTGGTCACGCGGATGCGCTTGGCGAGACCCTTCCGCGTCTTGAGCTTAGGCACTGGCGGTCTCCTTGCCGGCGGCCGGAGCGGCTCCCTGGCGGCTGGGCGCGAGGATCATGAACAGGTTCTTGCCTTCGAGAAGCGGCTGCCGCTCGACGACGGCGAAAGGGCGTGCGTCGTCGGCCACCCGGTCGAGGATTCTCCTCCCGATGTCCTGGTGGACCATCTCGCGGCCCCGAAACATGATCGTCACTTTCACCTTCTCGCCTGCTTCGAGGAACTGCTTCAAACCCTTGAACTTGGTCTGGAAATCGTGCTCGGCCACTTTGGGCCGCAGCTTCATCTCCTTGAGCTTGATGACGTTCTGCTTGCGCCGCTGATCCTTCTCGCGCTTGATGGTCTCGAACTTGAAGCGTCCGTAGTCCATCAGACGGGCAACCGGCGGGCTCGCTTGTGGCGCCACCTCGACGAGGTCGAGCCCCTTCTCGCTGGCGATCCGCAGAGCGGCGTCCAATGACACCACCCCGAGCTGATTGTTCTGGTCGTCGATCAGCCGCACTTCTGAGCTGCGGATCTGATCGTTGATCCTTAGCTCCTTAAACGAGATGAGACATTACCTCGGCCAAATTCAGTGTTCTTAGTATTCCTCCAAGCAAATAAAACAAAACGGACAGCAGGTGCCGTCCGTCAATCCGTACCCCTTCGAGCATTGCCCTGGGGGTGAGGGGTCGGTCCCTGCTTCAGATGCAGGATGGTACCTGAAACGTAACCGCAAGCGCTACGAGCCGTTGAGATAGATGATTCCGGCAGTGAAGCACCCCGCACCGCTCGTGGCGCTCGCCGTCCTGATTGCAGGGTGTGGCGGAGAGGCCTCGCACGCGAGCGTTTCGCCCAAAGCGACGAGCTCGGTCGCGGCCTCACCGACATCATCGTCGGCTGCGTCGCCCGCTCCGATCACCGGAGCGTTCGCCGTGCTCGCCACACCGCCTTCCTCGGCCGACACCTACACCGTGAGCATCGTGGGCGTCGACGGCAAGGTCGTCGCATCAGCCCAGGCCGGCAGCCCGACCGCGGTGACGTGCGGCGACGCTGCGGCTGCAGTGCTCCCGCTCCCCATCAGCACCAGCGACGACCGCGCCTATTACATGGACGCCCAGGGCGTCGTTCGGTTCCTGACCGTGCAGGGTGAAGCGGGGCGGGCCACCACCGTCCCGGTCGGAGGCGGTCGGCGCAGCATGTTCGCGGTCAGCCCAGACGACCAGAGGATCGCCGTCATCGTCAGCGACTTCACGTCGGCCGGCGCTGCGATAAAGCTGTACGTGGAGGACCTCAACGGCGGCGCCAACCATGCCGACATCTACTCGCAAGCAAACGCATTCAGCCTTTGGCCGATCGGCTGGCACGGGACCGACCTGGTCGTCGCGAAAGTGCCTGCGTGCACTCAGGGAGGCGGGCCTTTCTTGGCATCGTCGCAAGAGTTGCACGTGGTCGATCCGGCGACAGCGGAGCGCCATTTCACGCTTGGCGGGCCGACCTGCGTGGTCGCAGGTGCGGCATCGCCGGCGGGCGTGGTGTGCGAGGACACTTCCACGTCGCTTCTCAAACAGCTCACCTGGACCGGCGGCATCGTCAAAACGATCCCGCTCCACAACCTGGCGCCTGCCTACCTCTCACCCGATGGCAGCTCGATCGCGGTCGTCGGCGCCGGCGTCACCAACATCTTCGTGGGCGGCAGCAAGAACTTCGAGGCCTGCGGATGGATCGACTCCACGCACATGATCGGCGGGACGAGCGCGCAGCCGCGAGTGTGGGATTTCACGAAAGCCGCTCTCATCGCGGTCACCGCCCAGGGGACGTGCGCGGGCCGCCTTCCGGGCGGCCTTTAGTCGGACCGGCGGCGCTCGGCGACCTCTTGCGCGACGCGATCCGCGAAAGCCTCCAGTGATTCGTCGGTCTGCTTGCCCTCCCGGTCGCGCACATTGACGTGACCGGACTCCGCCTCGCGGGCGCCGGCGATCGCCATGTAGGGCACCTTGCGTGCCTGCGCGTCGCGGATCTTCCGCTGCATGCGCTCTGAGCGCTCGTCGACCTCGACGCGAAGGTTCCGCTTGCGAAGGCGCTCGGCGACCGACTTCGCATACGCGGCCTCCGCGTCGGTGATCGGGATCACAACGACTTGCACCGGGTGCAGCCAGGTTGGGAACGCCCCGACCCAGCGCTCGATCAGGTAACTAAACAAACGCTCCATAGAGCCCGCGGCGCGATGCACCATCACTGGGCGCCGGCGGGAGCCGTCCTCGGCGACATACTCCAGGTCGAAGCGCTGGGGCAGCTGGAAGTCGACCTGGACGGTCGAGTTGGTGAACTCACGCCGGTGTGCGTCCTTGACCTGGAAGTCGATCTTCGGGCCATAGAACGCGGCTTCCCCGACGCCGACCTCGTAGTTCTGGCCCATCGATTCGAGCGCTTCCATGAGAGCCGCTTGGGCGAGCTGCCACTGCTCGTCAGTGCCAAGCCACTTCTCTTTGACGTCGTCGCGCACGGAAAGGCGATACCGAAAGTCCTCAATCCCAACTACTTCGGAGAAGTGAAGCGCCCAGTCGATGGCGCCCCGGACCTCATCCAGAATCTGCTCCGGCGTGCAGAAGATGTGCGCGTCGTTGAGGGCGAACACCCGGACGCGGTTCATTCCACTGAGCGTTCCCGAGCGCTCGTAACGCCAGTTGTTGCCGATTTCGGCGATGCGCATGGGTAGGTCGCGGTAACTGCGCAGCTCGTTCTGGTAGATGACGATGTGGTGCGGGCAGTTGACAGGTCGGAGCTCGAGCTCTTCGCCGTCTTCGAACTTCATCGGCGGATACATGAATTCGGCGTAAAGCTGGGCGTGCCCGCTCTGACGGTAGAGATCCAGGCGCGCGACATCGGGCGAGCGCACATGGAGATAGCCACGGGCAAGCTCTTCGTCGAGGATGAAGCGCTCGAGCTCGCGGCGCACGGTGGCGCCCGCGGGCAGCCAGATCGGCAGACCCGGGCCGACGCGCTCGTCGACCATGAAGAGCTTCAGGTCCTTGCCGAGCTTCTTGTGGTCGCGCTTTTCGGCCTCCTCGAGGAACTTCAGGTAGTCGTCGAGGTCCTTGGCCGAGGACCATGCCGTCCCGTATATGCGCGTCAGCTGCGGCTGCTTCTCATCGCCGCGCCAGTACGCGCCCGCGACCCGCAGCAGCTTGAAATGCTTCAACTCCTTCGTCGAGCGAACGTGTGGACCGCGGCACAGGTCGAGGAAATCGCCGGTCCGGTACACGCTGACCTCATCGCCTTCGACCTTGTCGTTGATGAGCTCGATCTTGTAGTCCTGCCCGCGGCGGCGAAACTCGTCGATCGCCTGCGCCCGCGACATCGTCTCCTTGACGAACGGGCGGTCCTCTTGCGCAATACGTCGCATGCGCGATTCGATGGCGCCGAGATCCGACTCCGAGATGGGCTTGGTGAAGGCGAAGTCGTAGTAGAAGCCGTCATCCACCGGTGGCCCGATGCCGTACTTGGTGTCGGGATAGAGCTCCATCACCGCCGCGGCGAGCTGGTGCGCGGTCGAATGTCGAAGGATGTGGAGCGGATCCTCAGTCGACTCGTGATCGCCGTATCCGGCCATGAGGCCGTCAGTATATGAACCCCTGTGAATCCAACTGCAGTGGTCGATGCCCTTGGCTATCCGGCCGCCGGGCTCGGCATCCTTATCGAAAGCGCCGGAGTCCCGTTTCCGGGCGAGGCATTGCTGCTGGCTGCGGCCGCGTGGGCGGCGGCCAGGAATCACAGCATCGTGCTGGTCATCCTCTTCGGGTTCTTGGGGTCGGTCGCCGGCGCCGACATCGGCTACTTTCTCGGCCACCGCGGGGGAAGGCCGTTCCTCGAGCGTTTCGGAAACCTGTTTCGAATCCGGCCGGAACACATCGCCCGCGCCGAGATGTTCTTCGCCCGCCACGGCGACAAGGCCGTGCTGACCGCGCGATTCATCCTCGGCCTGCGGACCTGGGGCTCGATGCTGGCCGGAATGGCGCATATGCCGTTCTGGCGCTTCCAGGTGTTCAGCGCGCTGGGCGGCCTGGCGTGGGCCGTTGCCGTCGGCGTGGCGGGCTACCTGCTTGGCAGCAACCTCGCCCTGATCGCGGCTGTCATTCGCGACATCGGGATCGGTGGTCTCGTCATCATCGGAGCGCTCATCACGATTGCGGTGCTGGCGCGAATGCGCGCCGCCCGGCAATAGCGAAGGTCACCGCTCCGGCCACCAGCAGCACTCCCAGTCCGCCGATCACGTGCGCCGTGCCGACGAGGTCGGAAAGCGCGGCGGCGGCGAGGACCGGGATGGCGGTGACCCCGTTGATGACCATGTAGAGCAGCGCGAAGATTCGGCCGCGGAGCTCGTCGCTCGTGCTCTCCATGAGATACGTGATGGCCGGGATCATGATCGCGCCGAACTCAATGCCGAGCAGCAGGCTGAACACCGCGCCCGTGATGCGTGCGTGGACGCGAAGGTCGGGCACCTGGACCATGGCCTGGGGCACCGCCGCCAGTGCCAGCAGCGTGATGCCGTTGGCGATCAGTGATCCGATGAGGATGCGTGAGCGGTCGACGTGCCGCAGGAACTGACCGAGCAGGACGGCGCTGAGGATGGCCCCGCCGGTGGCCGGTCCAAGGATCACGTAGGAGTCCTGCGCCGCGATTCCGATGACATGGCTGACGTAAGCAGGCGCGAGCGTGAAGAGCATGAACAGGACCAGCACCGCGATGCTCACCTGGCCGAATGCAAGCATCAGGCCCGGGGACGCGCGCAGCGCATCCAGGCCTTCCTTGATGTCGACCACCATCCGGTGGAAGCGGTTGCGTGACTCTGTCACCGGCGGCTCGTGCGTGCGCTCGAGCGGCGGGATGTCCGACGCGAAGATCAGCGCTCCGGCGATGGTGAGCAGAACGGCCGCCATCCAGTAGGGCGTGTAGAGGTCGATCCGAGAGAGGATGGGCGCCAGCGCTCCGCCGACGACCAGGGTGAGCACCATCGTCAGCAGCGCCATCGAGTTGGCGGTTATCAGCGCGGACCGCGGCAGGATCGTCGGTATCACGGCCGCCTCCGCCGGAGAGAACAGCTGGCCGACGGAAGAAAAGATGAGCGTGATCACCAGCAGGTGGAGGAAGTCATTGCGCAAACCCGGAACGAGCGCGGCCAGCGGGATGAGCGCCACCGCCGCGGCGCGACCGAAGTTCGACCACATCATGATCTGCTTGCGATTGACGCGGTCCGCGATCACGCCCGCGGGCGGCGCGAGCAGGACCGAGGGCACGGTGTACGTCAACAGCACGATCGCGACCGGCGTGCTGCCGCCTGAGATCTTGAAGGCGAGGATGATCAGCGAGAAGAGCAGGAACTTGTCGGCAAGCTGCGCGGCCAGCTGCGCAAACCAGATGTTCCTGAAAGCTGTGAACCGCAAGACGGTACGAAAACCACCGGGGGTCTCGACCGGGAACCGAAACGGAGCCTCCACCGCCGTCAGAGCTTAGCGAGCCGGTCCGTGATTGAAGTTCCGGTAGACCGCCTCCCACTCGCTGAGCGTGAGTGTCTGTGGGCGCCGTTCAGGATCGATGCCGGAGTCGCGCAGGCGCGCCCCGGCGCTCGTGCTGCCGATGCCACTGATGCGGCCCAACGCACCGCCGAGCTGCTTCCGGCGGAATTGAAAGACGGCTTCGACCAATCGGAAGAACGCGTTGATGTCGTCCACGTTCACCGCTGGATGCTCGCGTACGTCGAGGATCACGCACGCGGAATCGACCCGTGGTGGTGGGCTGAACGCAGAAGCGGGGACCGTGAACTGCATGCGCGCGGTCGCAAACACCTGCACCGCCACGGTGGCCAGGCTCGCGCCGCCAGACGCCGTCCAGCGTTCCGCCACCTCCTTCTGAACGACGAGAGACAGGCGGCGCGGCCGCGGCGGCGTATCCAGCAGCTTTCGTATCAACGCACCTGTGAGGTTGTATGGAATGTTGCCGGCGACGATCTGTCCGCCATTGGGAAACAGCTCGTTCTGATCCACGCGAAGGATGTCGGACTCCACGACCTGGACATTTGGTAAGACGCCCGTCACCTCTCGCAGGACCGGGATGAAGCGGCGGTCGAGCTCGACGGCCACGAGGCGGCGGCAGCGCTGCGCGAGCGCGATCGTCAAGGCACCTGCCCCGGCCCCCACCTCCAGGACGTCGTCGTCATGGGTGACTGTCGCCGCGTCCGCGATGCGATCGCGAATCGCCGGGTCGACGAGGAAGTTCTGGCCGAGCGAATGCTTGAGGTCGATTCGATGCCGGCGGAGCAGGCTCGAAAGCTGATCCGGGTCGGCCGGATCGATCACGTCATCTTGCGGAACAAAGCGAGCGCGTTGGTGCGCTCGATGTCCGCCAGCTCCTCCAGGCTGATCCCACGCAGCTCGGCGACGAGCGTCGCCGTGTCGAGCAGGTATGCGGGCCGGTTCGGCTCGTGCATGCGTTTGTGCGCCTGGCCGTACGGAGAGGCGGT
>Ga0193751_1001360_pt1 | contig 15833 bp, 15 predicted proteins | sample L1c2metaG_FD_143050 | JGI IMG/M metagenome (GOLD analysis project Ga0193751, IMG submission 143050) | Soil microbial communities from a riparian zone of the East river system, Colorado, United States - L1c2 | ecosystem: Environmental > Terrestrial > Soil > Riparian zone | place: USA: East River... | reverse complement strand
CAGCCTGAACGTTGCCAGGACGCCGGACCGCCTCACGCTGCTTAAGCGGCAGATGGCGCGCGCAAAGAGCTTCGGCATCGACTTCGAGTTCGTCTCGCCGGCGGAGGCCGGAGCGATCTCTCCCATCCTGCGCATCGACGATCTCTCGGGTGCGGTGTGGATTCCCGGAGACGGCAAGGCGAACCCCACCGATCTCACCCAGTCGCTTGCCCGGGGTGCGCGCATGCGAGGTGCGCGCATTCTGGAGGATGTGCGCGCGATGAGCGTCGTCAGCCAACGGGGCGCGGTGGAAGCCATCCGCTGGAAGAGCGCGGACGCCGAAGGCGAGATTCGCTGCGAGAGCATCGTCAACTGCGGCGGCCAATGGGCGCGTGAGTTCGGCAGGCTCGCCGGCGTCAATGTGCCGCTTTTTTCTGCCGAACACTTCTATGTCGTCACCAGGCCGATCGCCGGTGTGCACGCAGACTTCCCGGTCATGCGCGACCCGGACGGCTATATCTACTACAAGGAGGAAGTCGGCGGCCTGGTCATGGGCGGGTTCGAGCCGGTGGCCAAGCCGTGGAATGTCGCGAGCATCCCCGATCGATTTGAATTTCAGCTGCTTCCCGAGGACTGGGAGCACTTCGAAATCCTGATGACCAATGCCATCCATCGTACGCCGTGTCTCGAGACGGCCGAGATCAAGATGCTGCTGAATGGCCCGGAAAGCTTCACCGTCGACGGCAATTTCATCCTCGGCGAAGCGCCCGAGCTGCGACGCTACTTCGTGTGCGCGGGATTCAACTCCGCGGGCATCGCCAACGCGGGCGGCGCGGGGCGGCTCATCGCCGAATGGATCGTCGGCGGTCGCGCGCCGCTCGATCTCTGGGATGTCGACATCCGCCGCTTCGCCCCGTTTCATGCCAATCGCGCGCACTTGTCCGACCGCACCGCCGAGACTCTCGGCCTGCACTACGCGATGCGATGGCCGCGCGAGGAGCTCGCTACCGTGCGGCCGTTGCGGCGCTCGCCCCTGTACGATCGTCTGAGGGCGAAAGGCGCGGTATTCGGGTCCAAGCTCAACTGGGAGCGCGCGAATTACTTTCTTCCTCCCGGTGCGGACGAGCCGCCGCCTACGCTCGGCAGACCGGGTTGGCTTCCCTTGGTGCTCGAGGAACAGCGCGCGACGCGGGAGCAGGTCGTCGTCTTCGATCAGACTTCGTTCTCCAAGTTCGTGTTCAAGGGCCGCGACGCGCTCGGCGTTCTGCAAAGGCTTTGCGCCAACGACGTCGATGTCGCTGTGGACCGCATGGTCTACACGGCGATGCTCAACGAGCGCGGAGGATTCGAGAGCGACCTGACCATCACCAGGCTCGGCGACGACTCATTTTTCATTCTCACCGGCTCCGCGCAAGCGACCCGGGACGCCGACTGGATCAACCGGCATATCCGCGACGGAGAATTCGCAGTGCTGGTAGATGTCACCAGCGCATACTCGGTTATCTCGGTCATGGGTCCGCTCGCCGCAACGCTGCTTTCCCGCATTTCCGCCGATGACATCGGTAAGGAAGCGCTGCCGTTCTCGGCCACCCGCGAAATCGATGTCGGCTACGCGCGCGTTCGAGCGGCGCGCATGAGTTACGTCGGCGGCCCGGGTTACGAGCTGTACGTGACCACCGACCAGTGCGCGACCATGTACGACGCGCTGCAATCCGCGGGCGAGGACCTGGGACTGCGGGACGCGGGCTATTACACCATCGATGCATTGCGCATCGAGGCAGGACGTCGCGCGTGGGGAGCGGAGCTCGGGCCCGACGAAACGCCGTGGGAGGCGGGAACCGGATTCGCAGTCAAGCTGGACAAGCCCGGCGATTTCATCGGCAAGCAGGCGCTTTTGCAGCAACGCGACCAGGGCGCGGCAAAGCGCTTGCTCATGTTCACGCTCGACGACGCGATGGCATTTCCATGGGGCGGCGAACCGATCCTGATGGACGGCACGAGCGTCGGTGAGCTTACTTCGGCGGGATACAGCCGCGCGCGCGGTCGTGCCATCGCCATGGGCTACGCACGCAGCGACCGCACGCTTACCGATGAGGCATGGCTCGGCGCGAAGTACGACGTCGATATCGCGGGGGAGATATTCGCAGCGACTGCGCACTTCAAGCTTGCCTGACGCATGTCTTGTGGGGGCGACATGCCCGAAGGTATGCTGAGCGGATCGATACCTAATTCCTAATTCCTGATCCCTGGTCGCTGACGCCAAATGCCCCATCGCTACACCAACCCGCCGCGACGCGGCCGAATGCCCAACCGGCCGGGTGCGCCTGTCGGCCAGGTGCAAAGCCTCACTCGCGGGCTTTACATACTCGAAGCGCTGGCCGATGCCGAAGGCGGCCTGACGCTTACCGACCTCGCGCACCGCGTGGAGCTACCCGCGTCGACAACGCACCGGCTGCTGGCGACGCTGGAAAAAATGGGCTACGTGTATCAGGCGGGCGACCTGGGGCTCTGGTACGTGGGACTGCAGGCGTTCACGGTCGGCAGCACTTTTCTCGCCAACCGGGATTTCGTGGCACAAAGCCACGCTTACATGCGGCGGCTGATGGAGCAGTCCGGCGAAACCGCGAATCTTGCGATCCTGGATGGAACCGAGGCCGTCTTTATCGCGCAGGTTCAGTGCCACGAAATGATGCGCACGCTGGTCAAGCTCGGCAGCCGCGTTCCGCTCCACGCATCGGGCGTCGGCAAGGCAATATTCGCGGCACTGCCCGACGAGCAGATCGACGCCATCCTCAAGGTGATGGGCTTGCCGCGCATCACCGAGAACACCATCGTCGTGCCCGAGACCATGTGGTCAGCGCTCCGGGTGATTCGCCAACGCGGTTACTCGTTCGACGACGAAGAGCACGCGCGCTCGACGCGCTGCGTCGCCGCGACGATTTTCGACGAGCACGCGGAGCCCCTCGGTGCGATCTCCCTGGCCGGACCCTCGGCGCGGCTGTCCGACGAGCGAATCCGCCAGCTCGGCCCGATCGTGGCGCACACCGCCGAAGAGCTTACCCGGAAGCTCGGCGGCAAATGGCCGCATCCGTATTGACGTTCCGCCGTATGAGCCACCCAGTTCGCAGTGGATATTATGACTGGGCTCCGACAGGTCGCGGCAATTACCTCAATGGGCGCCGCTCCATGGCTCGGGCACGCCGCGCAAGCTGCGGGTTCGACGCCGGATGCCACCGCGCCAGGAGGTCGTCTATTGCCGCGGGATCGTTGCACACCAGCACCATGTCACAACCCGCCGCAAGCGCGGCGTCGGCGCGGGCAACGATATCACCCGCGCCGTGCGCGGCCGCCATCGACAAGTCGTCGCTGAATATCATGCCGTCGAACGCGAGACGCTTGCGCAGAATGTCCAGCAGCCACACCCGCGAGAAACCCGCGGGCACATCGTCGATCGACGGGTACACGACGTGCGCGGGCATGATGGCTTGCAGACGGCGGCGGGCGATGAGCGCGCCGAAGGGCAGCAAATCGTCCCTCTCCAACGCCGCCAGCGGGCGCTCGTCGACGGGAATTTCGTCGTGGGAATCCCCGCGGACGAAACCGTGTCCCGGAAAATGCTTGCCGACCGCCGCGACGCCGCGCAATGCGAGCCCTTGGCACAACGCCGACGCCAGGTCGGCAACCGCGCCGGGGTCGCGGTGGAATGCGCGGTCGCCGATGACCGCGCTCTTTCCATAATCGAGATCGAGAACGGGCGTGAAACTGAAGTCGATGCCCTGCGCAGCAAGCTCCGCGCCGATGATGCCGCCCCATCGCTCGGCGTCGGCTACGGCGAGGTCGGCGTCGCGGTCCCACGCCTCGCCCAGCGTGCGCATGGCGGGCACACCGCTGAAACCATCGCGGAACCGTTGGACCCGGCCGCCTTCGTGGTCGACGCCGATCAGCGGCGCCGGATCGCGCGACGCGCGGATGCCATCGGTCAGCGCTCTGAGCTGTCGCGGCGATTCGTAGTTGCGCGAGAAAAGAATCACGCCGCCGACCAGCGGATGCGCGATGCGCCGGCGATCTTCTGCGTCGAGATCCGGCGCGGCGACATCGAGCATCACCGGTCCGCGCGGCGTCGTCATCCGTTTTGGACCGCAGCCTCGCGGATCAAGGCCTTCATCTGCCGCACCGCCTCCCGCAAGCCCACGAAGACTGCACGGCTGATGATCGCGTGCCCGATGTGAAGCTCGCGCACGCCCGGGAGCGCAGCGACAGGCTGGACGTTGACGTAGTTGAGCGCGTGGCCGGCGTTGAAGCGCATGCCCAGAGCGCGCACGGCGGCACCGGCATCGCGGATCTTGTGCAGCTCGGTCACGACCGCGGCGCTCCGCGGATCTCTCCCCTTGGCGTGGAATGCGTGTGCGTACGGGCCGGTGTGGATTTCACAAACCCGGGCGCCGATGCGGGCTGCAGCGTCGACTTGGGTAGGCTCGGGGTCGATGAAGACGCTGGTCACGATTCCCGCATCGGCCAGACGGGCAATGGCGCTCTTGAGGCGTGGCTCCTGGGCAACGACGTCGAGCCCGCCTTCGGTCGTGACCTCCTGCCGACCCTCGGGAACCAGCATCGCCATCTCAGGCTTGAGAGCGCAGGCGATGCCGATCATTTCCTCCGTCGCCGCCATCTCCAGATTGAGCTTGATGTGCACGAGCTCGCGCAGGCGACGCACATCCTCGTCGCGGATGTGCCGGCGGTCCTCGCGCAGATGGACCGTGATCCCGCCCGCACCGCCCAGATGCGCCTCGACCGCGGCCCACACCGGGTCCGGCTCGTACGTGCGTCTCGCCTCCCGGAGAGTCGCGACATGGTCGATGTTTACGCCCAGCTCGATCATTGGCCCTGGTCTTCGTAGTCGTCCAGCGCCTGCAGGTCGCGCACGACGCGCCGGCTGAATATCGCGCGCTGCTCGAGATAGTGATCGAGCACACTTCGCATCAATCGCTTTGCTTCCAGCGCCGCGTCGGGGGCGCTGAAGTCCTGGCCCGCGAGTGCGAGCAGCGTCGCGCCGCGCACCTGCGGGTAGCGTCTCCCCGGCTCCGACGCTTCGATGCGCGGACCGCGGTCGAAGGCGTAATAGTACCGTGCCTCCGGATCGACCGGTCTTCCCGTATCGGCCTCATGTGTCAGCGGTAGCGCGTAACCGAGCGCCGCAAGCAGCCGGACTTCGAACTGACGCAACACCGGCGCGTGCTCCGAGCTGACGGTAAGTCGCTCGAGCGTGCTGCGATAGTCGCCGAAAAGATCGGGATGGGGATCCTCGCGTGGCAGCATCTTGAGCAGCAGCTCGTTCAAGTAGAAGCCGCACAACAGCGCTGCGCCGGTGACCAGAGGCAGCCCGCCGCGCCACTCGGCGCGCGTCAGTGTCTTGAGCTCGCCCGCGCCGGCCCATGACAGGCAGAGCGGCTGGAAAGCCTGCAGCACGCCGCGCAGCTCCGACCGCGGCCGTTTGGCGCCGCGTGCCACCATCGCCACGCGCCCATGCTCGAGAGTCAGCGCTTCGACGATGAGGCTCGTCTCGCGGTAGGGATACGCATGCAGGACGAATGCCTGCTGATCGTCGCGACGCTCGCGAACTTGTTTCATTGGTCGGTCGGCGAGGCGGCGGTTTCCGAGGCGGACGGATTTCCAGCCGCCCATCGCCGCTGTCCATCTCGCCCGTGGCAGTCGATCGATCTCAATAGCCGATCCGGTTGAGCATCCGCTCGTCGTCGGCCCACCCCGATTTGACCCGCACCCAGATTTCGAGGAAGACCTTGCCGCCAAACAGTCGCTCCATGTCCTGCCTCGCGGCGCTGCCAATCGCCTTCATGCGCGCGCCGCCCTCGCCGAGCACGATGGCCCGCTGGCTCGCCTTATCGACGTAGACGCTGGCGTGGATTCGGCGCAATGCGCGTTCCGTGCCGAAGCTGTCGATCGCCACCATGGTCGCATAGGGTATCTCGTCGCCGAGGGCGCGAAATATCTTTTCGCGGATGAATTCGGCGGCTAAGAACCGTTCGTCGCGATCGGTGAGATCGTCTCGCGCGTACAGCGGGTCGCCTTCCGGCAACAAGTTAGTGATCTCGACGAGCAGCGCATCGAGCTGGCTGCCCTTCTCGGCGCTGATCGGTACGATCGCAGCGAAGTCGTGCAGCGACGCGATCTCCGCCATGTTCGGCAGCAGTCGCGCCTTGTCGCGCAGCTTGTCGATCTTGTTGAGCGCCGCGATTGCCGGCGTTCCCATCGGCAATAGCGCGAGCACCTCGCGGTCTCCAGCGTCGACCTTGCCTGCCTCCATCACCACGACGATCGTATCGACGCCGGCCAAGCCGTCACGCACGGCGCGATTCATCCGCTCGTTGAGCCGCGAGCGGTGCGCGGTTTGAAAACCGGGTGTGTCGACCAGGATGAGCTGCGCTTCGTCGCTGGTGGCGATCCCCAGCAATCTGGACCGGGTCGTCTGCGGCTTTTTGGAGGTGATGCTGATTCTGGCGCCGACGATGGCATTGACCAGCGTCGACTTGCCCACGTTCGGCCGGCCGACGATCGCCACATGGCCGCAGCGAAACGCGCGCCGCGGGCGGGGTTCAACCGTCGCGCGCTTGGTCATAGGCGCCGGCGGCTGCGGCTTGTTCGGCGGCGCGGCGGCTTGCGCCCGCGCCCGTGGCGGCAATGCCGAGCGCCGGTATCCGGCAGACGACTTCGAACGTCTGCGAGTGCGCCTCGCCCGTCACGGTCACGATGGAATATTCCGGCACCGGCAGGCGACGGGCCTGCAGGAGCTCCTGCAAGCGAGTCTTCGGGTCCTTGCCGGGGTCCGTTGGATCGATCTGTGCGAGCTCGAGCTCGAACACTCCCTGAATCGCGACACGCGCGGCTTCGAATCCCGCATCGAGAAATATCGCTCCGAACACCGCTTCCAGCGCGTCGGCGAGAATCGAAGGCCGGCTCGCGCCGCCGCTCCGGGTCTCGCCTTCGCCAAGCCGTATGGCTGCTCCAAGATCGTTGGCGAGCGCGAGTCGGTGCAGGGTCTCCTTGTTGACGAGATTGGCGCGAAGGCGCGAAAGCTCGCCTTCGGTCATCTGCGGAAATCGCTGATACAGCGTCACGGCGATCACGCAATTGAGGATGCTGTCCCCGATGAACTCGAGGCGCTCGTTCTGATCCGCGCCGAAGCTGCGATGCGTCAGCGCCTGGCGCAGCAATTCCGGACGGCGAAACGAGTGACCGAGCGCTGGTAGCCCGCCAGAAGCCATCCTACTTCGTTGCCGTCGCCTCGAACTCGAGCAGCAGGCTCATATTGCCGACGAGATGCAGTGTCTTCGACCACGCGGCAGTCGCGACGATGCTCTTGCCTTCCTTGGTCACCTCGATGTCGCTGCCACGGACCGAGTCGATGTAGTCCGCGCTCGCCTTGAGATCGAAACTGCGGCGGAAGTCGTACATCGAAAAGCCTTCCTTGGCATCCTCGAGCGTCTTGGCCAGCACCTTCTTTACGGTGAAGTACTCGATGTACGAGGGCAGCGTACGGAAGCCGACCATGGCGAAAATCACCACCACGGCGGCGACAAAGATGAATCCGAGTATAGAAAGGCCGCCCTGCCGCTGTCGATTGGTCATCCTGCCTCCCTGAGAACTCGAGCTCACCGGATGCCGCTGCCTATGCGCTTGAATGCCAGGCTGCTGATATCGTCCCAATTGAACCAGATGAAGAATGCCTTGCCTCGAATGTGATCGTCCGGGACGAAGCCCCAGTAGCGGCTGTCGTCGCTGTTGTCGCGGTTGTCGCCCATCATCAGATAATTCCCCTGCGGAACCTTGCACGTGAATCCGCGTTCATTGTAAACGCAGTTATCCCGCCCGGGAAACTGGCGCACATTGTGCGGATACACCGGCGGCATCGCAGGATTGACCGCGATGGCGTGCTCGCGACCGTCGGAGCGCTCGATGAAACGCTCGGCGGTCACGTAGTTCAAGCCTTCGAGGTAACCGTAGGTGCCGTCGGGCGTTTGCGGCCAGGGGACGCCGTTGACGGTGATCTTCTTGTCGCGGTAGACGACCTCGTCGCCCGGCAGGCCCACGACGCGCTTGATGAAATCCTGCGAGGGAATGATCGGATAGCGGAAAACCACCACGTCGCCGCGCTGGGGGTCTCCGGTCGGAACGATCTTCTTTTCGACGATCGGCAGGCGGATGCCGTAGGCGAACTTGTTCACCAGGATGAAATCGCCGACTTCCAGCGTCGGCCGCATCGAGGAGCTGGGAATCTTGAACGGCTCGGCAATGAACGATCGCAGGAGGAAGACGATCAGCAGGACCGGAAAGAAGCTTTTCGGATATTCGATCCACCACGGCTCCGGCTCGCCTGCGGCGCGGTGCCGGGCGAATACCAGCCGGTCGGCAAGCGCAACAGCCCCGGTGATCAGCGTGAGGAGAAAAAGAATAAGCGCGAAGTTCATCGCACGGGTCTTGGCATGGCCTGGCTGTCGGGGTTCCCGGGGTTGTAGACGCGTCGATCAAAGCCGCGATGCTGCCACAACTTTGCCGAGCCGGAACTACCATTTACAGCCAGCCGCCGCGCAGAAGTCGCTCCCGGTCTCATTTTTCTCCCACCTGGAGGATGGCAAGAAAGGCCTCCTGGGGGATTTCAACGCTGCCCACCGCCTTCATGCGCTTCTTTCCGGCTTTTTGCTTTTCAAGCAGCTTTTTCTTGCGGGTGATGTCTCCACCGTAGCACTTGGCGAGAACGTTCTTGCGCAGCGCCTTGACGCTTTCGCGCGCAATGATCTGCGCGCCGATCGCCGCCTGGATCGCAACGTCGAACATCTGACGTGGAATCAGCGAGCGCATTTTCGACACGACCTCGCGACCGCGATATTGCGCGTGCGCGCGGTGGACCATCACCGATAGCGCATCCACGCGTTCGCCGTTGATGATGATGTCGAGCTTGACGACGTCCGCGGCACGAAATTCCTTGAAGTCGTAGTCGACCGAAGCGTAGCCGCGCGAGACCGACTTCAGGCGGTCGAAAAAGTCCATCACCACCTCGGCCAGCGGCAGCTCGTAGGTGAGCATGACCTGGCGCCCCAGGTATTGCATGTTCTTCTGCACGCCGCGCTTTTCGGTGCACAAGGTGATGACCGGGCCGACGTAGTCCTGCGGGACGAGGATCGTCGAGGTGATGATCGGCTCCCGGATCTCCTCGACGCGCGAAAGGTCCGGCAGCTTGGATGGGTTTTCGATTTCGAGCAGCGTTGCATCACGAAGCAGGACCTGGTAGACCACGGTCGGGGCGGTCGTGATCAGGTCCATGTCGTATTCGCGCTCGAGCCGCTCCTGCACGATGTCCATGTGCAGCAGCCCGAGGAAGCCGCAGCGGAAGCCGAAGCCCAGCGCCTGCGAGACTTCGGGCTCGTAATGCAGCGACGCGTCGTTGAGCTTGAGCTTTTCCAGCGCATCGCGCAGCGCTTCGTACTGATTCGATTCGACGGGATAGAGTCCCGCGAAAACCTGTGGCTTCACCTCCTTGAACCCGGGCAAAGCGGTTGCGGCGGGACGCGCCACGTGCGTCACGGTATCCCCGACCCGCGCGTCCTTGAGCTCCTTGATGCCGGCGATGACAAAGCCCACTTCGCCCGCCGCGAGGTGCTCGCGCGCGACTCCCTTAGGCGTGAACACACCGACTTCCTCGCAGACGTGGGTCGCACCGGTCGCCATCAGCAGGATCTTGTCGCGCGGCTTGAGCGTGCCTTCCATGACGCGCACGAGCATCACGACGCCGACATAATTGTCGAACCAGGAGTCGATGATGAGCGCCTGCAGCGGCGCCAGAACGTCGCCCTGAGGCGGCGGAATGCGCGCGATCACCGCCTCGAGGATGTCGTCGATGCCTTCGCCTGTCTTCGCGCTGGCGCGAATCGCGTCGTGCGCCGGAATGCCGATGATGTCCTCGATCTCCTCGATGACGCGATCGGGCTCGGCCGACGGCAGGTCGATCTTGTTCAGCACGGGCACGACGTCGACGCCCTGCTCGATCGCCGTGTAGCAGTTGGCGACGGTCTGCGCTTCGACGCCCTGCGACGCGTCGACGACCAGCAAGGCGCCTTCGCACGCGGCCAGCGAGCGCGAAACCTCGTACGCGAAGTCGACATGGCCTGGGGTATCGATGAGATTCAGGTTGTAGGTCGCGCCGTCGCGCGCCGCGTACGACAGCGAGGCGGTCTGCGCCTTGATGGTGATGCCGCGCTCGCGCTCGAGATCCATCGAGTCGAGCACCTGTTCGCCCATCTCACGGTCGGAGAGTCCCCCGCAGCGCTGAATGAAACGGTCCGCAAGCGTCGACTTGCCGTGGTCGATGTGCGCGATGATCGAGAAGTTGCGGATGTTGTGCATATAAAACGCGAAGGGCACCACACCGGTGCCCTGGGGACCTGGCCGCGGGGCCGCCGCGGCGAAGATGCTGAATTTTAGCGGAAAACGTGCTGCGGCGCGACCGCGGCGTCAGCGCGCCGTCCGGGCAAGATGGGCAGTGAGGGCTGCACCGTCGAGCCGGTAGTGACATAGTTCGACGCCTCCCGCGAGCAGCACGGGCACTTTGTCGCCCCATTGCGCCGCGAGGCGCGAATCGGAGTCGACGTCGATTTCGTCGACCGCGACGCCGCTCGCTGCCGCCAGCGGCAATAGCGCATGCCGCATCTCGTCGCACAAATGGCAGTACGCGCGGACAAGCAGCGTCAACCTGGCGTTACTCGGCTCCATTGCCGAGCTTGATGGTCGAGTAGAACTGGCGATCTCCCCTGCGCAACAGAAACGTCACCGAGGTGCCCTTTTCGAGCTTGGCGATCTGGGCGTTGACCTGATCGGCGTTGCGCGCCTCGATGCTCGCGCCGCGGCTGATCACCGCGACAATGACGTCTCCGGGTTGAATGTCGCCCCGCGCGGTGCCGTTGATCTCGTCGACGACGACACCGTTCTTGATCTCCAGCTCTTTCTTTTGCTCGTCGGTGAGATCGGACAGGACCAGCCCCATGCGGTTGGGCTTGGCCTTGTCCTTGCCCGGCGCGGCTCGTCGCGCCGCACGCGGTGCGTCCTCTTCCTTGAGCTCCGCGACCGTGACCGGCACGTCCTTGTTCGCGCCTTTGTGCCATACCTGCAATGTGACGCGCGTGCCGGGCTTGACCGCGGTGATAATGCGCGGCAGCTCGGACGAGGTGTTGACCGAACGCGCGTCGACTTTCAGGATAATGTCGCCCTGCTCGACGCCCGCCTTTTCCGCCGGACCGCCTTTCTCGACCGAGTTGACCAGCGCGCCCATGGCCTTGGGCAGTCCGAAGGCGTCGGCGGTTTCCCTGCTGACGTCCTGAATCTGAACGCCGATCCGGCTGCGCGTCACGCGCCCCTTGTCCTGGATTTGTTTGATGACGTTGATGGCCACATCGATCGGGATCGCGAAGGCGAGACCCATATACCCGCCGGTGCGGCTGAAAATCATCGAATTGACGCCTACGACCTCACCCTTCATGTTGAACAGCGGTCCGCCCGAGTTGCCCGGATTGATGGGAACGTCGGTCTGAATGAACGACACCAGGTTCTCGTTGGGAAGATCGCGACCCTTGGCGCTGACGATGCCGGCAGTGATGGTGTTCTCGAGACCGAAGGGCTTGCCGATGGCCGCCACCCATTCCCCGACCTTGAGCTTGTCCGGGTCGCCGATGGTTACTCTCGGCAGCCCCGTCGCGTCGATTTTGAGCAACGCGATGTCGGTGCGCTTGTCGGTACCGACGACCTTGGCCTTGAACTCGCGCTTGTCGGTGAGCTTGACCAGGACTTCGTTGGCGTCGTCGACGACGTGTGCGTTGGTGAGAACAAACCCGTCCGCCGAAAGAATGAAGCCCGAGCCGGTCGCCTGCTGCTCGAATTCGCGCGGCTGCCGCGGCTGTCCGCGTGGAATCTGGCCGAAGCGGCGAAAGAATTCGTAGAAGGGATCGTCTTCGGAAATGTCGGGAAATGCCGATCGCCGCGCTTTTTGCGTCACATCAATGCTCACGACCGCCGGCCCCTGCTGCTCGTAGAGCTCGGTGAAGTCGGGCAGCCGCCCGGCTTGCGCCGCCACCGCGGGTGCGAACGAGACAGCGCTGAACAGCGCGCCAAGAAGCGTCCAGATTCGTACTGTCATGCCGAGGTCCTTGTTGAAAAGGGGTGCGTAGGCAAAGGCTAACGGTGGCCCACCGAATAAGCAATCTGCCTGACCGTCGCGCCGGGCGCTTCGCCGAGGACCGTCACCAGATGGTCGTCGAGCTGCCGGCTGTACACATTGATTCCGCCTTGCTGCGACAGGCCGACGGGCTGGGGCGATGAAGGTGTCGGCTCGACAAAGACCGACACCGCCACCAAGCCGTCGGAGAACACCAGGTGCGCCACCGGCGCGGGCTTGCCACGCAGCACCCTGAAACCCTCGACGACTTTGGCGAAACCTGGAGGCAGGTCGCGCACCACCCAGCCGGTTTCCTGCGGCGTCACCTCGCCTGGTGGCGACTCGCGCACCTGCCAGTCCGGAGGCGTGAAAACGAACGGCGGCCGGAGCATCTCGCGATCGAGCCGCGCCCCGATCTGGATGTCGGTAAACGCGAATTGCTCGACGGCTTCGTTCTTTTCGTTCAGCAACCGCGCTTTGAGCAGCAGACCGGTCGTCAGGTCGGCCCAGAACTTATGGCCGTAGCGCAGCCCGTCCTTCGGCTCGAATACGAACGCCTGCGTTTCGAGGCCTGCAATGCGCGCGATCTCGGCCTTGCGAAAAAAGTAATACGTGGCGAGTGCGGAAAGCTGCTGCGGCAGCAGCGATGGAAACGCATTGCGGAAGGAGCGCGGCTCGATGCGCACGATCTTGGCGTCCGGATAATAACAGCGCACCTGATCGTTGTTGCGCACGACTTCGCGTGCAGGGCCATCGAGGTTGGTGAGCTTTTCGAACTCGCCGCTCGCGTCGAAGAGATGCACGAGACGCGAAGTCTCGACCCGGCTGCCGTGCTGGTAGACGATGGTGCCGACGTAATTGAGCGAGCGCGCCGCGCCCGCGGCGCGCTGGAGCCACGCCGCCGCGTCCTGCCCGAGGGCGACCGGGACGACAAGAAGTGTTGCGACGACGAGCCCGGCGCCTCGGCTCGCCCGGACGAGTCCCGACAGCTTGCCGCGCTTCGGGATACTACGGACGAGCATCCGGCTCGCCGGCCGCAACGGCGCGCAAATAGGGGCGCACGCCCTGAATGGCGGTGGTCGGCGAGTATTCCTGATGCACCAGCAGGTACTCGTTGTCGACCCGCGGCCTCGCATCGGCGGCGCGAATCGTGGCGGCTTGCTTGGCTGCTGCAATCGAGGGTCCCACGTCGCTGCCAGGCATGGTGGTCAGTGCGACCCAGCCGACGACGCTCACCGCGGCGATCGTCGCCGCGGCCGCCCACGCCACTGCCGTCGGCGCCGGCCGTGCGCGCGTCGGCGCAAGCACCGTCGGCTCGGCGCCAAGGCGGTCGGAAAAGCGCGCAGCGAACCCCGCCGGCATCGTCGGTGAGCCGCGCAATGCGTCGCCTATGACGTGATAACACACCCAGGTGCGAACGCACTCGGGCTCGCGCAGGCTCGAGCAGGCATGCTCGAATCGCTCGTGCTCGAGCTCGCCATCGACCAGCAGCGAGATTGCCTCTGCTTTCGTATCCATCGTGCCGGCGGCCTGAAGCTCGCCGGGCACAGCCTGCAATTTACCCATCACCATCTCCGGTCCTTGTCGGTCCCCAAGAGCGGTCGCAGCTCGGCTGCGATCGCTTCGCGCGCCCGAAAAATCCGGGAGCGCACCGTGCCAATCGGACAATTCATCACGTTGGCAATCTCTTCATAACTCAAACCCTCGATCTCGCGCAGCGTAATCGCCGTGCGCAAGTCTTCGGGCAGCGCTTCCATCGCCTTGTTGACGGTGGTCGCTATCTGCTTCCCGTGCAGCTCGTCTTCCGGCGTCGCCGAATCGCGAAGCTGCTCGGCATCCTCGAAATTCTCCGCTTCCTCATGGTCGAAGCCGGTCGACGTCGGAGCCCGCCTCCCCATCGCGACCAGGTAATTCTTGGCCGTGTTGATCGCGATCCGGTACAACCACGTGTAAAACGCACTATCCCCGCGAAAGCTCGGAAGCGCACGGTAGGCCTTGATGAACGCCTCCTGCGTCACGTCCTCGACTTCGCCGGGGTCGCGCACCAGCCGCGACAGCAGCCGTCCCAGCTTTCGCTGGTATTTCAGGACCAGCAGCTCGAACGCACGCTTGTCACCCCGTTGCGCACGCTCGACCAGCTGCTGATCTACTTCGCGGTCAGCCATCCGCGGGCGGTCCCTGAGTCATTCGTTATTGTCGCCTCACCCGGATTGCGGTGGGCGCGACACCCGCCGGCAGTATAGCCGACCCGTCTGGCGCCACTGGACCGGTGCCACGGCATGCAGCTTGCATCGCTAGACCGCCGCCCCGGCGGGAAGTTCAGTCTGCGAGACAATGCCTTGGATGGCCCCGCGCGCCGCGATTCAGGCGCGAGGCTCAAGCCGCACCGCGGGGGCGATGCGTCCGGTAATCGTCCCTCGATAGTTCCGGATCAAAGGCTCCCGCCAGGCGGCGAGCTCACTGCGCTGCGCATCGTCGAGGAGCCCGAGCTGGTCGAGCACCGCGACGGTCGCGGGATGCAGGCCGCGCGCATTGCCGTCGACCACTTTGATCGCGATCCCCCACGTCCTGCTGCGCACGCCGACTGCCTGCACGCCTTCGGCGCCGACTTTGGTGACCCAGTCGCCGCGTCCGGCCCGCATCAGGGTGAGATCGTTGCGGCGTTCGCCGGACACCATGTCGGGATGCGCGGTCATCGCCGCGGCGAGCGTCGCGGGCGCGACTCCGTAGCGGTCGTCGGCGTCGGCGCGAGCAAGCCGCGCGTACGCAAACGCCAGCCTGTCCAGCGCTACGGCATAGTTCGGCGCCGAGCAGCCGTCGACGCCGGCGACCAGCGATTGCTCGGCCACGCCGGTCATGTGCGCGACGGCGCGGCGGATATCCATTTGCAAGGGATGATCGAACGCGAGATACGAATCGGTCGGAAGCGCGCGCTGGCGGCAGCAGGCGAGCATCCCGCTGTGCTTGCCGGAGCAGTTGTGTTGCAGCGGGCTGAACTTGACTCCGGCCGGCGGAAGCATATCAAGCGCCGCATAAAAAAGCGGCGGATGGACACCGCATTGCAGGTCGTCGGCTGTGCAGGACGCACGCGCCAGAATGTCAGCGACGGCTTCGACATGCTTCGCCTCGCCGGAATGGCTGGCGCAGAGCAGGGCCACCTGCCTCGTCGACAAGCCAAAATGCTCGATGCCTCCGCCCGCGGCGAAGGGAAGCGCCTGCAGCGGCTTGAGCGCGCTGCGTGTAGTCGTCAGGTAGGACGGGTCGCCAGCAGCGAACAGCAGCCGGCCGCCGGCATCGACGACGGCAACCGAACCGTAATGAACGCCGTCGGTTGCCTCGCCGCGGGTGACCACGGCGAGAGGGACATGCGGAGGCGCAGCGGGAAGCGTGACCGAAGGAATGGCGCGGGCGCGAGATTCGAGCGAAAAGGCTGCCATTCTACGCCGAAACCGGCTCCCGGCCCGCGACCGGCGCACAGGGCGTCGTTAGGACGTCAGCGCCTGACGGATTTGATCCAGCGCAGCGGGATCCTCGATGGTCGTCAGATCGCCGGGGTCGCGGCCCTCGGCAAGCGCCTGGATCGATCGGCGCAGGAGCTTGCCCGAACGCGTCTTGGGCAACAAACTGACGAAATGCA
>Ga0193751_1001359_pt1 | contig 15843 bp, 16 predicted proteins | sample L1c2metaG_FD_143050 | JGI IMG/M metagenome (GOLD analysis project Ga0193751, IMG submission 143050) | Soil microbial communities from a riparian zone of the East river system, Colorado, United States - L1c2 | ecosystem: Environmental > Terrestrial > Soil > Riparian zone | place: USA: East River... | reverse complement strand
CGCGTCCCACTGCACCAGAATCTCTTTGACATCCGCCATCCCAATCCTCCGTCGCGCCATGCCCACCCCTTTTTCATCAGGGTCGACGCTGGCTCTCTATGAAGGGCTCCTCGGGTGGCAAATAAAGCTGATCAGCGAGCTGGCAAATTCCGATGATCAGAATCGCCCGCTGCCTGGCAAATTACCGTGATCAGCGACATTGGGCTTGCCTCGCAGGTCTATAGCGCCTTCAAGGGGCGATGGTCGTTCCTTGAAGCAGTAACGGAGAGGACGTTGAAACTCACGAAAGGCGACTGAGTGCTTCTAGCTTTGCCATTTCGTTGTTCTTCGTCTAACACCCCTTAGAGACGAAGAAGCCCCCGCGCGCGACCCCCATTTCCCCCTGCTAACCGGGAGGTCGCGGGGTAGTTTGACCAAGTTCGGAGCAGTGCGCGACCGTGATGGCGGAGGTGATGCCGATACGACTCCTGCACGCCCGAGTTCATGTGGGCCGGCACCGCTGGCTTGTTGGCATGCGGTGACGGGCGGACGCAGGCGCAGCCGGGCGACGCTCCGGCGCTGCCTCAAAGTGTCTCGCCGAAATAGATCTCCTGCACCTCGCTGTTGGTGCTCTGGCATAGGCAGACCTGATTACGAGCCCTCCGTCGAAATTGCTTACGCGAGTAACTGCCGCCTTCAGGCGCTAGGATCGTGGATTGGTTATCCTCGCGAGGCTTATGGCGCTCAGCATCTCATGCGCCCGCGGCACTTTTCAGCGATTGGCTTTTCAATCCGGGTTGTTCAGGGGCGGGACAAGGTCGCGCGGGATTTAACGTTACTTCGTATCCGTAGTATAATACTGCCATCACCAATTGCATCTACTTGCCAGAAAGGCGGTGACTGCATATGACGGCCGAACAGGACGAGCTAAATCGACGGGCAGACGAACTGTACGACCAGTACGCCAAGCGGCTTGAGGACGAACACAGCGGTGAGTACATCGCTGTCTCACCGACGGGCCAGGTCCTCCGCGGGGCGGAACTCTACGAGCTGACCCGACAGGCAACGCTAACGTTTGGCCCTGGCAACTTTATCTTCAAACTCGGACCGCGCGCGGTCGGCAACTGGCGATTAACCGCCGCGTTAGTATGGTGTGTATGAGTTTCGGTGCAGAGGTCGGGATAGCTGGGAACGAGTAGCCAGTTGGCCACAATGCTCGACGGGATGATGCTTGCGGCCGGCCATATTACGATTGGCAACCCATTGAGCGGGCCCGCCAGACCGGCGTCGCGCCGAGGAAGAGACGTGGCAACCGAGTTAGGGGGGCGATATCTCCTCCGATATCTGAATCCGGCTGAATTGAGTCACACGGTTGGCGCAACCACGCGAGAGACCTTCACCACTCCGACGCCCTACTCGCCTGAAGAGGCAATCAGATGGTTGAACCTACCCACCCGCCATTCATACCAAGGACACACGTGATGCTCCTTGACCCCGCCAAAATCGATAGGATTATTGGCCCAATGTATGCCGGGTTTGCGGCAGGCATCCAATACATTTTGCCGAATGGTTATCCGGAAAACTCCATCGTGGTCTCGGGTGCACCAGGGGCCAGGTGGGCGCACATCGTGGCATAATTTGGAGCGATCGCCGTGGCAAGTGAAGAACTAGTACCCCGGGAACTCGAAGATAAACTCACGGCCTCCTTTCTTGCCTTCTGCAAAGCCCACGGGGACACGCCGTTTTCGGTTGCTGCCGATTACCATGGCAGTCTCATCTGGCAGTTGCTCTGGGACGACCTCTTGGAACGATCACTGGTTCTTGCAGCAACGCCAGAGGGGAATAAAGAAGCCGACATTGGCATTGAGTTAGATATCGCCGCCGGGGATGCGAGAGAATACAAAACGGAGCGAGTTGTTGATTGGGTCATGAGGTCAGGCAGACTAGAATTCCGCTCTCCTACGCCTTTGGATAAAGAACGTATTGCCGAGTTTGGTATAGGCGCCCCTCCATTTGAAAAGGAGTTGCATCTCGCAGCTTTGCAGGAGGTCCTCTCCGACGCCCTCGTAAAGGCGTACGACCGGGCCAGCGAGATAACGGTAAAGGATCTCGATCGCCCGCGCCTTTTGCCCGTTGAGTGATGTTGCGCGCCTAGTGCCGCCGGTTGAGATAGTCGATTTCCTCTTCGGCGGGGTAGTTTGACGAAGCTCGGCGCAGTAGGCGACGGTTGAATGGCGGAGATGATATCGATACTGTTCCTGCACGCGCGAGTTCAAGTGGCCCGAGGCGGCGAGCTCGTTCGCATACGGCAGGCGGCCGGACGTAGACGCGCCGGGCGACGCCGCGGCGCTGCCTCAAAGTGTCTCGCCGAAGTAGATCTCCTGGACCTCGCTGTTGGCGCGGACGCTGGCCGGGTCTCCGGTGGCGAGTACTTCACCCAGATGCAACACCGTCATGCTGTCGCAGAGGCCGAAGACGACGTCGAGGTCGTGCTCGATCAGCACGATCGACATGTCGCGCGGCAGCGCCCTGATCAGATCGCTCGCCGCTCTGGTCTCCGCCGGCGATAGGCCGGCCGTTGGTTCATCCAGGAGCAGCAGACGCGGTCTCTGCGAGACGGCAAGAATAATCTCGAGGGAACGCTGCTCTCCGTAGGAGAGCTCATGAACCGGCACCTCGCGCTTCTCGAGGAAACCCCAGTCCTCGAGCAAATCACGCGCCGTGGCGGTGAGCTCACGGTAGCTCCCGAGAGGTCGCAGCATTGACAGCTTCATCCCCTTCAAGCCCTGCAGCGCGAGCAGGATGTTCTGCTCGACGCTCAACCGGCTGAAGAGATTCGTGAGCTGGAAGGTTCGCGCCATCCCCAGGCAGGTGCGGCGGTGCATGGGCAGACCGGTGACATCCTGGCCGAGCATCTCGATCCGCCCCGACGTCGGGCGCTCCACGCCGCTGATGACGTGGAAGAGCGTTGTCTTGCCGGCGCCGTTGGGGCCAATCAGCGCGCGGCGCTCGCCGGTCCGCACTTCCAGCGATACGTCCTGCACTGCCCGAAGCTCACCGAAGCGTTTGCAGACGCCCGTCAGGGCAAGGGATTTGGCGTCGATCATCGCGGGCCCAGCTCAGTATCCAATCCGCGCAGCTACCTCCTTTGCGCGGTCCAGAGCAGGCCGAAGCTCATCGCGAGACTCCAACTCGTGAAACGCGGCTCGGGCCAGGTCCAGACGTGAGATATCTTCGAGGTCGGCTCGATCGTCCAAAAGGCCAATACTGACGGCCTCATCCAAGTACTGACCGAGTCCGGTAGCCAGGCCATCGTACGGAAACGGCATTCTCTCCGCGAGCTCCGCGGAGCCAAACTGCAATGGACGGTGCGGCTCATCGGGGTCGTGACTCTGCCGGCGCAGACGGCGCTCGACGGCCTGGATCACGGGCAGGTTGTCGGGTTGCTGTCGAAGGAACCAATAGGCACGAATCATCGCCTTGAGGAAGCCACGCACCTGCTCCGACTGCTCCTCGACGGCGCGCGCCGTGGCCGCGATTATCCGGTCGGGGCGCCCGTTTGGGTACTGCTTCCGAATGTCGAGAAGCAGATTGCAGCCATCGCCGGTCAGGCGCTCCACGTCCATGACATCGACGAAGCCGGCATCGACACGGCCGTCCTGCAGCGCCGCGGGTGTTCGCTGAGGGTCCACCCCTCTGACCCACTCCACGTCCTGATTCGGATCGATGCCCTCTTGTTTGAGCCAGTAGCTTAGAACGGTCACCAGGATGTCAGTGGGATCGATCACGCCGATGCGCTTGCCGGCGAGGTCGCGGATGGATCGAACCGTGTTTGAGCCCATGACGTAGTGCGGTGACTGATTGCGCCATCCGGCGATGATGTAGACGTCGTGTCCGTGCTGGCGCATGTAGGCGACCGTTGACGGCTTGACGTCCATGCAGATGTCGATGCCCCGCTCCTTCATCGTCTGGCCGAGGGCCTCCCGCTCGAACATAAACGGCGCATGGCTGTCCGGGACAAGCTCGTAGCTGGGGCGTCCGTCGTCGTCGTGCAGCCCTTCATCGAAGAAGAACCCCATCTCGTGGGCAACAGTCGGCGGAATCATGTGCAGGACGTGATAGCAGGCGGGGCCCAGGCGAAGGATTCTTGGCATTGATCGCGTCTCCTTGGGCACTTAAACCTGAAGGTCAAGCCTTTGCCGCTGGAAGGCGGCTTGAAAGGTGCGGAAAAGTCTCATTGGAGCGTCCTTCGACAGGCTCTCGGCACCTTGCTAATAAACCACCTGCTCGCGCTGCCACCGCTCCAGCTCGTCGCGGCTGTGACCCAGCACCTCGCAGACGGCGTATTCGTTGTCCGCGCCGAGCGATGGCGGACTTCTAAAGGGCTCAGCTCCGCCCGCCTTGAAATGCAAGGGCAGTCCGGCCATCGCTACGTCACCCAGAACCGGATGGTGGACGGTCTCGATAAAACCGCGAGCTTTGAGATGAGGGTCGGCGGCCAAATCGCCGCCACTCTGGACCACGCCACACGGCACGCCCAGCTCCTGAAGTTGGCGCATGATCTCGAACGCGTCCCGCTCCGCGGTCCAAACGGAGATCAGCTCGTCAAGCGCCTCGAGATGGCGGCGCCGGAGTGAGAAGGTGGCAAAGCGTGGGTCAGTCGCGAGATCCGACCGCGCCATGGCGTTCGACAGACGCAGCCACTGCTCGTCAGTCTCGACAGCGATCACGCACCAGCGGTCCTCTCCGCGACAGGGGTAGCAGTTGTGTGGCGCGGCGTACGGCCAGTCGTTGCCGGCCGGAGTGGCGTCACGACCGTTGACCGTGGCGTCAAGGAACGTGGTACCGAGCATGTAGGCCGCGGCCTCAACCTGGGCCAGGTCGAGTAGCGCTCCTACCCCAGTCCTGCGCCGCCGCAGAAGCGCCGCCACTACCGCGAGTGGCGCCATCACGCCGGTCAGATAGTCGGGGTAAACGCCCTGCGAGCCGGTTGGGCGGTCCTGGTTCGGATGATTCCACAGGTAGGTGAGTCCGGAGTAGGCGGTGAGGGTCGGTCCCCAGGTGCCATAGTGGCTCAGCGGCCCCGTGGAGCCGAGGCCCGGCATGCGCACCACGATGAGGTCAGGCTTCGCGGCCAGGAGCGCATCCGGGCCCAGGCCGAGCCGCGGCATGACGTTCGGGCGAAAGTTCTCCATCACGACGTCGGATTTGCCGATCAGCTCCTTGACGAGCTCGATGCCGGCGGGCTGCTTGAGATTCAACGTGACCGATCGCGTATTGAGGTTGACCTCGACGAACCGCGGTGACGCATCGGGGTTGTCGCCGTAGGAGCGAAAGGCATCCAGCCCGCCGGCGCGCGACTCGATCTTGAACACCTCGGCGCCGTAGTTGGCGAGCGCCCTGGCCGCGTTTGGTCCGGCGATCCCGGTCGCGAGGCTAACGACCCGGACTCCCTCCAGAAAGCTTGACACGGTTAGATCACGCCGCGGGCGAACAGAAGCTCGAGGTCGTTGAGGCTGAGTCCCAGCGAGCCGCCGTAGATGGCGCCGTTGTACTCGCCGAGCGCTGGCGGCGGTCCGGCCGAGGAGACCCGCGCGCCGTCCACCATCACGGGAAACTGCGGGCTGCGATAGTCGCCGAGCTCGTCGCTGTGGACAGGGCCGAAGAGGCCGCGCTCACGAATCTGCGGTTCGGCCAGGAAATCCGCCGGCGAGTTCACCGGCAGGCACGGTATGCCGTGCGACTGAAGCAGCGTCGTCAGCTCGGCTTTGGTATGGCGACGGGTAAACTGCTCGACGAGCGGATTGATCTCGCCCGCGTGCTGACGGCGCCGGCTCGGCGACTTCAGCTCATCCGCGTCCAATTCAGCCGGGTGGTCCGTCCATAGCTCCAGGAAGCGCTCCCAGTCCCGCGGCCCGAGGATGAACAGATACGCGAAGCCGTCCCGGCAGGGGAAGATGTTGGCCGGCGCGGCGTGCTTGTGCTGGCTGCCGTTGCGCGTGATGGCAACCCCGTCAAAGGCCGCCTCACGGATCATGTGCTCCTGCGTGGCGATGCTCTCCTGCACGGACACGTCGATGTAGTCTCCCTGGCCTGTCGCGTCACGGCGCGTCAGCGCGAGCAGCACGCCGAGCGCCGCGAAGACCGATGTGTAGTAGTAAGACTGCGTCTCCGGCGCCTTCACGGGAGGCAACGACGGATCGCCGGAGATGTACATCAGGCCGCCCATAGCCATGCCGACGATGTCCGGCGCAAGATACTGCGCGTGGGGACCGCTCTGGCCGAATCCAGTAATCGAGGCCATGACGAGGCCAGGGTTCTGCTGTTTCAGACTCTCGTACCCCAGCCGAAGCCCGGCCAGATACCCCGGCGAAAAGCTCTCGAGGAGGACGTCCGCGCTCTCGACCAGACGCTTGAGCAGCGTCCGTCCGTCCGCGGTCTCCAGGTCCAGTGTCACGCTCTGCTTGCCGCCGTTAAGGAAGGCGAATCGAAGACTGCCCCCCGGTCGCGCCTGATCGTCCTTGAACGGGCCCAGACGCCGGACTGGGTCGCCGCCGGGCGGCTCGACTTTGATCACCCGCATGCCCATGTCCGCCAGCAGCCTGCCTGCGAACTGACCCCTGAGGTCGGTCAGGTCCAGCACCGTGTAGCCATCAAGGAGCGCGACGTCCATTTGGCTTCGCCTTCTTGGAAATGCCTTTCGGGATACCTTGACGAATACGAGCTATTGGGTGTGCCGTGCTAACGGGCATGCCGGTACGAAGTATGGCCGGGCTGATAGCTTTTTTCGTCGACGAACTGTCCGATGCCCATCGCGCGGCCGCCTGGGTCGACCAAATTCAGGGAGTCCATCTTGGCCCACATGTACTCTTCGGCATTCGTGTAGTCCATCTCTTTGACGTGCTTGAAGACTTCCTTGCAGTAACGGAGCGTGTGCTGGTTCTTGGTGAGCAGCTTGCGTGCCAGCTTCTCTGTCTCCGCACGCAGCTCCGACAGCGGGTAGGTGGCCGTTACCAGGCGCATGGCGGCTGCCTGCGTTCCATCGAAGGTGTCGCCGGTCATCATGTACCGCAGCGCGTCGCGGGGGTTCATGACCTCTGCAAGCACACGGCTGACGAGCCCGCCGGGGAAGCTGCCCCAGTTGACCTCGCTCAGCCCAAATGTCGCCTCCTCCGCCGCGAGGGCGAAGTCACAGGCAATGAGCTGCGTGAAGGCGCCGCCGAAGCAGTAGCCGTTGACGATGGCGATGGTCGGTTTGGGGAAGTAGTTCAGCCGGCGCCAGCGCCATTCTGAGGCCGCCCAACTGGAGCGGCGTAGCTCCAGCGGTTTGTCCCACATCTCCTTAAACGATTCCTTGAGATCCTGTCCGGCGCACCAGCTATTGCCCTCGCCGGTCAGCACCACGATCTTCGTCTCTGGATCGAACTCGAGCTCGTCCAAGACCTCGAGCATCTCGTAGTGCATCGCTGGATTCATGGCGTTGCGTTTCTCGGGTCGATTGAGGCTCACCCAGGTGATGCCAGAGTCCCGCTCGATTTTTACCGTCTTGTACGTGTTGGACGCCACGGCCCGTTCCTCCAGCCAATACCGGCTTCGATCGATACCATCAGTTCGATCGCTACCATCAATAAATGGATGTCCGTACCTGGACCCTCGTGTCGTAGGCACTCTAACATAGTATGTAACATGCCAGAACCGCCGCGCGAAGTCGTGCTGAGCGTCGAGAACATCCAGACCTTCTACGGCGATAGCCACGTTCTTCAGGGCGTCTCACTCGAGGTCAGTGCCGGACAGCTCGTCTGCTTGTTTGGTCGCAACGGCGCGGGCAAGACGACGACGATCCGCTCGATCATCGGCTTCAACCGGCCTCGCGACGGACGTGTAGTGTTCGCCGGCACGAACGTTGCCGGCATGGCGCCGGAGCGCATCGCCCGGCTTGGGATCGGCCTCGTCCCGCAGGGCCGCAGGATCTTCAGCGACCTCACCGTGCGGGAGAATCTGCTCTTTGGCGCCAGGTCGAGAAACGGACCATGGGATCTGGCACGCGCCTACAAGACCTTCCCACGACTGGAGGAGCGGAGGAACAACCGTGGCGACCAGCTAAGCGGCGGGGAGCAGCAGATGCTGTCGATCGCCCGCGCGCTGCTGTTGAATCCCAGGCTGCTGCTCATGGACGAGCCGTCTGATGGCTTGGCGCCGCTCATCGTGCGTGAGATCGGCCGGATCATCGCGGACATCAGAAGCGAGGGCCTGTCCGTATTGCTCGTTGAGCAGAATCTGGCGCTCGGGCTGTCGGTGGCCGACCATTGCTACGTCCTCAGCAAAGGAACGACCGTCTACGAGGGATCGCCTGACGACCTCCGTCAGGACGATGAGGTCAAACACCGATATCTGGGGGTCTAGGGACACCTGCGATGGACGTCTGGGCCTTGCAGCTCCTCAATGGCGTCTCGTATGGGATGCTTCTGTTCCTGCTTGCCGCCGGTCTCACCCTTACGTTTGGGCTCCTTCGGATCGTCAACCTGGCCCATGGCTCCTTCTATCTCCTGGGTGGCTACGTTGGCCTGGCGATCGGGCAGATGACCGGCGACTTTTTGCTCGCTATCGCGGCCGGCGCAGTCTCCGCTGCCGTGCTGGGCGTCGTCATCCAGCGGGTCCTCCTCAGCCGCTATGCCGGGAAGGAGCTGTCGCAGGTCATGATCACGTTCGGCTGCCTGTTCCTCCTGGGAGATCTGGCACTGTGGAAGTTCGGCGGCGTGCCGCAGACTATCCCCACGCCTGAGGTGTTCCGGGGCGCCGTGGACATACTTGGAGGGCGCTTTCCCACCTACCGGTTTGTGCTCATCGCCGCGGGAATCGTGTCGGGCCTGTTTCTCTGGTGGTTTCACGACGCGACGAAGGTCGGCACCATGGTGCGAGCCGCCGTCGAGGACGCTGAAACGGCTCGCGGTCTGGGCGTAAATGTTCCGCTGCTCATGACGGGAGTCTTCGGGCTCGGCGCCCTCCTTGCCGGCGCAGCGGGGGTCATCGGCGGCCCGCTGGTCGGGATGTACCCCGGCGCCGACCTGAATATTCTCATCCTCGCAATCGTCGTGGTCGTTCTGGGAGGGCTGGGGAGCCTGCGCGGCGCCTTTCTGGCGGCGCTCGTCGTGGGACTGTTGGACACATTCGGGCGAATCCTGTTTCCTGAGCTGTCGCAGTTCGCCATTTTCGCACCGATGGCGCTGATGCTGATCGTGCGGCCGGCCGGACTGTTGGGGAGATCGTGAGAGCGGTCGGGCCGGCAGGCCTGGCGGGATTGGCCGTACTACTTGCGGCGCTGTCCCTCGTGCTGCCGTCCTACGATCTGACCCTCGCCACCCGCATCCTTATCTTCGCGGTCCTGGCGATGAGTCTGGATCTGCTCGTCGGGTACACGGGCCTGTCCTCCCTCGGACACGCCGCATTCTTCGGGATCGCGGGCTATACGCTCGGTCTTCTGTCGAAGAACCTGACACATAACCTGGCTCTCACCTTCATCGCGGCAATCTTTGTAAGCGCAGCGCTCGCGGCGGTCTTTGGGGCACTCGTCCTGCGCAGCCGCGGCGTCTACTTCATGATGCTCACCCTTGCGCTGGCGCAGGTCGTGTGGGGAATCGCGTTCCAATGGCGCTCTTTCACCGGCGGCGACGATGGTCTCCCGGGCATCGCGCGCCCGTTCATCGGCTCGTTTCAGCTCGTCGACTCGCGCAGCTTCTACCTGTTCACGCTCGTCCTGTTCGTCGCATCGGCGAGCGTCCTCCTGCTCATCGTGCGCTCGCCCTTCGGCCTTACGCTCCAGGGAATCCGGGAGAGCGGCTCGCGGATGTCGGCTTTGGGCTACAACGTGCGGCTGCATCAGCTTCTGGCCTTCGTGATTGCGGGCGCCTTCGCCGGCGTGGCGGGAGCGTTGCTCGCGCTGCAAGCCGGGATCACCACTCCCGCGTCGCTGGGCCTTCTAACAGGGGCCGAAGCGCTCTTGATGGTCCTGCTGGGTGGCGCCGGCACGATGGTGGGACCGTTTATCGGCGCGATCGCCGTGGTGCTGCTCGAGTTCATCGTCAGCGCGCACACGGACCGCTGGCAGAGCGTGCTGGGCATCATCTACATTCTGGTGGTAATCGGCGCGCCCAGCGGCATCTATCCGCCGCTGAGGTCGGGGTGGATTCGGCTTTGGGGATCGCTTCGCTTCAGTGCTACTGACTAACCCTCTTATTCGCCCGATACCTTGGTTACGGTCTTGCTGTTATCTGGGCAACGGACGGGTGCGTGGGAAGCTAGAAAGGCGGGCGAATCGTGGCAAATCAGCGCACGGTTACCGTGTTGATGACCGTCCTGGTGCTGGGGTTGGTTCTCGGCTCGCTCTCCTGGGGGAGCCCGGCAGTGCATGCGTCCGAACCCGTCAATCAACCCTCCGGGTCCCCGGTCAACGCCCAGTACCGCGACGCCCACACTCAGGCGCTGGAGCAGGCGGCGTCAGAGGTCGGCGGCGCCAACAACTTCGTCTGGACTCCACCGCATCCAGCGGTGCCGCCGGGCGACGGCAGCACCTGCTCGTAGGCCGCCCCTGATCCCTGCGCTTTGCTGGAGGCTTCGAATGAGGGTCCTATTCCCCGTCCTGACGAGCTTGGTGCTGTTACACCCGGCGCCAGTCGCCTCCCATGCAGCAGCCGCAGGCGCTGCGTTTCGGAGCCCTCCGCTCTATGGCGCCGCGCCCGCAGGACAAGCAGCGCCGGCTCTGCCGGCCATCCACGCCGTGTTCGGCGCTCCTACCACCGTCGCGACGCACGCCCAGCTCATGGGCTACGGCTTTGCCTGGGGCCCCTCGGACGGCCAGTTCGGCGCAATCCGCGCGGACGACGGGAGCTACACGTTTTACGGCACCGCCGGCTCGTCGTCCGCGTGCGCGGGAACCCCGAACGTAGAGGCTGCATTCACGTTCACCGGGACGCTCGACCGCGTGACCGGCAGCAACTGCAAGCGGCTGTTCGGCCCCGGAGATGGCCCGGCCGGCTGGCTTTTCGACCGCGATTACGCGGGCGGTGGCCAAATCGTGCGTTTCGCCAGCGGCGGCCAGAGTGGTTGGCTGATGCCCTTCCACGGCGAGTTCTGGTGGTCGAACTCGGCGACCTCGAATCACACGTGCAATGGGATCACCTGCTTCTACTCGTCGCTCGGGTTGGCCGTCTCCATCGACGATGGCAAGAGCTTCAAGGTAGTCGGCCAGATCCTCCAACCGAGCCAGCCGCTGTCGGTCTTCACCAGCGGCGGCACAAACATGCCCGTCGGTTACGGTTCGCTGGTCGTCGCCGACGCGAACGGCCAGCACCTCGACAATCCGCCCGCCGATCCGAGCAGCGCCTACTTCTATCTCTTCTACAGCGATCTTTTGCCGGGATTGCCCGGTGCGTGCGCAACGTTCGATTGCCTCGGCGTCGCGCGTGCGCCATACGCGGCTCTGGTCGCGTCCGCCCTCTCCGGAGACGCGCATGCCGTCGCGACGGTGTTCCACAAGTACGACGGCGCCTCGCCGGACCCGTGGGCCCAGCCGGCCACGAGCGACACGCCCGACGAATCGGGAACGGCCGGTACGTACGCGCCGCTCTGGACAGATGAGGTCAGCTACCAGCCCGAGGTGATCTTCGACAGCACCTTCAACGTCTACCTGGCCGTCTACGAGTCCGGCGCGAGCTTGTCACGCTTTCAGGTGCGGGCCTCCAGGGACCTGCTCCATTGGTCCGAGCCAATCGGCGTCCCCTACTCTGAGGCAGGCCGCGCGCTCTATCAGCCGACGCTCATCGGCGAGACCGGAGACCCGGCGATCGGGGGACCGGCGCCGCGGATCTATTTTACCAGTTGGCCCACCGGCGGCGCATTCTTCAACTGGAGTAGCTCGATCTTTGAGAGCCTGCCGTTGACGCTCTCGGCAGGCCCCTGAATCCGAACCAGAGAAGACATTCGCTGCGCCGGAGGCTTCTGATGAAAGTACTATTCATCGTCGTGGCAAGCCTGGCCCTATTGCACCCGGCGCTGGGAGAGCGCAGCTCCGCCTCGAACCCAAGTCGCCCGGCGGATAACAGATTCTTCCCGTCAACTCTTTCGACGACAGCGCACACAGGGCAGGCACCGCCGGCTTTGCCGGCCATCCAGGGCGTGTTCGGCTCGCCCGTCACCTTCGCCACGCACGCTCAGCTCCAGGGCTATGGCTACGGCTTCGGCCCCTCGGACAGCCAGTTCGGCGCAATCCCCGCGGGCAACGGAACCTACACGTTCTATGGCGCCGCCGGCAATACGTCCGCGTCCGCGTGCGCGGGAACCCCGAAGGCTATGAACGGCGCATTCACGTTCACCGGCACGCTCGATCGTGTTACCGGCAGTGACTGCAAGAGGCTGTTCGGCCTCGGAGATGGCCCGGCAGGCTGGGTCTTCGACCGGGATTACGCGGGCGGTGGTCAGGTCGTGCGCTTCGCGAGCGGCGGCAAGAGCGGATGGCTGATGCCATTCCACGCCGAGTTTCATTGGTCGAACCCTGCCACCTCGGATGGCAAGTGCAACGGGAACACCTGCTTCTACGCGTCGATCGGGTTGGCCGTCTCGACCGACGATGGCAAGACCTTCAAGGTCGTGGGGCAGATCTATCAGCCGAGCCAACCGCTGTCGTTCTTCACCGATAGCGGCACCATCATGTCCGTTGGCGACGGCTCGCTGGTCGTCGCCGATGCGAACGGCCAGCACCTCGACAACCCGCCGGCCGATCCGAACAACGCCTACTTCTATCTCTTCTCCGGCGACCGTTTGCCGAGCGCGCCAGGCGCGTGCGCAAGGTTCGGTTGCATCGGCGTCGCGCGGGCCCCATACGCGGACCTGGTCGCGGCCGCGCTGTCCGGCGACCCGCATGCAGTTGCGACGGTGTTCCACAAGTACGACGGCGCCTCGCCCGACTCGTGGACCCAACCGGCGACGAGCGACACGCCCGACGAATCGGGGACGGCGGGCGCCTACGAGCCGATTTGGACCGACAAGCCCGGAGGCGTGCCATCGGTGATCTACGACGGCAGCTTCAATATCTACCTAGCCGCCTGCCTGGTGAACCCAACCGGCAAGCTCTTGGGCATCGAGGTACGAGCTTCCAGCGACCTGCTCCATTGGTCCGGGCCGCTCGACGCCTACTCAGAGCCAGGCCGCGCACTGTATTACCCAGACCTCTTGGGCGAGACCGGAGACCCGACGATCGGAGGGCCGGTGCCGCGGGTCTATTTCACCAGTTTCCCCACCGGCGGGTTTCCCAGCTGGAGTGACACAGTGTTTGAGAGCGTGCCGCTGACCCTCTCTTCGAATGTGGGCGGCGGACCGCCCTGAAGCGGGCACGCACGGACGCTTGAAGCAGGAGTAAGACGTGGTTGATTTGACGACCACGCCGCTGTAGCTCACCGCTTGAGGCACAGACCGCGCTCGCGGTCTAATTACGCGGCACGCTGGAGGGACCTTTCCTCTCTACCGCGATGAGTCGGTGCGCCTATCCATCGGTTTAACGCGACTGACAGAGGGAGTTCGGATCAGCAACAAACGAGCTTGCGCTGTGATGTGCCGCCAGGCCAGACGGCGTAGTGTACAACTAAGTCATAGGGGTAGCTTGGTGCGTGATTTATCAACCCTGCGATTTGGCCTGCTCTCGCACCAGCGAACGGTCCCTTCGCCGCGCTTGCAGACTCATCTTCCATTCCGGGCGGGAGAGCTCTTGTCACATCACGTTTCCTACTCATCGTGGTATTGAACGATTCCTCGTCTGACTACTCTTCCAGCTCGAAGTTGCCGGACCATCCGTTGACTTCCGACTCGTTCCAGCAGTAGGGTCAGCACGAGTCTTCTCGCGATGAGGTCTGCCCAGGGGGTCTCGAGATGAGCGGCGATCGGCTTGATGAACTGTCAAAGGCTCTCGCCAGGGCGGGCTCGCGCCGGATGGCGCTTAAAGCGCTCGTCGGGGTCGCGTTCGGCGGACTGCTGAGCCTTCGATTTGGCACACGGGCAGAGGCGGGGGACTGCGGAGGGTCGGGACAGCAATGCTGCGTTGAGGGCGACGCATGCTCCTGCTCCGGTAGCCTGACCGTAAACTTGTGCCTTAACTTAGGGTCCATCTGCTGCCCTGCGGGTCAGTCATGCGTATCGGCGGGTTCCTTCGGTCCCCAGCCGGGGGTGTGCTGCGATACCGGCCAGATCTGTCGGATTCCGGGCCAGCTTCTCGGCGTTTGTTGTCCGTCCGGACTGCGGTGCGTCGACGGCGCCTGCTGCCCGCTGGGCGGCCTCGTCTGCGGGGCACCGCCGAACGCGCATTGCTGCCCGCCCGAAAGCCAGTGCGTCAACGGCGCTTGCTGTCGCAGGACCCAGGTCTGCGTAGGGACGGACGGGGCGAAGATCTGCTGCGCGCCGCCGATGGTTTGCAATACTTCTGTAACCGGCGAGGTCGGCGGGTGCGGGTGCCCGCCGAACAGCACCGTCTGCGGCAGCACGTGTTGCCCGCCCGGCCACCTATGCACGGTTTCCAAGCGATGCATTCCCGCCCCGAAACCGGTAACCCCCTGCGGCGAGCCCGGAATCACATGCTGTCCGGGCGACGAACCCTGCAACCCTGAGTTCGGGCCCTTTGCCTGCGACAAGACCACGAACACCTGCGTTCCCTGTGGCGGCAGCGGGCAGATATGCTGTCCAGGCAGTATTGGCCCCTGCGCCAGCGGCGCCACCTGCCAGCACGGGCTCTGCCCGCCGACCTAGCCGGTGGCGAGCCAAGGCGTGCCAACCCGACGCAACCAGACGAGAGCGGCAATCCTCCGTAGCGGGCAGCCCGACGCGTGCGTTCAAAGACACGCTAGTGCTACGCGCGGCGTGTGTTTGGGCGGCGTTCGCCGCGCTCGCTGAAGCCTTGCGACGGACCGATCGGAGCGCCCTACGCCGAGGCAGGCCGCACGCTGTATCAGCCGACCCTCCTGGGCGAGACCGGAGACCCGACGATCGGTGGGCCGGCGCCGCGTCTGTATTTCACCAGTTTCCCCGACGGCGCATTTCCCAACTGGAGCAACTCGATCTTTGAGAGCGTGCCGTTGACGCTTTCGGCGGGCGCGGGTAACGGCTCGCCCTGAAACGGACACGCACCGTCCAGAGGATTTGACAAGAGCTCTTGCTGGATAAGCAACGGCCTAACAGGCTGAAGGTGACGACGAATCCTTAATAGGCCGGAGCAATACGGATATCGGAACGTGGGAAGGGTTGGGATATACGCCCGGCGCGTATGAAACCGCTTGGAATACCGCTTTCCAAGACTTTCAGACAGACTTTTCGGGCCAGTATACGTCACTGTCTCTTTACCCCGGGCTCCCCGTTGGGAACGTGAGCACGAAGGACCCCACGCAGAAACTGGACACGCCGAAGAGCGTCCTCACTGCGGGGGCAGCGACGTTCGGGATCGAGTTCGCACTCCAAGCCAAGGCCTGACCTACGCAAGCGGCGGCCCCCGTGACACGATGTACCAGCTCGTGAGCCAGAACAGCGGCAAGATGTGACAGGCTTTCAGCTTGTCGAGTCGGCAACGAAAGATCTTCAACATATTCAAGATGAGGGAGGGCCGGCTCTCACTGCCGCTGACGTGGCGACGGCGCTGAAGAACGCACTAGCGGCGGTCTTGATATCAAAGGCGGGCGTGCCTACGAATGTGGATTTCTTGTAGGTCTACTACAACGACGTAGACGCAGCGAGCACCGATCCCGCAGTCCATGTCGCTGATCACGGTAATTTGCCAGGCAGCGGGCGATTCTGATCATCGGAATTTGCCAGCTCGCTGATCAGCTTTATTTG
>Ga0193751_1001358_pt1 | contig 15848 bp, 12 predicted proteins | sample L1c2metaG_FD_143050 | JGI IMG/M metagenome (GOLD analysis project Ga0193751, IMG submission 143050) | Soil microbial communities from a riparian zone of the East river system, Colorado, United States - L1c2 | ecosystem: Environmental > Terrestrial > Soil > Riparian zone | place: USA: East River... | reverse complement strand
GCGCCTCGTCATCAACTCCTTGCGCATGCGCCCTGAACGAATCGTCGTTGGCGAGTGCCGCGGCGGCGAGGCGCTGGACATGCTCCAGGCCATGAACACCGGCCATGACGGTTCGATGACCACCATCCACGCCAACACTCCGCGCGACGCGCTTGCCCGCCTCGAGACCCTGGTGCTCATGGCCGGCGTCGACCTGCCAGTGCGCGCCATCCGGCAGCAGGTCGCGGGCGCGATCAACCTCTTCGTGCAGCTCAACCGTTTGCGCGACGGTTCGCGCAAGGTGACTCAGGTCACCGAGGTGATCGGCATGGAGCAGGACATCATCACGATGCAGGACGTCTTCATCCTCGAGCAGAAGGGCGCGACTCCCGACGGCAAGGTGATCGGAGAGTTCAAGCCCACCGGCCTGCGGCCCAAGATTCTCGACCGCATCTTCACGCAGGGAATCCCTCTGCCGAAGGAGATCACTTCACTCTTCCCGCCGCCTCCGGGATACAAGCCCTCGACCCGCTAGCTCCCGTTTAAGCGACATTTTTCGCGAGCTATACTCGGGGTGTGAAGGTCGTCCTGAACGACCGCACGGATGGCCTCAAGCCTGAGCTCAAGGCTTATGCGGAGCGCAAGCTCACCCGCCTTGAGCGCCACTTCGACAGGGTCGCCGACGCCGACGTGGATTTCTCCGTCGAGCGAAAGCGCTTCGGAGTCGAGACCATCGTGTGCCGGATCAACGTCCACGTGAGCGGGCGCCGCACGCCCGTTCTCTCGGCGCACGAGCGAGGACCGGACGCGCAATCCGCCCTCGACCTCGCGCTCGACAAGATCGACCGGCAAGTGATGAAGCTCAAGGAGAAGCGGACCCACCGGCACCTCGAAGTCTCGCCGCTGCGGATGCCTGATGACGAGACCGACAAGCCGCGTCGCAACACAGAACCGGAACGGATTCGAATGAAGCTGCTGCCCGAATCGATCGAGCAGGCGATCGCAGAGCTGGAGTCCGACGGCCAGGCCTTTCACATCTTCCTGGACGAGTTCTCAGGCGGCATCCAGATCGCGTTCAGGCGGGCTGACGGCTCGGTCGCCATCATCGAGCCGGTTATCCCCTAGAAGGGTTTCCGGCTCACTGGCACCGGGTACCCTCTATATAGCCCCCATGCTCAATCTCACCAAGCTCCTCGATCCGAACGAGCGGGAAGTCAAGCGGCACTCGGCGGTCGCGGAAGCCGTCAACGAGCTCGAGCCCGAGCTCAAGGCGCTCGACGACGCCGGCCTGCGTGCCCGCTCCGACGAGTTGCGTCAGCGGGCCAAGGACGGCCATGATCTCGACGAGCTCCTGATCGAGGCGTTCGCGCTCTGCCGCGAGGCAAGCCGCCGGACGATCCATCTCAGGCACTTCGACGTCCAGCTCGTCGGAGGCATGGTCCTCCACCAGGGCAAGATCGCCGAGATGAAGACCGGAGAGGGCAAGACGCTGGTCGCCAGCCTCGCCCTCTACCTGAACGCGCTAGCCGGAGAGGGCGTCCACCTGGTCACCGTCAACGACTACCTCGCCCGCCGCGACGCGGGCTGGATGGGTCCGATCTACCACCTGCTGGGTATGGGCGTGGGGGTGAACGTCGGCTCGGCCGGCACGTTCATCTACGACCCCGAGTACGTCGACGAGACGCATCCTGACAGCCGTCTGCAGCATTTGCGGCCGGCGACAAAGAAAGAGGCCTACTTCGCCGACATCACTTACGCGACCAACTCCGAGCTGGCGTTCGACTACCTGCGCGACAACATGGCGCTCGATCTCAGCCAGTGCAGCCAGCGCTCGCTGCACTACGCGATCGTCGACGAGGTCGACTCCATCCTCATCGACGAGGCGCGCACGCCGCTGATCATCAGCGGTCAGGCGAGCGAGGCCACCGACAAGTTCTACACCTACGCGCGGCTGATCCCGCGGCTCGTGGCGGAAGACGATTACACCATCGACGAGAAGACCAAGTCGGCGACCCTCACCGAGGAGGGCGTCGAGAAGATCGAGAAGTGGACCGGTCTCTCGAACGTGTACGACATGGAGCACGTCGCCGAGGCGCACCAGATCAACCAGGCGCTGCGCGCGCACGCGCTCTGGCTGCGCGATCGCGACTACATCGTGCGCGACGGCGAGGTGATCATCGTCGACGAGTTCACTGGCCGCACGATGCCGGGCCGGCGCTGGTCGGATGGACTGCATCAGGCGGTCGAGGCCAAAGAGGGCGTCAAGGTCCAGCAGGAGCAGAAGACGATCGCCACCATCACGGTCCAGAACTATTTCCGCCAGTACGAGAAGCTCGCGGGCATGACCGGTACCGCGATGACCGAGGCGGAGGAGTTCCACAAGATCTACAAGCTGGACGTGGTCGCCATCCCGACGCACCGCGACATGGTCCGCACCGACCACCCGGACGTGATCTACAAAACCGAGAAGTCGAAGTTCGAAGCGGTCATCGACGAGATCGTCGAGATGAACAAGCAGAAGCGACCGGTGTTGGTCGGCACGGTCTCGGTGGAGAAGTCGGAACGTCTCGCGCGGATGCTCGAGAGGCGCGGGGTGAAGCACAACGTCCTCAACGCCAAGCAGCACGAGCGCGCGGCGGCGATCGTCGCCGAGGCGGGGCAGCCGGCAGCGGTCACGATCGCCACGAACATGGCCGGACGCGGAACCGACATCGTTCTTGGATCAGGCGTGACGGACGTCGGTGGCCTGCACATCATCGGCACGGAGCGCCACGAAAGCCGGCGTATCGACAACCAGCTTCGCGGGCGCGCCGGCCGCCAAGGCGACCCAGGCTCGAGCAGGTTTTTCATCTCGCTCGAAGACGACCTGATGAAGATCTTCGGTCCCGCCGCCGACCGGATCGGCCGCTTGATGGACAGCCTGGAGGTCGAACCCATCGAGCACCCATGGGTCGCGCGCTCGATCGCCGGCGCCCAGAAGAAGGTCGAGGGGATGCATTTCGACGCCCGCAAGCACGTGGTCGAGTACGACGACGTGATGAACAAGCAGCGCCAGATCGTTTATGAGGAGCGACAGAAGGTGCTCGTAGGCGCCGATGCCCGCGGCAACATCCTCGAGTACGTGAAAGAGATCGTCGCCAAGGGCATCGAGGTGCATTGCGAGAGCCGGCACCCCGAGAACTGGGAGATGGACGCGTTCATTCGTTACCTGTCGGCTTACCTGCCGATTGCGCCCGGCTCGCAGATTCCTGAAGAGGTCGTGGAGCGCGGCCGTGAGGCTCTCGCCGACCACCTGAACGCCGCTGCTGCCGACGCTTACGACAGGCAGGTCGAGCTGTTTGGCGTCGAGGTCATGCCGCTGGTCGAGAAGAGCGTGATGCTGCAAACAATCGACCGGCAGTGGATGGAGTACCTGACGCAGATGGAGCACTTCCGCGAAGGCGTGGGTTTGCGCGCTTACGGGCAACGCGACCCGTTGGTCGAGTACAAGAACGAGGCCCTGGAGATGTTCAACGAGCTCCGCGAACGCATCCAGAGCTCGATCGTGGCCATGATCTTTCACATCCAGCCGGCGCCGCGCAACGCTCCGCCCCCGACGCCGCAGCCGGTGGTGCGCAGGGTGATGGAAAGCGGTCCGGGCGAGGTCGATGGCGACGGCAAGTCGGGCCGCAACGGAGCGCCGAAGCCTCGACGCGTCGCGCCGGTTGGCGCCGCCGCGGGCGTCATTGGCGAAGCCGGCGCGGCTAAGCTGGGGCGCAACGATCCCTGCTGGTGCGGGTCGGGCAAGAAATACAAGAGGTGCCACGGGAAATAGAGATGGACGTTCAACTGAGTCCCAAGGAGCTGCTGGACCGCATCCTGCAGCTGAAGGAGCACCTTTGAGAAAAGCGCGGGATCAGGATCCCGCGCTTGGACGACTCCTAGCGTTGTCGGTGTCGATAGTGGCGTGCGGGGTTATGGCCCGGCGGAGCCGGGCCAACCCAGTGACGCATTGACGGGAGAGTAGATGGACGTTCAATTGAGCCCGAAGGAATTACTGGATCGGATACTTCAGCTCAAGGAGCACCTTTGACCTGCCCGGAAAGCTCAAGCGTGCGGACGCGCTCGATCACCGCTTAACGCAGCCCGGCATCTGGGACGACCCGCGATATGCAGGCGCCCTTGGGCGGGAGTCGGCGGAGAACCGCGAGCTGATACGAACCTGGGAGCAGCTAGAAAGGCGCGCCCGCGACCTCATCGAGCTAGATCAGCTCGCGTCCGGTGACCCCGAGCTCGCGAAACAGGTCGAGGAAGAAGAGGCCAAGCTCGCGGCCGAGCTGCGATCGCGCGAGCTCGACCTGCTTTTCACCGACCCATATGCGAATCACAACGCCGTGGTCACGATCTCCGTCGGCCAGGGTGGGGTGGAGGCACAGGACTGGGTCGAGATGCTCATGCGCATGTACTTGAAATGGGCGGAGCGGCATCGATTCGACGTCGAGGTCATCGATCAGTCGGCGGGTGAGGAGGCGGGGCTCAAGAGCGTGACGTTCATCGTTCGCGGGCCGCGCGCATACGGGCTGCTGCGTTCCGAGCACGGCGTGCACCGGCTGGTGCGCATCTCACCCTTCGACCAGAATCACCGCCGGCACACGTCGTTCGCCCTGGCCGAGGTGATGCCGGAGCTCGAGGACACCGACGAGGATGCGGTGGTGATCAACCCCCAGGACCTACGCATCGACACCTATCGGTCGACCGGCGCGGGCGGCCAGCACGTCAACAAGACCGACTCCGCCATCCGAATCACCCACCTGCCCACCGGGATCGTCGTCACCTGCCAGAACGAGCGCTCGCAGATGAAGAACCGGGAGACGGCGATGAAGGTGCTCAAGGCCCGCCTGTTCCAGCGCCAGCAGCAGGAGGCGGCCGCGCGCCTCGACCAGATCCGCGGCCAGGTCCTGCCGGCCGAGTTCGGATCCCAGATCCGAAACTATGTTCTTCAGCCGTACACGCTGGTGAAGGACGTCCGCACCGGGCTCGAGGTGGGCAACGCACAGGCCGTGCTCGATGGGGAGATCGATCCGTTCATCGAGGCCTGGCTGCGCCGGCAGCTGAGCCAGAGCCAGAACGGCTCCGGGAACTAGCCCTAGAGGCGCGTCGCCAGCCCCGGCGCAAGCAACCCCGCGTGCCTCCGTTACATACGTGTTTGAACTCAACGGATAGCATTTGGAGCATCCGGGGGCATGCGTTATACTGCCCGCGACTTAGCCGGGTGCGCCTGCTGGCGCCCAACGTCAAAGCAAAAGATCTAGCTGATGGTTTTAACACCGGATTTCGACAGCCGGCCGGTTATCAGCTTCCAGCACGTCTGGAAGACCTATCCGACTGGGACCGAGGCACTTCGAGACATCAATCTCGTCGTCCCCGAGGGCGACTTCGTTTTCCTCGTCGGCCCCTCGGGCGCTGGCAAGTCGACGATGGTCCGCCTCCTCATCAGGGAGGAGAAGCCATCGAAGGGCAAGATCTTCGTCGAGGGAATCGAGCTCGGCCGCATGAAGCGGCGGAAGCTGCCGTACTACCGGCGCAAGATCGGCCTGGTCTTCCAGGACTTCAAGCTGCTGCCAAATCTCACCGTGTACGAGAATGTCGCCTTCGCGCTGCGCGTGCTCGGCGAGCCAGACCGTCTGGTGCACTCGCGCGCCGCCGAGGCACTCGACACGGTGGGCCTGGCTGGAAAGGAGCACACCTATCCCTCCAACCTGTCCGGTGGCGAGCAGCAGCGCGTGGCCATCGCGCGGGCGCTGGTGCACGCGCCGCGGATGATCATCGCGGACGAACCCACCGGCAACCTCGACCCGGCAACAGCGTGGGAGATCATGCAGCTTTTCCTGCGCATCAACTCGCGAGGCGCCACGGTCGTGATGGCGACGCACAACCGTGAAATCGTCGATCTACTCCGTCGCCGCGTCATTGCGATCGACGCTGGGCAGATTGCCCGAGATGACCGTTCTGGCCGCTACCATGACGATGTTTCGAAACCTCAGATTCGCGCTCAATAGCGCCTGGCAGAGCTTCTGGCGGAACCTGGCGGTCAGCCTGGCCGCGGTTCTGTCGATCACGCTCATCCTGATTCTTGGCGGAGTAAACCTGCTGATCGGTCACGCGTTCTCGCAGGTGCTCGACGGTTTCCGCGAGAAGGTGAGCGTGATCTCCATCAACGTCGCCGACGACACGCCGCTGCCGACCGTGTATGGATTCCAGCAGCAGCTGGCGAGCGATCCACGCGTTGCCGGCGTGAAATACATCACGAAGGAGCAGGCGCTCGCCAATTTCACAGCTGACCCGAACAACGCGGTTCTGGCGCAGCAGCTGCAGGGCAATCCGCTCGACGCGAAGCTCGAAGTTCGTGTCAAAGCGCTGTCGGACGTCGCCTCGATTGACGCGCTGGCGCGCCAGTGGTCGGGCGTCGATCCTACGAACCCAACCAACTACCAGGGGGACTTCGTCAACCGCATGCTCCAGCTCTCGCAATGGCTTGGTTATGCGGGCGCAGGCTTGCTCGCGATCCTGGTGATCGTCTCGGTCGTGATCGTCATGAACACGATCCGCACGGCTGTGTTTCACCGCCGCAAAGAGATCGAGGTCATGAAGCTGGTCGGTGCGACCGAGTGGTTCGTGCGCGGACCGTTCGTGATCGAAGGAGTCATGACCGGGCTCATCGCCGCATCCATCGCGCTTGCGCTGCTCGTCATCGCGTACCCGCCGGCGGTACAGCAGTTCCGCAACGACATAGCGTTCATCCCGCTTTCTTACGACCCCGGCTTCATCGCCAGCCTGGCTCGTGACCTGCTGCTGGGCGGCGCGGCGCTGGGAGCGGTGGGCAGCTACATCGGCGTTCGGCGATTCGTGAAGCTGTGATGCGTCGCACCAGACTGCTCGCCGCGGTGTTGGCTGGATTCCTCGCCTGGATCCCGCTGTCGACGCAGACGGTCTCAGCAATCTTCTGCTACCCAGGCGACCCGCCGAACGTCTATCAGGCCTGCCTGTCCTACAACCAGGGCATCGGCGCCCAGGTCAACAACGAGCAGCAGCTGCAGAACATCGTGAATCAATTCAACACAGCGGAGGCGCAGTACCTCGCCACCTACGCGCTGATCAACAGCCTCAACGCGCAGATCGCGGCGCAGAAAAACCTGATCGCGCAGACCCAGGCGGCGATCGACGATCTCGATCGCCAGATCCGCTTCACCGAGGCCAGCCTCACCCGGCTGCATTCGCAGATGAGCCTGCGTGATGAGATCCTCAACCAGCGGCTGCGGTACGTCGACGACCATGGCTCGGTGAACTACGTCGAGCTGATCTTGACCGCGAACACATTCAACGACCTGATGAACCGAATGGTTGGCGCCCAGCAGGTCGCCGCCTCCGACCGCAGGCTGCTCGGCGAGCTCGGCCAGGAGCGGTCGCGGTTCAATCAGACCAATGCGGACCTTGCTGTGCAGAGAGGCCAGGTCGCCGCCCTTCTTCAGCAGGAGGTCGCTACCGAGGCCGACCTGGAGAAGAACGTCGCCACGCAAAAAGCGGCGATGGTGGCCGCGGTGCAGCTCGAAACCAAACTCCAGCAGCAGTACGCACAGGTCCAGGCGCAGCGCGCTGCCATCGATGCGCAGGTGGCCGCGCTTCAGCAGCAGTACGACGCTGCGGCGCAGAAAGCGGGTGGAGGCTCGGGTGCCTTCGCATGGCCCGAGCCGGCATGTGGATTCAGCTGCATCAGCCAGGGGTACGGACCGAGCTCGTTTTACCTGGAGCCACCTTTCGCCGGGTACGCGCACTTCCACACTGGTATCGACATCGCGGCGCCGTATGGAAGCCCGATCATCGCGGCCGATACCGGTATCGTCAGTCTCTACGTGACGACCTGGGGCTACGGGACTTACATCATCATGACCCATGGCAACGGATACTCCACTTACTACGGACACCTGTCCGGGTTTGCACCAGGGTTGAGAAGCGGTCAGATAGTGGCTCGAGGCGACCTGATCGGGTACGAAGGTTCAACTGGATGGTCGACCGGGCCGCACCTGCACTTCGAGATTCGCGTCAACGACTATCCGAAGAATCCCTGCATCTGGCTGGGTTGCTGAGTTAGTTAGTCTGCTGACATGAAGCAGCGCGACGCCTTCTGGGGCGTTGCCGTTCTCGTCGTTGCCGTGTTTGGGTTCGGGATTGGCGTCTACACCGACCAGGCGTTTCCTGACGTCATTCCATATGTTGCACACCACTCGAGTGGGCGGGTTGACACGACCGAGCTGCAGCAGGCGATTCGGCTGATCCAATCCCAATACGTTGACGCGAATCTGGACACGACCAAGCTGTCGCGTGGGACGGTGCAGGGCCTTATCTCCGCGCTCAACGACCCGTTCACCGCCTACTATGACCCCGACGCTTACAAGCGCCTGCAGCAGGTGTACACGGGTCACTACTCAGGGATCGGGATCTACCTCACGTTCAGCACGTCATACCCCGTGATCACTGGAACCGTGCCAGGCTCCCCGGCGGCCGCGGCCGGCTTGGTCGCAGGCGACCAAATCGTGAAAGTGGGCGACAAGGACCTGAAGGGTCTCAGCGCCGACCAGGCGTCGACCTTGATCCAGGGCCCCGACGGAACGAAGGTGACCCTGACGATCCAGCGGGGCACTCAGACGTTCGCGGTCACGATCAGCCGCGCTGAGATCCAGGTGCCATCGGTGCGCTCGACCCAGATCGCGGATCACATTCTCTATGTGCGCATCTACCAGTTCAGCACGACGACCACTACCGAGCTGCAGGCTGCGTTGAAAGCCGGGCTGGCCGGCTCGAAGGGTGTGGTGCTGGACTTACGTGAGGATCCGGGCGGGTTCATCTCGGAAGCCGACCACGTGATCAGCGAGTTCGTGGCGACCGGGGAGACGTTCGAGCTTCGGGATCGCAACGGGACCGTCGAGCGGCACACGGTGAGCGGGGAGCACCTTGCGACGAGCGTGCCCCTGGTGGCTCTGGTGGACGCCAACAGCGCGTCGGCGGCTGAGATCGTGGCGGGGTCGCTGCAGGTGCACAACCGGGCGCAGCTGGTGGGCACTGTGACCTTCGGGAAAGGATCGGTGCAGCAGGACTTCCCGCTGAGCGATGGGGCAGACATTCACCTGACAGTGAAGAGGTGGTACCTGCCAAACGGCATGACGATCGACAAGAAGGGTCTGATACCCGACGTGGCGGTCACTCTCCCCAATGCGACCGACGAGTTCGACGTGCAGCAGCCGTCGCTGGGCTATGCGAAGGACACGCAGTTGAACGCGGCGCTGAGCGTGCTTGCCGCTGGGTAGACTGAGCATCCGCTACGGGCGGTTAGCTCAATTGGCAGAGCGCCTCGCTTACACCGAGGAGGCCGTTGGTTCGAATCCATCACCGCCCACTAGGTCTGTCCGTCTTAGTGGATGCGGCCGACTGCGGTGGCGGCTAGCTTCTCGATGGGGGTCGAGTCTGAGGGGTCTGCAACCGGCACCACTGCGAGCATGAGTACGACGTTGGCCTTGAACGCAAAGATCACAATTCCCGCACCCTGGGGGCTGCTCGAGGTGTATTCAACCGCCTTGTCCCCGACCCCACTGAGTGGCTTTGCGTTCGATATGCCGTAAGCACCGTTCATCGACGCTGCAAGCTGCTCCGGCGAGACCGCGGCCGCGGCGGTAGCGTCTGGATAGGCCTGCGCCAGAATCAATACGGACGCCGTCCCATCCGACTTCCCATAGATGCAGATTCCCGAGTTGACCACCTGACTCGTGACCGCCGTCTTCGCAACGCTGGATGCCTCGTCTGCGCTGACCAGCGAGCATGCGTCGACGGCAGCGATCGTCGCTGCTTTGCTTGGAGAAGGTGACGGGGAGGGGCTTCCTTGTGCAGATGACGAGTTCGGGGATCCACATCCACCGAGCAGGAGACCGGCCGAAACCATCAGCGCGAGTACACCGCTCGATTGACGGCGGCTCATCACCCGATAAGCATAGTTCCGTGCGGGAGGGCCAATCCTTCAACTCCGCGACTGGCGAGTGTGGCCTCGACGTCGCCGGAGAGGAACCGGTCAGCCGCATTCACATGTCGCAAGGTTGCGTCGAAATGAGCCAGACTCAGGCCCCGCACGAATGTGTGCGCTTCTTCTCCTGACGAGAGCTCGGCGATCGGTCGCATCGCTGCCGGGATCCATGCGGCTTCAGGCGAAAACGTCGCCGCTCGGACTGCTTCGTGAGCCTCCCCGACGTTGTCGATGAAGTGCTGGTGGTCAGCCCGTCGCAAAATGAACATTCGCTTCGACGAAGGCGTCCGGCCGAATAACTCGTAAACGCCGGCCAGCGGTATCGGTACGTCGTTCTCTCCCGCGAGGTAGAGCGTCGGCACGTCGCGGCCCCAAGAGAACGTCAACTTCAGCCGAAGGATTCCGGGCTTCGGGCTCGAGCTTCCGCCCGGCGCCAGAGCGACCACTGATCGCATGCGAGACTCGACGTCGGGCGTGGCCAGAACCGTCCACCCGCCGAAGCTGTGGCCGACCAGTCCTATCCGCTCCGCATCGAGCTCCAGATCTGCGGCACCGCTGAGCAGGTGGTCGAGAAGGAAGCGAACGTCCGGCACGCGGCTGGCGATGATGGCCTCGATGCGTGCAGCCGTTTCTGTTGCTGTTTCGTCGACACGGCGCGCAAGTTCCGGTGCCACGACCTCTGAGTGATCCATGGCCGCCACCACATATCCATGACTGGCCATATGCGTGCACAGGTACGTGGCCGTCCGTCGGTGTCCACCGCCGGCCGCGAACTTGATCGATCGCCTCGGAGGTACTCACGGCAACCTGATGGGGACCAGCCGCGAATGGATCGTATTCGGCGTCGCTCACCGACCTAAGCTAGCAGGCGCCTCGTCGCGGATATAGTTCCGTGGTGAATTCGACAAGGGCGCCGCTGGGCTGCGGAATTGATTTCGGCACCAGCAACAGCGCGATTGCCATCGCGTTCGCTGACAGCGTTGAGGTTGTCCCGCTGGGACGGTCCGCATCCGCGATGACTTTGCCTTCGTTCGTCTACCTCCGCCGAAGTGGGCATCGGTCCGCAGGCGATGAAGCGGTGAGGACGTTCCTCAAGTCCGGCCACGAGAAGACCGACTGCTGGAAGTGCCCTCTCGCGCCGTATGGCTGGGATACCGACTGCCGCCAGTACCGCAAAGGCGGCGGCTGCAACGATGCCCGATTGCTGTCGGGTGTGAAGCACGAGCTTGCGAAACTCGGATTCGCCGGAACCAACTCCTGGGCCACGGACTTCACGGTTGGATCGCTCGTCGCGGTCGTCATGAGGCGCCTGAAGGACGAGGCCGATAACTCCATCGGCCAAGCCGTACGCCGGGTCGTGGTCGGTCATCCCGTCGTGTTTGCCGGGTCCGATCCGAGCGATCGCGCAGCATCCGACGCCGAGGCGTTCAGCCGGTTGGAGCGGGCCGCTCTCGAGGCCGGCTTCGAGGAGGTGGCTTTTCTCTCAGAACCGACGGCCGCTGTCATCGGCGAGCACACGCATCACGGGGTCGAGGTCGCGGTCGACTTCGGCGGTGGAACCTTCGACGTGGCCGTGATGGATTCTCGCGGCGCGCAGCCACGGATCGCCGGCACGTCCGGTGTTGCCGTCGGCGGCGAGATGCTGGATGGAGTCTTGTTCGAGACGTCGGTTGGACCGGCGCTCGGCCTGGATGTCGTGCCCAACTGGCTCTTCAACGAGATGCGCACAGCAAGCTCGGTGAGGTTGCTGATGGCCGATCCGGGCATCCCTGCCATCCTGGCGAGGATCGGTGGCCGCGCCGCCGAGCTGATACACGCGCTCCTCTATGAAGGGCACGCCTACGACTTCTACAAAGCAATCGAGGAGACGAAAATCGCGCTCTCGGACTCAGAGGAGACCGAGCTTGTGTTCGCGCCGCTCGGTCTTCGCTTGACGGTGCGTCGCTCAGCGTTCGAGGCGATGATCCGGCCCGAGCTCGATTTGGTGCGGCAAGCGATCGAGGAGGCGCTCGAGACAGCCGGTGTCGGAGCCCGCGACGTAGAACGGGTGCTCATGACTGGGGGCTCGGCCTACATCCCTTCCTTCCGAGCCGACCTCGAGAAGACCTTCGGGAAGGATCGCCTCGAGCAACGGGATGCGTTTACCGCCGTCGTGCACGGATTGGGAGTGCGAGCTCAGCAGCTGTGGGGATCACAGTCTCCAGCCCGGTCGACGTCGGTACGCTGACCACGCAAGCGTCGCGTCTCCATGTAGAGCACTCGCCCAGTCCTTGATCAGAGGAAGGGCGACGTAGGCCGAAATCCCGACCGCATACGCAATCAGCACCAAACCCCACCACGGCACGTGAGCGCCGAAAACGAATGGCGTCGAAAGCACACTGAACTCGGGGATGAACCAGCACAACGATTCCAGCGAATAGTGATTGGCTGAGCACGGGTCCTGCGCGAAACGTCCGAACACCTGGCCGTCGATGCCGACCCATAGGGAGAGCACCAACGCCACCACAACGACCGTGAGTGCGAGGAGCCGGCGAGGCGGGCGGCGGACTTGGGCCGCCAGCAGAAGCGAGGCCGGGGCCGATGCGAAGACCAGGAAACGCGGACCCCACGTGAATCCGCCGTACCACGCCCACCAAGAGCCATAAACAAGCACGAGGCCCGCAAGGTTGAGGAACCACAAGGCCAGGACTTCGCTGACGGATCGCAGCGCTTCCAGGCCGCGGCCGAATGCGAGCACGAGCCCCGACGCGAAGAACAGAAGCCCTTTGCCAAATGACACCAGCAGTGACAGCACGCCGAAGAAGATCGGATAGCTGAAGCCCGGCAGGCCTGAGTAGGGAAGGAGGGTGCGAAAGCCGTGGTCGCCTTCGTACCCGGTCACCAAGGCTGATTTGCGCCGCACAAGGTTCTCCAGCAACCACAGGCCCGCGCCGACGATTAGCGGCGCCGCTGCGCGGATTCGTTTCGCACGCCACGCCCACCAACCCATCGCGAGGGCAACGCCGACGATCGTTGCGGGGACATTGGCGACTCCAAGCGCAAGCAGAGCGGTCGCTGTTTTCCAGCGACCGGAGGACCATGCCGCGAGACCTGTCGCAGTCGCCATGACCGTGAAGGGCTCGGTGGCGAAACCAGTGAGCGAGCCGGGGATCATCGCCGTGGTGCCGAGCAGCAGCAAGAACGCGAGCAATATGTCGCTGTCCAAACGATCGCGCAGCAGCCTGTACAAAAGAACCAGGCCCCCCGCATAGACGATGACGTTGTACCGAGACACCCACCAGTCGGGTGAGCCGACGACGCGGCCGATGAGAAAAAGAGGGATGGAAGGGATCGAGCCGATGAGGGGATATTTCGCGTCCGGGATGCCGGCGCCGGTCAGCAAGCTCTGAATCGCTTCGAATCGCAGCCGGCCATCGCCTTCGATGTCGTGAGGCAGCACAAAGAAAAGAAGCAGCAGGCCGAGCGCCAGCAACCCCCACACCACGCGCTCCGAAAGGCGCGAAGCGTTGTTTGAGCCGATGTCCAGATTTGAGCTGGCGAGACCTGGATTTTCAGTCATTCATGCACGGGTATTAGCACTCTGGACTCTGGCCCCTTTCTTTCAGACCGGGCTTAGACTGCCCCTCAATCGTGGGTGATCCGGGCAGGGTTCGCGGCGCGGTTGCCGGGGCTCAGATTCGCACCTTTCTCATCGCCCGCGAACGTCTTGGCAAGGCCGCTCTTGTCGTAGGGCTCGCGGAAATTGCTCTTTGGTGCCAGGCGGTCATGATCCTGCAGCTCCCACACGCGGCGGACGTCAGCGACTATCGCGCTTACGACGTTGCTGCGCGGATTGGGCTGCAACAGGGCTGGAGCCACATCTACGACACGGCCCTACAGCTGCGAGTCCTGCACGCGTACTGGCCCGGCACTTCTCGCCTGGACTATATCTCGCTGCCGATCAACGCCTGGCTGGTGGCTCCCCTGACTGTGTTGCCGCCTCACACCGCGTTCGCGGTTTTTGCGGCGATCGTGTGGGCGGCGCTGCTGTTTGCCTCACAGCTCGCCTCCCCACCCGACCGTTGGTTCAGAGTCGTACTTGCCCTGCTGGCTTTGGGCTCCCTGTCCGGCGCCGCGACCGTCGTCTTCGGGCAGGTCAGTGGCCTGGTGATGCTGGCCGTGATCGTGACCTGGCGTCTTCTCGACGCCGACCACGAGTGGTGGGCCGGGGTGGCTCTAGCCGCCATTGTGCTCAAGCCTCAACTGGCGCTGCTTGCACCGATAGCCCTGGTGCTCGCGGGCCGTTGGCGCGCCGTGGCGGCCTTCGCGGCAACGTGTGGAGTCCTCGCGGCCATAGCGGTGGTCGCGGTCGGCTTGGCAGGCTTGGGTCAACTGCTACGGCTCGACGCATCCTACACGCACGACCCGTCCACGCAGGTTTGGTCGCTGAGCACGCTGATAGGAGGAGGACCCGCCGTCGGTTTTGCCCTCCAGGCAATGGTCGCGGTGATCGCCCTGGTGCCGGCATGGCGAGCACGCCATCAGCCGATTGGAATGGCGCTTGCCGCCGCGGTAGGTGGCTCACTCCTGTCCAGCGTGTACCTGCACGGCATGGACCTTGCCGTCTACCTTTTCCCGATCTGGGTTGCCGCCCAGCAGCCCTGGGTGTTACTTCGAGTTCTGTCGGGCCTCCTGTGGCTTTCGCTCGACTTTGATGTCACGAGGCCAAGGGTCACCGCGCTCCTGGCGGCCGCTTTGCTGGCCGCGTACTTCTTTTACCTAATCGGCTGGAGCAGCCGCGATGGCTTGGGCCGCCGCGAGCACTGGCCGGCGGCGTCGGAGCGTGAGCATTAGCAGCCACACTGGCTGCCAAAGCAAGATTGGAAGGCGCATTCCGATCAGCGGTAATTGCATGCATACCACTCCGATTGCCATCCATACGAACTCGAGTGCGGAAGTAGGTTCGGCGAGTGCCAGCCACGCCGCGACTATGAGCCCAACGTAGTCGTACTCATGGACGTGGATCGCAGACATCGCAGTTCCCAAGAGCCCAATCGCAAACGCGACGTTAAATGTCCTTCGTTGGCGCCACACTGCGGCAAGAGCGACGGCAGCGATTCCGGCCTGGCCCAGGATTAGAGATGCGCGTGCTCCAAATGGGGCAAAGACCGGCGTAGCCGTGTAGCTTGGGTCTGACGCAGCCCAGGCCAGGACCGCGAGATACGTTCCCACTCCGTTCGCTCCAAGGACCAATGCAAAGGCCGCCCATAAAGCCACTGTGGTTGCAAGCCAGTAGACCGCTGAGCGCCAGAAGCCGCACAGCAGCAGAACGACCGGCAATAAAGCCACGTCCTGGGGCCTGATCGCCGAGGCCAAACCGAGAAGCAGGCCGGCAAAGACCTCGTGTCTTCTTGCCGCCAGCCACCAGCACCCGACGGCGAGGGCATATGTCACCAGCACCGCCTGGCCGCGCTCGAGCGAGAATACGGTCGGCCAAACAGCGAGTGTGACGAGCAAGACCGTGGCACGCGCGAAACCAGTGCCCGGACTGGCCAACCGCCACGCGCCGACAAGTGCGGTGACATTGATTGCGGTCCACGCGAACAACGCCGCTGGTAGCGCAACAAGAGTGAGCGGTGCGACGAGCCACGCCAGAAGGGGCGGGTTCAGATAGGTGTATGCGGGCGAGATCGGGGGTCCGCTTGGGCTAAAGGTCAGGCTGAGCTCCTGCTGCCTCGCGGGGTCGTAGACGTGCGGCCACCCCCACTTAAGGCCGGCTTCAGCGGCCACATAGAAGAGTCGAAAATCACTTGCAGCAGGGTCGTACGCGATCATGCCGATG